>Ga0080064_1000229_pt1 | contig 163380 bp, 185 predicted proteins | sample Subgrocontami54m_FD_69260 | JGI IMG/M metagenome (GOLD analysis project Ga0080064, IMG submission 69260) | Subsurface groundwater microbial communities from S. Glens Falls, New York, USA - GMW46 contaminated, 5.4 m (SPADES assembly) (version 2) ...
CTCCGGTACTCGCGTCCTATGGATTGAAAGGCGATTATATCGAAAAAGAACATGTTGCTCTGCTGGTTTCCCGTACGATAGCCGCAAAAGAAGTTGCGAGAGGGAACGCGTCGGTTGTTATCGGAAGCGGCTTGGGAAGAGATGAGCAAACCCAAGAGGTCATAAAGGAATACCTTTCGGCCATTGACGTGCCTTGCGTGATTGACGCGGACGCGATTTACGCCGTGGCAGAACAGCCGGCAATCGTTGCGGGAAAACCATTTGTGATTACTCCTCACAGCAATGAATTTATGTTGCTCACCGGGAAAGAGATACGGGAGCTTCCTCAAGATGAGAAAATAAAATTGGTGCAAGAAGAAGCCGCAAGGTTACAGACTACAATATTATTCAAAGCGCATATCGATATTATTTCGGATGGGAAAGAGGTAATCCTCAATAAAACTGGTACGCCGTATATGACGATTGGGGGAACAGGGGATACGTTAGCTGGAATCGTGGGCGCTTTGCTCGCCCGCGGAATTTCTCCCTTAGAAGCCGCCGCGGCCGGCGCCTATATCAATGGCAAGGCAGGGGAGTTTGCCTCCAAAAAATTCAAAGATTCTTTGATTGCCACTGATCTTATTGAAGAAATCCGAAACGTAATTATGTAATCTATGACAAAAATTGCGATTAATGGTTTCGGGAGAATCGGGCGGTTGTTTTTTCGCCAGATGGAAGAACAAAAAACAGCCCAAGTTGTTGCGATTAACGATTTGGGCAATGTGGAGAATTTAGCGTATCTGTTGAAGTACGACACGGTGTACGGCACGTGGAAAAATTCCGTTGAAGCAAAGGGAAATTCATTGCTTATTGGTAGCAGAGAAGTAAAGGTCTCGCAGGAAAAAGATCCCGCGGCACTGCCATGGGGGAAACTGGGAGTTGATATCGTGGTTGAGGCTACAGGGGTTTTTGAATCGTATGAAGAGGCAAAAATGCACCTTCGGGCTGGAGCAAAACGCGTGGTGATTTCAGCTCCGGCAAAGGAGGGAGACGGCCCAGATGGCAAGACAGTTTTAATGGGAGTGAATGAAGACCAAATGGCAACTTGCAAAGTTACCTCGAATGGTTCTTGCACCACGAATTCTGTTGCCGCGGTTATGCAAATTTTACACGAAGAAATTGGAGTGTTGAAGGCATTGCTCAATACCACGCATGGATACACGGCGACCCAAAGCCTTGTAGATGGCCCCACCAAAGGGAAAGATATGCGTCGAGGGAGAGCCGCCGCGCAAAACATTGTGCCATCATCTACGGGAGCCGCAGTATCGGTGACCCGTGCGGTCAAGGATCTTGCTGGTAAATTCGACGGGATTTCACTGCGCGTGCCTGTTTCAGCAGGCTCTATCGCAGATGTAACCTTTCTTGCGGCGAGAAAAACCACCCTGGAAGAAGTAAACGATATTTTGACGAAGGCCGCTTCATCAAAAAGATGGAAAGATATCTTTGCCGTAACGAAAGATCCGGTTGTTTCTTCTGATATTGTCGGCCAGCCGTATGGAGCAATCGTGGATTTGGAGATGACGAGGGTGGTTGACGGCGACCTTGTGAAGGTGTTATCGTGGTACGACAATGAATGGGGGTATGTGGCGACTTTAGTGAAACACGTTTTAGCAGCCGCTCGCACTATTTGATTTTCTTTGCGCGCTATATGATTATCTTTCCAATTATCGCTTCTTTTTTATCCATTGGGTATGCCGCGTTTTTAACCTGGCAGATTTTGAAATTGCCAAAAGGAGATCCCACCATGCAGAAAATCGCCTTGGCAATTCAGGAAGGAGCTGGGGCGTATTTGAAACGGCAATACCGCACCATAGCTTTTGTCGCTATTCCCGTGTTTGCCGCTTTGTGGCTTTTGTTCGGAGATAATCCATGGATAGCGGTTGGTTTTTTGATTGGCGCCGTAGCCTCCGCATTGGCTGGTTTTCTTGGAATGATGGTGGCAGTGCGGGCAAATGTGAGAGTTACGGAAGCCGCGAAAAACGGCCTTGCAAAGGCATTTTCGGTTGCGTATCGCGGGGGGGCGGTAACCGGATTTTTTGTGGTGGGCTTGGCCTTGCTTTCTGTCACCGGATATTATGCCTTAACGCAGGATCTTACCGCTCTTATCGGACTTAGTTTTGGAGGATCTTTAATTTCCGTATTCGCGCGTTTGGGAGGGGGCATTTTTACCAAGGCAGCAGATGTGGGCGCTGATATTGTAGGGAAAGTTGAGGCAGGAATTCCGGAAGATGATATTCGTAATCCAGCAGTTATCGCGGATAATGTGGGAGATAACGTGGGAGATGACGCTGGAATGGCAGCGGACCTTTTCGAAACATATGTGGTAACGCTTGTTGCGGCAATGTTTTTGGGTTCGTTGGTTTTGCCGAATCTTGATATTGATTTGCATGTTGACGGGTTGCCGCTCTTGATGAGCGGGATAGCTGTTATTGCTTCGATCATAGGAAGTTTTGTAGTAAGGATTTCAGGGAAAGCTATCATGAAAGCCTTGTATCAAGGATTGATTGTAAGCGCGATTCTTTCTCTCGCCGGTTTTTACTACGTGTTTAATAGGCAAGGCGTAGAGATCTCGTGGTTTTATTCCGCGACTATTGGCGTTATTGTAACCTTGCTTATGGTAATGATTACGGAATATTATACCTCAAAGAAATATAGGCCAGTAAAATCAATTGCTGACGCTTCAAAGACCGGATCCGGCACAAATGTCATCATCGGGCTTGCGATGGGTTTGGAGTCAACGTTCGCGCCGATTCTCGTAATTGTAGCTGGCGTTCTTCTCGCGTATGGCTTGGCAGGAATTTACGGTGTGGCTCTTGCGGCGGTCGCAATGCTATCTTTGGCAGGAATTGTTATCGCGATTGACGCATTTGGTCCGATTACCGACAACGCGGGCGGTATCGCGGAAATGGCAAATCTTCCCAAAGAAGTGCGAGATGTCACAGACCCCCTAGACGCGGTAGGCAATACGACCAAAGCAGTTACCAAAGCGTATGCGATAGCCTCGGCTGGTTTAGCCGCGCTTGTATTGTTCGTCTCTTATACGTATGAGCTTGTGAATGTGACGGGAAGAGAATTTGTTTTTGAACTTGCGGATCCAAATGTGCTTGCAGGGCTCCTTTTGGGGGCTTCTCTTCCATATTTATTTGGATCTATTGCCATGCGCGCGGTAGGGAAGTCCGCGGGAGCGGTGGTGGAGGAAGTGCGCCGGCAGTTCCGAGAAATCAAAGGAATTATGGACGGCACCGGAAAGCCAGATTATGGAGCGGCCGTTGACATCGTTACGAAAGCCGCGCTTCGCGAGATGATTCTGCCCACGGCAATTGTGGTCGCCTCACCCATCTTGGTCGGTTTGTTTTTGGGTCCTGAAGCCCTGGGCGGTTTCTTGATGGGCACGATTATCACGGGTCTCTTTGTCGCAATCTCTATGACTTCGGGAGGCGCCGCGTGGGACAATGCTAAGAAATATATCGAAGAAGGCAATTTCGGCGGCAAGGGATCTGACGCTCACAAAGCCGCAGTGACTGGAGATACGGTAGGGGATCCCTATAAAGACACCGCCGGCCCCGCCATTAACCCTGTCATTAAAGTGGTGAACATCATCGCCATCCTCATCGCCCGATTTCTGGTTTAACCGGTTCTCTTGTAAAATTTAGAGAAGGAGGTATACTAATTCCGATGTTAACTTTGGCATCTCAAGAAAGAAATAAGGAAGAAAAAGCGCAGTTGGTGCGGAGTCAGGGAGCAATCCCGGGAGTTTTATACGGTCCTAAAATAAAGCCTGCGTCCTTGAAGGTAGATGAGAAGGAGTTTCAGAAAATATACGAGGAAGCAGGAAAAAGCTCGCTTATAGGTTTGAGGTCACAAGGCAAGGAAGCACCCGTCTTAATTAAAGAGGTGCAAAAGGATTCCGTAAAAGGAAACGTAATCCATGTTGATTTTTATCAACCTCCTCTTGATGTAGAGATTGAAGTAACCGTGCCTTTGATTTTTCAGGGTGAACCTATTGCCGTTCGAGACTTAGGTGGTACCCTTCAGAAGAATATTCAAGAGGTGGAGGTGAAAGCTTTGCCGCAAAGTCTTCCTCATGAAATTGTGGTGGATATTTCCAAGCTTGCAACATTTGAAGATAAGATCTCGATAAAAGATTTGGTACGGGGGAGTGGAGTTACAATTTTGCGCGATCCTGAAGATGTTGTCGCGCAGGTCGTCGAGACAAAAGATATCGAAGCAGAGCTTGAACAGCCAGTGGTAGAAAATGTAGAAGCGGTAGAGCAGGTAAAAGTAGAGAAGAAGGAAGAAGAACCCGCGGAAGAAGCTGCTGGAGGAGACCAAGCAAAAAAAGCTTAATAATCGAACTCACAAGCCGGTTCGGCGGCTTTATGAAAAAAGCTTTTACTACGTTCTCGTTATTGATGTTGATCTCGGCTTTTGGATTACCGAGTTTTTTTAGTTCTGCGCAGTCGCAAAGTCCTACTCCATCTCAAGAGAAAGAGCTCCTCGAGAGTCAGCTCAAAGAGTTAGAGAAGCAGATTGGAGCGATTGAAGGAGATATTACTAAGACTCAAAAGGAGAAGGATAATCTTACGAATCAGATTTCGATTCTGCGGAGCAAAATTAAGAAGCTCGACTTACAAATCGCGCAGAGCAATATTTTGATAGGGGATTTACGTTCGCAAATTCAAGATACTTCGGCTTCCATCGAAAAAACAACTGCCGAGATAGAAAACATAAAAGATCAGATAGCAGAGGTGCTCCAAAGGGTATACCAGGAGAACCAAAAATCAAAGCTGGAAATTGTGCTCGCGGGAGAAACGCTTTCAGATTTTTTTACCACGGTGGCAGGATTAGGATCTTTGAATACGCGCCTAAAGGAAATGCTTGGCAATATGGAGGAGTTGAGCGACTATCTGAATGATCAGCATAACGCCTTGGAAACTGAAAAAGAATCGGAAGAGAACTTCGTAAAAATTCAGCTTTTGCAGAAGCAGGAGAATCTAAATCTGCAGGGTCAAACTCAAAGTTTGCTTACGCAAACGAAAGGGAAAGAAGCTGAATATCAAAAACAGCTTGCCGATAAACGAAAGCAAGCGCAAGAAATTCGGTCTCGCATCTTTGAGCTAATCGGAGTGCCTGAAGCTCCGACATTCGGACAAGCAGTGGAGATTGCCAAAGCGGCCTCTGTCCAGACAGGAGTGCGCCCCGCGCTTTTACTCGCGGTGCTCACGCAAGAATCGAATTTGGGTAAGAATGTCGGGCAGTGCTATATAAAAAATACCGTGACGGGTGAAGGGCAAAGCGTGAAGGGGACTGCGTTCAAGAACGTCATGAAGCCTTCGCGCGATGTCCAACCATTTCTCCAAATTACAAAGGATTTGGGCCGTGACCCATTGTCCACTCCGGTTTCTTGCCCTATTCCAAGCGTGGGCGGGTATGGAGGCGCAATGGGGCCGGCGCAGTTTATTCCTTCCACGTGGATACTCTACAAGCCACGTTTGGACACGATGCTTGGAAGGCCGGGAGACCCGTGGAATATTGGAGATGCGTTTTTAGCCTCGGCTTTATACTTGGGAGATTCCGGTGCTACGGCAAAAACCTACGACGCAGAATGGTGCGCTGCGCAGAAATACTTTTCTGGCCGCTGCAGCACAAAATATCGTTTTTATGGCGATTCGGTAATGAGTTTAGCCGCGCGTTACGAGCGTGACATTCAAACATTAGAGGAGGGCTCTTGAAGCGCCTCTGTAATGTCGTCTAAGTCCCCTGCGAAAATATTTTCGATTCCGTGCCAGCTCTTTTTAATTCTGTGGTCGGTCACTCGGTCTTGGGGAATATTATACGTGCGGATTTTCTCGGCGCGCGCGGTATCGCCGATCTGGATTTTTCTCGCTCCCGCGATTTTCGCGCCTTCGGTAGCTTCTTTCTGCTGGAGCAGTTTTGCCGCAAGAAGCGTGAGAGCAAACTCACGGTTTTGCTGCTGGTGTCTCGACGCTTGGCTTGCTACAACAAGTCCCGTGGGCAGGTGAGTTACCCGTACCGCGGTTTTCCGTTTATTCACGTTTTGGCCGCCAGGGCCGGAGGAGTTGTATACGTCAATCCGTAATTCAGAAGGGTTGAGCTGAACCTGCGCTTTTTTTGCCTTGGGGAATACTACTACGGAAGCAGTTGAAGTGTGAATGCGGCCTGCTTTTTCAGTCGAAGGAATTCTTTGAACTCGGTGTACGCCTCCCTCGGCGCGAAGTTTTTTGTACGCCTCTTTCCCTTGAAATTCAATGGAAGCCTCCCGCATTCCTCCCACTTCTGTTTCGTTGAGATCGAGCACGGTGTATTTCCATCCATTTTTCTCCGCGTATTTCTTGTACATCTCGTACAGGCTTCCGGCGAACAGCGAAGCTTCCTCGCCGCCGGCGCCCGGTCTGATTTCCATGATAATGGCATCGGGAATATCCGCTGGTTCCTCTTGCGACAGTTCATGAATTTCGCGCTCGAGGAGATCTCTTTTTTCAAGAAGCGAATTGAGTTCTTCCTGAGCGAGCGAAGCCAACTCCTCTTCTTGGTCCGAGATGATCTGTGTGTTTTCTTCAATGCGTACTTTGACTTGGTTAAGCTCGTCTGCTTTTTCTACAATTTTTTCCAAGAAAGCGCGGCGGCGCGATAATTCCTGAAATTCTTCCCAACGCGAAATAATCTCCGGGTCAGCGAGCTTTTCTAAAATCTCCTCATATTCTTTTTTTGCCTTTTCCAGGTCCATGTACTTAATGTAGAGGATATTTTCCAAAAAGAAAACCCCTTCAAGGGAGTTTTCTTCTAGCTCATATCTAACCTTTTTTCTTTGTGGTCACTCTTGCTTTTCCTTGCTGCGCTGTTTCAGTTTGTTTCTTCTTGGGTTTCTTGCCCCGAGTTTTGTCGAGGGGTTCCTTCTTTTGGGCGAGCCTTGCTTTGAACTTTTGGACGCGGCCTACCTTGTCCATTACCTTATCTTTTCCCGTATAAAAAGGATGGCAGTTTGAACATACCTCAACTTGAAGAGTTTCCTGGGTTGAGCCTAGTGTAAAGGTGTTCCCGCACGCGCAGGTCACCTTCGCCTCCGGATAATATTGTGGGTGAATATCCTTTTTCATAGCATTGCCACTATAGCATACCATGTTTTGCCGTGCAACCTATTGACAATCTGCTTATTTATGATATGTATGTATCACGTAAACCAAACCATAGTTTGGGGGTGTACCTTGACAACTGAATACCAAAATTTAGCGTCGGAGGTAAGATATGACGGTAACTAGGGCTATGGAGGGATTTGACAAGGTGGCTTTCGAGAAAGTAAGGCTCGAATGGGCTTCGAATCTTTCCGTAAAGCTGCACGAATGGTGCGAAAACAACGGGTATAGACCATACAGTAAACTTCGTAGGGAGTTAGACATAGTACCAGTGACGTGGGAACACATTATGCGAGGTAAGTCGGTTGCTGATGATGCTACCATCTACGCGCGGTTGTACCTCCGTACAGGACTTTCCGAGGTTGATCCTCGGACGATTCCGCCAAGGGTTACAGCTTCTCCTCGGGCGCCGGGGCGTTACTACGAGAAAGTACGTGCGTGGACAAAGGAACAATACGAGAACTGGAGGAGTGACTATCAAGGACCGCCATCGTCGGTGGAGTTTTCAAACAAGATTCCTAAGCCAGGGGTAATACAAGCACCGAAGCAGGCGGAGCCTCAAGGTCAGGGGTGGGGAGCGGATCTGGAAAATGCTGTCCGAATATTGTCCTCACTCCCATCTTTGCTTCAGGAGCTTGCCCCGGCTATCCAGGATCTTTCTAGGAAACTGGACGGACAGGGTAGGGAACCCAATAAGGTGCTAACCGTGAAAGCGGCAGCGGCAGTGCTCTATGATATCTTGCATGGAGCGGCAGTGGGTACTCCCGCTGATCGGGACGCGTTCTACAAGAAACATAGCAAGGATCTCCTTCCAATACTTCCCCTGATCTCTACCTTGATGAAAGATCGAGAAAGGAGGGAGTTGGAGATTGACATGATGAAATCGATGGAGGGTGTTACAGGATGATGAGCACCGTACAAGAGAACAAGGCATTGGTCGTTGGGGGGATGGGTCAGCACATCATTATATCGAGGGTGTTGCCATTTCTCGCCATGCTCTACAAAAATTCGGTCTCGGTAATTTCCGAGTACGTGGATAACGGACTCGATGCCGGAGCGAATCGGATTTGGGTCGTGGTGGAACCGACAAAGATCACGGTCATCGACAACGGGCATGGCATGGTTCCCGGATTTCTGCCAGAAGATGCGCAGACCATCTCGATGTTCTTTGAGGATATCGAGATGGGGAGGATGACTGCGGATTTCGATCTGCGGCCATTGCTCCATCGCGCATCCCTATGCAGTCTTCGATGGATGATGGAGAACATAGCTTTTTCTCCTCGTCTACTGCTCGGGACTGATACGTCTAGTGTGGTTCGCGGTATGCGCGGCATTGGGGCGTTGGCCTTCCGTCAGATCGCGCGTTCAGCCGTGATTTCTACTCGGCCGAGCAAAGATCTGGCCCAAGAACACGGGGGTATCGTTACGAGTAGCGGTTCTATCCCTCTGCTTGTACTAGTACCTCCGACAGAGGCGCAACTGAATGGCTTTGATACCACATATAACGTCTACGATGGGAGCAATCTGCCGGAGGGTGTCGAGGTAGGTTCCCTAGAAGACCCGAACGGCAAGGCACTTGAGCACGGAACGCGAATTGAGATTAGCAGCCTTAGGGAAGGAGCAGATCGAAATCTGCGTCCGAACCTGATAGTCGAACACCTTCGCTCACGCTTCAGTGTGGAGTTGGGGAGAAGGAGAGATCTCGAGATTGCCGTTATCGACAGGGCGACGACTGCGGGCCGTAAAAGCGCGCGCGGTCGGATCATAAAAGTGGATCCTCCGCCCCTAAAGGGTGTTGAGGTTCACAACGCCACGCATTATACTCTTGACGGGAAGAAGTTTGAAGTTCATATCCGGTGGGTAGTGGAGGGAAGGGCAGAGTCGATTGGACTGGTCCGTCAAGGGGATGTAGTAACACAGCTTACTGACCTTCCTGAATTCAAGCGTTCCCCTTGGGATAGCGGGAAATTGACAGGGTTTGTCGAGTTTCCGAGCGTTCCGCCGAATGAGGATGGGCTTCACTGGTCCACAGACAAGCATACGCTTCTTGACTCGCCGCTGCGGACTCAATGGCGAGAGAACCTGTGGCATCTTGAAGGCGATCTGAAGAAATCGATCGTCGATGTCGAGAGAGCGAGTCAACAGGATGACTTGCGAGAGCTTCAGATTAACCTTGGCGCTGCGGCAGATGTAGGTTTGTCGCAGGTGGATGTCTTTGGCGATATCGAATTCATAGGGAAGCCGACGGGACCAATTGGTACGAGACGGCCGTCTTCACCGCCCGAAACCATAGAAGCTACTGTTTTCAACGAACACAATCAAGGCGTTGAGGGCGTACGCGTCGAGGTTACGCGCGGTGGTGATCTGGTGCAGAGAAAGGATACCGGATCAAGCGGGCGTTTGAGCTTCAGGAATCCAGAACGAATTGGCGTTTACCGGGTGAGAATGTTTTGCCCGAGGAATGCCATTGTACTAGGAGAGACCTTTTACGAATTCCGTTTCCCGCGGGAAAGGGGGATACGAGCCGTGTTCCGACTTCAGACCGGAGCTCCTGCTCCACAGGCGAGGACACGGAAGAAACTCACCCCTTGGTTTGAACACATGTCAAACCCGGATGTGCTGTATAGCCTTGACTACATGGATGCTGGGCGACTACAGATAAATTTGGGTGAGACCGAAATGAACAGAGCCATAAAGTCGGGAGATATGGAGGAGCGCAACCGGCTTGCCTGCCAGTATATGGCAATGGCTTTGACTCAATATTGTTTGCCAGAACAACAGCCAGAGCAGTTGTTTCTTCACTCATCTCGGCTCTGTTCGGCAATTTACCGCAACTTCAGGGAGCGGTCGGCTACCAAGACAACAATTTCGCAAAGGAGGAAATAATGGAGAATGCGATTGACAAACTCAAAGCGGTAGAAAGCAGCCTGGAAGACCAGGCTGCAAAGATTGGGCGCGGAAGGGAGATCGTTCGGAACACAATGAACCGGCTGACGGAACAGGCTAGCGATATGCAGGAGATCGAGGAACTCGGTTTTTCTGAAATCGCCTCTGCTGTACGTGAGGCTCTGGTTGCCTTCCTTGGGTCCATTGTGGGCGAGAGGGAGGCAATTGGGAGCGCCATTTCCGTCAACGGAGCGGAGAACAATCACCAAAGGGCTGGAAGCGTTCAGCCTCCAGCGACGGTTCGTCGGGCTCGGCAGAAGCGAAAGCATTACACCGATGCTCGGCCCCTTACGCTGAAGATTTTCCGTGCCGCCTTCTGTGGAGAAGCGCCACCTCCGGATAACTTAAGTGAAGCTCTCGAGCGCGCGTACGGCAACGAATGGGCCCGTAAAACGGTTACCACTCCGAACGGTGCGAGCATGACTCGTCGGGCGTACGGGGATGACCTTAAGAATTCGGATAGTATCATTAAGCGAGGGATCGCGCATACGATCACCCTCTGTCTCAAGTACGCAGAGGGAGGAGATGCTGCCTTTCCTGCAAATCGTCCCATAGGACCAAATGTGAAGAAGCTTACTCATGAGCTTGGCCTCTCACTTACTGGAAGGAGAGAAGTGATCCTCGGTGTGCTCCTTGAATGGGGCATTCCGGTGGAAGAGCCAGTGGCGGCAGGCTAAACCACCAAACAGCACCTTTTGGTCGAAACCAAGGGCAGGACTTCAAACTCCTGCCTTTTTTATTTCTTCAGGACTTGCATTGGGAGGTTCCGTATGATACAAAGTTATGTATATGGCAGAAGAGGCAATAATGGAACAGAAAATAGAGAATAGCAGCCAATTGAGCCTTGAGGAGATGACCGAGGCTGGTTTGCAGTTTGGGCACAAAACTTCAAAGACCCATCCCAAAATGAAGCCGTATGTCGCGAGTGTCAGAAACACGATTCATCTTATTAACCTTGAGAAAACTAGGGAAAAGCTCCAGGAGGCCCTTGTGGCTGTTGGCGATTTGGTGGCAGCGGGCAAAGTTGTTCTTTTGGTTGGGACTAAGGTTCAGGCCAAAGGTGCGGTGCGCGAGCTTGCCGAAGCAACAGGCTTGCCCTATGTGACAGAACGATGGATCGGAGGATTGCTTACCAATTTTGAATCGGTGTCTGGGCGTATCAAGCATATGAAGGATTTGGAGAGCAAGAAACAAAGTGAAGAGTTTCAAAAATATACCAAATGGGAACAGCTCCAAATGGAAGAGGAGATCGAAAGGCTGAACAAAAAGTTTGGAGGGGTAAAAACATTGGAGCGATTGCCCGACGCAATGTTTATATTTGATCTTGATAAAAACGAGCTTGCGCGAAAAGAAGCTAAGCTAAAGGGATTAAAGATATTTGCCATCTGCGACACTGATTGCGATCCTTCTATCGTTGATTACGCGATTCCCGCGAACGACGACGCGGTTAGTTCAGTCAAGTATATCGCGAAAAAACTTAGAGAGACCTTGTCGCGGGTAAAAACACAGTAACCTATGGTGACTCTCGAACAAATTAAAGAACTCCGGGAGATAACCGGCATCTCCATATCCGAGTGCAAGAAAGCTTTGGAGCAGGCGGGGGGCAGTATAGAAAAAGCAAAAACGCTTTTGCGCGAGTGGGGGAAAGAAGTTGCTGTGAAAAAGCAGTCGCGGGAAGTGCTTGCTGGTTTGGTGAGTTCATATGTTCATAGCACGGGGAAGATTGGATCTCTGGTGGCTGTAAAATGTGAAACCGACTTTGTGGCTCGCTCTGACGACTTTAAAAATCTTTGTCACGAATTAGCGTTGCAGGTAGCATCGCTGGACGCGGAAAATGTCGAGGAACTTTTGGGACAGCCATACATTAAAGATTCAGGGAAGACCGTGAAAGATGTGATAGGGGAATGTGTGGCAAAGCTCGGCGAAAATATTGTCGTTGAAAAGTTCGCGCGATTCTCTCTCTAAACAATGGGACAATTCATTAACCTTCTTATTGTACTGGGAAGTTTGGGTGGCATTGCCTTTATTTTGTATCGAAAGATTCCTTTGCTTTTGGACCTCGCGACAGATCCGCCAGCTGGCGGAAAAGAGGAAGTGAAGCAGTCGGTGGTACACCGCGTACGATCCCAGGTGCAGGAAAAGATTCTTGATACAGCCTTGTCGAAAGCCCGTACGTTAGCTTCAAAAACAGAAGTACAAACAGCAGAGTGGCTAACCAGTCTGCGAAAAAAGTCTGAACAGCACAAAGGAGAGTTCCAAGAATCATACTGGGATCAGCTCCGCAAAAAATCCAAGAAGAAAGATAACCCGCCGACGTAGCTCAGTGGTAGAGCAACACTTTTGTAAAGTGAAGGTCGTGGGTCCGAATCCCTCCGTCGGCTCTTTTGTGTGATATAATACAAAGATGAAACTTTTTCTTTTATTACTTCTTATAGGGATCGCGATCTTTGTTTTTATAGATCTTCCCGTGGTGACAGGGAAAAACATCAAAGAAGTCAAAGAAGCAATCGTCAATACAAAGTCAATTGAACTTTTAGGCAAGACGCTGTTTATCTCTGATTTGCATTTAACTGCGAAACCTGCGCTTAACGAGCAATTTAATCTCGATTTTTCCGATGTGCAGAATGTTGTGATCGTGGGAGATTTTTTTAACACGAAAGAAGATTTCTGGAGCTTTGGTCCGTCAGCTGGCGGAGAGGAGGAAAGCTTTCGCGCAGTGATGGAAGGAATTGTTCCAGCAAATTTTTCAGGGAAGATTTTTTATATTCATGCTACGAATCACGACCCGCAAAACCTAGAGACATCAAAGCTTGCGTTTGAGAATTTTGAGTTTTTCCATGTGGGCGAATATGGAAAGTTTAGCGTAAATGGCATACCGGTGGTGGCGTATCATGGTCATCAGCTTCATGGCGGCATGAGTGGGGGAGGGATTGCCTGGCTGGCAAGTAAGGTTGGGTTGGAAGTTCCGCTTGAGAAACTCGGCAAGAAACGTTTTGATATTCCCGAAGATACGTGGGTAGTCAACGGCCACAGCCACTTCCCTGGAATTGATCAAACTGCGAAAGTTGCGAACACAGGTTCTTTTGTCGGCGCGCCATTCAACAAATTTATTTTTCGCATTCATATCGGCACCGGAATCCTCTTTGACGGCGAGAAGGTAGAGCTTCTCGAATACGAAGGGCTGAATATCAAAAAGCTGTATCCATTTTCGATCTAACGTCTATGGCAGTATTATTGCTTTCACTTGCCAGCGCTTTTTTCGTGGGGTTGAATAATGTGCTGATTCGAAAAGGGTTGAATCATACATCGCAAATCCAGTCTAATTTGGTTTCTGTAGCTGTTGCGGCTGCTCTATTTTTGTTCGTGAGCATAACATTCGGAAGAGTGGGATCATTTTTCGCCTCCTCGGCGCTTGTGTTTTTCTTGTCGGGTTTGTTGGGGCCCGGTATCGGCAGAACACTCAACATTACTTCGATCAACCGGATCGGGGTATCGCGCACCATCCCGATTATAGGAATGGCTCCGCTTTTTGCCACGCTTTTTGCTATTGTGTTTATGGACGCGCAGTATTCTTTCTATATATTTGCCGGAATGGCGCTGATTATATTCGGCGTTTTTGTCTTGAGTAGACGAAAGGAAAATGGAAAGCGCGTATTCGACAAAAAAGATTTGCTGATTCCTTTGGTTGCGGCTATGTTCGGGGGAGTCTCAATGGCGACAACAAAAATCGCGCTTGGCGGGCTGGCAGATCCCATTGTGGGAGCCACTCTTGCTTTGATCGCGGCGCTCGGAGTGGTATTTGGATACGTTGTCGGGACAAGGCAAATCCGAAAGATCAACTTTGCCAAAAAAGAAATGATATTTCCCGCGCTTTCCGGATGTACGATGGCGGCAGGTTTCTTTTTCAATTTCCGGGCGCTTCAAGAAGGGGATGTCGCGATCGTAGCTTCTGTGTTCAGCACATTTCCGTTGTTCGGCGTTTTCTTAAGCCACTTTTTGCTGAAAGAGCAAATCACCAGCCGCACGTGGCTTGCCGCCGCCATTATCGTTGCCGGCATCATCGTCATCCAAGTCTTTTGACAATGCTTCGATAAAGTGTTAATGCATAGTTAGCAACTAAGTTCCTATCTGGCTGAAGGAGATGAGAGGATGAAGATCTGGAAAATTTTTAGCGTGATACTTTTAATCGGATTACTGATTGCATGCGCGTCGGAATCAAAGCCTACTGGACGTATCATCCTTAGCTCGCCCGAAGGTGGGGAGATTTTTCGAAGGGGTGATAGTATTAAGATAGTCTGGAGGGCTTCTGTAGCTGGTAACCTCAATATCTACTTAGCTACGGAATCTGACATCGGCTATAATAGTACGGCGAGAACCGACTTCACGTTAATTAGGGGAAACGCTCCTTCAACGGGGATGCTTTCCTGGCCTATTCCTTCCAGTGTGCAATGCGGGGAGAACTGCGTAATTCAGATCACCGCAATGGATAAAATGGGAATCGAAGCTAGGGCAGTTAGTTCTCGTTTTGCAATCCAATGAACAACAAAGGCGAGGGGGCTTCGGTCTCCTCGCCTTACTCTTTAGCCTGAGCTTGTCGAAGGCTTGACATGGTTTTGAGAGAAGGGTAGGATGACCATTGCGAGGGGTAATTCTATGAAATAGACAAATCCCACAAAGTTCGATTCAAAACAAAGACAAACCCCGAAGGTATTCGACCTACTCGATTATCTTCGGGATTTGTTTTCTCCGCCAGAGAGGGCTGGGGCAATCCGAGAACTTTGACAATTGCATAGACAATTAAACCAACGTTAATTCTTTCGAGTTGTTTCGACTTTCAACTTTTATTGAGAGTTTGATCCTAGCTCAGGGTGAACGCTGGCGGCGTGGATAAGGCATGCAAGTCACGGGGGCCCGCAAGGGCAACCGGCAAACGAGTTAGTAACACGTAGGTAACTACCCATCACACGAGCATAGCTCGGAGAAATCCGGGGTAATTCTCGATGGTCTCGCAAGAGTAAAGCCGCAAGGCGGTGGTGGAAGTGCCTGCGTCCTATCAGCTAGTTGGTGAGGTAACGGCCCACCAAGGCATTGACGGGTAGGGGGCGTGAGAGCGCGATCCCCAACGATGGCACTGCGACACGGGCCATACTCCTACGGGAGGCAGCAGTCGAGAATATTGGACAATGGACGCAAGTCTGATCCAGCGACGCCGCGTGCGGGATGACAGCCTTCGGGTTGTAAACCGCTTTTATTGGGGAAGAACCCGCAAGGGTGACGGTACCTGATGAATAAGGGGGTGCTAATTCTGTGCCAGCAGCCGCGGTAAAACAGAACCCCCAAGCGTTACCCGAATTTATTGGGCGTAAAGTGTCTGTAGCCGGTTTGGCAAGTTTTGGGTTAAATACCGAAAGCTCAACTTTTGGGATGCTCAAAAAACTGCCAGACTAGAGGGCGTTAGGGGCTGATAGAACTCTTGGTGGAGGGGTGAAATCCGTTGATATCAAGAGGAATACCAAAAGCGAAGGCATTCAGCTGGGACGACCCTGACGGTGAGAGACGAAAGCGTGGGGAGCAAAAAGGATTAGATACCCTTGTAGTCCACGCTGTAAACAATGGATACTGGCTATGTGAAGTGTCGACCCTTCACGTGGCGAAGCTAACGCGTTAAGTATCCCGCCTGGGAAGTACGGTCGCAAGACTAAAACTCAAAGGAATAGACGGGGGCCCACACAAGCGGTGGATCATGCGGCTTAATTCGTCAACAAACGAGGAACCTTACCAGGGCTGGAAACACTCGTGAACCTCGCCAGAAACGGCGAGTCTCCCACAAGGACACGAGTTCAGGTGGTGCACGGCTGTCGTCAGCATGTATCTTGAGACGCTCGGTTAAATCCGGCAACATGCGCAACCCTTATCCTGTGTTTTATTTGTCACTGGAAACTGCGAGAGACAATCTCGAGGAAGGCGAGGATGACGCCAAGTCAGCGTGTCCCTTTGATGTCCTGGGCCGCACGCATGATACAATGGGGCCGACAGCGGGTCGCAATGCGGCAACGCAGAGCTAATCCCTTAAACGGTCCCTCAGTTCGGATCGAGGTCTGCAACTCGACCTCGTGAAGCCGGAATCGCTAGTAATCGCGTATCAGCTATGGCGCGATGAATATGTTCCTGGGCCTTGTACTCACCGCCCGTCACGTTAAGCGAGCTGGGAATGCCCAAAGTCCGCCCTCGCGGTGGATTAAGGCAGGCTCAGTGAGAGGAACGAAGTCGTAACAAGGCACGGGTAGCGGAAGCTGTCCGTGGATCACTACATTCTACCCAGTTTTACTGGGGAGAGTCGACTGGAATCGGTTTATGAGATATCTTAAACTGAATCCGAGGTGTTAGCCGATAAACCTTTATGTCTCGGCTAGTCGAAACAACTCATAGGAATGCAACGTTGGTTAGTATACAGACACTCCCTTTACGAAGGGCGTGTTTTGTTATAAAATCCACAATGGCACTTTCGTAAGTTTTTCTTGAAGGGCTGCCCTCACTAAAAGAGGGTGAGCCCATTGGGCGCGTAGTTCAGTGGTAGAACGCTTCACTGATAATGAAGAGGTTGATGGTCCGATTCCATCCGCGCCCACCCATCGACGTACTTGGGCCGATAGCTCAGCGGTAGAGCACTACATTTGCAATGTAGGGGTCGCGGGTCCGAATCCCGCTCGGTCCACTCGATTCGTTTCTCACTTCGTTCATCACTCACTCGTGGCAAGCCACCGCTTCGCCGCCTTTTGCCAGGGTGGTTTTGTTTTTGGTAGGGGAGTAGTACAATAGACTATAAGGCCAAGAGAAATAACATTAACGATAATACAATTATGGAACAGCACTATATATGTACGGGTGGGTGTGAGGGACTTTCCGACAAGCCAGGCGTTTGCCAGGCAGAAGGTTGCGCAGACGAGGGCAAGCCGCTCAAAGAGTGTAACTGCGAAGACGGTTTACATGAACAGACGAAGGGAAAAGAGGCAGAACCGAGCAACAGTTAAGGAAGCTGTGAAAAACATCATAAGAGATCGGAGGATCTTGTGGTACAATATCTTAATGAAGCGCTCGAACCAAAAGAAAAAACGAATCGTACTTGTGGAAGATGAGCTGACACTCGCGAACCTTATAGAAGCAGGACTGAAGAAAGAGGGGTATGAGGTACAGTCAGCGAAAGACGGAATAAAGGGCCTGCAGCTTATTCGGGAAGCAAAGCCCGATTTGGTTTTGCTGGATATTATGTTGCCCGGACTCAAAGGCTTTGAAATCTTAGAAAAGCTGTACAAGGAGGATCACATATTGCCCGCGTTGCCTGTGATCATTATTTCAAATACCGGGGATTCCATCGAAATCGAACGAGCCTCGAAGATGGGGGTAAGAGATTACCTCATTAAAGTAAACTTTAACCCGGACGAAGTTATCGAAAAAGTAAAGAATGTGTTCAAGGCTGAAGCTGCTAACGGCAAAAGAAAAACAAAAAATGCAAAGACCGCAAAGAGAAGGCAGGTTCTTCTTGTAGAGGATGATACAATCCTCTCTGACGCGCTGGAAAGAAAGTTTGTTGAGAAAAAGTATACGGTCTTCAGGGCGTTCAACGCAAACCTGGCAAGAAAGATTTTGCAAGAGCATACAGTTGACGTTATTTTATTGGATCTCGTTCTTCCCGATGAAAATGGTTTGAGTCTCCTGAGGGAACTTAAGAAAAACGACCAGTTAAAAAATATTCCAGTGCTCATTACTTCAAACCTTGGGCAGCAGGAAGAGATTGACCAAGGGTTGAAAGCGGGGGCTATCGACTACATTGTGAAAACAAATACGGTTCCTGGAGAGATTTTCGAAAAGGTCGAAGCGTTGCTTCGAAAAGGTCAAATAATAAAGAGAAATACGTAATATAGACTATGGCAATTTACGCGGGAATCGGTTTGAGCAAACATCAAGATGCGTATCAAGCAGGGTATGAAGCCTGTAAAACTGCGATTGAAAAGTCTGGAAAAGAAAAGCCAGACTTAACGATTGTGTTCTCGTCGGTGAGCTTTGAGCAAGCCGAAGTGTTGAAAGGGGTCAGGGAGGCAAGTAATTCCTCGCCGCTGATTGGGTGTACTGATGCGGGGGAGATTACAAACGAAGGTCCGAGCAAGAATTCGGTAGGGGTGATGGCTATTACTTCAGACCAGATTAACTTTTATGTTGGCTTGGGAAAAGATGTTAAAAAAGGAGCAAGAGAGGCTGGCCAGGCGGTCGCAAAAGAAATAAAGGAAAAAGCCAAGGAGCCGTTGAAAGCGTTTATCATGTTTCCCGACGTGCTCACTGGAAATGGAGCAGATATCGTGCGAGGGGTATTGGATGTTTTGGGCGAGCATTTTCCGGTCGTGGGAGGCGCCGCGGGAGATGATTTTCTCTTTCAGAAGACGTATGAATATCTAAACGATGAAGTAGTTTCAGGAGCGGTGGGAGGGGTAGGGCTGGCGGGAAAATTCTCAATGGGAGCCGGGGTGCGGCACGGATGGATACCCATTGGCATTCCAATGAAGGTGACCAAATCCGAAGGGTCGGTAGTGCATGAATTAGATGGTCGTCCCGCTCTAAGTATTTATGAGGATTATTTTGGCGAGAAAGCGGGTGATTTACGGAAAGAACCCCTTGCCAGAATGGCTATTACCTATCCTTTGGGAATCAAACTTCCAGGCATGGAAGAATATCTTATCCGTGATCCGATTACGGTAGACGAGAAAGGATCAATCACATGCGCGGCTGAAATCCCGGAAGGATCGGAGGTTCGGTTAATGATAGGGAGTAAAGAAAAGGCGGTGGAGGCTGCGGAGGAAGCGGCGCGAAAGCTGGTGCGGGATTTTGAGAAGGCAGGATCGCGGCCAAAGTTTGTCTTAATGTTTAATTGCATCGCGCGAGAAAAACTTTTTGCCGAGAAAGCGAATGACGAAATTCAGGCAGTGATGAAAATTATTGGGGAAGACGTGCCTCTTTTAGGCTTTTACACTTATGGGGAGCAGGCGCCCATCGCCGGAGAAATTCACGATCTGGAAAAATGCAGCCCTCGTTTTTATAACGAAACCGTTGTGATGTTTGCGATAGGTGAATAGGCAAAATCTCATGCGAACCAAACTCTTCTATAGCGGTGGATTTATTTTTGTGGCAGCGCTTTTACTTTTAGGAGGGATTCTGTTGCAGCAAAGAGAAGGCGCGGTAGAGGAAACGCCCTCGCAGATTCAAGAAACATTGTTGGCTCCCGAAGTAGAGGCAGTTTTAGGGAGAAAGATTTCATTGGTGGCAGAGCTTCTGCTCGACCCTGTCATTATTGACGGGTTGAGAAAGGCGAATCAAGAGCACGAGAGCATATCTCTGGAGGAAATCCTGGGACTCGACGAGAAGTGGAGAAACACGGAAGGAGTGGACGAGTTTATTGAGGTGTTTCTTACGAACGATGTCGCCCATAAACTTCTAGAATTCCAAGAACAATACCCCGGTTTTTCTGAAATTTTCGTTGTTGACGCGTATGGTTTAAACGTTGGGCAAACGAATAAAACCACTGATTATTATCAGGCCGATGAAGATTGGTGGATTGGAGCTTACAATGGGGGAGAGGGAAAGGCTTCCTATGGTTTAATTGAGTTTGACGAAAGCGCCCAGACAGAAGCGATTTCTCTTTATGTTCCGGTTATAGATCCCTACGAGCAGAAAGCCATCGGGGTGGCAAAGGCCGTGGTTAATATCGCTGCCATAAAAATGGAGCTTTAGTTTTCCCATGAGAAGCCCTTTTTCTTTTTTTGGAATACAACTCAAACTGTTTGCTGTGTTAGTTCTTTTCGCCGCCGTTCTTTTTTTGACCGCGAGTTACGGCTTGTATGGAGCGTACATTGTGACTAGGTCATCGCAAAAAATTACGGAGGCAGAAATACCGTTGACCGAAGGCGTCAATGAAGCATTGATATTGATGCTTGAAGGAAAACTTGCCCTGGAAGAAGCTTTGGCAATCGATGATTTCTCCCAAGGAGAGAAGATGCAAGAGCATGAGCTTCATCTCAATGATTCCATTCTAGCTTTTGACGCACACCTTGCCGCGATTACGTGGGGGAGCGAGAGTGAAGCATTTCGAAAGTCGGGCGGAGGCTTAAACTTTTCTGAATGGCAGAAGTTACATCTGACAGACAACCTCGTTATACAACGCCCCTCACTACAACAGGTTCAGCTTGCTGGGGTCTCGGATATTTATTTTGGAGGATTTTCCAGGAATGCATCTATGGCAATTGCCGCGCACAAGGAGTTCTTGCGGCTGGAATTCGAGGGCCGAGAAGAAGAAATTGGTGAGGCAAGGGAGGCGCGTCGAAAACACGTCGAGCTTGCTTTGCGATTTTCCGGGCTGGTCACTGCCACATTATCTGAAACGGTACAAATCTCAAATACTGCTATTGCCGAAAGCGCGAAAGCTATTCAAAGAACCCAACAGGATGTGATGCAGAATATGCTGCTTATTTTCCTGATAGGTTTTCTCGCGTTTTTGCTAGTTAGTTTTGTATTCGTGGGAAGAGCCATTGTGAATCCGGTGCAAGCGCTCACGAGCGTTGCTCGGGCGCTTGGTTCAGGGAATTTGAGCGCCAGAGCGAAGATACGAGGTAAGGATGAGATAGGGGTTTTGGCCGATGTTTTTAATCAAATGGCTGATCGTTTAGCGGAACATCCCCGCCAGTTAGAAAGAGAAGTAAGGGAAAAAACGAATAAACTTAATGAATTAAACAAGAGTCTTCAAACTTGGCTGCAGGAAAACGATGAAATCGGCAAGATACTCGTTAGGAGAGACCTTGAATTAACGCAAGCGAATGAACGGTTGCGCGATCTCGATGAGGCAAAATCGCAGTTTGTATCGGTGGCTGCTCATCAACTGCGTACCCCGCTTACCGGGATCAAGTGGACGTTGCACGCGCTATTGGAAGAGCAAATGGGAAGGCTTAATGAAGAGCAGGAAAAATTTGCGGGAGACGCGTACAAGGCAACGGTGCGCTTGATTGATCTTGTCAACGATTTATTGGACGTGGCTCGCTTGGAAGAAGGAAGATTTGGATTCAAAATAAAGAAGCAGTCATTGGTGCCTTTGGTGAAGAAAGTGTATGAAAACTTCCAAAAAGCTGCCAAGGGCAAGGGAATAAAGTTTTCCCTTAAGCTGCCCAAGGAGATTATTCCTTTCCTTGATTTCGATGAAGAGAAGATTGCCATTGCGCTGGAGAATTTGGTGGACAATGCAATTAAATACACTCCTCCCGGCGGGAAGGTGACAGCGACGCTTTACGAAGAGAAGAATCGCGTAAGTGTGGAGGTGGCAGATACGGGAATTGGCATGCCCGCAGATCAGATTGGGAAAGTTTTCACCAAATTTTTCAGAGCAGAAAACGCGCAGTTATATCAAACGAGCGGGACAGGATTAGGCCTTTATTTAGCGCAGAACATCGTTGAGCATCACGGGGGCGCGATGTTTTTCAAAACAGAAGAAAACAAAGGAAGTACATTTACGTTCTCGCTTCCCATTCCAAAATCTGGTACAAAGAAAGTATGATAAAAACCATAACATTGCATCCATCGAGAATCGGTTGTCCTTCCCTTCCCGGGACAATGAAGGGAATTATATCTTCGTTCCCCGGAGTTCAGGATGTGACGGTGAGGTATGAAGAGCGATCTCTTGATGTTACGTTCGACGACTCCCAAACTTCCGAGAGGGAGTTTATCAAGAAAATCGGAGAAGAGCTAGGGTTGGCCATGGAGGTGGGTGAAACGAACGGCACGAAAGAGGGGAGTGCGGCGGATACCTGCCCGATGTGATATACTAAAGGTATATGGTATACAAAATTTTTGAGCTTTTTCACAAAATCCATCCCGCAAAAGAGGTGTACGCGCATTGCGATATTCCGTGCGGGATTTATACGAGCGAGCCTGCTTTGACCGCGGCAAAGACCGTGGTGAAAATGGTAGAGCGGATTCAAGAACTGAAGCCTCCGTCTTTCCCGTTACTCGATATGAACGAGGCGAAAGGCAAAATCAATTCTATGGTGCGCTACATCCAGGTGAAAGAAGAGTACGCGCAAAAATGCAAGCAAGAGCTCCTTATCCTATGGACAGACTATTTCAAGCCAGAGCATTTGCAGATGTTTCCCAGCTTGCACGAAACATTCTGGAAGGCGGCAAAACTTTGCTCTAAAAACAAACAAGAGGTGAATGCGGAAGCCGCGCAAGAGTTGCTGCAAGCAGTAGAAGAAATCGCGGGAATGTTCAACCAAACCACGTCGAAAAAATGATTTCTTATTTCAAGGTTCGGGGGCAAAGTATGGAGCCCTTGTGCAAAGAAGGGGATTTTGTCCTACTTGATAAATTGTCCTATCTCATGTTTCGCCCTCGAGTTGGAGATATGGTGGTTCTCTTGCATCCGCAAGAAGAACGACTGATTCTGAAATATATCAAGCGAGAAAAAGTCGTAGAGAACAGTTTTTTCTACTGGGTAGAAGGCTTGAATAGGGAAAGCAGTTCTGACAGTAGAAATTTCGGATGGATTCCTCGCGAGACGATCCTTGGAAGAGCATTAATCATCAGCAAGCCCCACACCCCGAAGTTATCCACAGGGGGTGTGTTGCGCATAGTGGGCAAATGATATCATAGAGATAGAGGTTCTAAGGGGAAAAGGTCGAACTTTGTGTAATGATATAGAATGTTTTTATATGAATTTAATAGACATTACAAGTGAGGCTTTACGGCAGGCGTTTGGAGATTTGCTTGCGGGAGTGGTTGGGTTTGTTCCTCTTTTGATTCTTGCGTTTCTTGTACTTGTGATTGGTTGGTTTATTGCGGCGGGGGTAGGGAGACTTGTTGCAGATATTTTGAAACGCATTAGATTTAATCAAGTGTTTGAGCGCGGGAATTGGAAAGAAGCTTTAGAAAAAGCAGAATTGAAGGTGGACCCCGCTGGATTTGTGGGTGGTATTTTCAAATGGGTGCTGGTGATTGTTTTCTTGCTTGCCGCGGTTGAAATTCTTGGTTTCGACCAATTCGCCGGATTTTTGGTGAGCGTGTTGGGATACTTGCCCAATGTTATTGTGGCGGCGCTTATCATAGTAGTTGCCGCGATTATTTCCGACATCGTGGAAAAAATTGTTCGCGCGGCAGTAGAAGGGACAAAGATGGGACACGGCCATTTGATCAGTTCCGTGGTGAGATGGTTTATCTGGATTTTTGCCATCTTTTCCGCCCTGCTTCAGCTCGATATTGCAGTACTTCCGGTGCAAGTGCTTATTCAAACATTTGTGCAGGGAATCGGCTACGGAATCGCTTTGGCAGTCGCCATCGCTTTTGGCTTGGGAGGAAAGGATCAAGCAGCGGAAATCTTGCGTGAATTGCGCGGCAAACTCCGCGGATAGGAAGGAGAGAAAGGATAGAATTCCTTTTGCCCCCACCCTGAGCGAAGTCGAAGGGCGGGGGTTTTTCTTGTATGCGCTGTTTTATATAAAATAAGGTATAATAGAATAAAGGTTGGGATTGTACTATAAATAATACGCAAAAATCTATGGCAGAATATATACAAAAAACAACTACCCAGGAGGTTCCTACGGGCCCTTCCGCTCACACTCAAAAAGAGAAAAGAGAGATTTTCAGAACGTATCATATCGTATACTATATTCTTTCGGTTCTCGAGGCGTTGCTGGCATTTCGTTTTGTGCTCCGGCTTTTTGGAGCAAATCCCGGCGCTGGGTTTGTCGACTTCATATACTCGGTAAGCGGTCTGTTCCTAGCTCCTTTCTTTGGAGTTTTCGGAACTCCGCGCTTGGGCGGATCGGCTCTGGAGTTTTCCACACTTCTTGCAATGGCAGTCTACGCGGCTCTTGCCTATGCCGTTATACGCTTGATTCGAATTATTACCGCTACCAAAGAAGGAAAGATCGCGGCCGATGTCCATAGGCAGTCATAGGACAAACTGTTTGACCCCCGCCCTTCGTCCGCCAACTGGCGGATCAGGGCGGGGGTTTTCGTTGCCCTTGACCTCAAATACAGTTTTGCTACCATAAGCTCATGGCCACGATTACTCTATCTAGAAAACTCGTAAAGGAGAATGAAGATCTTGTAGCAATTCCTCGGAAAGAATACGAGGAGTTTTTACGCCTTCGTTTGGAAAGAATCCCCGAAATCGGACTTACTCTCACACAGAAAAAGAGACTTGCCGATGGACTTCAAGATATTAAGGCAGGGCGAGTCATTGGGCCATTTAGAAGTGCAAAAGAAGCGGTGCGCGCTCTCCGCAAAAATAGCTAATGCAAGCTGCTTTTTCTGCGCGTTTTCAGAGATCGTATGATGAAGCTCCAGAACGCGTAAGGAAAGATTTCGACAAACAGTTACATTTCTTGTTAAGGGATTTTCGCCACCCCTCGCTTCATGTAAAGAAGTATAGCGAGGTAGAAGGTGTTTGGCAGGCGCGAGTGAACCGAAGTTGGCGCTGCTATTTTCAGATCAAAAACGATACCTACTATTTCGTCGATATTATACTCCATCCAAAGTAGTGTGCGTCGCGCCTGGCCTTGCCGCCCGGCACTTTTTCTTTTTGGGCGGGTTTTCTATGTCGCTTCAAACAGCGATCGCCGTTTTAAACGACGTACGTTGTTAGAGGTTTGTTTGCGATGCGTTGTGCAAGCGATCGCTTGCACAAGAAACGTTCGTATAATGTAATTTGGACGGCCGTCATGATCACATCACACTATGAAGTGTTGACGTTAAAGGTCAACAGGTCGCTGGGTGTCGTCGCTGAATTTCGTACAAGAAGTCGCGGTGTGGGCTTGCCGCCCGGCAGTTTTTGTATTAGGGTGAAATATGAGAATTATTAGTAAAAGAGTTTAGTATGGGTGGTAATTTTATCAAGAAAACAATTATCGTATTACCGGCGGTTGCGACCCTCTATTCACAGGGAGACCTTATTAGGCATGTAATAGATGCTGATTACCCTTCGCCTATAGAGCAAGCTAAGGACAGCCCATTGGATTTTGCTGGCGGTGTTGACGTAAGGCTTACAGGTACACCGTCAACTAGTAGTGTGATTGGACTTTCAATTAGTCCAACGCTCTTAAATGATGACAATGTTGATTTCTCGTAAAATATGAACTGGAGTATTTTTCTAACGATAATGAATGACAAAAAGCATTTCCGCGTTCCGATTGTTGTCGTGATAGTGATTGTTTGCTTCGTTGCTATCGTAGCTTTTTTCGTTGGCTCACAAATTAACGGGAACAAAGATCCAATTCTAGCTCTTGAGGAAGCGGTGAGCGAATATCCGAGGAGTACTTACGGGGAACCAGCACAGTGGTTTATGATGAAGTCCCTCGTGGGATGGGAACGAATGATGTTTATCTTCGGCTATGCTGATGACAAAGAGGTTTGTGAACATTTGGCAGAGGTTGCTAGCAAAGAATCGCCAGATCGAGAGTTTAGGTGCGAAGATGCTAATTAGTTCTTAGGGTAATTAGGTATATAGTTCCCTCGCATTTTCTACCGGCACCATTTTCTTTTGGTGGGGTTTACCCTGAGCTTGCCGAAGGGTTGCGGCGACAGGGTTTTTGGAGTAGGGTGAAAATATGAATAAGGAAAATCTCAAAAAAGACTTTATCTTGTTCAGGGATAATTTGAAGAAATATCGAGATGTTGTCCAAAAGATTTGGCGAGCGGACAACTATCGCGAGAAAGAAACTATACCGAAACTTATAGAGGAAGAAGAAACTCCTCTTCGTGAGTGCTTGGTGGAAGATTGGGGGAGAATAGAAGATTATTATAGAAAAATGGGGGTGTCTCTAGTGGGTGGAGCATATGGAAGGTCTTTTCCCATTTTTGATACTGCGTTTGACGAGCAGCTCTTTGAAAATCCTGCAAAGGGAAGTGCCTTACAAATGGCTAGCCAGATGGCTACAAAAGCCGTTGGGATGTTGGAAGCTTTGGAGGAGGAAGATGTCCATCGCTTAGACAGAAAGTTACCAGTCGTGTTTGTCGCTCATAGATTCGGAGAGGAAAACAAAAAGCTCATTGATACGGTTTTTAAATTTTTAGAAACACAGGATGTCGCAATTACTTCGGGAAGTGAAGTTGATACAGACTCGATTTCAGAGAAGGTCAAAAGAAAAATCGAGGATGCAGATTTTGTGATCGGTATTATGACCAAAGACGAACGCGATGAAAAAGGAGAATGGACTGCTGCAAAATGGGTTAGAGAAGAATTGGCATATGCGCTTGGTAAAAAAGATGTGGTACGTCTCATAGAAGAGGGAAATGATATAGAGGGTAGATTGTTTGGGGATAGAGAATATATTCTATTCAGTAGAGAGAATCTTACCTCTGCCCTTATCGATTTAGCACAAGTATTGAAAAGCAAAGGAATTTGATAGGAAAATAAGGGAGAATTAGTCTTGAATGAGCCCCGCCAGCCGTATCGGCTGGCGGGATTTTGTCCGTATTGACAATGCTTTCAGGGTCGGATATACTGGTATTTGCGTGATGGAAAACATCCAATTAAACACATTTCAAAGAAGCGGCTAAGGCAGACCTGATTTTTTGTGCATGTGAAGAAGCCGCCTCCAAAAGCGGTTTTTGATTTAAAAAACGCTTTTGTCCAGAAGGAGTATCATGCGTGAACTTTGACAATTGAATAAACAAAGTGAAGCAATTAGTAATTGCTAGCTAGGGTATTGCATTAATTACAAGCAAATGGTGGATGCCTTGGGATATGAAGACGATGAAGGACGTGGCGTGCCTGCGTAAAGCCTCGGGGAGGTGGTTAGCAACCTGTGATCCGGGGATGTCCGAATGGGGAAACCTGATCCGTCGAAAGATGAGATCGACTCTTTGAGCAATTAAAGAGTAGCAAACCCGCTGAAGTGAAACATCTCAGTAAGCGGAGGAATAGAGAACAAACGTTATTCTCTTAGTAGCGGCGAGCGAAAAGGGAGAAGCCTAAACCATTTGTTCTCGCAAGAGAACAAATGGGGTTGCAAGGAAATAGCGTCGGGAGCTTTACTCCAAACGCAGAAAGTTCTGGTGTTTGGAGTAGCGCTTGACCGAGGGAGTTCATAAAACAAAGGTTGGTTAAAAGAAGTTTCCTGGAACGGAACGCCAAAGAGGGTAATAGCCCCGTATTTGAAAATTACTTTGTGCTCCTTGCTGTTTTACTTAAGTACCTCGGGAAACGAAAGTCCCGTGGGAATCATCCCGGTCTGCCGGGAAAGGCTAAATACTTCATATCTCCGATAGTGAACCAGTACCGTGAGGGAAAGGTGAAAAGCAGCCCAGTGAGGGCGGTGAAATAGACCTGAAACCATTTTGCTTACAAAGAGTAGGAGTCCGCCCCAACTTCTTTCGCAAGAAAGATGTTGGCGGATGACTGCGTGCTTTTTGCAGAACGACCCAGCGAGTTTATGGATGTTGCAGTCTAAGCGGTTCTGCCGCGAAGGCATAGGGAAACCAAGTGTTAATAGCGCGATCAAATGCATCATTCATAAGACCCGAAGCCAGGCGAGCTTACCATGACCAGGGTGAAGGCCGACGAAAGTCGGCCGGAGGCCCGAACCCGTGAGCCGTTCAACACTCTGGGATGAGTTGTGGTAAGAAGTGAAAAGCTAACCGAGCCTGGTAATAGCTGGTTCTCCCCGAAATAGCTTTAGGGCTAGCCTTTATCAAACATCTTGGAGGTAGAGCTCTGGAAAGAATGTCCTTGGCGAAAGCCAGGTATTCTTACCAAACTTCGAATGCCAGGATGAAAAAGATAAAGAGTCAGAACACGGGGGCTAAGCTCCGTGCTCGAGAGGGAAACAGCCCAGACCTTCATCTAAGGTCCCTAAATTCAGCTAAGTGCAAATCAAGGAAGTGAAGTTCCACAGATAGCTAGGAGGTTCGCTCAGAAGCAGCTATCCTTTAAAAAGTGCGTAATAGCTTACTAGCTAAGGAATTTTGCGCCGAAAATTTATCGGGGCTAAGCTGAATACCGAAGATAAGGACCCCGTCCGTAAGGACGGGATGGTAGGGGAGCGTCCTCATTGCGACAAAGCCGAAGCGCAAGCTTTGGTGGAGCGATGAGGAGTGAGAATGCTGGGATGAGTAACCGCAATGCAGGTGAGAGCCCTGCACACCGAAAACCCAAGGTTTCCTTGGCAATGATGATCATCCAAGGGTTAGGCGGGCCTTAGTCGAGCGCCAAATGGCGACTGATGATGGACAGCTGGCTAATATTCCAGCCCCCCGCACTCTTCCGAAGAGTAACGCAATTTGAGGTTTTGATCGGATTATTGGATTTCCGTTTCCGCAAGGATGAAGTCAGAACTACGGTTCTGGCGACTTGAACGAACGAATTGCCCAGAAAAGCTCGTAGGGCTAAGAGTGTTGGGTCCGTACCGTAAACCGACACAGGTGGGTTGGTATGAATATACTAAGGTGAACGGGTGAAAGCTCCTGAAGGAACTAGGCAAAAAAGTGTCCGTAAGTTCGCGATAAGGACTGTCCCGCGTAGCTCGCAAGAGTGAAGCGGGATCGCAGCGAAAGTATCCCTGGCGACTGTTTACCAAAAACATAGGTCTCTGCTCAACTCGTAAGAGGATGTATAGAGGCTGACACCTGACCAGTGCTGGAGTGTTAAAGGTGCCGGTCTTGCCGCAAGGTAAGGCTGAGTGCCCGAAGCCCCAGTGAACGTCCGCGGTAACTATAACCGTGTTAAAGTAGCGTAACCCCTTGCCTGGTAAGTTCAGGCCTGCATGAAAGGTGTCACGACTTGGGAACTGTCTCCAGGAGCAGCCCGGTGAAAATGCAATACCGGTGAAGATGCCGGTTACCTGCGGCTAGACGGAAAGACCCCGGGAGCTTTACTGTAGCTTCTTATTGTTTTATCGTTTTGCATACGTAGCATAGTGGGCAGGCTTTGAAGTGCGCCTCTCGGGGCGCATGGAGCCAACAGTGAAATACCCATTTTGCGAAATGATAAATCTAATTCGCCCAAAAGGCGGAGACAGTGGGAGGTGGTCAGTTTTAGTGGGGCGCTAGCCTCCTAAAGAGTAGCGGAGGCGTTTATAAGGTCAGCTAGCTCCGGATGGAAATCGGAGCGGTCGTGTAAAGGCACAAGCTGGCTTAACTGCGAGACGGGTATGTCGAGCAGATGGGAAACCAGAACTTAGTGAACCGATGCGTTGTAGTAGAAAACGCAAAGATCATCAACCAAAAGTTACCCCGGGGATAACAGGCTGGTAGGGCCCGCGAGTCCAAATCTACGGCCCTGTTCGGCACCTCGATGTCGGCTCATCTTATCCTGGAGGTGAAGAAGCTTCCAAGGGTCTGGCTGTTCGCCAGTTAAAAAGGTACGTGAGCTGGGTTCAAACCGTCGTGAGACAGGTTGGTCCCTATCTACCGCAGGCGTCGAGTCTTGAGGAGAGTCATCTCTAGTACGAGAGGACCGAGATGAACTAACCTCTGGTGTACCAGTTGTCACGCCCGTGGCATCGCTGGGTAGCTACGTTGGGCAAGGATAAGCGCTGAAAGCATCTAAGCGCGAAGCCAACTCCAAGATGAGGACTTTTAGATCCCTCAGAGAACATGAGGTTAATAGGCTTCAGATGGAAGTCCCGCAAGGGATTGAGTCGAGGAGTACTAATGATCATACGCAATATTCCTAGCTAGCAATTACTGATTGTTTCAAAAAAAGATAAGAACGTTTAGGTGGCGGTTATACTGAAGTTGTCCCACCCGATCCCATTCCGAACTCGGAAGTGAAATACTTCAAGGCCGATGGTAGTCGCAAGGCGAGAGTAGGTAGCCGCCACCTAAGCGTTTTTGTATAATAGATTTATGAGAAGTTTGTTTTCAAAAAGAAGGCTGATCGTTGGGACTGCGATAGTCCTTTTTCTTTTGTCTTTGAATCTTGTTTCTTCTCAAGTAAGGGGATTGGTAATCGGAGTTTCTTCTCCTTTGCAGGCATCTCTCTGGCGCGCAGGCAATGGGGTCTCTACGTTTTTTGGCGGAGGAAGTTTGCGGGTGAAAGCAGAAGTTCTTACGGAGGAGAATTTTGCGCTTCGCGCGGAAATTGTTGCATTGGAGGATTTGAGGCGGGAAAATGAAGAACTGCGGAACATGCTGGAACTCGGATTGGTAGAAAAGTTTGACGTTGCGATGGGCGAGATTATCGGGAAGGACCTTGTCCAAGATAGTATTGTAATCCGAGCGGGTCAGGATAAGGGAGTCCAAAAGGGAATGCCAGTTATTACGGCAGGAAAAGTTGCGGTCGGAAGAGTGATGGAATCGTTCGCTACTCATGCTCGGGTGCAACTGATCTCCGCCAAAGAGAGCAAGTTGGATGCAAAAATCGCAGAAACCCAGGTAACCGGCGTTGTACGCGGCCGCGGAGGACAAAAGATTATGCTCGGTTTGGTTCCTCAAGAAGACGAACTTCAGAAAGACAATATTGTGGTGACAAGCAATTTAGGGGATATATTTCCTGAAAATCTGCTGATTGGGAAGGTCTCGGAGGTTATAAAAAGCGGCGCGGATCCTTTTCAAAAAGCAAATTTGGAACCATTCTTTAATCTTACGTCGACTGAATTTGTTTTTGTTATTACATCTCAGAACCAATGAAATTACTTTCTGGAGTTTTTCTTCTGCTGTATGCGTTCGCTCTTTTACAAATGAGTTTTTTCGTTCATTTTTTCCCAGCCGGGTTGATCCCTAACTTTGTTATTCTTGCTGTACTGGTTATAAGTATATTTGAACGATCGGAATCGCATGCGAGTTTGGGCATGGCGCTGTTTGGAGGATTCCTCATTGACATTTTTTCGGGCGGGTTTATCGGATTCTGGGCTTTAGTTTTGCTTTGCGCTTCGATGCTTATAAAACTCGTGTTAAAAGATTATGTCAGGCTTCCCATTCCTAAAATTTTTTAAAAGTTTTCGTACGAACCGCTCTGGCGGAGAGCTTGAGTTCCAGGACATATTTTTAGATAAGCTTGTGGTAGACCAAGAGGTTGCGACAGAGGTGTACGCGGATCGAAAGTTAGAGGTTCCGCTTCCAAAGGGGTTGCTTTGGGGTTTGTATATTGGTTTTACGCTGATTATTTTGCTCCTTCTCGGCAAGACATTTTATTTGCAGGCGTTTGTCGGGGAAAATATGCAAAAGAAAGCGGAAGAGAACGCGATCCGGAGTTTGCCTTTGGTATCGGAACGTGGGGTCGTGTACGATCAGAATATGGAACAATTGGTGTTTAACCGTCCGAGTTTCGATTTTGTATGCGATAAGCGTGACTTGCCTGAGGAGCGAGCAGAAAAAGAACGGATCTTGCGAGTGGCGGCAGAAATTATGGGAATATCGTTTGAAGAGCTCAAAGAAGGATTTGATAAGATTGGCGATCCCAAGTTTTTGATAGCAGGAAACATTTCTCGTGAACAGCTTATCGTGCTTGAGATACGCGCAGAAGAGATGGAGGGGTGCGAGATCCAGACGAATACCATTCGAGAATATATCGCAGACCCAACATTGGCTCATGTGTTGGGGTATACTGCGAAGATTTCCGCGGACGAATTTAGGCAGTTTTCCGGATATGCGCCAACCGATCAGATTGGAAAAACCGGTATTGAAAAATCGTATGAAACAGAATTAAAAGGTGTTTCTGGGAAGAGACTTTTGGAGAAAGATGCGCGAGGGCGAATTGTGAAAGAAGGCGGAGAGATTGCCTCTGAACCTGGAGATAGCGTAGTATTGTGGCTTGATCTTGATCTCCAAAAAAAAATGAAAGAAGCGCTTGAGAGCACGCTTGATCGGATCGGAGCTAAGAAAGCAGTAGGAATTGCCATAGATCCAAAGTCCGGGGGAGTGCTTTCCATGGTAAGTATTCCAGGATTTGACAGCAATCTTTTTTCGAAGGGAATCAGTCGAACGCAATATGAAGAGATACTTTCTGATCCTCTGAATCCATTCTTTAATCGCGCCATATCAGGAACATATCCTGCCGGGTCTACCATCAAACCATTCGTTGCTTCGGCGGCTTTGGAAGAACATATTATAGATCCCGAAAAGGAAATCTTGACTCATGGATATATTGAGATTCCGAATGAATACGACCCTGAAATTGTGTATCGATTTCCCGATAACGCGGATCACGGTTTAGTTGATATGCGAGACGCGATCGCTGTTTCGAGCAACGTATATTTTTACACCATCGGCGGGGGTTATGAAGACCAAGAAGGGCTGGGCCCAACAAGGATTAAAGAGTATCTTGCGCGGTTCGGCTGGGGAGCGAAAACAGGTATTGATTTGCCGAGTGAGGCACAAGGCTTGCTGCCAGATCCGGAATGGAAGAAGCGGGTGAAGAAAGAGGGTTGGTGGGATGGCGATACATATCTTTTCTCTATCGGGCAGGGAAATGTGCTGGCAACACCGCTTCAAGTTGTGTCTTCGTTCGTGGCAATCGCGAATGGGGGTACCTTGTACGAGCCTCATATGGTTAAAGAAATTCTGGAAAAGGAAACATCAAAAACAATCCCGGCCCAAATAATTAGAGAACAGTTTATTGGCCCGGAAAATTTGGAAGTCGTGCGCGATGGCATGAGGCAGGCAGTGAAATGGGGTTCTTCTTTGATGCTTAACTCGCTGCCGGTTTCCTCGGCCGCAAAAACGGGAACCGCGCAGACAGGAAGAAAGGATGCGGACGGCAAAGACTTTTTGTATAGCTGGGTGAGTGTGTTCGCTCCTTATGACAATCCGGAAATTGTATTGACGGTTATGGTTGAAGACGCGAAAGAGGGGAGCTTGGCGGTCTTGCCAGTCGCGCAAGAAGTATTACAATGGTATTTCACGAGATAGGCATATGGCAAAATTTGTTACCAAAGAAGGACTCGAAAAGTTAAAGGAAGAACTCGAGTATCTCAAAACGACAAAGCAAAGAGAATTGGCAGAGCGTTTGCGAAAAGCAATCGCGTTTGGCGATTTGAGCGAGAACTTTGAATACTCGGACGCGAAAGACGCGCAGATAATGCTACAAACGCGAATCGCGGAATTGGGAAATGAGATTCTTGAGGCAAAAGTGGTAGAGGGTGGAGCAAAGTCAGGTAAGGTGCAGGTGGGCTCCATTGTAGAAGTAGATGCTGCAGGTTTAACAATGAGATTTACTATTGCCACCGGAAGAGAGGCGAATCCGCTCGAAGGCAAAATTTCCGCGGAGTCTCCAGTTGGCTCTTGTTTGTTGGGCAAGAAAGTTGGCGAGAAGTGTGTAGCCGAACTTCCCGCCGGCCCCGTCACCTACAAAATCCTCAAAATTGAATAAGAGAAACAGCTATGGTATAGAAAGATAAAGTTATATGTGGAGGAGATGCGTATGGAGATCTGGCAATTGGCAGCGTGGAGTGTTCTCGGCTATCTCATCGTGGGTTGCGTGGTTGATTTTTATACCACAGCAGCAGATGATCATTGGGAAGGATGGAAGTCAACTACATCAGAACAGTTCTTTTGCGATACGATAAAAGATGTTCGGTGGCACCCTGGTGCACATGTCGGAATGGTCCTTTTATGGTTTCCGATTTTTCTCTTTTTTCTGTATTGGTTCCTGAAAGGAGGCGTTAGAGTTGCTCTTTCAGGAAGAAAACGAGAAAGGGCCACGTAGGGCTTCAACGGTTGAGAGCGTAACTTTAAACGCTCCAGCCGTTTTCTTTTGAGCCAGCTTAGCTGGCTTTTGACCAAAAGGGAGAAATAGCCTAATATAAGGGATATGGCGACGATTGATGAAATTAAAAAGGAGAGGTTGAGGAAACTTCAGCAGATTCAAAATGCTGGAAATTTGGCGTATCCGGCGCAACTCAAGCGCACGCATACAGTGGCAGAAGCGCTCAAGGATTTTGCCAAACTTTCAAAATCTGGAAAAGAAATTACTCTTGCCGGGCGAATCCGGGCAATCCGGGGCCATGGTGGCTCCACGTTCTTAAATGTAGAGGATGGAACAGGAAATATTCAGGCGTATCTCAAAAAAGACAGGGTAGGGGAGAAACCCTATGACTTTTTTATTGAGAATTTTGACATTGGAGATTTTATCCAAGCTCGCGGAACACTTTTTGAAACAAAGCGCGGGGAAAAAACCCTTGAGATCGCGGATTTCAAAATTCTCGCAAAAGCACTTCTGCCTTTGCCCGAAAAATGGCATGGCTTGCAAGATGAGGAAGAGCGCTACCGCAAGCGCTATCTCGATTTGTTATTCAATAAAGAGGTAAAAGAAAAGTTTGAGAAGCGCTCGCAAATTATTAAAGCGATTCGCGAATTTCTCGAGAGAGAAGGATTTCTAGAGGTGGAAACGCCGGTATTGCAATCAATATACGGAGGAGCGGAAGCCAAACCATTCAAAACGCATATTAACGCCTTTGATTTGGATATGTATTTGCGGATTTCGCTCGAGCTTCCATTAAAGAAGCTTATCGTTGGCGGATTTGAAAAGGTATATGAAATCGGCCGCGTGTTTCGTAACGAAGGAGTTGACCGCATGCACAATCCCGACTTTACCATGCTCGAATTTTACTGGGCGTACGCGGACTATAAAGACATGATGAGGTTGACTGAACAGTTGCTTGTATATGTTGTAAAGCAGGTACTTGGGAAAACAAAAATTACGTATGAGGATAAAGAAATTGATTTTAAAACTCCTTGGCCACGAATTGAATACGACGCTTTGCTTCGAAAATACGCAAACATAGATATTGCGAGAGAAAATCGTGATGCTTTGGCGAAAAAAGCAAAAGAGCTTGATGTGCAGGTTGAAGAAGCCGCAAGCAAAGCCCGCATTATCGACGAGATTTATAAGAAATATTGCCGACCGAAAATTTGGGAGCCTACGTTTGTGATTCATCATCCCGCAGGTTCAATGTCTTTGGCAAAACAGCTAGATGGCGACCCAACAAAACTTGGCACGTTTCAGCTGCTTCTTGGCGGGGGATGGGAATTGGTGAAAGCGTATTCGGAGTTGAATGACCCGATTACCCAGCGCAAAGCATTTGAGGAACAAGAGGGATTATTCCGCAAAGGCCTGGCAGATGCCCAGCGCATGGATACTGATTTTCTTGAGGCGTTGGAATACGGCATGCCGCCGACCGCTGGTTTTGGCATGGGCATTGATCGCCTCGTTGCTTTGCTCACCAACACCCATTCTTTGCGCGAAGTCATCTTATTCCCAACCATGAAACCTCGCTAGTCGCGGGGGAATTGACACCAATAGAGGGGATGTTATAAAAGATTAATGCTTAAAAATCTTAAGGTTACACTACCGCTTGTTGTTATCGTAGGTGGTCTCTTTTCAGGGGTCGGTTTTTTTTCCTTTCTTCAGAATGGGGAAACGCTTGTGGGGAATATTGATGCTTTTGCGTCTGTTATAGTGAATGACCTTCTTCCGAATGCGGACTACGGGATGGCTTTCAACTCAATTAAAAGCACTGGTACTGGTTTTTTTGACGTCTTGGATGATGATTCGGATAGCAGCTATGTTAAGTCTGCTTCCACCTCTTTTACCTCGGGCAGTTTTGGGGTAGCTTATGGATGTCTAGGGGTTTGCCCAAATGGCGTTGTTACCGATGTGAAGATAAGGGTAAGGAATGTACGAAGCATCAATGCGGGGACAGGTGCCAACTTTAACATTGAACTCAAACGTACAGATGGATTAGTGCTTGGGAGCGTGACGGGAATTCCTTTTTCTGGAACTGCGCCTACTATTGGATCATACGAGACGACTTTTGCTGTTAATCCAGCCCTAAGTGTAAGTGCAGGTCAGTTGGCTACTGTTATTACGTGGTCTAAAGCAGTTGCTGGTTCTGGCAGTGAGGTTCGATTTCACCGTGCGCGGCTTGACGCAACCGTTGCTGATTCGGGTGGAGGATCAGATACCATAGCGCCCACAGTGACAATCAATAGTCCTGCGAACGGCGCTATCTTTACCCAAGTAGGAAATGTAATTATTGAAGCAGTAGCCAATGATAATGTAGGAATTGCCAGGGTTGAATTCTGGCTAGATGGCGCCATGCAATCAATCGACTACTCAAGTACCAATCCCCACGCGTATATTTGGCCTGTCACTGGCACAGATAACGGTTCCCATACCTGGACGGTTAAGGCTTTTGATACTGCTTTTCCTCAACTTTCTGCAGAGGCAACCATCGCCATACCGATTGACATCCCTTTTGTGCCGCCTCCCCCTCTGGGACCAATTAATTTCATGAAGGCTACAAACCTTGATACAATCCTTCCTTTTCCTGATGTTCCGCAGATTTATAGAGATGTCTGCGCCCGCACTGTCTCCCTGACCACCCAGTATGACGCCTTTCCGGCCCCGCCGGCGACTTATGGCACGTCGCTTCTGTGCGACCACGGCTCGGACATGGTCTATGAATCTCAGCTAGACATCTTGGCTGATCCAATAAATGCGCCCGGCCGGGGCAAGGTTGTGAAGCACTACCCGCTTCCCGATTACCCCGCCTTCGCGCCGGGGCACACTTATTTTGAGCATCATGGGTTTATTTTTACCAGCAACAACAGTGCGCCAGTGTGCTCCATAGGGAAAGACTGCTGGTACGGTGGTCTATATTATTTCCCGCAGGCTGTTCCAGCGGGGGCTACGCACAACTTGGATATCCTAGGGGCGCAGGGCACGGCGTCCGGCGGGTACCTGGCAACCCTGACCAAACAGGGGAAGATCAGACTCTATAACGATTGTTCCCAGTGTGGAATTCCCATTGCGTACAACACTTGGCTCTCGGTGCGGGTCTACGCCCCGGCGGGCGATAATACAACTCGCCGTCTGATAGTGACCGGTCTGGACGGAGGACCGGTAGTGGCAGGGCAGTCCATCGAGAACATTCGGCTGTACACCAAAGGTGTCGGTACGGTTACCCGCGTTAAGTTCGGGACCGGGGGCGAACTGGACGCGTTCGATCCGCTGCTGTACCGGAACGTGGGCTTTTGGTGGTATCAGGACAACATGTATGTGGCGGACCAGGTTGCTGATCCAGGTGTTTGGAAAGAATAGCTAGTTTTGGTATGCTTTGAGCGCCCAGCCTTTCATAGCCGAGCGCCTTTTATAATAGACAAAAGGCAAATTTTTTGATAGATTTGAGTATATACATTATGGAGATTCGAATTGTTAAAAATCAGCCAACAAGCAAGGAGGAATTGCAGAAGATGGCGAAGGCGATGTTTGGAGATATGGTTAAGGCGGTTGTGGACGTGGATCAGGGGATTATGGCAATAGGAGGAGAGTTTCATTCCGAAGAAGAGGTTGCGCTAATGGAGAAAGAAGGATCGAAACGAGAGCATACGTGGGGGATTAACTTTTATCCCGAAAATCCAGATGAAGAATTTATCGAGTTTGATTCTATGGTGAACATAAAGCCTTCATTCGGGAATCGCTCGAGAAGCGTGGAAAATGCGGAAATCAAAGAAAAAATTAAAGAAATCATAAAAAAGTTAGTAATCGAATGAATACTGTTTTACACAAAGATGCAGCTGCTGGAAAATGGTTTACCCTTTCTATTGCTGAACAAATGGGAAATATCGGGAGCGAAGTGGGAAGAGCGGGGAAATGGCAGGGTAAAGACGAGAATGCTTTTGAGGGTGCAGCGGAGCGAGCTTTGGAACTTTTTGATTTGACACTTGAGGATCCTCGGTGGCGAGGGCAGGGAAGAAGGCGAGAAATTGCACTTACTCGAGAACTGTTTTGCGATACAGCACTTGGAGACAAAGAATACGGCATTACGCTGAAAGATTTGGATAGGTATTTTTATCCTTTCGCGCTTGCCGCGAGGAAAAACCTTTCATAATATGCTAGACATCAAATTCATTAGGGAAAATCCAGAGAAGGTAAAAGAGGGATGTAGAAAGAAGAATGTCGAGTGCAACATCGATCAGATTTTGGAGTTGGATAAACGAAGAAGAGAGTTGCTCCAGCAAATCGAAGGATTCAAGGCCCAGCAAAATAAACTCGGGAAACCCGCCGAAAGCCATCGTGACGATGGCAATCAGGCGGGCCCGCCACAATCCAGCGAAGCTGGTTTGGGCGGGGAGGGAATTGAAGAGGGGCGAAGGCTCAAGCAAGAAAGGAAAAAACTTGAAGTGCAGCTGGAAGAAATCGAGGGAGGGTTGCAGTCACAGCTTACGCAATTGCCGAATTTGCCGTTTGACGATGTACCGGTTGGTAAAGACGAAAGCGCAAACGTAGTTCTGCGGCAGTGGGGGAAGATTCCGAAGTTTAGTTTTGACCCGAAAGAGCATTTTGATCTCGGAGAGCAACTCGACGTGATAGACGTGAAGCGCGCTGCAAAAATTTCAGGCGCGCGCTTCGGGTACTTGAAAGGCGATGCCGCGCTTTTGGAGTTTGCGCTTGTTGATTTGGCGATGAAAACGGCGATCAAAGAAGGTTTTACGCCAATTGTGCCTCCGGTATTCGTGAAATCTGAAATAATGCAGGGGATGGGATATGTAGACACCCCAGCAGATTTAGCAGAGAGGTATTTCTTCGAGAAAGACGGATTATTTCTTGTAGGTACGGCAGAACAATCAGTAGGTCCCATGCACTCGGGTGAAGTATTTGAAGAAAAAGATTTGCCAAAGCGTTACGTGGCGTTTTCAACTTGTTTCCGTGAAGAAGCAGGAAGCTACGGAAAAGACACGAAAGGAATTTTGCGTGTGCATCAGTTCGATAAAGTAGAGTTTTTCAGTTTTTGCAGTCCTGAAAAATCGAAAGAAGAGCATCAATTTTTGGTTCAGCTTGAAGAAAAACTTTGGCAGGCACTCGAAATTCCTTACCAGGTGGTACAGCTTTCAACGGGCGATATGTCGCGGCCCTCGGCTTCTACCATTGATATTGAGGCTTGGCTTCCTGGCCAAAATAAGTATCGCGAAGTGAGTTCTGCTTCAAATGTTACTGATTTCCAAGCTCGCAGGTTGAATATCCGGTATAAAAATAATCCGCCAGCTGGCGGAGGTAAGCTCGAATTTGTGCATATGTTAAATGCTACTGGATTTCCCATTGGCCGCACGATTATCGCGATTTTGGAGAACTACCAACAGAAAGACGGCAGTGTAAAAATCCCCAAAGTTTTACAGAAGTATGTTGGGAAAAAGGAAATTAAAAGGCCCAGCTGATGCCGAGCCCCTTGGAGAATGCCATTAGGGTGTGAATCTAGCTATCGATGAATGGCGACAGCGCCAGGGCAGTCAAAATGATTGCCATATTGAAAGGCATTTTTAGGTAGTCCGTTAGCTCCTTTTTCCAGGCCATCGGATACCCCCCGCCGCCATCCGGAACATCCATCCAGGTAAACTTGTGCCAGGCGGCCTGTACTCGCTTCATGGCTTACTCTCCTTGTGTAGTAGACTAAAGTAATTAAAGCATACCTATGGAGAAAAGTCAAGAGAGGCAAATTTTAGTAAATAATCTTGAAATAAATTATAAAATCGTGGGTCAAGGGCCCGCTATTTTAATCCTGCATGGGTGGGGGAGTTCGTCTGACTCATGGGTGAAAGTACAAGAAATGCTTGCAGAAAAAGGGTATCAGGTGATTGTTCCTGATTTGCCTGGTTTTGGGAAAACGCCGGCTCCCCCTTCGTCCGCCAGCTGGCGGGCTTCGGAAGGACACGGCCCAAAAGACATTTGGGGAGTAGAGGAATACGCGGAGTTTACAAACACATTTACAGGAAAGTTTGGGCTTACGAAATTCGTTTTAGCTGGACATTCTTTTGGAGGGCAAACTGCGATTCAGTTTGCGGTGCAGTATCCAGAAAAACTCGAGAAGCTCATATTGATTGCTTCAGCTGGAGTGCGTCGTACTCCCGGTGTAGCAAAAAAATTGGTTATGGGTGTGGCGAAACTTGTAAGTTTTCTGCTGTATGTGGTGCCATTTGAAGATTTGCGGAACAACATGAAAAACGCAATGTATATGGCAGTTCGCCGCCGCGACTACATGAAAACGCAGGGGATCATGCGTGAAGTGTTTAAGAAAGTAATTACGCAAGATCTTACCGCAAAATTTTCAAAAATCAGCGTTCCCACGCTTTTAATTTGGGGCGACAAAGATGAGATGACGCCCATCCAAGATGCGTATTTAACGCAAGAGTTGATTCCAAACTCCAAGCTTGAAATAATACCCGGTGCCAAACACGCTTTAAATTTCCAGGCTCCCGAAGTTCTCGCGCAAAAAATAGTAGAATATATACAATGATTGATGCAATCACGTCAGTCGTCATTATCTTGGTTTATGTTAAACTCTTTCTATTTTGGCTTTGGCTTTGGCAGTTAAAAGAGTATCACTTAGGCAGATTTATAGCGCATTTTAAGGAGGGCCAAGCGCTCAAGAAAATTCTTTCCAGTTTTTGGCGGTTGAAATACCCAAAGTTCACCAAGAAAATAATCATCATTTTTCTCGCTGGTGTATCTCTCGCACTATGCATGACTTTAAAAGGATATTCGCTCTTTATTTTTTTCTTGATTATTGCAGTTCCATTATTGTTTCAGATACCTACCATTATGTGGCGGAAGAGATATTTAGAAAAGGCAAGAAAAAAGCGAGAAAGATTTAAGGATTTATCGGTTATTGGGATTACCGGAAGCTATGGGAAAACCTCAACCAAAGAATTTTTGGCGCATATCTTGGCGCAGAAGTTTCGGGTATTGAAAACACCAGAACATCAGAATTCAGAGGTAGGGGTCGCGAACACTATTTTGCGAAGTTTAACCGATGAACACGAGGTCTTTGTGTGTGAGATGGGAGCGTACAACAAAGGAGGAATTAAACTCTTGGCAGATATCGCAAAGCCCAGCATCGGTATTGTAACAGGGGTGAATGAACAGCACTTGGCCACGTTTGGCTCCATGGAAAATTTGTTGAGCGCTGAAGGAGGGGAAGAGCTTATCAGGGCTTTGCCAAAAGGCGGCGTTGCGATTATAAACGGCGGAAGCTCAAAACTCAAAGAGCATATTTCCGTACTTCAAAAAGAAAATGCGAGAGTAAAATTTATAGTTGGTACGGAGGATATTCAGGCAAAAAATGTAAAAATAGAGAAAGAGAATGTTTCTTTCGAGGTTGATGGAAGGCAATTTAAAGTACAGGCATACGGCGGCCACAATGTGCAAAATTTACTACTTGCGATAGCCGCGGCAAGAGAAATGGGAATGAGTTTGCAAGAAATTGCGAAAGCCTGCCAAACCATTACGCCAGATCTTGGAGCCTTAAAGGTAAAAAAGGGGATTAATGGCGCTGTTGTTATTGATTCCACATATTCTGCCAACCCAGATGGTGTTATTGCAGATCTGGACTATTTGAGTTTATATGAGGGCAAGAAAATTTTGATAATGCCGTGTTTGATTGAGCTTGGTAAAGCATCAAAAGACGCGCATAAAAGAATAGGGGAGAAAATCGGTCAAGTGTGCGATTTGGCTATTATCACAACAAAAGAGCATTTTGAAGGTTTGAAGCAAGGGGCAGATCGAAATGATAAAATTGTGTATATGGAAAGCACGCAAGAAATTTTAGAGAAAATAAAGAACAGCGTAAAAGCTGGAGACGCCATTCTGCTCGAAAGCCGGCTCCCCGAATCACTTGTACATTCTTTGATTAGATCATGATTAGACCAATTTCGATATCGTTGTCGCCGAATACAGAACCAGATGATGTGTGGTTGGCTTTTAAGTTGAGTTTTCAGCCGTGGAGATGGAAAGAAGGGGAGGCACTCGAAGTACTCGAACAGGAATTTGCGAAACAGCTTGGAGTGAAATATGCCTTTGCGTTTAATAGTGGAAGATCGGCGCTTATGGCTATTTTGGATGCCTTGGGGTTGGAGAAAGGCGACGAAATATTGTTGCAGGCATTCACGTGCAACGCGGTGCCAAACCCCGTGATGTGGGAGGGGTTAAAGCCTGTGTATGTGGATTGTAGGGAAGATGATTTTAATATTGATAGCGATGATCTTGAGCGCAAGGTTACTTCCGAGAGTCGTGCGGTGATTGTCCAGCATACGTTTGGGCTTCCAGCAGATATGGATAGGGTAGTGGAAGTTTGCAAAAAGCATAATCTCATTTTGATTGAAGATTGCGCGCACGCGCTTGGAGCAAAGTATAAAGGAAAATTGGTTGGCACATTTGGTAAGGCCGCGTTTTTTAGCTTTTCACGAGATAAAGTAATTTCTTCGGTATATGGAGGCATGGCAATAACAAACGACGAAAAGCTAGCGCAAAAAATGGGAGCATTTCAAAACAGCATTGGCTTTCCCTCGTTGCCTTGGGTAAAGCAGCAGCTTTTGCATCCCGCGATAATGAATTGGAAGATTTTACCGACATATCGAATTTTGGGAAAGTATATGTTGGTTTTTTCACAATGGCTTCATATTCTTTCGAAAGCCGTACATTGGAAAGAAAAAAGGGGATTGCGGCCCGGATATTTTCCAAAGCGTATGCCAAATGCCTTGGCAATTCTCGCGTTGCATCAGTTGAAAAAGCTCGATCGATTCAATGAACACCGAAAAGAGATAGCCCGAAGGTATTATGAGGAATTGGGCGGAACTTCTTTTGAATTGCCAGAAAAGTTTGAGGGCAGGGAAAACATATTTCTTCGGTTTGCGGTAAAACATGTAAAAGCTCACGAAATTATCAAAAAAGCCTGGGCGAGAAATCTTTTGATAGGGGATTGGTATACGAGTCCTTTAGCTCCCCAAGATACGCAATTAGATAAGTTTGGATATCAAAAAGGAGGTTGCCCCACAGCAGAGCATTTGGTCCAAGTCACGCTGAACCTGCCTACGCACATCAATATTGGAGAAAAAGAAGTACAAAAGATCGTGGAGTTTATGAAGAGCAAAGCATTTCGAGAAACGAAATTTTGAAATCGAGCCCCCTACCCCTCTCCGCCTACTGGCGGATCGGGGCCGCGCCCTAACCCCACGATTTCAAAATTTGTTCCTCTTCATGCTTAACTATCTCTTATGGACATCAAAGAAATTACAAACAAAGAAACTTGGGAAAACTTTCTCGTAGAATGCGATGAAAAAACATTCATGCAGTCTTGGAGTTGGGGAGAGTTTCACGTGAAGATGGGGCAGAAGATCTGGAGGTTTGGATTCTATGAACAAAATGAGCTTGTGGGGGTTGCGCTTGTTGGCAAGGTGAAGGCAAAGCGAGGAACATTTTTTGTGGCGGAACATGGGCCTGTCACAAAACTACAAGGTTTAAACCTTAATTCCCAAATTCTAGATGTGCTTTTATGGAAGTTAAGAGAAATCGCAAAAAAGGAGCAGGCGGATTTTATTCGCATCAGTCCAATCTGGGAGAGGAATGAAGAGAATGAGAAAATCTTTCGCGATTTGGGATTCCGAGAAGCGCCCACATACGCCGCCGCAGAATCGAGCTGGAAGCTTGATATTACGCCTCCGGAAGAGGAAATTTTTGCGCAGATGCGAAAGACCACTCGCTACCTTATTCGGCAGGTTATGAAAAATCAGGATATTGAAATTACACGTAGTCAGAAGAAAGAAGATCTCGAAACTTTTGATATGTTGAATAAAGAAATTGGGAGACGGCAGCAATTTGTGCCATTTTCAAGGAAATATAGCGAAAGCGAGTTTGATGCGCTTTCAAAGGATAATGCCGTCAGCCTCTTTTTCGGCAAATACAAGGGAGATGTGGTGGCCGCGGCGCTTATAGTATTTTGGTCTGGCGTTGGATTTTACCATCAGGCTTCTTCGAAGGGGGAGTACGCAAAATTGTCAATTCCTTATTTGCTGCAGTGGGAGGCGATCAGAGAAGCAAAAAGAAGGGGATGTAGACTCTATGATTTCTGGGGATATGTGGATCTAAAAAGATATCCGAATCATCCGTGGGCAGGGCCGACGCTGTTTAAGATGGGATTTGGAGGTCAGTCCTATGAATATGTGAAAACGCAGGATTATCCTTTAACATGGAAGTATTGGCCGATTGCGATATTCGAAACGATAAGGAAAAAAAGGAGGCATTTGTGAAGGCGCAGAGAAACAAATTTTGAGAAGCCTCCCGAGTGATATAATTTTGTTCGCGCTTTACCCCACGCTTCGCGCGGGGCCCTACGCGTCTCACAAAATTGCATCACTCTCGCGGCTTGATTTTTCCTATTTTATGGCTTCAAAACGATATAAAATTCATAAAAGACTGAAACCGAAGCGATCTTTACTCAAGAAGATTCTAAAGAATCGATTCTTTTGGTTTGGCGTGCTGGGATTTTTGATGATTGGGGGTGTTCTGTACGGGATTTTCTTTACTCCGTTTTTCCAAATCGAACATATTAAGATTTCTGGGAATGTAAAGGTTCCAGAAGAGTCATTGCGCGAGAGCGCGCAGACACATTTGGCAAGAAAGTTTTTGTTTCTTGAGATGGAGCATTTTATGTTGGCAGATACATCCGCTGTGGCAGAGGAAATGAAGGCCGTGTTTCCAGAAATAGACTCAATTGTTTTGCGGCGGGAATTTCCAGATTCTTTTCATATCATTGTGCGAGAGCGGCAAGGAGTTGCCTTGTGGTGTCAGCAAAGGAGTTACACCGTGGAAGTTGAGGATGGAGAGGAGTTAGAGAAAGCAGTTAGGGAATGTTTCGCTTTGGACGCGCGCGGCGTAATTTTTGAAAAGAAAGAGTTAGAAAGAGAAGTGATTATATCTGAAGAAGGAAAGCACGCCGCGCTGGGGGAACGGGTTATTGATGTTGAGCTTCTGGCGAAAATTCTTCGATTCCAACAACAGCTGGATTCCTTTACCTTATTCCAAGAGGTTGGATTGCGCGTTTCAACGCTCGCAGTGGTTTCCAAAGAAAGAGTAGACGCTAAAATTTCGGACTTGTCCGGTCGAGAAGGATGGGAAATTTATTTGAATCCTACAGAAGATATTAACTGGCAGATTACAAAAGTAAGGCTTGTGCTAGAACAAGAGATTTCTTCCGCGAAACGCCCGTCACTCGAATATATTGATTTACGTTTCGGCGACCAGGCATATATTAAGTATCGATGAGGTATTTCCGGACGATAATGGAACCACGGTGAATATAAGCATCGGGGAATTCTTTTTCTTCTTGTTTTTGCCATGAGGTTGGGACAGTAGGTTGTAAATTTCCGAATCCCGTGGTGTCTATGGTCCAAACAGTATCTCCGGTTTCTGCAATATCGAATGTTTGTAGCGTATCTTCCGGGTTCAAAAGGGCGGTCCCAGAGAAGTGCGGAAGGTCGTCTGGCGCGTACAAGAGAGGATGAATGTAACTTGTGTTGTAATAGCGAAATGTAAAATATACAAAAGGGGAATTTGAAATGATTTTGTCGTTTGGTTTGACAGATGAGATGATATAAGAAGATGCTTCTTGCATACCTGGTTTATCCTGCAAGTCCCATACGTACCAATGGATAGGGTATGAAATAGCGGATCCTAGCACAAGGATTGTGAGTATGGCAAAACGAATTTGTTTTTGCGGAATAGCAAAAGCCGCGGCGATCAGCGCGGTTATAAGAAAAGGCAGGTACAGCACAAAGTAACGGTAGAGATAAATCGAAGTTTTCATGGAAAGCAATACGGATCCTAAAAAAGGTATTACAAAGAGAAGCGCAAACATCCATTTTTCACGATGTTGATAGTGCCAAAGCGTAGTAATAAGCGCGGCCGCAACAAAAATATTGATAGCTATAATGACAAGTGCCGCTTGGTGTGGGGCGAGTCCATCGCCGATTACCATATTGGAAATGGTGGTCGGCAAAGACCATTTGGTGATAGGAGGAATCCAGTACGCATCTTGTACCTGTGAAAGCTGGCGTAAGAACGTGGGGAGCCAGGGTAAGAAGAGAAATCCAATGGCGGCAAACGCGGTCCCCGCGAACAGAAGCTTTTTGAGATGAGGTCCCACCCAGTAGATAATAAAAAGAGCGTGGGCGAAAATTCCAAATACGGTGTAGTAGTGGGTATAGAGAGCGGCGACAGCGCACAAGGCGTAGATTCCCATAAAAAGGAAAAATCGATTCGACGGTATCTGCGCTTTGAGTCCGCGAAGAAGGAAGTATGTCGCAAGGAGAAGGAAAAACGCTCCCAAAGTGTACATGCGAGCCTCAAGGTGATATTGGATTTGGAAGGAACTCATCCCAAGGACGAGAGCGCTCACAAGAGCGAGTTTTTTGTTTTGGAAAATATCTTTGGCAAGCAAGAATGTTAGAGCAACGCATAAGAGTCCGAAGAACAAACTAAAAAAGCGCAAACTAAAAAGAGAGTCTCCGGCAAAGCCGCTCCACAAGCGCAAAATCATATAGTAGAGGGGTGGATGTACGTCGAGGGCAATGCGGTGGAGCATCTCTCCGTAATCTTCATATTGAATGAGGAGAGCGGAAAAGGCCTCGTCGTGCCACAAAGAAGTTGTAGTGAGATGCGCGATTTGAAATACAAGAGAAGCCCCAAAAACAAAAATAAGCGCAAGAGGGAAAAATTTGTAAGAAAAGATCGTGGCTAAAACCATTTTTTATGTCGGAAGTACCAAAGCATTCCCAAGACCCCGAGGGTCATCAAGCCCACGAGAATCCAAAAGCCCCCTCTCTGGCCTACGAGAGGTATATCAGAAGCATTCATGGAAAAGAGAGCGGCCACAAGCACCGGAGGGAGAAACACGACAGAAAACAACGTAAGGGTTTTTACGATCTCGTTTGTTTTGTCTGCGAGGAGTCCGTTGTTTGTTTGCTCCAAAGCCTCGATTGTTTCCTTATAGGTTGCAAGGTCGTTGCGTTCTTGCGCCCATTCTCCCAAAAGCCTTGTGAAATAGGGATTAAGCTCTCCTCCAAGAAACGAATGATTCTGACCGTGAAGGGATTCGAAGATTTCTTCTTGCGGGTTTACGATTCTCCAGAAGTTGATAACGTCGGCTTTTAAATAGGAAATTTCCTGGAGCATCTGGCGTTCGTTGCCCATGAAAATTTGGTCTTCGATGTGGTGGAGTTTTTTGTTGATTCGGTCGAGTTTCACAAAAGAACCCTCCTGCAGTTTCGTCAGGACGTGAAACAAAAGGTATCCGGCTGTTTGGCCCATGAAGTTTTTTCTTTTATCCTCGTAGAGATTGCACTGGTCAAAAAGCGCTTTGAGCGGAACAATAGAGCTATAGTGGTTGGTCACAAGAAGGTTTTTACCAACAATAATGTCGAGTTCCGCTGGCCGAGTATGGCGGTGAGTCTTGCTGTAAATAGGGTAGTAGTACGCGAAAAAGAGATAGTCGGGAAATACTTCTACCTTTGTTCGCCAAGCAGGAGGAATGAGTTCGTCCACGACAAGGGAGTGAAGGGCGTAGGTTTTTTGCAGATATTCGATATCTTCTTTTTCGGGATCTTTAATGTCGATCCACGTAACCTGCGGCCCTTGAATAATGTTTCTCATTTCTCTATTGTATCAGATTTCGCGTGGGGGAGACAGCATCATATCCACAGAGTTGCGAATTAGCACTCTGGGGGGTTGACTGCTAACTTTGTTGAGGCTATAATAGAGTACATGACGTTATCTGAACGGCAAAAAGACATCCTTCAGAAGGCTGTATTTGAGTATATCGACCAGGCCCAGCCTGTAAGTTCTTCGTGGCTGGAAAAACGCTACGATATGGAGGTTTCCCCGGCCACGATTCGAAACGAGCTTTTGTCGCTTACCGAAGAAGGATACCTAGAACAGCCGTATACATCGGCTGGCCGCATTCCGACTGACCAGGGATACCGATTTTTCGTGGACGAAGTATTGGGGAGTGGAGAGTTGGAAGATGAGTTTGACGCGTTCGTCCAAGCGCGCAGAGAACAAGACCAAGAAGATGTTGTGCGTTCGGCAAGTAGAAATATGGCAGAAGCCTCCTCGAGTTTGGCGATTGTATATTTTCCCGAGAAAGGTTTCTTATGGAAAGAGGGGTGGGAAGAGGTTTTGCGCGCTCCGGAATTCGAAACACGAGAGCAGATCGAAGACTTTACGAATTTTCTCCACGACGTGGAAAAAGGCATTCACGATTTCCATCCAGGGAAGCTCCTGGAGATTTATATCGGGAAGGAGAATCCTTTTTCAAGAGAAGAAGATTTTAGTATAATGATTTCTGCGTATTCTTTTCCAAAGAAGCAAAAAGGGCTTTTAGCTTTGGCGGGTCCAAAGCGCATGGAGTATCAGAAAAATATCGGATTGATGAATTCGTTGCGCAGAATTTTTGCATAACTATGGAAGAAAAAGATTTGGAAAAAAATCCGCCAACTGACACGGAGAAGGTGGAAAAACAGCGTGATGAATATCTGGATGGATGGAAACGAGCAAAGGCTGATTTTATAAACTACAAAAAAGATGAAGGCGAAAGATTGGGCCAAGTAGCAGAGTATGTGAGGCGTGAATTGCTGGTTCGGGTCTTGCCAATTTTAGATAGTCTCGCAAGGGCAGAAAAAGAAATTCCGAAAGATCAGAAGGAGGACCGGGTGGTGAAAGGATTTTTGCAGATCGGTGCGCAGTGGCGAGAGTTTCTCAAGCAACAGGGAGTCGAGGCAATTGAAACTGTGGGAAAGAGGTTTAGTCCCGAGTTGCACGAGGCCCTGGGTGAAGTTGAAGGGGCGGAAGGTGGAGAATCAGGAACAATTGTTGAGGAAGTTGAAAAGGGTTATATAATAAATGGAAAGCTTTTACGGCCATCGAAAGTAAAGGTGGCAAAATAAAAAACTATGGCAAAAATCGTAGGAATTGACTTGGGAACGACCCTCTCTGAAATCGCGGTGATGGAAGGGGGAGAGCCCAAAATTATTGAGAACAAAGAAGGGGCGCGGACCACTCCTTCGGTTGTTTCGTTTTCAAAGAACGGAGAAATTCTCGTGGGGATTCAGGCGAAACGCCAGCAGATTACGAATCCCAAGAATACTCTCTTTCAGGTAAAGCGTTTAATGGGGCGGAGATTTTCCGATGCTTCGGTCCAACGCGACCGAAAATTGCTTCCCTATGAAATCAGAGAAGCGGCAGACGGAGGAATTGAGGTAAAGATGGGAGAGCGCTGGTACAAGCCGCCTGAGATTTCAGCGATGGTGCTCCGAAAATTAAAGCAAGACGCGGAAGAAAAGCTCGGAGAGAAAATCACTGAAGCCATTATTACGGTTCCGGCGTACTTCGACGACAGCCAGAGAAAAGCAACGAAGGTTGCGGGTGAAATCGCGGGGCTCGACGTGAAGCGCGTGCTCAACGAGCCTACCGCGGCGGCTTTGGCGTATGGATTGAACAAAAAGAAAGATGAGAGAATCATTGTGTACGATTTTGGCGGAGGCACATTTGATATTTCAGTTCTTGAGGTTTCGGCAGACACGATTGAAGTAAAAGCAACGGGAGGGGATACGCATTTGGGAGGAGAGGATTTTGATCAGAAAATCATGGACTGGCTTATCGGAGAATATCACAAAGATGAAGGGATTGATTTATCGAAAGACCCACTTGCTTTGCAGCGTTTGAAAGAGGCTGGAGAAAGAGCGAAGATAGAGCTTTCGAGTTCTCTTGAGACCGAGATTAATTTACCGTTTGTGACTTCAGATGCGTCTGGGCCAAAGCATTTGTATTACAAGTTGACTCGGGCACAGCTGGAAAATCTCGTGAAAGAATATATCGACCGATCTATTGAACTGGTAAATCAAACTTTGGCGGAAGCAAAACTTTCGACGGGCGATATTCAGGAAATTGTGCTGGTGGGCGGCCAAACACGAATGCCCGCCATGCAAGATGCGGTGAAGAATTTGTTCGGAAAAGAACCCAACCGAACTATAAATCCAGATGAGGTGGTCGCCATTGGAGCCGCGGTACAGGCCGGCATTATGCAGGGAGATGTAAAAGACATTCTGCTTCTCGATGTGACTCCTTTGTCGCTTGGCATTGAAACATTGGGCGGAGTGAACACGGTTTTGATTGCAAAGAATACCACGATTCCCACAAGCAAAAGCCAGGTATTTTCTACCGCGGCAGATAATCAAACTTCAGTTGAGGTGCATGTGTTGCAGGGAGAGCGGCCTATGGCCCAAGACTCAAAATCGCTAGGCAGATTTATCTTAGATGGAGTTCCACCGGCTCCCCGCGGTACGCCGCAGGTGGAAGTAACGTTTGATATCGACGCCAACGGAATTTTGAACGTGACCGCGAAAGACAAATCTTCGGGGAAAACGCAATCGATCCGTATTGAAGGTTCAACAGGCATTTCGAAAGAAGAAATAGAGCGCATGAGGAAAGAGGCGGAACTCAATGCAGAAGAAGACCGTAAGAAGCAGGAACTCATTGAGATTCGGAACGCAGCGGATACTATTGTATATACCACGCAAAAAGCGCTTGCCGACGCGGGTGATAAAGTTGCCCCAGACCTTAAAAAAGAAATTGAGGAAAAACTTGAGGTTTTGAAAAAAGCAAAAGAAGGTGATAGAATAGACGAAATCAAACAAGCCACAGAACAACTTTCGCAAGCTATCCAAAAAATAGGGCCTGCCATGAACCAAAATCCACCTAATCCACCCAATGCGCAATGAAAGATTATTATAACATTCTTGGAATAGCGAAAGACGCCTCAATCGAGGATATTAAAAAGGCATATCGCAAGCTTGCCCATAAATTTCATCCTGACATGAGCGGTGGGAATGAGCAGAAGTTCAAGGAGATCAGTGAGGCCTATCAAGTGCTCTCTGACAATGATAAGCGCGCTCAATACGACAAATTCGGACGAGTCTTTGAAGGTGGAGCAGCGGGAGCGGGGCCGGGTTTTGAGGGGTTCAGATGGGCGTGGGGCAGTCCTGGAGCCGGAGCGCAAGCGGATTTTGAGGAAGGTCAGGGTTTTGGATTTGATTTTCAGGATGTCGGCGATATCTTCGATGAATTCTTTGGGCAGAATCACCAAGGGCAGCGGCAGGAAGTAAAGAGAGGAAGGGATATTGAGGTAGAACTTGCTATTCCCTTGGAAGCTACTTTGCAGACAAAGCAAGAAAAAATTTCTCTTTCGAAACTCAATACGTGCACCAGGTGCCAGGGAGTGGGAGCAGAACCTGGAACCAAGGTGAATGAGTGTTTTTCTTGCCGTGGAACAGGGGAAGTGCAACAGATCAAACGCACCATTTTTGGTTCGTTCACGCGCATGGGAGTTTGTCCTGAATGCGCAGGAGAAGGGATGCGGCCGGAAAAGCCTTGTAACGTGTGTAAAGGAGAAGGGAGGCTTAAGGGTGAGGAAGCGATACATGTATCCATTCCCACTGGGGTTGACACCAACCAGATTTTAAGGGTAGAAGGAAGGGGAGATGCGGGCAGGAAAAAGGGGAAAAGCGGAGACTTGTATATTAGAATTGTAGTGAAAAAGCACCCGATGTTTTCTCGTAAGGGAGACGATATTTCTGTAAAGAAAGAGATTGCGTTTTCGCAGGCAGTGCTTGGGGATGAGATCGAAGTGCCTACTCTTGAAGGCATAGCGATCTTGGCAAAGGTTCCGGAAGGCACGAAAGCAGGAGAAGTTTTGCGCGTGAAAGGAAAGGGTATTCCACATTTTTCCGGGTTGGGCAGGGGAGATATGTATGTGGAGCTCGACATTCAAACTCCCAAGAAGCTCACGCGCCGCCAAAAAGAACTTCTTGAAGAATTGAGAAAAGAAGGATTATAGAAGCTTGCCCTTCCGAAGCTTTAGCGAAGGAGGGCCCCCATAGCTTAGTGGCAAAGCATCTGCCTTTTAAGCAGTTGATGAAGGTTCGATTCCTTCTGGGGGCACTAAATCCATTGCCTATCCACCATGGCCCTTAGGGCCAGAAGTAATCGGGAAAAGAATCGGAAAGGTGAAGGTTGCCAAAAGAAAAAATGGGCCAAAACCGGCTCGGTCAACAACGAAAAGAATCGGCATTCCCAGAATTATCCAACCCAAAAGTATAATGTTTCCCATAGCAGTAAAGAATAGAAGTGATAGCTTCCAATACCATATTTTGTGGAATCTAGTCAAAGGATAGAAGTTGACAAAAAATCTACAAAGTAGTATAGTAAGTCCAAGTCAAATTTTGGTTTGGAGGTGTTCTTATGCCCCATATACTCATTATCGCTCGTGGGGAGGGGGTACGGCGTTTGATGCAGGAGGTGGCGGGTCGGTTGGGCTGGACTTCTGATGCAGTGCAAGACGAGGTTCGAGGTTTTGCTGCTGTGTTGGATATGCGGCCAGATCTCCTTATCTTTGACGTAGGCATATGGAAGATGGGAATGGTGCTCGTCGGAGTGATCAGAAGTCGTCCCAATCTTATGCACCTTCCCATCATTCTCATGAGTGGGGGAGATACGACAGAAGCCCAAGCGCTTCAGGCGGGTGCCAATGCGTTTCTGCCGAAACCCTTTCTCCCAGATGTAGCTTGTGAGATTTTGGGTAAGTTGTTACCAGGTTAGCAAGGAACGAGAGTTCTAATCCCCAGGAGGTTTCGTCGCGAAACTCTTGGGGACTTTTATTTTGCCTTGCTTTTTGCTCTGTTTCTACATAAGATTGTTTTACGACCAAATAGTACAGCACCTAATATATAAGGAGGTAGCAATATGCCGCCATTGATCGAGACGAACCTTTCAAGTCTAAGGAAACCTCATCGGGGAAAGGCGCGAGACATCTACCGTTTAGGTGATGATCAGTTACTGATGGTAGCCACTGATCGCATTTCGGCGTTCGATGTGGTTCTACCAAACGGCATTCCCAGTAAGGGGTTAGTGCTCAATCAGATGTCGGCGTTCTGGTTCGAAAAGACGGCTCATCTAGTGCCTAACCACTTTTTGCGCCTAGCCGGCAAGTATGTTGTTTTGGGCAAAAGCGCCCGAATGATTCTCAATAGGAATCTCTTGGAGCTTCCAGAAGAAGTCGCGCGTCAAGCCATGATCGTGAAGCGTGCCCAGCGCATCAATATCGAGTGCATCATGCGAGGACACATCGCAGGTTCTGCTTGGGGAGAGTACCGACGCCAGGGTACTGTATCTGGTAAGTCCATGCCCAAGGGTCTCATAGAGGGGGCTGCCTTTTCAGAGCCTTTGTTTACTCCTACTACTAAAGCCGAAACTGGCCACGACCAAAATATGACCGACCAGCAGGTGGTAGATATGGTAGGCATAGAGTTGGCCGTCGAAATGGATCAGTGGAGTAGGGCCGTTTACGACTTTGCCTACCATTACGCTTTGGGACGGGGTATTATTTTGGCAGATACCAAGATGGAATTCGGCTTGCTAGACGGTCAGCTCATCTTGATTGATGAGCTCCTTACGCCAGACTCTAGCCGGTTCTGGGATGCCGCTGGCTATCGGCCTGGCCAGTCCCAGCCCAACTACGACAAGCAGTTTGTGCGGGATTATCTCGATTCCGTTGGATGGAATCACGAACCACCAGCCCCAGAACTTCCCGAAGACATTGTGCAGATGACATCAGAACGTTACCTGGAAGCCTACCATCGGCTTACAGGAGAGCGACTTCCGACATAAAAGTTCAAGCCTGCGCCATGCGCGCGGCAAAGCGCTAGCAAACCTATTATTCGCTGGCGCTTTTTATTTTGCAAAAGATGATACAATACGCGGGATATGGCTCAAGAGAGAATCATTATTCATCTCGACATGGACTGTTTTTTCGCGCAGGTAGAAGAGCGGGAGAGCCCTCAATTTAAAGGCAAGCCGGTCGTGGTTGGCGCGGATCCAAAGGACGGCAGAGGAAGGGGAGTGGTTTCTACAGCAAACTATGAAGCCCGGAAATTCGGCATTCATTCTGCCTTGCCGATTTCCCAGGCGTATAAACTTTGTCCAAACGCTATTTTTCTGCCGCCTAATTCTGAACTGTATAGCAAAGTTTCAGAAAATATTATGAAGATTATCCACGAATTTTCGGACCAAATAGAGCAAACGTCGCTCGACGAAGCGTATATCGACGTGAGTTTCACAAAAAGCTACGAGAAGGCGCATACACTTGCAGAAGAGATGCGAAGAAAAATTCTGGAACAAGAAAAACTTACCTGTAGTTGCGGCGTAGGTCCGAATAAGATGATTGCGAAAATAGCATGCAAGATTGCAAAACCCAATGGTGTAAAGGTGGTGAGTCAAGAAGATGCGGAGAAATTTGTGGAGCCTCTCGACGTTGAAAAAATCCCAGGCATTGGGAAAAAGACTGCCGAAATTTTGCGTGGATCCGACATTCGCCTTGTATCAAACCTGAAAAAACTCTCCGAGGAGGATATGGAAGACCTTTTTGGTATTCGAGGTAAGACAATGTACGGTCGCGTACGCGGTATTGATGAAGACCCAGTAGCTATGGAGCGAGAAATAAAGTCAATCGGGAAAGAGATCACGTTCGAGAAAGACACGCGCGATCCTGAGCTGTTGATCCGTACTTTTGAACAAATCGCAAGGCAGGTGGCAAGAGAAGTGGAGGAACAAGGATGTGCGTTCGAGCAAATTACAGTGGTTTGCCGCTTCACGGGTTATGAAACACATACGAAATCAAAAACTCTGCCGGAGCCGTCCCAAAGCGAAGCTCTTTTGCGTTCAGAGGGTATGAAGTTATTCCTTAGATTCATTCTGGAGAAGAAAAAACCGGTTCGACTTGTTGGTCTAAGGGTTCGGATTGCCTCTGCGCTTGAGGTGTGATACCATATATGATGATTGTATGAAAAATCTTGTTATTGCGTTCCTATTTGTTTTTGTGGTTGCAAGCTTTGCCGGCGGATTTTATGTTGGGCAGATTCAGGGGTATGTTCCGCCTATTAAGGGGGTGGAAAACATCGAGGCTGGTCAGCCCGCAGGAACGGACTTCTCTCTTTTTTGGGACGCGTGGCGGGTAATTCAAGAGGAATACGCAGGCCCAAAGCCGCTTGATTTTCAAGCGATGGTGCACGGCGCAATTAAAGGCATGGTAGGGAGTCTGGATGATCCTTATACCACGTTTATGACTCCAGATGATGCAAAGATCTTTGTTGAGGATATTTCGGGATCTTTTAGCGGAGTTGGTATGGAAATTGGGATAAGGAACGATCAGCTTCGGGTGATTGCCCCTTTGAAAGGATCTCCTGCCGAAGAAGCAGGTTTGCGTTCGGGCGACCACATTGTTAAAATTGATGGGGAGCTTCTTAGCTCAGATTTGGCGATAGACGAAGCGGTGCTCATGATCCGCGGCCCAGAAGGTACGACGGTTATACTGTCGGTTATACGGGAAGAATGGGAAGAACCGCGCGACTTTACGATTGAGCGTAGGGTAATCAATATCCCTTCTTTGGACCTTGAGTTTAAAGAAAACAGAATCGCGTATATTAAGATACCTCAATTTTCGGAAAAGCTGCGAGAAGATTTTCGAGGCATCGAAAAAGAGCTGCTTCAGTCGTCTGATAAAATCATTATTGATTTGCGCAACAATCCCGGGGGATTTTTGCATGTGGCGGTAGATCTGGCGGGGTGGTTTCTAGAGAGGGGAGATGTGGTTGTTATTGAAGACTTCGGGCCAGAGGAAGAACAGCAAATACACGAGGCCCAGGGGAATGCGCGTTTGTACAACCATAAAGTGGTAGTATTAATTAACGAGGGATCTGCTTCTGCTTCTGAAATTCTTGCGGGAGCTTTGCGAGATAATAGAGGAATACTTTTGATCGGGGAAAAATCCTTTGGCAAAGGATCCGTGCAGGAGCTAAAAGAATTAAGAGATGAGTCTTCTCTTAAGGTAACAGTAGCAAAATGGCTTACCCCAAAGGGCGATTCGATTACGGAAAAAGGGCTGGAGCCCGACTTTGCGGTAGAACTGACTGATGAAGACCTTGATGCAGGCAGAGATCCACAGCTCCAAAAGGCTATTGAAGTGCTCAATAATCTATGAGAGAATGGTGCCATGAAAGTCATACTTCTTCAGAGTGTCGATAAGATCGGGAAAAAGTTTGAAGTTAAGGAGGTTGCAGATGGATATGCAAGAAACTTTTTGCTTGCCCGGAATTTAGGTAAAAAGGCTACGCCGGAAGCCTTGGAATGGTTGGAAATGCAGAGAGAACTTATATCGACAAAAGCAGAGGAAGAATTAAAAAATACGCAGGACTTGGCTTCGAGCCTTGATGATCTTGAGGTTCCTATTTTGGTGAAAGTGGGGGAGGAAGGACAGTTGTTTGAATCTATCAACGCGCAAAAGATAGCAGAACGCCTTAAGGAAATGGGCCATGAGTTAAAGAAGAACCAGATTAAACTGGAAGATCCTATAAAGGAGACCGGGGAGTTTTTGGTAAAGATTGCGCTTGAGCATAATTTGGAAGCTGAAATACGAGTTATTATTACCGAAGAATGACAAGATTTATCTTTGTAGCGGGAGGGGTTATTTCAGGAGTTGGGAAGGGGGTAGCGACAGCATCGATAGGGAAAATCCTGCAAAGCAAGGGGTTTCGCGTATCGGCGGCAAAAATTGATCCGTATGTGAATGTTGACGCTGGAACGCTCAATCCTTTGGAGCATGGAGAGGTTTTTGTAACGAATGACGGCACTGAATGCGATCAGGATGTCGGGAACTACGAGAGGTTTCTCGATCAAAATTTTAGCAGCGCAAATTATCTTACCACTGGCCGAGTATATCAGTCAGTTATCAATCGGGAGCGAAATTTAGGATATAACGGCAAGACCGTTGAAGTATTTCTTCATATTCCAGAAGAAGTGATTTTACGGCTTACCACGGTGGCCGAGGCAGACAAGGCTGATTTTCTTTTGGTTGAGGTAGGCGGCACGGTGGGAGATTATCAAAATGTTTTATTCTTGGAAGCAGGAAGAATGATGAAACGCCGGATGCCAGATCAAGTGATGTTTGTGCTCGTGACATATCTTCCCATACCAGAGAACGTAGGTGAAATGAAGACAAAACCTACTCAGCACGCGGTTCGATTCCTCAACGCGGCTGGAATCCAGCCCGATATTATCATTGCGCGCTCGAAAGTGCCGGTAGATATGCCGCGGAAGCAAAAAATCTCTGATTTTTGCAATGTGGATGCTTCTGATGTCATTTCCGCGCCGGACGTCGCGTCGATCTATGAGATTCCTTTAAATTTTGAGAACGATAATTTGGGAAATCGTATTCTTGAAAAGTTCGGTTTAAAACAAAAAGGGAAAGACTTAAAAGAGTGGCAGGAGTTAGTGAATACGATACATGAGGCAAAAAAGCCCGTGCAAATCGGGATTGTAGGGAAGTATTTTGAGATTGGAGATTTCACTCTCATGGATTCCTATCTCTCCGTAATAGAATCTATCAAGCATGCTTCTTGGGCAACCAATCGCGATCCAAAAATTACATGGCTGGCGGCGGAAAAATATGAGGATAATCCTCAAACGGTAGAAGAGTTGCGGGAATACGACGGCATTATCGTGCCAGGAGGATTTGGAAGCAGGGGGACGGAAGGAAAAATGAAGGCTATCCGGTTTTGCCGAGAGAATAATATTCCTTACTTTGGCTTATGCCTTGGCCTTCAGCTTGCGGTAATTGAGTTCGCGAGAAATGTGTGCGGCTTGTCAGAAGCCACTTCGAGAGAATTTGAAAAAGACGCCAAAACCCCGATTATTGATGTTATGCCAGAACAAAAAGCGCTTCTCGAAGAAAAGCGCTATGGAGCTACCATGCGGTTAGGTTCGTATCCCTGCAAGCTCAAAAAAGGCACCATCGCGTACAAAGCCTATGGAGTAGAGGATATCAAAGAACGCCATCGCCATCGTTACGAGTTGAACAATGAATATCTCCAACTGCTCGAAAGCAAGGGTTTGGTGATGTCGGGAATCAATGCGGAGCGTGATTTGGTGGAGATTGTAGAACTGAAAGAGCACCCATTCTTTTTGGGTACTCAATTTCATCCGGAGTTCCAGTCGCGGCCCCTGCATCCGCATCCGCTCTTTCTTCAGTTTTTGAAGGCTTGTACGAAAGACTAAGAGGGAATAATGGTGACCACTTTTACTTCCTTTCGAGAGCGGTCGAACCCAATCTTTTTTTTCGAGAGAAACTGCACGACACCTTGCTTTAAAGCAAAAATAGTATGGTCTTTGCCCATCCCCGCGTTCTTTCCCGCCAAAAAGTGAGTGCCGCGCTGACGCACAATGATTTGGCCGGCGTTTGCCTTTTGCCCAGCAAAAAGCTTAATCCCAAGGTATTTTGGGGCAGAATCTCTCCCTAATTTTGTGGAGCCTGCCGCTTTGGTTGTTGACATAGTATGGGTATCTTAGCAAAAGTAAAAGAGCTTGTCAAAGAGCGTGAGACTGATATAATCCTTGCCATTGGAGTGGCGCTGATTTCATTGCTTTCTTTTGCTATAGGGTACCTTGTCGCAAAAGAGCAGCTAAAAGAGCCAATAAGAATAGAAAAATCCTTGTCTGCCGATGAGGCAGACTAATCAAATGGAACAGGAGAATAAGGTTCCCCAGCATGTTGTCTTTCTTCCAGACGGGAACCGTCGTTGGGCAAAAGAAAAAGGGTTAGATACCCTGGAAGGTCACAAAGCGGGGAACAAAAAGCTTATCCCTATTTGTACATGGTGCAAGGACAGGGGATCAAAGATTGTTACTGCTTTTGGATTTTCTTCTGAAAACTGGAATCGGACAGATCGAGAGGTGCATTACTTGATGGACTTATTTGAGGAAGGACTGCGCGAAAATTTCTCGGATCAAGCAAAAATTGACCAAGCGCGCATCATGGGCGTGCGAGTGCGGATCATTGGACAGAAATTCAGGTTGCCTCAATCGTTGCAAGACATCATTGCGAACGTAGAAGAACGCACGAAAAACTACGACAAGTTTTCTTTGAATCTCGCTGTTAGTTACGGAGGGAGATGGGATATTGTGCAGGCAGCGCAACAGCTGCTCAAAGAGAAATTTCCCGCGGAAAAACTCACGGAAGAAACATTCGGGCAGTATCTTTCAACTTCGGGATTGGCGGATCCAGATCTTATTATTCGTACAGGAGGAGCCCAGCGTCTCTCGAACTTCCTCTTGTGGCAGTCGGCATACGCGGAGCTCTACTTTTGCGAGAAGTACTGGCCGGACTTCGAAGAGCAGGATCTTCAGGCCGCATTTGATGAATACGCTAGCCGCCAGCGAAGATTTGGCCATTAATATATGGAAGTTGAAGCACGATTTATCAATCTTTTAAGAGAGGGGATTGAAGAAAAGTTGAAGGGGCTAGGAGCCGACAGAAAGTTTGAATCGCTTTTTCAAGAGTGGCTGTTTTTCTATAAAGGGAATCCCGATTGGGATGACAATCACAAGCGCATTCGGGTCAGAACCGATGGTGTAAAAACGTGGCTTACGTATAAAGCAAATTCTTCATGGGCGGTTGACAGCACCGAAGAGGTTGAGCTTGCAGTTTCTTCCGCGGGAAACGCAGTGAAGCTTATGGAGGCTACAGGGATTCCTCTGCAGAGATATCAGGAGAAAAAACGCCTTGAGTATATATTAGACGATATCATATTCGATCTTGATTTCTGGCCGAAAATTCCAATGGTCTTGGAAATTGAAGCTCCAACAGAGGAGAAAGTGCGGAAGGGCGCCGCGCTTCTTGGTTTGGAGTGGAAAGACGCTATCTTTGTTGACCAAAAAGTTTTGCATCAGCAATATTATGGAATTGATTTGAACGAGCTGAATGAATATAAGTTTTAAAGAAAAGAGCCCCGAAACAAAGAATCGGGGCCTATGATTTCTCCTGCCCTTCCCCAGGAGCGCCTGCTACGACTGTGATTGTAAAAAAGGGCAGGAGACCTAAAAGGGGAGGTGTCTTGAGGCCATCACGCCCAAGACATTTTTAGTTTATTCTTGATAAAGGAAAGTGTCAAGAAGTCACTCTGGGCTAGAAGATTTCTAGACAAAGCGGTATATTGGTGGTATAAGAAGTATGCTCGGGAACCGAACAATGGTTCTCGAATTTCGCGAGGAGGCAGTTCTTTGAATACCACAAATACTGTAAGGACATATTTGGTTACTGGCGGAGATGGAAATACGCGGAAGCAACTTCGAAGAGCCCTTGAACGGAAAGGCATGAAGTGTGTCACGTCTCGAGATCCTCCCGGGTTTACGGTTGATGTTCCCGAAGAAGAAGATGAATTTGTCAAGGAAAGGGGCAGTAAGCTTCGAGGGGAAGATACGTTCGATCGGGAGGCTATGGGGCGTCAGTTCTCGTGGGCAGGGAGACTTACCTTCCAAGAGATCCCGCAGTTGAACGCAGTAACTTCGTCATTAATCTTGGGACAGAAGGATTCTGCGCCGATATCGCGAGGAGAGAAAGTCGTATTTTCTCTTGGAGAGCCCGTTCAGCAAGTTCAAAAAGAACTACTTTCAGCACAGAGTGATGAGCCTGAACCCGAGCTTGGCGAGTATCTCACTTTAGACCAGTTCGTGAAAGCCGCAAGGCGCAAGGGGAGTCTCAGCGTTCTTGCCTTGTGCGCGATCCAGGAGCTTATTGAAGCCTTTATGGAAAAGAAGGGCAAGAAGAGGTTGCTGGATGGATATCCAAGGATCAGGCTGATCGAAGTTGCAAGAGCTAAAGGAGGCGATCAGACATTCTTACATCAGCTTGAGCTTTCTCGTCTTCTCGAAACTGTGATGTGGCGGGAAGGGAGAGAGTTTCTACTCGATCAGATTTCTGTCGGAAATATCGTTTTGGCTGTTGAGAATGCGGTTCAGCGCGTAGAAGATCAGACCGAGAAAACGCCCGATCAGGAAATTGCGGCTGTTCTGGCGCCTGCGCGTAAGTTGTTGCGAGCGTCGCGAACGAGGCCCATACCCCCCGATGTTCTTCGTGGCGAAGGTAATGAGTACGAGCCTGGTGACGAACTGACCGCAAAGGAGCTTGTAGATGCAATAAGGCGCAATGGAATCCTCCGTTTCCTTGCGAAGCTCACGTTCAATGAACTCGCGAGCGCCCTGAAACAGGAACCATACCGAGATAGGGTATTCGAGGAGTTCACTATAGATGAGCTCATCGAAATAACACAGGAGAGGGGAGGCGAACAGGAGTTTCTTGACCAGTTTGACCTTTCAGAGCTGATCCGCGCTTTCTTGGCTCGCGGAGGGAAAGATTATTTTCTTGAGCGACTTCGGCTAGATGAGTTTGCAGCGGTTGCCGAATACAAAATCGCGCAGCTTAGGAAAGAAAAAGCTCAACTCAAAGAGCAGAAGGACGAAGCAACGTTCGGTGCTCTTGAGAGAATTGAGGCAAAGTACGCGCCGCTCAGAAGACTTCAATCGGAAGAAGATGAGTTGTTGCGGCGCATCCAAAATATACAGTAGAAGGAGGGGAAATGGCTATATTCGAAGTACATAGCCGGAACCTTCCTGATTTGCACAAAGCGCTTAGGCAAATGGTGCGCTACCAAACTATTTGGTACAGAGAAGGTTCTACGGATTTCTACATGCGTCTTTCTGGCAAGCATCTTAGTGTTGCTAAAGGGCTAGAAAGTATGTTTCAGGTGAACGCGAAGGAGGTTGATAAAGTTCCACCTGGAGTGCCGCTCTATTCTCGCGTTGAAGTCGAGGAACCATTTCTAGGCTTTTCAGGGCAAGTACTTGCCCCAGGACAAGTCAGTGAATTCCTTGATGAGGTTTCTATTCAAGCGCTTGTAGACGCGGTGGAGCGGAGGCTATGGTATATGAGAAACGACGCAGCGCTTGCGCGGGAAAGAGAGAAGGCAGAAACAGAAGCAGAGATGGTTCGGATCAATGCTGTGTATGATCCGCAGATTACAGAGAAGGATGCCGGCATTGCGGCTCTTATGGGTGCCGCAGGGAAACTCAAGGCGTTGGCGCGCTGATGCGCGTGTCGCAATCCGATCAATAAGTCGAGGTTTGACTACCTCGACTTTTTTTTGTAGTGTATAACTATGAAGATAGAAATAAAATACACCCAATTCCAGCCGGCAGATAACATTGAAGAATACGCAATGAAGCGCCTAGGCTCTTTGGCTAGGTTCCTTAAAAGTTTTGAGAAGAATAGCGAGATTACGATGTTTGTCGAAATCGCACGGTCTACCAAGCATCATCGGAAAGGAGATGTATTTTACGCGGAAGCGACTTTTGAAGCTGGGGGAAAGAAAATGCGAGCCGAGGCTACGGAATCCGACATTAGGATGGCTTTAGATGAAGTAAAAGAAAAGCTCAAAACAGAGATTCGCCGCTATAAGGAGAAGCTTATAGAAGCTCGAAGACAGGGATGAAACAAATTTTTCTGGTAATCGCGTTTCTTGCCGTTTTGGTTGCAGTTGTGGTAGCCTTTGTGGTTTTACGGCAGGAGAATGATTCTGACCGCTTTGTTTCGATTGCAAATTTTGAGGAATGCGCCTCGGCAGGGTACCCTATTATGGAGAGTTATCCCAGACAGTGTCGTACGCCCGACGATCAAACATTTGTCGAAGATATTGGAAACGAACTCGGGAAAATAGACTTGATACGGGTAAGCAATCCTCGTCCTAATCAGATTATTTTAAGTCCGCTTTTGGTGGAGGGCGATGCTAGAGGTCCTTGGTTTTTTGAGGCTTCTTTCCCGGTGCGGCTTTTCGATGGCAACGGGAAAGAAATCGCAATCGCGATTGCGCAAGCCAAAAGAGAATGGATGACCGAAGAATTCGTGCCATTTGGCGCAAGACTTGAATTCGCAAAGCCAGCAACTGGAGAAGGAACTATAATCTTTGAAAAAGATAATCCTTCGGGTTTGTCCGAACACGACGATAGCCTCATAATGCCCATACGTTTTGAATAATAATGGAAAAGAAGAAATTTTGCACAAAATGTTTCGTGGGGGCGATGGTTGGGTTATTCGCAATCATTGTGATACTCGTACTTTCCCTTACATACCTGTTTTCGTGATGAACGCAATCGATCATTCTATCTCAATAACATTTGTTTCATTTGTCGGCCGATGGCCATTCCTCGATTCCCTCGCTGTGTTTTTTGCCGAATACGCAGGATTTGCACTTCTGGTTTTTCTGGTGGGTTTGGTGCTATGGAAACGCAGCTACGGAGTAGTGCTTGTACAGGTCGGGATTGCGGCATTTATTTCTCGCGGTATTATTACCGAAGGAATAAGGTTTTTCTGGTACCGAGCGCGGCCTTTCGAGGCGCTTTCGTTTTCTCCGCTTGTGCAGAAACTTGCGGAAGTGAATTCATCGTTTCCTTCGGGGCACGCGACATTTTACTTTGCAATTTCAACCGTTGTTTTCCTGCGCTCAAAAAAATTAGGTAGTATCTTTTTTACCGTTTCTTTGCTTATGGGTATTTCTCGAGTATATGGAGGAGTGCACTGGGCTTCTGATATTTTGGCCGGCGCTGCTATCGGGATCGCCTCAGGATTATTTGTATGGTGGTTGTTTAGAAAGCTGAAGAGAAAATAAAAATGGAAGAATTCGAAAAGATGGTAGGGGAGGCATTGCAAAGATTGCCCAAGAAATTCGTGGAGAAATTAGATAATCTTGCAATATGCGTGGAGTTGCGGCCTTCTCGAGAACAGCAAAGAAACACGGGAACAAAAAGAGATGATATATTGCTTGGTTTGTACGAGGGAATTTCCGAGATCGAGTGGGGAAAAGGATTTGGGAATACTTCTCCCGATAAAATTACGATCTTTCAAGAATCCATAGAACAATTCGCGCAAACAAAGGAAGAGCTCAAAAAACTTGTGGGAGATACGGTGCGTCACGAGATTGCTCATCACTTTGGCTTTACCGAAGAACAGCTCGAGGAGAAAGAACGATGCTCGTGGGCTCAAGGAAGCAGGCAGATGCGGGCATACCACGATGTAGAATGGGGCGTGCCCCAGCACAATGACCTGGTGCTCTTTGAATACATTACGCTTGATTCCTTTCAGGCAGGCTTGAGCTGGGCGATTATTCTGAACAAACGAGAGAATTTTCGCAAGGCGCTTAATGCATTCAACCCCAAGAAAATTGCCAAGTACGATACAAAGAAAATCGAGAGTTTGCTGAAGGATGCAGGAATTGTACGCAACCGCGGCAAGGTTGAGGCTACGGTTCAGAATGCCAGGGTGTTTTTGGAAATGGAGAAAGAATTCAGCAGTTTTGATATTTATTTGTGGAATTGGGTGAGGCAGAAAGCTATTAAAAATAGATGGAAAAGTCTTGATGAAATTCCAGCGCGCACCTCACTTTCTGATAAGATAAGCCTCGATCTTAAAAAAAGGGGATTTCGTTTTTTCGGTCCCACGACGTGTTATGCCTTTCTTCAAGGAAGCGGTCTTGTGAACGATCATCTCGTTTCTTGTTTTCGCCATCAAGAGGTGTGAAAATTTCTAAACAAAAATGCGGAATGGCATCTGTGCCAGTTCCGCGTTTTTGGGTTATAGAATTCTGATTTTCACGAATTACGGAGTAGCTGGCGGCGTTGGGATCGGCGTCAAAGGAAGACCCGCTTTCTGTTGGAGTTCTCGGAGACGCTCAACCATTTTTACAATCTGCGAGAAAATGTCATCGGTGACACGTTTTCGAGCCGAAATTGAGTGGACGGTGGAGGCCTTAATCACTCCCGTGGCTTGGTCCATAGTTCCTCTGATGTTCACTTTATCGCCAACCTTTAAGGTTGCTTTGCTTGTGCCAGAGGGGATAAAGTTGGACGCCGTCATATCAATCTTGAGGGTCATTCCCCAAACCTTCACCTCGTCAGTCGCGAGAGTACTGGTGCCTGTGAGGCTTGTGATTTCTCCCTTAATGATTCTGGTTTGGCCTTGTGGTCCTACAAACAAGGAAGCTGGGTTGTCTCTCTGCGATTCAACCTCTGGAAGCTCAAACTTTTCAAGGCGTTCCAACGCCTTTTCAACTTTCGCTTCCGCTCTTTCAATTTTCTTCTCTTCGCTTTTCCCTTTTTCCGAGTTATCGTTCTCGGCGAGAACGGTTGAGCCGGCTACGAGAAGGGCGAGGACAAAGGCGCCAAATATAACAAGTATTTTCTGCATATATTCAGTTATTCAATGGTTTAGTTTGTGTACGACCTTTGTGAGAGAGACGAGCAAGTCCCTCCCGCTGTTACATGTTATAATAGCAATAATTTATGAAAATGAGAAAGTTTTTCTTTATATTGGGACTAATGGGGTTAGTAGGCTTTCATCCAGCGTTAGTGTATGCTGCTGATCTGACAGAATTACGGATACAGGTAGAAGATGCCATAAAGAGAGCTCTCGCGGTGCGGGAGCAAGTAAGAAAGTTTGTGATCGCAAATCCAATGCAAGCAACACTTGCGGTTTCTGGAATACCGCAGGTCGCCCTGCAGGTTGGCCATTGGAAGATCGAAGAGGCGCCATGGGAACTTCGTGCCTTAGATCCAGAACGTCAGGCGGAAGGAGGCGGAAAAATGGAGTGGGAAGTGAACCTTGCCATCGCGCAGGCGACCGCAAAGATTCTCGAGGCAGAAGGAGTTGGAGTTACGATATTGCCCGCCATATTGCCAAGCATTTACAAGGCAGACGTGTTTGTTTCTATTCACGCGGATAGAAACCCAAACTTGCCCTATGCTTCGGGATTCAAAGCTGCAGCTTCTGCTTTTGATCAAAGCGGAAAAGCGAAAAGGCTGGCCCAACTTTTGGAAGAAGAATATCGAAAAACCACTTGGTTAAATAAAGAAACCTACATTCCAAAATCCATGCCGTATTACTATGCGTTTAATTCAAGCAAGTTTTTGTATGCCGTGCATCCTGCAACTCCGGCCGTAATCATTGAGACCGGATACCTTCCCAATCCTCGGGATCGGGCGATCATTCTCTCAAATCCTCAAATGGCAGCTCAAGGTATTGCCCAGGGGATCCTAAGGTTTTTGCAGGAAGCGGGGTATTGACTAGGCATACACTATATGGTATATATACACGTAGTCTAGGGAGCTAGGAATCTGTACCTGTGCTCCTGTTTAACATAAGGAGGCGTGCAAGAAACAAGTCCGCGAACCCTATTCTGCGGGTCCTGGCAAAATAAATTACAAGGAGATGCCTATCTGTATGGTTACCAAGTGGCTTTTCCAATTGGTTCTCCCGGTTCTGGCTTTCGCCATGTTTCTTTTGGCAGGTAGTGCCACCGTGGCACTGGCCTGGGGTGTTCCTCCACCGCCGCCTTCATTTGTGACGGCGTGGACGGAAATCCACTCCAGCGACCACACTCGGTTTCCCTGCTTCGAGGGGACTTGGCCTTGCAATGGTCAGGTTGCCCAGGCAGGCTCTGTGGTCCATGATCTTGCTACCATCACTAGTTCGGTGACAGGTAGCACTCCAACCGGAAAGGTTACCTTCGCCCGATTCGTGGGCGATCTTCACTGCACGACCAAGCCTTTCTCGTTGGAAAGCGTGGCGGTTAGCGGTAGTGGTCGGGTGGCCACCGCCGAATCCAGCAATATCGGGCCTCTGGTCCCTGGCGACTATTCCTACAAGGCCGTCTACTTTCCTGATGCCGCTGCCAAAGCCTTGGGTTTCACCAGAACGGCTGCCAATTGCGAGCAGTTGAAAGTTGTGCCACCTAAAGTGACGGTGGTGACCGAGATTCACTCTGCTCGCCACGCGGTCTTTCCATGTTTCGAGAAGCCCAGTCCGCCTTGTGCGGGTCAGGTGGCGCCTGCAGGTTCCGTAGTCCACGATTTGGCTACGGTTACCAGTAGCGATGCAAGCATGACTCCCACCGGTAGTGTCGTTTTCGCCTTCTTCGTGGGGAATATGCATTGCAGTAATAAGCCTGCCAGGTTGCAAGAAGTCATCCTTGCCGGCAGTGGCGAGGTAACCACCGCCGATTCCTCCGAGACTGATCCTTTGCCGGCCGGTGGGTACTCCTACAAGGCCATCTACCATCCCGATGCAGCGGCCCAGAAGTTGGGTTTCACTAAAAAAGCCGCCGAGTGCGAGCAACTTGGTATTCAAGCGACAGATGAAGAGGAGGAAAGCTCCTAACAACACCGTCACATTAAGGTGACGTAATATACAAAAGGCCCTGGTGCACATTCGTGCGCACCAGGGTCGTTTATTTTCTAGTCTTTCCATGCTCCGGGACCTTCTTGCTGGTCTGCAACGCCGCATTATTATTTAAATCCGTAATAACAAGAGTTGTGACTGTTGGAATAACTCATTTGAGTTCAATCGCAATCATTGCCCAATGGAAAAGTCCTTTCCAGCTTGCATCTGCGATTGTTGAAAACGTATTTCGGAATTGCGCTTGTACGCAAACCGTAAGACAAGAGGCGTTTCCTGTAAAGGTGTATCCTGAACCTGGAGAAAAAGGAAGACCATTTCGGTGCGTGGCAAATCCTGCGGCAACCGCGCTCTGTATGTGCGTTGAGTTTTGAAGAGTTACGCTCGCAGATGACTGCAAACCTCCCCCTGCTTCTACAAAGGTTCGTACAGCAACCTGTGCAATAGCTCCTGATCCATGGGTGCCTGAAGTGTTTACATTTTCGTGTTCTTCTAACGACCAAGTCATTTCATTTGGATCAGTGCCTGAAAGCGGAGCTGGTGAGAAAATGGTGATAGGGCCGGTCGTATCTTGTGGCTCCATGGAGCGATAGACTGAAATGTTTCTGCCTCCAAGACTGGAAGTTTTTACCTGTTCCCAGATTCGGTTTTTATCGGTAAGAATCGGCGCTCCTCCGGTGCTATTCCCTTGCACAATCCAAAGAAGGGCAAGCGCATTTGCTCGTATGAAAACCGAATCTGTGGTTGCGGTAGCGCTTTGAGTTAAAGTCCCATTTATTTTTCCTATTGTGAGAGAGGCTGCAGTTGGTGCGGAGGTTTGAGTTGGTTGAGGCGCAGGTGTTGGGGTTGGAGTCGGAGTAGGTGTAGGGGTCGGAGTGGGCGTGGGAGTAGGTATTGGGGTCGGGAAAGGAGTAGGCGCAGGTGGTGCAGGGGTAGGCGGAGTTGGAGTTGGGGGTGGGGGTGGTGCTCCTGGCGTCGGCACAGGTGTCGGAATTAGGCTTGGAAGTGGTGTTGGCGATACTGTTGGTATCGGTGTTGCCGGGGTTTGGATTTTGGAAGATTCAGAAATAAATTTATTGTATCCAAGGCCAGCAAAGAATATGAAGAGCAAAATACAGGATAGAATTCCGAATCGAAAAAGTAATTTTCTGTTCATGTATATAATTGTAGTATAATAAAGTATGCAAAATCAAACTCTTGATGCGGCAGTATTTGGGGGAGGATGTTTTTGGTGCGGAGAAGCGGTATTTTCTCGGCTCAAAGGGGTGGAAAAAGTCACGTCGGGATATGCTGGTGGATCAGGAAGTTCCGATAAGTCTCCAACATACGAACAAGTATGTGCCGGAAACACAGGCTACGTAGAAGCGATTAAGATAGAATTCGATCCGAGCGTTGTTTCTTATGAAGTGCTTCTGTCGGTGTTTTTTTCCACGCATGATCCTACCACGTTAAACCGGCAGGGGAATGACCTCGGCACGCAATATCGCTCCGCGATTTTTTACGCCACAGAGGAGCAGAAGAAAACCGCAGAGGAATTTATGGCGCAATTGCAGAGAGAGGGAGTGTATAAAGATCCAATCGTAACCGAAATCTCTCCGCTTACAAATTTTTACGAAGCAGAAAGTTATCATCAACAATACTACGAAAACAACAAACAAGTTTCGTATTGCCAACTTGTGATCAATCCCAAGCTCGAAAAACTCCAAAAACAATACGCGCATTTGTTAAAATAGTCTTGCTTTTCTTCGTATTTTGTGGTTCAATAGCAATAGCAAAATTTAGGATGCAGGAGGACTAAGAATGCCAACCGTAGACGAGATACTAAGAAGTACCTATTACGATCGAGGTGAGTTTGATAACTGCTTGAACGAAGTTCAACGTGAACTTAATGATTTGCCGGATCATCCCGATAAAGGCGAGCTTCTTGCCCTTGCTGGCTGGTGCCATTATCGCAAAAAAGAGTATGAGGTCGCCCGTTCAAGGTTTCATGAAGCAGGTCACGTAAGGTTTGCTCGTGAAGGTCTTGCGTACCTTGCCGCATATGTCGATAAGGATGATGTAGTGCTTCAATCCTTAGCCCAAGAGCTCGGCAATAGCGTGAATACTCAGAATGCACTTATCATTCGGGCGCGCGATCCAGGCAGTACCATTACGCTTAAACAAGTGATGCAAGAAGTGCTTCGCTGGGATGAAGATACGGTAGAGACAGCAAATCTCTATCATAATGCCGGGCGAGTCTTCTTCCAAAAAGCTGTAGATGGGGTGGATTTTGTAACGGCACTCGGCCTATATGAGGTTGCGCGTGCCCGTTATGGCGTGGATCGCAACTGGCATCATCGCGGAGCGCTAAACTATTGGCGTTCCATCGTTCTTGAGCGCCTGCTTGATAAACGAGCAGCCCTTGAAGCCGCGAGGGATTCTCTCTATTGCTGGACGCAACAGGTTATTCTCGATCCTAAGACGGAAAGCCATAAGAAACAGTGGGAGAATGCGGTGGAGCGCATTCGGGTGCTAACTGCATAAAAGGGCCGGGCCGGCGGGGTTCAAACAACCGCCGGCTTATTTTTTTGGAAAAATTCGGGAATTCATGTACTATAAAAAACATCATGCAGAAACCAAAATGGCAGGGAAAAAAGAGCGCTGGTTCGCATACCACGCTTATAGAAGCGGCATTGCCACTCGTGAAAGAAGCTGAAGAGCTGGAAGCGGTAAAAAGAATATCGCTTGGATATATTAAGGCAACCCCAGGTACACCCGGGAAAAGGGGAGTAAAGTTTGCCTTCATTCAAGGGGGATTGCTGGCAAAGGTGCGGGGCAATACCGCCATTCAGGAGATTCGCATCTATACAGATTTCCCTCAAGAAGTCCAGAAAGTTCTTCTAGGGAAATTGACGGAAATAGGATTATAGCGTACAATCTCGGTTGTGGCATATTCCAAGCGAGAGGTTTTATGGTGGATGATTGTTTGCATGAGATTCCCAATAAGTTTCCGGCAAATAAATGCGCCAACTGTGGCAGTAAACTGTGCAAGGCGCCCCATTCTATAAGGGGAATCTGCATGCAATCATTGGGACATCAAAAAGAAGGGAAACCTCATTCCAACCCTCACCGCCCTGAACTGGGGACGTGGTAGGGTACAATCGTAAGGTCCACAGGGTTATGTACTCCGTGGACTTTTCTTTGATATGATGAGTAGTATGAAATTTCTATTGGCGACGACAAACGAGGGGAAGATTCGGGAGTATAAACATTTACTTGGGAAAGCAGGTATTGATTTTGTTACGCTTGTTGATGTTGGAATTACGGAAAAGCCGGAAGAAACAGGCGAGACATGCGAAGAAAACGCAATTCTGAAAGCGAAATTTTACTTTGAAAAAAGCGGCATGCCAACGTTGGCCGACGACGCAGGATTGGAAATAGATGCTTTGGGAGGGGAGCCAGGCGCGCGCACACGTCGCTGGCCAGGACACGAGGCATCAGACGAGGAGCTTGTGCAATATACGCTTGAGCGCATGAAAAACATACCCTTGGAAAAGCGCACGGCAAAATTTACTGACGTGTTGGCGGTAATGCCTAAAGAAAGAGAGATCAGAACATTTCCAGGTGCGCTCGAGGGGAGAATCGTAGAAAAACCGCATTACCCAATTATCCCGGGATATCCTTTTCGTTCATTGTTCTATGAATTTCAAACAGGAAAGGTGCTTGCGGATGTGCCCATAGAAGAACTTCCTAATGCACATCGTGAACGGGCAATGGCAAAAGCACTCCCGTATCTTTTATCTTTATGATAGGATAGTTTTATGCAAGATACATGGAAAGAGAAGCTTACGCCCGAGCAGTACCGTGTAATGCGCCAGAAGGGGACAGAGCCGGCTTTTAAGGGCAAATACTTTGATTCGCACGAAAAAGGCATATACAAATGCGCTGCATGCGGAGCAGAGTTGTTTTCTTCCGATACGAAGTTTGATTCTGGCACTGGCTGGCCGAGCTTTACCGAAGCCGCGAATCTCGAGAACATTGAGTTTAAAGAAGATAATAGCCAGGAGATGAATCGAACCGAAGTATCATGCAAAAACTGCGGCTCACACTTGGGCCATATGTTCGAAGATGGGCCAGAAGATAAAGGAGGCAAGCGGTACTGCATAAACTCGGTTTGCCTTGAGTTGGAGAAAAAGTTAAGCTAAATTCGTTATGAATTGGAAACGCATAGAAGTATTTAGCGAATTCTTGGTATTTGGGATTGTTGTGGGTGTAATTGAGGATATAATCGCGGTAAAAGTAGTTGCCGATGTTGCCATCACTTGGGGAACCGTTGGGATTATTGTACTCATTGCAATTCCGTTTGCTGTCCTTGGAGAGGTGGTGGTAGATCGAATCGACTTCATAGAACTCTTTCGTAAAACGTTTAACAAGAAATAACATAGAAACGCATATGTTTAAAGATTCAAAACATCGTCCAGCGGCCCAGCGGAAACAAGTAAGCCAGCATGAGCAATTTACTGGGGAAGCGGAAAAGGGGATTGTCTTGTGCGAACGCTGTCATGGAGTGTTATATAAAAAGCAGTGGCATCACGCAGACAGCAAACATGTGCCCGTGGCGAAACTTTCGGGATTGCCAGTGCATATGCGGCTTTGCCCTGCGTGTAAAATGATTATCAATAAACAGTGGGAGGGGGAGATTTTTGTTGAGGCAATTCCGCAGAAATATGAAGCTGAAGTTCTGCATTTGGCGGCAGCCTATGGGAAGCGTGCCGAAAAGCATGATTCGCAGGATCGGATCATCGAGATTAAAAAAGAGAATGCAAGATACCACATCAAGACTACTGAAAACCAGCTCGCGGTAAAGCTCGCAAAGAAAATTCACCAAGTTTTTCCTAAAACAGAACTTCAAATCTCATACGCGCCAGATCCTTATGAATCTGCGAGGATAGTTCTCAAATTTGTTTAATGGCAACTAAATTTTTACTTATTGGGTTTGGGATTTTGGGAATAGCTGCAATAGGGGTTGCGGTGTTTTTGTATGTTACGGATGTCGTGTCAGAACGCAAAATATCAACCGAAGGAGAAAGCACTGATTTATTTCCTTCGCGATCGCAGGAGCGAATTGTGGAAGCAGAGACAAAAGATACCGCGTTTGAGAAGGCAGATGAGATAGCGCAAATCGAATGCGCAGATTCCAATTGCTTTGAAAAATATTATAAGGATATAGTGCAAAACCAAACCATTGCGGCGGCCTTTGTTGATTTGAAGGTGCGCTACGACGAGAACGTTCTGGTGCGGTCGCTGTGTCATCCTTTGGTTCATGTGATTGGAAGAGCTGCGGCTCAAAAATATCCCAATGTCGCAGATGCATATACAAAGGGAGATCATTTCTGCTGGTCCGGGTATTACCACGGCGTTATGGAAGGCATTTTGCATGAGACAACGCCCGAGCAGCTTCCTGTCAAGATAAATTCTATTTGTGAGAGTATTCCCGGGAAGGAGAGCTATTCTTTTGATTATTACAATTGCGTGCATGGCATGGGACATGGAGTTATGTACATTACGCAAAACGAACTGTTTGAAGCGCTTGAACTTTGTGACTATATCGATGGCCAATGGGAAAAAGAATCCTGCTATGGCGGGGTATTTATGGAAAACGTGATTACCGATTTTGAGAACCATTTCACCAAATACCTAAAGCCGGAGGAGCCATTGTACCCTTGCACCGCAGTGCCCGAAAAGAACAAGCACGCGTGCTACTTGATGCAAACTTCGTATGTGCTCAAGCAAAATGGATACAATTTCGCGGACGCTTTTGAAAAGTGTTCAACGGTTGAAGAACAGCACAAAGATACGTGTTATCAAAGCATTGGTCGTGATGCTTCAGGCTCTACCGTGAGTGATGTTTCTCGCACGCATGCCTATTGTATACTCGGGAAAGACCTGCGCCAGCAGTTTAATTGCGTAAACGGCGCGGTAAAAGATTTTATCTCGTACTTTCATTCAGATGTCCAGGCAAAACAGCTTTGCGCGTCGTTTTCTGTGGAACTCCAGACCGTGTGCTTGAACACTGCCGCAAGTTATTACCGGAGTTTTGAATAGTATTTCTAATGGGGCAGAAAGAAAGAATCCCACAATTTTTTGTGCGAAATATCGAAGCAGAAAATCTGCTTGAAATGTTTTTTGTAGCGGCCGTAACCTCGGTGCTCGCCATTCGTTTTTATCTACAGCTCACCGGGTATCCGCAGTTGGGAGGAGGTTCTATCCATATTGCGCATGTGCTCTGGGGAGGAATTTTTATGCTGGCAGCGTTCGTGCTCATGTTTGGTTTCCTGGGGAATTCCGTGCGGAAGTTTGCCGCAATTCTTGGAGGAGTGGGATTTGGAGCATTTATCGATGAGTTGGGGAAATTTATCACAAGAGATCAAAATTATTTTTTCCAGCCTACTGTCGCTCTCATATATATCATTTTTGTTTCTTTATACTTGGTTTTCCGATACATAAGCCAATTCCAGAGTCTATCGAAAGCGGAATCGCTCATGAACGCGCTTGAACTGTGCAAAGAAGCTGTCTTGCACAAGATGGATGGAGAAGAGAAAGCAAGGCTCGAGAAACTTCTGGAAGAAGCCGATCCCGCGCATCCCATACGGCAAGCACTTGGATCTATAGTGCAAAGCCTGTCGGTTACCGCCCCATCTGAAAATCTGTACGAGAAGGGGAGACGACTGGTTCATAATTTTCATGAACGACTCATACGAACCTCGTGGTTCGCAAAGGCTGTTATCTTTATCTTTATTTGGAACTCACTCTTTGGGCTCGGGCAGGCAGTTTGGGTTATTTGGCGAACAAGAGGTTTCTCATTTGTAGAAGATTTTTCCAACCTTTCCTTTATCGAAGGAGGAGAATTAATATCTTCCGCGCTCGCAGGGCTGTTGGTGATGGTAGGGGTAGTCCAGATGGGGCGTTCACGAGAAACTGCCTATCAATTGTTTCGATACGCGATTCTGATCTCGATATTTGTAACAAACTTTTTCCTATTTTTTCAAGAACAATTCGGCGCGCTTGTAGGGCTTCTGGGCAATATATTGCTTTTGGGAATTTTGAATTATATTATTCATGAAGAAGTGGGACAGAAAACTCTGCAAAAGAATATATGATTACGAAAGAATTTGATGTGATTGTGGTGGGCGGGGGATCGTCCGGGCTTATGGCCGCGGGATGTGCCGCCGCGCGCGGCAGAAAAGTTCTGCTTTTGGAAAAGAACAAGAAACTTGGCGAGAAATTGAAAATCTCCGGCGGTGGCAGGTGCAACATCACGAACGCCGAGTTCGACGAACGCGCGTTGTTGAAAAACTATGGGAAGGCAGAGCAATTTTTGTATTCTATTTTTTCCCAGTTTGGCGTGAAAGATACCTTTTCTTTTTTTGAATCAAAGGGTTTGCCGCTTGTTGTACAGGCCAGAAAGCGCGCATTTCCTCAAACCGAACGCGCGCTTGATGTGTATCTTGCGCTCGAAAAATATATACGAGCCGGCAAAGTGCAGGTCAAAACAAGCTCGCCGGTAACACGCGTTGCCGCAGAGTCGGCAAAGATAATGAACGTTTTTTGCGGCCAGCAGGAATATAAAGCAAAGTCTTTCATATTCGCCACTGGCGGCGTGTCGCATCCCGAAACAGGATCAACGGGCGATGGATTCCCTTGGCTTGCTCAGCTTGGCCATACGGTTTTAAAGCCCACGCCGACCATAGTTCCGCTCGCGGTACGCGAAGTCTGGGTGAAAGAGTTGGCTGGCGTGTCGCTCTCGTTTATGAAAATCACCTTTTTCGTCAATGGAGTAAAAAAGTTCGCAGAAACCGGCAAAATTTTGTTCACTCATTTTGGAGTTTCCGGCCCCCTTATCTTAAATGTCGCCCATAAGGTGAGTGATTTGTTGCACGACGGCATTGTGACTGCCTCGATTGATGCGTTTCCCGATACCAACCTGGGATCGCTGGAGCACAGAATAATCGCGGTGTTTGATAAGAACAAGAACAAGATGCTCAAAAACATTTTTCTGGATATTGCTCCCGAAGGTACAAGCCAAAGTATTTTATCTCTTTTGAAAGAATCTGTTGATGGAGACACAAAAGTGCATAGCGTTACGAAAGAACAAAGGAAGTCTATCGTGCATCTGTTGAAAGCTTTGCCGATCACAATTACAGGGCTCATGGGGTATGATCGGGCGGTGATCGCAGATGGGGGAGTCCCGCTTGCAGAAATTGATATGCGGACGATGCGATCCAAAAAGGTTGAGAATCTTTTTATTGTCGGCGATTTGCTTCACATCAATCGTCCTTCCGGCGGATATTCGCTCCAGCTTTGCTGGACAACCGGATATGTTGCAGGATCTTATGCGTAAGATATGATCAATATTTTTTTCCGAGCAATTAGTCCGTTGTACATGAATAAAAGAGGAATGTATGACGAAGCCTATTTTCAAAATAATCATTGGAAACGCCTTCATTCTTGGTATCGAGTTTTTGTTACCCTTTATTATCGGTACGTAGCTAGGTATGCAATGATTACTCCCGCAAAGATTCAAAAAGGAGATAGGGTTTTGGATATTGGGTGTGGTATCGGAATACTGGTTCAACAGTTCCATAAACTCGGATATCGAGCATTCGGTATAGACATCAACAAAGCAGCTTTGAGTAACTCGCTTTGTCGTTCGTATTGCTCGCTTGTTTCCAAAACCGCGCAGCTTGACTATCCAAACAATTATTTTGACTTGATTGTTTCGCGCGAAGTGCTCGAACATATTCCGGTTGAAGAAATTGATGATTGCATCAAAGAATGGGATCGGGTGGGAAAGGGTGTTATGGTTCATCTTATTGCGGTTACGGAACATGGAAAAAGCGCAACGGATGATCCAACGCATGTGAATGTACAACCCAAACAGTGGTGGATTCAAAAGTTTGAGTCGCATGGCTACGAAGTTATTCAGAAGCCGAGAAGATTGTTTTTTTCGCCTTTCGGGAACAAGGGATATCTGATGGTTAGAAAGAAAGCCTAAAAGATGATTACAAACTAGAATCGAGAATTTGGAGGTTCAGGTGAAGGAACTCCGCGACGCTCTCACGATAAAGTAGAAATTTGAAGCCCTCGGTTTCCAAGAATCGCCAAGATAGCGGGCTTTGACGCATACAAAATTTTATGCTAGCATAGAAGTAAGTCTAAAACTACTTACATGACCAAAAAGGAAAAATTCTTAGCCGAACACAATAGACTGTCTTCCGCTGCCCTGCAGAGTACGATGCTTTTGCTTTCTCAATTCAGGATCGAAAAGACATTACTCTTCAAAGACAACAATTGGTCCATCGATAAACTTCGGAGGCCATTTATCATGTGGCTAACTTCCTTACCCAAATAGCTTCTCTACGCATATGTCAAAAGGAGAAGTTATTTTGCGATTTGACGAAGTTTCGTTTGACTACGGACCCAAGAAGCCTATTTTAAATGGGGTGGATTTTGCTATACGCGAAGGCGCAAAAGTAACGCTCATGGGCCAGAACGGAGCTGGGAAAAGCACCATATTCCAGCTTATTTGCGGCCAGCTTGAGCCGGAATCTGGAGCCATTCATATTCGGCCTTCCCTTACTATTGCCACGGCGCGCCAAGTCATTCCTCGAGATCAAATAAATCTTACGGTGCGTGAGTTCTTTGAGGGATGTTTTTCCACGAAGGTTTACGATATTGACCCCAAAATCGACGCGGTGCTCGAGGTTGTGAATCTTCCGGCAGGGCACGACAAAATCATAAAATCATTTTCAGGCGGCCAGCAAGCGCGACTTCTTTTGGCTTCGGCTCTGATTCAGGATCCCGATTTGCTCTTGTTGGATGAACCGACCAATAATCTTGATAAGGCTGGCATTGAACATCTTACGCGGTTCCTTGTTGAGTACGGTAAAACATGCATTGTCATTTCGCACGACGCGAATTTTCTCAATGCATTCACGCAGGGTGTTTTGTATTTGGATGTTTTCACTCGAAAAGTGGAGCAGTATTCAGGGAATTACTTTGATTTGCTTGCTGAAATTTCCGCAAGAATCGAAAAAGAAAATCGAAAGAACGCCCAACTTGCCAAAACAATAAAAGAGAACAAGGAAAAGGCTGGTTTTTTCGCGAACAAAGGAGGAAAGATGAGATTGGTCGCGAAAAAAATGCGTGAAAAAGCCGAAGCGTCCGAAGAGGCAAAGGTGGATGTGCGCAAAGAAGATAAGACAATTCGCCCTTTCGTTATTCCTTGTCAAGAGGACATAGGCGGGGAAATTGTGAATATAACATCTTTGTCTCTTATGAAAGATCATAAGGTGGTGGAGCGGAAGGTGAATATTTCATTGCGAAAATATGAGCGTTTGTTTCTTGCCGGTCCAAATGGGATTGGCAAAAGCACTTTGCTTGAGTCGCTGGCTTCGCGAAAAGCGAAAGGAGCTGTGATTGCTCCGGATGTTAGGATTGGATATTATCGCCAGGATTTTTCTACGCTTAATTTTGAGGATACGGTATTTGATTCTTTGGCTTCGGTTGCCCAGCAAAAATCGGAAGAAGAGGTTCGCTCTCTGGCTGCTGGATTTTTGATAACGCAAGAGTTGATATACTCGAAGGTCGGCAGTTTGTCGGAAGGGCAAAAGGGGTTGGTTTCTTTCGCGCGGCTTGTTCTGCAAAAGCCAGGCCTTTTAATTTTGGATGAACCCACGAACCATATAAATTTCCGCCATGTACCCGTGATTGCGTCTGCGCTTAATGCCTACGAAGGGGCAATGATCTTGGTAAGCCACGTTCCCGAATTTGTAAAGCAAATCCGGATCGACGAAACTCTTGATTTGGAGAAACTGTTGTAAATCGAAAGCATTTTGCTATGGTAGGGGTAGTTCTGCGCTTTGATAAAGCGCATTTTTAGTCCCATATTTGGAGAGGAAAAGTATGAAAGTTCTTTTAGTAGGGCTTCTGGAGGGATTCACTGCTCGAGATGACATAACTGCGCGACTGCTTTCAGAGAGTTCCCTGGTAACCGAGCTGCTTGTCTTAACGGGTAATGCGGCTACCGCGAGGCTACCAAAAACGCGGCATATCCTCTGCCCAGACGGTGGCAAATGGGAATTGGCTACCATTGTAGAGACTGCGTGCCGTGAACGCGTGGATCTTGTCGTTATCGGCGCGGAAGTTCCGCTTTCGGCAGGCCTCGTGGACTTGCTCAACCAGGTTGGCATTCCCGCCTTTGGGCCTTCCCAGATCGCCGCGCAGCTCGAAGCAAGGAAAAGCTTTGCCATCAAACTAATGCGTGAGGCCCTCATTCCGCATCCACGATCCTGGATTTTCTCCGAACAGCAAAAAGCGCTTGAGTTTGTTCTCAAGCACTCGGGACCTATCGTTGTGAAGCTCGACGGATTGGCGCGGGGCAAAGGCGTGTGGGTTTGCAAAACAAGGGGCAAGGCTGTAGATGCTGTTCGGGCTTGCATGGAAAGCCATCCCGGGGAAACTCTTGTTTTCCAAGAGATGCGTAAAGGTGTGGAAGTAAGCGCATTCTGTTTTACAGACGGGGAGAATATCTCCGAACTTGTCGCGGCGTGCGATTACAAACCCCGTCGCAGGAAAGACAAAGGCCCGAATACCGGGAGCATGGGCAGTTTCTCTCCGCCAACTTTTTGGACTGACAAGCTGGCAGAAACGATTCGAGCTACGATTCTTCAACCCATCGTTGACGCCATGCGAAGGCGCGGAATCCTTTACAGGGGAGTCATCTACGCAGGGCTTATGCTCACGGCAAGCGGCGTAGAGGTGCTGGAGTTCAACTGCAGGTTTGGCGATGCTGAAGCCCAGGTAATTTTGCCGCTCCTCAAGACTGACCTTCTCAAGATAATGCTTGCCTGTATTGAGGGAAGCCTCGATCAAATCCCTGTGGAGTGGGATCGGCAACGCGTGGTAGGAACCGTAGTGTTGGTTGACAAAAACTACCCAGAATCGGTAAGCAACAATGGAGGATGTATCGACGGCCTCGATCTAGTGGGGGAAGGCGTGATTGTCTTTCACTACGCAACAAAGCTCGACGGCTCCGGGCGTGTGGTTCTTGGTGGGAGCGGAAGGCGTCTCTCGGTAACGGCAGTAGGAGCGACTCACGAGGAGGTTTTTCGGAATATATACCGCGCCATACGACGAATCTCTTTCCCGGGAAAAGCATGGAGAGACGACATCGGAAAGGGGCGCGATCTGTCTCAAAAGCTAAGGCAAATCTACATGTAAAACCGCAGGTCTCGTCGCAAGATGAGACTTTTCTTTTTTGTTGAGGGTTTACCCTAAGCGATCCGCCAGCTGGCGGAGAGTCGAAGGGGTTGACAAGGATGCTTGGTTTTTGGTTTGATGGAAATGGAGAACCTTATATTTATTAAATTGAGTGTTTCCAATGGAAATCTTAAGAAATGAAAGATATTTATGATTTTCACTGAAAGCATTCAAGTAATCCCATGGAGCCGATTCAAGTATTCAAGAAAACCGGGCAGGCAGTGGAGTGGGAGTATATGGTTCTCGTAGGACATGATTCGCACGATGTCGGGTTTTTGGTAAAGGTTGACCAAGAGCATTGGATCCAACTTACGAACGGAAGGGTATCGCCAGAAATCCTTATTAAGAAATCCTTCCGTTTTTTACTAAAGAAACAGTCAAAATCTTCAATTCCGAGAAGTTTCGATCTGCGCGATATCCAACAACGCTTTCCAGATTTCCGCGTATAGTGTATCTCCTTCGCTATCGCGGGATGTAGGTTGACAATTTTCTCTCTAAAAGGTATTCATAATACAGAAAATCTTCGCAATGGGAGGAAGCAATGTTCATTGAAATGGAGGAATTCCTTACTCGACTGCCTTCCGATCGTGTGAGACCCATCAACTGTTTCACGGGGCAGTCCGCATCAGGAAAAACAGTTACCGCCGCAAAATGCGAAGGCTGTTTGTTCCTCATAAGCGTTACTGATCGCCCAAGAAGAACAGGAGAACCTTCGCATATTGATCTTGAAGACTTTATGTTCGATCTGTACGAAGGCAAACTCCTCATTCCTATATCACGAGGATTTATTCTTCAGGAGTATGTTCACGCCTCCCCAAGGCAATTTGCGTTGCTGGAAGAAAATGAGCAGTTTCTCTGGACGTACACATCGAGTCGCGACAATCATTATGGAACCTTGAAAGTCTTGGTTCAAGCAGCACTGGAGTCAATCGCAACTCCATCCATCATGATTGTTTCGCCAGAGTTCGCGATTTGGCTTGCCGAAAAATATCCCGGCCGAGTCAACTGTTTTTTCTTCGAACCATCAAACAAGCATATGCAAGTTTTGGAAACACGCGAAACAAAGGGATCGGCGTTTCTTCGCTTACAGGAAGAAAGGCTCTGGAAAAAGCAAGCGGAAGAATCTGCTACACCGTTTGTCTTAGTTCCAGGAAAGCGGCGCCCGCGAGATAGGGCTTTCTTAATCGAAAACGCAATCATGCCGTTCCGATAGCAATATCGTGAACGGCGTTTATTTTTCTGATATAATAAACCTATGAGAATTTTTGTGAAGGCGAAACCAAATGCCAAAGAAGAATCTGTTGATAAAATTGATGAAAGGCATTTTGTTGTGGCGGTGAAGGAGCCGCCGAGGCAGGGGAGAGCCAATAGCGCAATTGTCAAAGTTCTTGCCGATTACTTTCATGTGCCTCAATCAAACGTCAGATTAGTTTCTGGCTTTTCCTCAAAACAAAAACTTTTCGAGATTGAGGCCTAAAAAAAGAAAATGCCCGGCACACGATAAATCGGTGTCGGGCCTGGGCAGGGTGGATGGTTTTTAGGGGTGTGATTGCAATTTTGAGGTTTGCAGAAACCGCGGGAACAAATAGCCCCGAAAGGCGCTTCCCTGGCTCTTGCGTGATACCGAAATATAGGAACCTCTTTTTGTGTCGAGTAGAGACGTCCCCCCACCATCGAACCTGCTTGCAACAATAATACTCCAATCCAAAACCTCTGTTAATGGGTGGAAAGTGGATTGACTTTTTAATCTTGCGAAGTAAGCTATAGATAAGGAAAATCAAAGCACCTAAGGAGGTTGGCCATGGCAAAGTCGGCATATGAGATGGACAATGGAGAGTTGATCGAAAGGTTTAGGTCGGCATGCACGCAACTTGGCAGCGCAACCAGCGATCCCAGGGGTCCGGATCGGATAGCCGAGGTTGAGTATCTCGAAGGCGTGTTGCTTGCTCGCCTGGAACGTCAAGAGCTGCCGTTCAAGGAAGGTGATACGGTTCAGTCGAAATCAGGGGAACCTGTGGGTTCACTGAATTACTTCGGGACTTCGGTGCGAGAACGCCAAATGGTCCGGAGGGTTCACTATGCGCGCAACGGAATATGGTTCCTAGAGTTTGAGGGAATTCCCTGGGGAGTAAGGGGGTATCCACAGTTCCTACCGGGAAACTTTGACCTCGTACCCTCCGCAGTTGCGGCCGAGTCGTAACTAAACGGACGGCACCAATATCCTAAGTTCGTTTCGCAACACGCGAGGCGAACTTTTTTCTTGTTTTAAGTTTATCAAAAGAGTAAGATATGTGTATGAAACGGGTATTTCTTATACATGGTTGGGAGGGGAGTCCTGGGAAAAATTGGTTTGTATGGATGAAAAAAGAACTCGAGCAAAGGGGGTTTAATGTAATTGCTCTTGCCATGCCGGATTCCACGAATCCAAAAAGGGATGCGTGGGTTTCTCATCTTGCCGAAACTGTGGGAGCTCCAAACGAGGAAACTTATTTTATCGGCCATAGTTTAGGTTGCATTACAATCTTACGTTATTTGGAAACGCTTCAAGAAAACCAAAAAATTGGAGGCGCGGTTTTAGTTGCCGGCTTTGGCCATAATTTAGAATACGAAGGTTACAAAAATGAACTTTCGAGTTTCTTCCAAACTCCTGTCGATTGGGAAGAAATTAAAAAACATTGCAATAAATTTATCGCTATTCATTCAGAAGATGATCCCTACGTGCCAATAAAACACAACGCTTTGTTCCAAGAAAAACTTGGCGCCAAATCAATTGTGGAGCATGGTAGGGGACACTATGATGACAAAGAATACCCAACTATCTTAGACGCCTTCTTAAGCATAGTGTTGAAAGTATAAAATTGAACCATGGAAGAACTTACGAAAAAAGCAAAAGAAATATTCAAAAGAGCAAAAAGTAAAGTTGTGTGATATTACATGAAAATATTTGTAAGCCATTCAAGCAATTATGATTTTGAGAAGGAACTTTATGCGCCGTTAAGGGAGTCTGATTTGAACAACAAACAGGAGATTATTTTGCCTCATGAAGACGGGCAAGACATAATTACAAAAGATATTATTAAAGATTGCAGTTTGGTTGTCGCGGAAGTTTCGTGCCCATCAACCGGGCAGGGGATAGAATTGGGTTGGGCAGATATGTTTAATGTCCCCATTGTCTGTATGCACAAAGAGGGGATTGAACCATCTAGTTCCGTAACGAGCAGATTGTAGTGGAAGTTGGATTGCTGGAAAGTCAGAGGAGAACGGAGGACGTTCAGGCCCTTCTTACAAAGGCAGTGGGAATGGCAGTGAAGAAAGTACTCCCTGATCTTAACGTTGATTGCTTTCCCAGTATCGTTAAACGGAAGACTTTTTGGTCCAGTAGCGCCTAATTCTATGCCCCAATCGGTACTTCATCGTGCCATGCGGGGCTTTTTCTTAGATAGAAATCACAATAATGATGTAGACATTCTATTCTCTTATGGTACATTGGAGATGTCCGCTGGGGTCGTAACGACTCGTGGATGGAGGAAAAAGTATGATGTGGCGTAATGTTGTGGAGCTCCATCAGATGTTTTCTCAGTTCCTAAGTCCCTGGATGGGCATGGACCAGGATAGAAAAGGGTTGTGCTGTGTGGGTGGGATTCTTGTCATGGTTGTCTGGGGTATTCTGGATCCTTGGGATGCTCACGTAGGGTTGCGGTTTCCAAACCAATGGACTCTTACGCAGGCCCTTGTGGATGCAAACCCCTGGCTTCCGGAACAGAAGGCTTGGGAGTACGCAGAGCAAATTATTGCGCTGAATGACGATGGACGGTTCTCTGCGGCTTTCGACGTCCTCGAGCATGCATTAGGATATAGCGAGGATCCTTCCGTTTTGGTGGGGGATGATCTGGTCACCCGCCAGTTGAATCAGATCCTTGAGGAGGCTGGGGAACGTCCTATCGTTCCTGCATAAGGAGCTGAAGCAAAGCTCCAAATCAAGAGGGTGTCAAAGTGACACCCTTGTTTTCTTTTTGAGCATATTAATATTGTGCGACATTTAAGTTCGGGCTTATTTTAATCGATTGCCGCTGTGGAATTGGCGGTGGATATCCTTTAATCTTTTGTTGGTAACATGAGTGTAGATTTGCGTGGTGACAATATTTTTGTGGCCGAGAAATTCTTGGATCGTGCGAAGATCCACGCCTTGTTCAAGTAAATCAGTCGCGTACGAATGCCGAAGCGTGTGGGGAGTGGTGAAGAGCGGTACGCCGGCCTTGATGGCGTATCGTTTGATAATCCGTTCCACTGATCGCGAGGTGAGGCGATTTTCTTCCTGGCTGCGGCTTCGATAGTTGATAAAAAGCGCCTTTTGCTGGTCTCCACGCCCTTTGAGATATTTTTTCAGCCATTCCAACGCGCGCTCGGAAAAATACACGGTGCGAGGCCGAGATCCTTTACCAATGACACCCAACTCGAAGTCCTCCTTATTCCAGATACTATCGAACTGCTCTTTACTGAGCGCCACGAGTTCCGCGATACGCAAACCAGTGGAAAACAATGATTCTAAAATTGCTTTGTCGCGCAGGCCCGTAGGATTTGTTGAATCTGGCGCATCAAGCAGTTTTTGGATTTGCTCCAAGTTGAGGAATTTTATGGTTTTTTCCTTGTCGGCGTCTTTTGGGAGGGTTACCTTGTCTGGGGGTAATGAAACTATGTCTTTTGCGAGAAAATAGCCCAGGAGGGCTCGTAGGGCTATTAAATAGTAGTTCTGGGTGAGCTTGGACAGGTTTTTACCCTCTGTAGTGGCAGATGAGGCGCCTCGAGACAGAAAGAGCCGATAATCCCACACATCCTGGGCAGAAAATTCATGAGGAAGCAAAGCTTGCTTATTTTTGAGCTTTAGCCATTGTTTGAACTTTTCGAGATAGCGCGAGTAATTTTTTTGCGTGTTGTTTGACAACCCGCGTTCAACTTCGCAGTAATCCAAAAAATCGGGGATAGATTGTATAATTGTTTTCTTTAAATTTTCCATGAAAGGGGATTAATGTCCGCGAAATCTGCGACAGGTTAAGCAACGTTTTAGAAGCCTGTTTGGAGCGCGTTGCCTTTTGGATAAGGCTAAACGTCGCTTAACCTACATTGTACGACATTGCCTATATCTATCATAGAGGCTCCCCCAGGGGCTTGTCAACCCCAGGCAATTTGCCGCAATCAGAGCGATAATCGTGGTTTATGTCTTTGGCTACTCTTATTGGAAAAGACCTAGAAAACGTTCCCAGAGGCCTTTTCTGACACCTTCGCTGTATGTTTTAACATCTTCCTTGAGTTCCTGCTTTTCCTGTTCAAGTTCCTGTTGAATAAGGGGTTTTCGCTTCTCTACTTCCCTGCCGAGCAATTCCTTGATTTTATCCAAAACGGTCTGGAAGACAGGTTCTACTCTTTTTTGCCAGATCTCTTCTTTGATCCATTTCCACATTGTTCTCCAAAGCGGCATTACTTCATTCTTCCAGATGCCAGCAATTATCCCAGGAATCGCAGCGATGATCTTATCCCCTATATTCAAAGCGCCCTCTTTTACTTCGTCGAGCGTGTCTGGCACCTGGAGTTCGGGGATTTTTTGGGCAGACGTAAAGAATGGCAGTGTTATGAAAGAAAGAAGAATGAGAAGGAATACTAAATGTCGCACAATATTAAATATTAAGTATAGTTATCGCTTCTTTGATTCGCTGAAGCGTTTTTTCTTTACCCAATACTTCTGCGATTTCGAATGGTCCGGGCGATGCTTTTTTCCCAGAGAGTGCCGCGCGCAAGGGCCAAAGCATGTATCCTCTGTTGGAAAGTTTTTCTGCTTCAGGCATTATGGTTTGCTCGAGTTTTTCCTTCGCCCATTCGCTCTCCCCTACTCTGCTCAGTAGTGTATGAACTTTTTCAAGATTTTCTTTTGTTTGATCGTTATTGGAATCTTTCCATAATAATAATTCTTTTTCGTATTCGAGTGTATCTTTGAAAAAGAAATTCGCGAATTCCGTAATTTCAGAAAGCTTTTTCAAACGCTCCTGATACAGAGCCACAATCCCCTCTTTTTGCTCAAGACTCTTTGTATTTTCTGGAAAGTATGGATCGCACAATGCAACAAGCTCTGCGAGAGATTTTTTGCGGATATAAAAACCGTTGATCCAGTCCAATCGTTGCATATTGAATATCGCGCCTCCTTTTTGAATGCGCTCCAAAGAAAATTCTTTGATCAATTCTTCCATAGAAAATATTTCTCTCTCGTCGCCCGGATTCCAACCCAAAAGCGCGAGAAAGTTTACGACAGCTTCGGGCAGATATCCAAGCTTGCGAAACTCGCCAATCGAAAGCGCGCCGTGGCGCTTGCTTAGTTTCGTGCGGTCTTCCCCGAGAAGAAGCGGCAAATGCGCGTATTGGACGCCCGGAAGATCAAGGGCTTCTTGAAGCAAGATTTGTTTGGGCGTGTTCGCAATATGCTCTTCCCCCCGAATCACATGCGTAATCTGCATTTCGAAATCGTCAACCACCACCGTAAAATTGTACAGCGGCGTTTCCAAATCTTTCGCCACCACCATGTCGCCAAGCAAAGCAGTATCGAATGTAATCTCACCTCGAATTAAATCAAGGAATGTTATAGTTTTTGATTCCACGATAAATCGAATCACTCCCCTCTCTCCCGCCTGCAATCTTTTTTGCTGTTCTTCTCGGAAAAGATTTCTGCATACTCCTGTATACCGCGGAGCTTCGCCAAGACTCATTTGGTGCTGCCGTTGAGCCTCAAGTTCTTCTTCGGTGCAAAAACAGTAATACGCACTCCCCTGCTCCAAGAGCTTTAAGAGATATTTTTTGTACAGCTCTGTTCTCTCGCTTTGCCTGTACGGCGCGTAAGGGCCATCTATTTCCGGTCCTTCATCCCATTCAAGCCCAAGCCAATGAAAGTTTTCAAAAATACCTTGTTCGTATTCTTTTTTTGATCGTTCCTTATCGGTGTCTTCGATGCGCAAAATAAAATCTCCCCCTTCTTTTTTGGCAAAGAGATAATTGAATAAAGCGGTATGCGCGCTTCCCATATGCGCCAATCCCGTCGGCGATGGAGCCATGCGTGTTCGTACTTTTCCGTTCATTTCATTGCAAAAGATATGCTAAAAGATAATCTGCGATAATTCGCGCGGCATCAGGCTTGGCGAATCGGAGCGCGGCTTGCGACATCCGCTCCATTTCTGCCTGGTCAAAAATAACGCTGCGGATGCGTTCGAGAAAAAAATGGGGTCGCATGTTCGCCTCTTCGAGCACAATCGCCGCCCCTGTTGCGGCGTATGCGTATGCGTTTTCTACCTGGTGGTTTTGAGCGGATTCGGGAAGCGGAATTAAAATGCTTGGTTTACCGAGCGCGGCAATTTCAAAAATACTACCTCCCCCTGCTCTGTTTACGATAAAATCGGCAGCTGCGTAGGCGTGCCTAATTTCGTTTTCATTGAGAAATCCTATCGGATGGTAGTACGGAAGATTTGCTTCCGCGATCATGACTTTCGCTTCTCCTTCCACGGTTTTGAAATTCGCTTCGCCGGTTTGATGAATAACTTCAAATTGATTGAGAACTTGGTCGAGAATGCCAAGGAGCATCTCATTCAAACGTTGGGCACCTTGCGATCCTCCCATAATCAAGAGAACGGGTTTGTCGAGTATGAGCTGGAAAATTTGCTTTGCTTCCTCGCGCGATCCAGAAAGTATGCGCGATCGTATGGGATTTCCCACAAGGAGAACCTTTTGAGGAGGGAAATATTGCGTGTGTGGGAAAGAAGTGAAAATCTCCACGGCGAACTTTTCTGCCGCTCGATTCGCTTTGCCTGGTATAATATCTGATTCATGAAGAAAGATGGGAATGCGCAGAATTCGGCCAGCTACGATGGCAGGCATGGCTCCATATCCCCCCTTGCTAAATATGAGATCTGGAGAAAGGGAAAATAGGGTTTTGAAGGCCTTGAGGATCCCCAAGGGCGTGATGAATAAGAATCCAAAAAAGTTCTGGAACAAAGCGGTGGGAGCTTTTGATCGGCGCAGTTTTCCTGCTTTTGTCTTGAATGTTTTGATTCTTTCTTGAGATAATAAGAGATCTCCGAATTTGTCTTCGGGGCCCATATAAAAAAGCTCGAGATCTTTCTCTGCATAACTGCGTCGTAGTTCGCGCGCTATGGCGATAATTGGAAGAATATGGCCGCCGGTTCCTCCCCCGGTAAAAAGGATTTTCATGTTTTTTAGGAGTTAGCCCCTTTAGATATATTAAGCAAAATTCCCATCGCAATCAACTCTGAGGCCAATGCTGATCCTCCGTAGCTGATAAACGGGAGAGGGATTCCGGTGAGGGGCAGGAGTCCGAGCATAGCTCCAATATTGATGCTTGCTTGAAGAAAAATCCAGATTCCAATACCGGTGGCGACAAGACTCGCGAACCGATCTGGTACGCGTTTCGCGATCACAAATACTCGCCAAACGAACGCGGCAAATAGTAATATGAGTAAAGCGCTTCCGATGAATCCGGTTTCTTCCGCGAACACCGCGAAAATGGAATCCGACATTGGTTCTGGCAATGTTCCGAATTTTTGGAAGCTCAAGCCAAGACCTGTACCGAGCAAACCTCCGGAACCGATTCCAATGAGCGCTTGCTTCGCTTGGTAGCCTTGCCCTAAAGGGTCAAGCGATGGGTTTAAGAATACAAGGAATCTGCTTATGCGATAAGGAGCGATGAGAATAACGAATGCAAGGGCTGCGAAACCAAATCCCATGAGGGCGAATGTGTGCCAAACAGGAGTTCCGCCCAAAAAATACATTGCGAGGCCGGTTGCCGCGATAACTCCTAGAGTGCCCACGTCTGGCTGGAGAGTCAAAAACAGACTTATCGTTCCCATGACAGCGATAAAGGGTAAGAGCGTAGTTTTGAGTGATTCTCTCCTTGCGTTTGATACGCGGCCTGCAAGCCACGAAGCCATATACAAAATAAAGGTGAGCTTAAGGATTTCGGAAGGCTGGAAAGAGAATGGTCCAATGTAGATCCATCGGCTAGCTCCTCCCGCGCTTCCGCCAATGACGGGCAGGAAAACTAAGATAAGTAATATAATGCTGAGAAGAAGGGAAATAAAACTCCATTTTTTGAACAAAGATAGGGGCATGAAAAACGCCACTGTCCCCAATACGAGCCCGGGCAAAAGCCCTACTAGAAGTTGATGGTTGAAAAAATAAAAACTCGTCCCAGTCCGCTGGAGCGAAAACGAAGACGATACGCTTGCCAGAATGAGAATGCCCGCGGCAAGAAGAATTCCGATTATGACCAATAGTGGTACGTCAGGTAGGCCTTTTTTTGCCATAGTGGTTTACCCAGTTTGTAAACTCATCGCCGCGATGTTTGTAGTCGCGAAACATATTAAAGCTGGAAGCGGCAGGAGAAAGAAGGCAAATATGGCTTTTGGGTGTGTGTTTGTAGCTAAGCTCTATTGCTTCTGCCATGGTCTTGGCATGAAAATATTGCGGCAGTGTATGGGCTTCTTTTTTGTGGAGCGCTTCTATTTCTTTCCAGACGAGTTCTCCGGTAGTGGGAAAGAGAATAAGAGTTTGCACGCCGCTTTGAAGTATTCGTGAAGCTAGCTTTGAGAATTTTATTCCCCGATCGTATCCTCCCACAATGAGCGTTACGACCTTATCGCCGAGAATATCAAGCGCCGCGATTGTAGCTTCGGGAATAGTTGCTAAGGAATCGTTATAGAATTCAATCCCTTTGCGCTTGCATATGAATTCAAGCCTGTGGGGTAAGGGCTTGAATGTTTTGAGCGCTTCGTCTATTTTTGTTTTTGGAACTGAGAATAATTTTGCTACGAGGTACGCGGGTTCCACCGCGGCCGCGAAAAGTTGCTGTCTGGAGTATTCGGGATCGAAAGCGATTTTCTGCGCTCTTGAAGAATCGGCAATCCGTGAGACTTCAGGATCCAGTTTATTGTAAACGAGATAATCTTCCGTGGTTTGAAATTTGGTAATGTTTGCTTTTGCTTTCGCGTAAGCCCCAAAGTTTCCGTGATGGTCAAGATGTTCAGGATAGAGGTTTAGGAATACCGCAATGTGCGGACTTTGAATGGCGATCTCCAGTTGGAAGCTGGAAAGCTCATATACAAATACGTCGTCTTTCCCCGCGCCATCAAGAAACCTAAGCACAGGCTCTCCGATATTGCCCGCAAGATGAACCTTTATTCCCCCGTTTTTCAAAACCTCGTAGATAAGTGATGACGTAGTGCTTTTGCCTTTGGTGCCGGTAACGCCCACAATAGTGCCAGGAAAGTTTGCGAAAAAGATATTGGTTTGCGAAGAGAGAATCTGCTTGCTTTTAAGATACGGTTTGAGCGATTGGAGCGGTATTCCAGGCGATTTGATCACCACATTATATTTATTCACCTGTTTTAAATAGTCGCCGCCAAAGTACAAGACAACTTTTTTGTCCTTGTTGAGAAGTTGTTTTGCTTCTGGCGATAATTCTTCGAACTCCTTTTTGTCTGCCACGCCAATGCTTTTTTCGGGGAATTTCTCCCGTAAAAACAAAAATGAGTCTTGGCCTTCCCGGCCAAACCCAAGAATGAGAATTTGCTTGTTTTCAAGTTCAGAAAGCAACATCTGCCCCTTCAGTATAGTTGAGAATCAATAAAAAGGCCAGCTTAGAGCTGGCTGAGCGGTCGGGTATAGGGCTTTTGAATCTCTTTCCAGGAAGTAAAAGAACATTGGGGACAGGGGTATTGCCTGTATGCATATTGGGGTACCACACCGCATGCATTCCCTCATAGTTATCGTCATTGCTGGTTTACCTCCTTTAGGGTGCAAACTTGTTTTTGAGTATAGTGTTTTCCAGGACTTTTGTCAACGACGAGGGCACAAAGTTTTGAGCATTCCAAGAACTCATTATTTTTTTTGAAGATTGATGTAAGTCGGGATGCTTCTTTGCAATATGTTGTCTGAAATGCTTAAGCAAGATAGGCAAAGGCGGGTGCGTTTTTTGGAGGCAAAGATAAAACGCGGCTAAACTTTCTTGGGTGGTACCGACGCATTCAAAAGGCTTGAAACTCCTATCCCCTACTAATTCCTCCATAAGAGGAATTAATGTTTGATCTTCGAAAAGATTCGATCCAAAAATTTTAGTAAGCTGTTTTTCTTCGACAAACGGATACAAACTTGCGAACACAAACAGACATTTGGAGCATTTACAGCACCACTTTCCAGTTGGCTTTTTTGATCCAGAAGCTGTTTTGTGAGCCTCGTTGCAACTTAGGAACGCTCCGAAATATTTTGGATACCTTGCAAAGAGTTTTGCGATCTGCAATTCGTATAAGGGGCGCAGAAAACTAAAATATTCAATGCCGCGTGCGAGGTATTTTTTGCTGTATACCCGAAACTTTTTTTCAAAATAAAATGACTTGGAATACTGGTGATTTATCGTATAGCCAAGATATCTCACGTTTCCTTCGTTTGAGCTTCGTTCATTGGAGAGGGCGATATATCTATAATTAAACAAAGTGGCGCATAACGTTGTGAGAAATGCTAGGTATGCGGAAAACGGCGTATGGCCATTCAGGTATCCTTTTCGGTTGATTTCTAGGAGTTTTTGATCAATGATGCGCTGCACGACGATTGGGTTTTTCTCACCGGCAATGCGTAGAATCGAAAGTTGCTCCTTCTTTGGATTCAAAAGAAACGGTCGTATATTTTGCTTCGCGCCTTTCAGAGTTTCATACGTAACAATCGCATCTTTTCCTCCGCCAATCGGTAACAAAATTTTATTTGATAATCTTTTTAGAAATACTATTCCCCCATTCTTGCCAGTTGATTCAATAGTCAAAAAATTCTTGTGAGTAAAATCCACATTGTTTTCATAGAAGTACTGGCCCATGCCGCGCATGAACAAATCGTGCCACCAGTTGATTTGTTGCTTGTTCAACGAGCCAGCTTCAATAATAATTTTTGGCGAAGCCGTTGCTTTCCAGTAGCTTGGTATTTCAGCCAGCCCCAAATGAAAGACCAAATTTTCAAGAGCATCCTCCCCCACTCTTCTTATGTCTGCTACCGAAACATTTTTGATAACAACGCGCGGCCGAAACTTTATTTCGCCGATTGCAAAATCAAACGAGATATGCAAATCTCTATTTTTAATTCCATATGAATATCCTTTGTAAACAAATTCAGGATACTTTTTCCTCAACTCCCCTATTTTCATATTTGTATATTGAATAATGTTTGCGCGTTTTTCGAAAATATAAGCTCTTTTTCTTTTTCGGTCATCGGGAGTTCCTGTGCCGCTTCCAAGTATTCTTTTTGAGAGTATAGCCACCAATCCGTGCCAAACAGACATTTTTCAAGGCTACCTGCGGTTTGTTTGAGTAACGCAATATCGTTTTGGAATTCCTTCTTTTGTTTTTCTGATATAGGTTGAAACTCTATAAAGTATCCAGAAAGATCTGCATATACATTGGGATACTTGCCTATAAGCTCTCCGCATTCTTGAATCCAGGGATTGCCAAAGTGAGCTGCGATAATAGTAAGCTGTGGAAACTTTTGCGCAAGAGAGCTTAGCATTCCTGGATGCGAATAATCTTTACTTCCGGATGATCCTTCTAAAAGATATCCCGTATGGAAAATAACTGGCATGTTTTCGGACTGGCAAAAGGCGTAAAACTGCGTAAGTTTCTCGTCTGCGGGATCATAATGCTGATATCCAGAATAGAACTTTAGTCCAACGACAGCGCTGTGTTCTAAAATCTTGAGGAGGTTATTGCTATAGTTTTGTTCCGTGATCCTGGGAAAGTCTATGTTTGCTATCGCGCGCAATCTATTCGGAAACTTTTGTATCTCTTCGATAAGTTCTTCTGAATCAGTCCCCTCTTCCTCATTTTTAAGGTTGTTTGCAATAACAAGCGATACGTCAATGCCGGCCTCGTCCATTGAACGAATCAAGTCCATAGTCAACATTGCGGCGCGGCCCTCCCCTATCCCTCCAAAATCCCCAATATGCGTATGAGAATCTATAACCATAGCCTACGTGTTTAACGCCGGGCTTTAAACGCTTTATAATACCTTAGATTTCGCTTTCTATCAGTCTGTCCCCTCCAGAAGATATGCTTGGGCCCCTTCGTGTACTTTTTCGTTCACCTTGATTCCTATTGAATCTCCTTTTGAGGCGCGCTCTACAGCCTTATACTCTACTTGCATGGAGGTGACTTCTTGATCAAACGAATGGTCTCCCTTGGTGATTCTAATGCGATCCCCTACCTTTAGTTCCTCTTGAAGCTCTACAATCGCCACTCCAGCTTTGCCGTAGTAATGGCTCACTTTGCCTAGTGATTTCATACTAAAAGAAGAAAATTAGCTAGTTTCGACCTTTGGTTCTTGGTGTTCTTTTGAAAATGCGAGATAGCCGATCGCAACAAAGTTAACAAATGGAATAGCAGCTAAAATACCGAGCCATTTTGGTTTTTCCAAACGGACAGCAACTCTCATCCATAGAATAGCCGTGATTACCAAGTTTACGATTGGGATCAAACTCCACAGTACCCACCAGTACGACTTTTGAGCAATCTTTACTAAAAGGAAAATGTTTGCGATCGGCACCCACGCCCACCACGTTTTGAGTGTGCTTGTTTTCTTCGCTACTAATTGCAATGCGTATGCCATATAGACATATACCGCAATACCAAAAAGAAAATCCATATTTTTATCTCACTTTACTTAAGAATTATTAATGACCTTGCGGCGCAATTCATTTCGAATTTGCCTATAATTCGGAAATACTTGCGCTACCAAACTCCAAAACCGTTTTGAATGGTTTAGCTCCTGCAAATGGCACAGTTCGTGGACCACGATATAATCGGCAAAGGACTCCTCGAGAAATAAGATTTTGTAGTTAAAGTTTAGGTTTCCGCGTTTGGAGCAACTCCCCCATCTCGTTCTTTGGTTTCGTATGCTTACCCTTCCCAAACGGTACTGGAATAGTTCATTATACCTTTTTATCTTTGCTGTTATAACCATCCGCGCCGTTTCCTTATGTTTTTTGTACGCGTGAGTGCCACGAGCCGTTTGTCTTCTGCGTCTTCTTCTTCCGAACATACCCATATTCTACCAAAAATCCTCATAACAAGCGACCTTCCTTATTCTTTTCTAAAATCTTCAGTGCCTCTTTAAGTTTCATCCAGTCCCTCTTCTGCTTTTCGCGGCTTCTATGTGTTCTTCCGAGTAGAGATGTATGATAAACCGGGAAAACCGGAATTGGCGTATCATCAATTAAAATACCTACATGCGTCTTTAGCCTCGCTTTCTGTAACTTTTTAGAAGGATAAAGTTTTCGAACTGCTCCAAGCGCCCTTGCTCCCACCGTTACAATGAGTAAGGGTTTTAAACAATCAATCTGATCTTTTAAAATAGGGAGGCCGCAATTTATTTCTGTTGCAGTTGGAGTTCTGTTCCTATAATTTGGTAGATCCGGGTACCACAAGCATGCGTTGGTGATAAGTATGCGCTCTCGATAGTTTAATCCAAACGTCTCGCAGAAAAGCTCCTTAAAGAACTTTGCACTTTCGTCAGGATTATCAAAAGATATATAGCCACTTTTCCTTGGACCGATAGGACCTGGTCTTTCGTTTATAAAGACAACTTCTACTCTTTTTGTTGCATTGAATGGATCTGGTTTTGGAATTACAACTTTCCCGCCATTGCTACATGCTTCGCACCGTTCTTGATATTGTTCAAAAAACTTTTCGTCATTTGGTTTAACCATAATGCTTCCCTTCGGTTTATTTCTTTCTTGATGAAAGCTGGGCGGCGCGGACTGCCCATTCGACAAGTTTTTCTCGATCTTCAAGAATTTCCGAAGGAACTTCGTAGTAGTTTTTCAGAATCTGCTTTTCTGATGGCTTGAACGGTTTCATCCCAAGGGTGGTGTACTCCCCTCTTGTATCTTGGTTTGTCTTGAAATATAGCGTTCCGTCATGAATAATTCCGAAAAATCTTCCTTCGTGGTAAAGCCCAAAGGCGTCAAATATCTTCCGGCACGCCACATCCCCGAGTAGGCTTAGCTGATCTATTGCATAATCGCGAAAATCCTCCTGCATATATGCATACAATGCCATATTTTGGGCAAAAATAATAGCCCCGGGGAAGCAATTGTGAGCTTTCCTCGGGGCATGGGAGACTGGTAAATGTGCTACTTACATGGAACTGGGGTTGCGGTGGATCCTGGAGTTGGTATCGGCTGGATACTCGGAGCGCCTGGGGTTGGTGTTTGGCAAGGGGCGGTCAACTTTCTATGAATGTTCTCCTTGGTCTGGTCGGTAGTGAACAAGCCGGTGGACAGGGCGGCGAAGGCGAACACCGACGAGACCACCACGAAGGCGATCAGCACGATGAGCGTCTCCAAACCAGTAATACCGTTTTGATCCCTGAATAGCCTCCTTGAGAGCCGAAAGAGCCATTGCACGATTGATTACCTCCCCTTGCAGAATAATAGATATATACACTAAAAGCGCCGAATTAGCAAGGCAAAAAGAAAAGCCGGCGGTATGTTGAGCCCCGCCGGCCCGGCCCTTTATGTTGTAATGATACACGTAAGCGGTTCATTCTCGAGAAGATGATCTCGTAGCTTAAACACATCCTCTACGGTGAGCTCATCTTCGTGAGCTTCATCCTCCCAACAAGACATTGGTTGTTGCCCAAGATACGCTATTTCCCATGCAGCGCTGTGACAAGCACTCCCAGTATGAGTAAAGTAAGTCTGTCTTCGATACTGCCGGTTTTTTTGGTATTTCTTAATGGAACCTACCGAAAGATCTCTAAGCACGCGGAGGTATGCTTCCTGACACTCTTGGTAATTCCCAACAGGAGTTTGGAGTATCACTCCAAAACTACGAAAACCAGGATAGTTCCACCTAAAACAAATCCCATCCTGATAGATTAAGCCACGCTTCACCCTCAACTCATATACCAATGGCGAGGTGATTGCGCCCCCAAGAAAGTCGGTGAAAAAATCTAGAAGATCGTAGTCCCACGTATCTTCAAGAGGATATACCATGACTATATTTTCTTGAGTGCATCTGGGTTCAACGATGGAAACCAATCCGTTGCGCCCAAATGGCAAGGGAAAATTGGGAATAGCCGTCGGTTCATGAAACGGCAGTGCACCAAAGTGTTTTGCCGCTACCTCAAGAATGTCATCTCTCTCTGCGAAACCTCCTCCCACGACAATGTGAAGGTTCCCAGCATGATAGTAATCCTTGTGGAATTGACGCAGTTCTTGAGTGGTGATCGTCTCGATCACGTTTAGGTCTCCAATGGTTCTACAACCCCAAGGATGATCACCGAATAAGGCTTTCTTTACTGCCCACCACAAAGCATTATTTGGATCGTTGACAGAGGACTTATACTCTTCTCCAATGACACTTCGCTCGATTTCAAGGTCTTTCTTGCGCATCAATGGATGCACGACCATCTCAGACACAGTTTCCACACCCAGGTCGAAGTCCATTGCCGGAAGTCCATCCACCATAAATTTTGTGGATATCACCTCCGTTTCTGCATTCAAGGATCCCCCCCTTTCTTCAATGGGTTCTTGAATAGCCTGAGTGGATGATCTCCTCTTGGTGCCTCGAAACGGAATATGCTCGAAAATGTGCGCCGTCCCCAAAGCACCTTTAGGATCTAACTGGGATCCAACATTCTTAAGGGCTACAACCAACGTCCCACCCGCGTCGGTGAGAATCGACGGTTTCTGAACCCACACCTGTATACCGTTATCGAGCGTAACAGGATTGAAAACTGCAGTATCGTGTCTCCGCCGCCTTCCTTCTAAGCCCGTATTCATTCCTACCATTGGATGATCCCTCCTTTTTTAGGTGAGTGAGTTTATGTAGAGAATACTATAAAATTAGTTCGGTGTCAAGTCAAACACACAGTCGCAGTCAAATCAGCAGGCAGGTCGTAAAGTTACTTTAGAGGACTTTTGCGGCGCACTCGTTTTGCCTGTGTTTTTATAAATGCCTTATGTCTCAAGCTAAGATCGCGCTTCGTCAAAAGCGCGAGTCGATCTTTCGCGAGCTGGGATCTTTTGCGAAATATTCTGTCTGCAGCAGAGATCCTTTCGTCCACAAGAAGCGCCATGGCATTGAACCCCCGCAGGTACAAACCTTCGAGCGAACGCACGCGAGAAAGCGCCACATACCCTTGGCCTGGAACAAAGCATTGCGAAAGATCCATTTCGGCTTCATCCAGAGTCATTCCTTGGCTTTTATGCACCGTAATTGCCCAAGCCAAACGAAGCGGCACCTGGGTAATTTCGGCCAATACCTTTCCATCTTCTTCACGTTTCCAGCTTGCGGGTTCCGCATATATCGTTTTGCCCGCTCGCGTCTTTACGACAGGCCCCCTTGGCTTGAACCCTGTTACTGTTCCTTGAGTCCCATTTGCATACTGTCCTCCGTGTTCATTCTTTACAAACATTACTTTAGTTCCCTCTTTGAGCGCGAGAGATTGGGGAGCTAAGCATCCGCGCATGAGAGGTTCCACATGCTGGGGTTTGCCAGCGCTTTGCATAAAAAATATTTTCTCTTTCCCCTTGAGTTTTGCTAAATGCTCTTCGTTCATCGCGTCCACATCTCTATTATGAGTAAACAAACGAGTAATGTTCTCGGTGTCTTTGGGGTCCGTGTTGTTTCTCGCGGAAAGTAAACTTTGTACCTCGGGTGTTACGTTTCGATTGCGAATGGCAGATAAGATTCCAAGAAACTCGCTTCCTTCGTGTCGGTACTGCTCTGTAAGGTAGCATACGATGGGGTTTAGGCGCACCCAGACTTCAGATTCAAATGCGTATCGATACGGACTCCCTTCTTTTGTTACCGGCGGCAGCTGGAAAAAATCTCCCGAACATACGATTTGCATCCCCCCAAAAGGCGCGCTGTTTCTTCGGATATGCCGAAGCACCAAGTCGCACATTTCAAAAAACTCTCCGGAAAGCATGGAGATTTCGTCGATAATCAATACTCGAGAATCGTTAAGCCTATTCCAGAGAGGCTTTTTCTCTTCCATTCGCTCCAAATCATAGTCGTCAATTCTGTCGCGCACGCCAATGCCAGACCACGAATGGATTGTGATTCCATCAAGATGGGTTGCCGCAATGCCAGTAGACGCGGTTACCGCAGGCTCCATTTTGTTTTTCCGCAGCCACTCGATGTATTGATTGAGCACATATGTTTTGCCGGTTCCTGCCTCGCCGGTCAAATACACATGAAAACCCATTTTTAAAATATCCAGTGCCTCTCGCTGTGTCATATTGCTATGTATCCTACCAATTTCTTAGCATTTTTCAAACGACTTTTGTTCAAAATAAAGGCACCGTTTAGGTACGGTGCCAACCCTGTTCGTCTTAGTTGTTGATGAACTTACGCTGAAGGCATGAGAAGCTGACGCAATTCGCTCGGAATACGAGCCGGCTTGCCCTCTTGGTCACAGAGTTCCACCATAAGCGTAGAGGTGCAGATGAGGTCTTTGTCTTTTGCTGTTGTTTGTACGAAGGCGAAAGACCTATCATCCACTGATTCTATGCCCGTGTTTATAGACAGCTCATCCCCCTCATGAAGGTATCCAGTGCCTTTGGCGGAGAAGTCAATGTGCACCGTTTTTACAGTAAGGAGTAATCCCCACCTAGATTCGATTTTGTCGAAATCTATGCCCACTGTGTTCTTCAAGAAGCTGTCCTGTCCAGTGTCAAGTAGTATAAGCAAGTCTAGATAGCCCACATACCCGCTTTGGTTGATGTGTTCTCTCCCGACATGGACGATAGTTGTCTTTCGCACAGCATAACCTCCACTTTTATGTAAGAATACCTTAGCACATTCTCTTGTATTATTCAAGAGGAAGTTGTTGCCTTTCCTGTTTACGAGCGGAGCGAATACGCTTTTCTTGAAGGCGGGCTTTCTTTGACGCGCGCGGCACTTTGGTTGGAATGCGCGGCGGGGGCGGATTATTCAGGACTTCGAGCCGAGCCTTGAGGCGTTCAAACGCTATTTCCCTATTTTGCGCTTGGGTTCTAGTATCTTTCGCCTCAACAATAATGCCAGACGGAATATGCCGCAAGCGCACGCCGCTTTCGACTTTGTTGCGGTTCTGCCCCCCGGGGCCAGAGCCGCGGAAAAACTCGATTTCTGTTTCGCGCTCCAAACTTTCTTGATCGGTTGCGTATCTCATTGATTTTGGGGAAGGTCGCTTTCCTTGGGGCTTCCCGCAGAATGCCATGCATCAAAAGTTTGATATTTGCGCAAATCCACAATGGTTTGACGGGTTTTGCGGACGGCATCTCGCGCCTCATACCAGCGAGTATAATACATCAAATAACGAGGCGGAGTTTTCTCGCGTATCAACAAGGCCATAGCGAATAAACGCCGCATCACGGATGCAAGATTTTGTTCGTATGTTTGTGGCGGCTCCACCATACAAAGGATAAAAGGATTATGCGAGCTATCTTGCGCCACTATATCAATCTCGGCATAATCAACGCCGTTATTTTTGACTGGCAGGTACATTCCTACAAGGATTTTCTCTGGCGAATAGTGGTACCGTTCGATAAGCTCTACGAGAAGATGAGCTTTCACTAAATCTTTTTCGTCTGGAAATTGAGTAAAGCCGTCGCCATATGCTACTGGTGAAGACTCTTTTATAAAGAAAGTTTGCCTTCGAATTATGTGCAGAAGAAGCTCTGTTGCCGTTTTCATAGAAGTTGTTTTTCTTTAAGACTTAAGAAACTGACTGGACTTACGATAATATGGTCGACAAGTTCGATTCCTAAAATCTTTCCTGCTTGCGCTAAACGCCTCGTAGTTTCGATATCTTCTTGTGAAGGCTCAATGTCGCCGGATGGATGGTTGTGCGCCACAATGATATGAGCGGCGTGGCGGCGAATGGCGGCGTCGAATGTTTCTCTCGGATGCACGAGGTTCGCAGTAAGCGTGCCTATGGCGACCGTATCAATGCCGATAAGCGTATTACGTACATCAAAGGAGAGCACAAGAAAATGTTCTTTGGTATAGTTGCTGATTTTCGAATGTACAAGCTTAAATACCGCATGAGGAGAAACAACAAGTTTTTGTTTGTGTCTTGCTGTTTCCCTGAACGATTCTACCGTGTGTTCATCACGACGCCTCGCAATCTCCATGCAGCCTTGATCTGTGCGGCTTTTGCCAAACCAATGCCGTGCACGCTCTGAAGATCTTCAAGCGAACCTTGCATAACCCCTTGGAGCGAGCCAAATCGCGCGAGCAATTTTTGCGCCGTTGTCATTACTGACTCTCCTCCCACTCCCCTGCCCAAAACCAACGCGAGAAGTTCTTGCGCGGAAAGCGCTTCTGATCCAAATTCCTGCAGGCGTTCCCGCGGCCGCTCTCCCTGCGGAAGATCACGCATGGTGAATGATTGTTGCTTGATCTGATTATTGATAAACATCTCGACGATTGCCTATATTGATGATAAGTATGACTAATTCTCGACTATTAATTTGATAGACAATTCGAAATGGCCATACGCGATAGGACCATTCCCTTTTCCGGTTTCCACTCAATTTTTTCCCTCGATAAGGTTCTTCTTCAAGTCCCGCAAGCGCCGCCGTAATTCGATCTCGGTATATTCTTTCAATATTATCGAGTTTTTTTTGGATTCTTTTTGGAATGACGATGCGATACCTCATATTGTTGCCTGCCCTTATCGGCAAGGATATACCCTTGTCTGGCGAGAAGTTCTTCAAGCGTTACATACTCTCCCTTTTTGTATTCTGCTTCTGCTTCCGCAATATCTTTCTCAAGATTGGGAAACTCCTGGAGCACTTCAATTGTTTCCCAAAGCGATTCAAATTCTTCCACAGACAAAATCACGGCTTTGGGTTTGCCGTTTTCCGTGAGGACATAATGCGTGTCAGGCTTCTGTACTTCGTTTGCAATTTCGAAAATTCGCTTGCGCGCCTCTGAAATGGAAATTGTATGCTTCGTATCCATATGTACATAATAATGTACATCAATAGAAGGTGTCAACCCTCCCCGAGGATCAAGTTTTCCACAAGCGGTTTTAGCCCAGGAGGCGGATGGCGACGCCGGCAATAGCGCATACAACGCCAATCACCCAAAATCTCATGGTGACTTTATATGGAGGCCAGCCTAAGGCTTCAAAGTGATGATGGATGGGAGCTGCAAGAAACACCTTTTTGCCATGGCGGAGTTTTTTGGACAATAATTGAATAATAACTGACGAGGACTCTATCACAAGGAGAAACGCGATCACGGGAAGCACGAATACAGAATCGGTGAGAAACGCCACGACTGTAAGACTTGCAGTCAGTCCCATCATGCCTGCTTCTCCCATATAGAACCGCGCGGGTGGAATATTGAACCACAAAAACGCCAAAATCGCCCCTGCCACCACAAAGCAAAACGCAGCCAAATCAATTTGGCCGCGCGAAAAAGCGATAACGCCGTACGCGCCGAATATGGATGCAAACGTGCCGCCCGAAAGGCCGTCGATTCCGTCGATCACTCCCCCGCTATACGTGGCAAGCATCACGATCACAAACAGAGGAATGTATAAGATTCCGATCGCCAAATCTCCTATTCCTGGGATGTGAATTGTGCTCCAGCCAAGTTTATAGAAGAACCATGAGGCGCCCATGAATCCAATGAGGGCAACGAGGGCGAAGCGATATCTTAGGCTAAGTCCGCCAGCAACATATTTGCCGAAAATTCCCCATATGGATTTGAAAATACCTTTAGTGGGCGGTGCAAGAACCTGGAGGATATCGTCGAGAAATCCTACCGCAGAAGCAAAAAACAGCGTGGCAAAAGGAAGCCAGGTCTGGCCCCTGCTCACGAAATTGAATTTCTCTAACCACGGGATATTCGTTTGCGCGAGAATAAGGAATATGGCGGCGACCAAAAGAGGCGCTACCCATATGAGCACGCCGCCAAAGCGCGGAGTTTTTATTTCTCCTTCGCCGTGGAACTTTTTGAAAAAAGGTACGTCTCCCCCGCCAAGCGCTTCTTGCCGTACTGTCTTTCGCCAAAGTTTGTATTTGTATAACACATGGGTGAGAAGAGGCGCGGAAAAGAACGCAAGCAAAAAACTTGTGGTGGCAAGAGTTGCGACTTTCAAAATGCTTAGTGAAAAATTTATGTCTGCCATTGATATGATTCTAAAATCCACCGCAGAAGTGTTCGTGTTTCTTGGAATCGGTCATCGGACCCCAAAATGATATTGATGATGTATCCTTGGTGGTCCGGGCTTTCCAGGAGTAGCAGCAGTGATTCTTTCGCTTGCGGAGTGGATCCGGTTTTTCCTCCTAAGATCTTGGTGGGCCATTCTGTATAGTGAAGGAGGGGGTTTGTGTTTAGCATCGTGTGGTGGAAGATTCCTTCGCGGGTGTACAAATCGAGTTCCTGTTGTTCGAGAATGTCGAATACCTGAGGGTATTGCTCAAGTAAATGAAGCGCGAGTTTTGTGAGATCTTCGGCGCTGGAATAATTTCCCTGTTCGCCTTCTACGGGATCGAGGCCGGTTGGATTGGCAAAAGTGGTTTCTTTCATTTCGAGGTTTTCTGCCTCTTGCCGCATGAGTTCAATAAATTCTGCCTTACCTAAGGGTCTTGTTAGCGCCGCTGCCGCGTCATTGCTCGATTCCATTAAAGCTAAATACAAAAGGTCTTTTACCGAAAATATATCTCCTTGCCGCAAATGTCCGGCTTCGCCCTCTTCTTGTATGATATCTGCGGTAATTGCGATCTCTTGAACGGGAGTGTAGTTCTTTAGGGCCACTAGCGAAGTCATAAGTTTTGTTAAGCTCGCGATAAGGACAGGCATCCCCTCTTCTTTTTTGTAGAGAGTTCGTAGGGTCCCGTCAGGCCTTACAAGCGTCGACAGGGCGGTTTTTGCGGATATGCTGGGCTCTACAACTCCTTTTTTAACGAGTGGATACTGTTTGGCAAGCTGTAGCTCTAAATTTCTTTGAGCGGCGAAACTCGCTAGAATTTCAGGATTTGTTCGAAGTTCGCGGGCTAAAAATAACTCACTTAATTCTTTGGAAACTTCCATGGTTCCCAGCACGAAGATCAAGCTGAAAAGAAGGGCGTCAAAGAACATGCGGAGATCTTTCTTGCTCATTGATCAGATACGCGCAAATGCAATTCTTTGAGTTGTTGTTCTGAAACTTCGCTTGGCGCGTCCATCATCAAATCTCTGGCATCTCCGGTTTTTGGAAATGCCATTACTTCCCTAATGCTTGTTTCGCCCAGTAATACGGAAAACAAACGGTCGAGCCCTGAAGCTATGCCGCCGTGTGGAGGCACACCATATTCAAATGCGTCAAGAAGATGGCCGAATTTTGCCTGTATTTCTTCTCTGCTGTTTCCCATAAATTCGAAAATATCCGCCAAATAGGTAGGATCATACACGCGTAAACTTCCTCCTGCCACTTCGAATCCGTTGAGCGCGAGGTCGTATTGATGAGCGAGTGCGCCGCCGGGATCCTTTTTGATTTCTTCAATAGAATTTGCCTGCGGGCGGGTAAAGGGATGATGCACTGCGTCCCATCTCTTTTCTTGCTCCTTCCATTCAAAGGCTGGAAAATCGAGAACCCACACAAACGCGAGTTCATTTGGGTCTTCTTTGTTTTCCCGAAGATCGGGCTTGTCTGAACCCCATTTTTCCATTGATTCTTTGTAGGTGATTCTGGGGAACGGTATTTTTTGAATATGCTTTTCAGGAAACAGCTTTTCTACAAGTTGTATGTAGAGCCGCTCGAGCAATTGAAGTATATCTTCTTGTTCGATAAACGACATCTCGATGTCGAGCTGGGTGAATTCGGGCTGGCGATCGGCTCGCGGGTCTTCGTCGCGGAAACAGCGGACGATCTGAAAGTATCGCTCGAATCCGGCGACTTGTAGGAGCTGTTTGTATTGCTGGGGGCTTTGGGGTAGAGCGTAAAATTTGCCCGCGTACAGGCGCGAAGGTATCAAATAGTCGCGGGCTCCTTCGGGCGTGGACTTGGAAATCATTGGTGTTTCAATTTCGCAGAATCCTTCTTGCGTCAGGAAGTTGCGGATAAACTGGATTCCTTGATGGCGTATCATGAGATTTCTCTGAAGCCTTTTTCTTCGCAAATCAAGATACCGGTATTTGAGCCGAGTTTCCTCCCCTATTTCGTATCCATCGGTGTTGATGGGTAAGGGCAAAGTTTTCGCTTGCGTAAGTACGGTAAGGGATTGAGCCAAAATTTCAATGCCGCCTGTGGGAATCTGCGCGTTTTTGAGTTTGTCGGGCCGTTCTTGCACCATGCCCTCAATTTGTACTACCCATTCGGGCCGTACTGCCCGCAACGCTTCATACGCTTGCGCGGCCTCTGGCGTAAACACCACCTGGACAATACCTTCGCGATCGCGAAGGTCAAGAAACACGATCTTGCCGTGATCGCGCCTTGTGTCTACCCATCCTGCTATCTGTACTCGCTCCCCTCTTTTCTTTGGCGCTTCGCTTGTCAGTGTTCGTGTCATATCAAAAAGTATAGCACAAATAGTCAAAATGGGAATGTTTACCCTGAGCGAAGTCGAAGGGCCTCTAGGTAAGATATGTTTTTACCTTGGATACCACCTCCTGGGGAGTATAGTTGGTCTTAATGAGGTAGTCTCGAGCTCCTAGATCAAAGGCGTTTTTTCTTACATTTGGGTCGTCGAAATTTGAGAACGCGATAACAGGTATTGCCGCCACAGATTTCAGCGACTTTCGCTGCTCAAGAAAATAAATGCCATTTTCGCCCGCGAGAAGAATATCGAGCAATATAAAATCAGGCTTTTCTTTTTTCGCGAGATTAAGAGCTTCTTGTCCGCTCACGGCCGTCACAACGTCAAAACCGTTTGCCTCGAATGTTTCTTGATACATTTGAGAGAGCAATTCTTCGTCTTCCACAATCAGAATCTTTCTCTTTTTTGAATTCGCAACCACCTATCTATTTTCGGACGAATTGCATATTTTGTCAATTCACAAACCTTGCTTCATGGGAGTTCGATATGGAATGTGCTTCCCTTCCCCTTTCCGTCGCTCTCGGCCCAGATTTTGCCTTTGTGCATTTCTACGAATTGCCGGGCGATGTACAGCCCAAGCCCGGCTCCTTCCGTGGAAAGTTTGGCACCTGCCTGCCCGCGCGAGAAACTCTCGAAAAGCTTGCCGATTTCTTCTTTGGTCATTCCTTCTCCGGTGTCTTGTACGGCAATATGAAGCTTGCCATTTTCTTGAGCAACCGATGTGATGATACTTCCTTCTTTGGTGTAGCGGATAGCGTTGTCAATAAGGTTCAAGACAACGTTGCGGATTTTTTCTTTGTCCAGCAAGATTTGCGCGACCGCGGTCGTTGGTTTTTTAAAGACGAGCTTCAGTCCCCTTTCTTCAGCTTTGATCTGGAGTTCTTCGATTACGCTTTTAACGATTTCACTAATGTCTGTGGATTCTTTTTCGAGTTTCATTTTGCCCGACTCAATGCGCGATAAGCTCAAAAGGTCATTCACTAAATGGATGAGCCGTTCGTTTGAGTAATACACCTTCTGGAGCGGTTTCTTGAATTTTTCCTCGAGCGCGCCGTATGTTCCTTCAAGAACCAAAGATATGTATCCTTTACTCGCCGTGAGCGGCGTCCGCAGTTGATGCGAAGCTATAGATACGAACTCCGACTTTGCTTTATCTAGCCGTTTTAACTCCTCATTCGCCGTCGCAAGCTCTTTTGTCCTCTCTTTAACCTGCTTTTCCAGCCCTTGACTATATTCGTATAATTTTTGTCTGGATTCTTTTAGAGTCCCGCTCATCTGCCTAAAAGAGGATGCGAGTTCGCCAATTTCATTCCTGCTTTGGACTTGTATGTTGTAATCCAAGTTGCCCTTGCCTATTTCTCTTACACCCTCTGTTAATTTTTGTACCGGCCTGACTACCTGATTCGCAACAAAAATACCGATAATGATTGCGGCGAAGATGATAAATAAGCTGGCCGGAAAAATCAAACTTACAATTGTGCTGCCAATGGAATCCGATATCTCTCCACGAAGCGTCCCCACTGCTTTCAAAATAACCTCCTCTTTGGCGACAACACCTATACTGAATCCGGTCTGCTTAAGCGGCGCATATGCCATGAACAAATGTTCTATTGCTCCATTGGAAAAATCACCAAATCCAGTGGTGCCGCTTATCATCTTTTCTAGGACGGTCTGGAATTCTTTAGATAAAGCATGGTCGAAAAGATTTATTCGATCTTCGCCCGGAGCACGCGACCTGCCCAAAATATCTTCATACGCCTTATCCGGAAAAGCAATCGTAGTCCCTTCTTTGTCTATCAAAAAAACATACGATCCTTCGATTGGACTATACGCAGTAATGCTCTCAATGATGCTTTTCAGCAAGACATCCGTGGCGGCAATCCCCGCGAACCCATCGTTCGTATAAACTGGCGCGGTCGCTGTAATCATAAGCCCGCGACCAGCCACATCCTCATACAAGGGAGACCAAACAACTGTTTTCCCCGGATTATTCTCTGGAGTTGCCGGCAGATAATAAATATCCTCCCTCGGATCATAATCAGGTGGACCAAGCTCTCCAAGCACGATATTCGGGAAATAGCGGGTTACGCCCTCCTTATCAATCGTATATATTGCGGCAATACTCTCGTTATTATTCAGTATGCTCGGGACGACAAAATCAAGAGCGGCGGTAACCTCTACATTTCTTTTTTTATCTGCGTCCAGAGTGACAAAAGATGGAATATGAAATGTTGATATATCCGATACATTGTTTATATAACGGCCTTCTTTCCGAATAACGCGGGTATTAAAATCCCAATAACCGTTCCCGGAAAAAATAGACTGATTCTCGTATAGCTTGTTTGTATAAAACGCGAGGTTTTCTGTATCATTTCTAATCTGTTCAAACAAAAGATCTTGCTGTTCCGCGGCGGCTGTCGTAATCTGAATGAGCAGTTCCTCCGCCTGAGTCCTCAATACGGCGCTCGTCGCATCTGCCGCGTCATCACCTGCAGTTTTTGTAGAAAAAACAGCGATAGCGGTCGTTAAGATTATCGTTAGAAACGTCAGTCCGAGAGTATAGATCAGTAATTCGTTTTTAAAGCCGTGGAAAGACATAGGGGTATTAGTTTATGGTACCAATTTATTCATTTATCAACAAATAGTATGCTATAATTATAAGCAAGAAGAAAGATTTATTAGGGCTTACTAGGGTGTCTGGTATGAATACTCAAAAAAAGGAATCCGTTTTTTGGGATAAGCAAAAAGAGACCATTTCCGCTGTAAATCTCAAATCCCTTCAACTGGCAAAACTGCGGGAATCTGTTAAGTTCGCCATAGAACACTCCATTTTTTATAAACAGAGAAAAAAACTCTCAAGGCATGACGCCGGCTTTAATTCTCTAGATGAATTTTCAAAGAAAATCCCTTTCACTACAAAAGAAGATCTCCTGCAGGGCGGGCTTTATGAAAATCTTTGTGTTCCAAAGAAAGGGTTGATTGAAGTACATTTTTCTTCGGGAACCAGTGCCAAGCCCGTATACTCCTTTCTCACGAAACAAGACATTAAAAAAAGTAGCGAATACCTCGCAAGAACATGGTACATGCAGGGCGTCAGAGAAGAATCCACATTCGCGATGCTGGCTTCCTACGGATTGTTCTCTGCAGGATTGCTCAATCATTATGCTATCCAGCAGATCGAATCTTTCATTATTCCAATCGGAGGATCTTCTGCGCTGAAAACCCTTAACATATTACGTGAATTTTCAGTTGATTCCTGCGCGGCTGTGGCAAGCTACTATCCTTACTTGATTGCAACAGCAAAGCAAAATAAAATCCGCCTGAACGATTTACAACTGCGGTACATCATCGCGGGCGGCGAGCCCTTTTCGGAAAATCAACGGAACTATGTGGAGAAAGAATTTAATGCAGTTATGTATGACCAATATGGGCTTTGTGAAATAAATACCGGCATTGCCGGAGAGTGCGCGGAAAAAAACGGACTTCATATCCTTGCGGACTACGTCTATCCGGAGATCGTGCATCCAGAAAATGGAGAAGTGCTGGGAGAAAATCAAGACGGCGAACTTGTCTTAACCACATTCTATAAGGAAGCCTCGCCCCTTCTGCGATACCGAACGGGCGACGTTACGAGCATCTCCTATGCACCTTGCCCATGCGGGCGCACCATGCCAAGAATATCCCGCATCAAGCGCAGGATAACAGACACACTTTTTTACAAAGGTATAAACATAGAAAAATCCTACATTGCTAAACTTATGGAAGACTTGCGGAACTATCTCAATCCGTATATCTGGCAGATGGAACTCAACTCTGACGCTGGACGAGACGAGGCCGTACTGAAAATCGTTTTGGAGCAAGACAAGAGAGAAGACGCGCTTGGCCATATAACGGCATATCTGCGAAAAAATCTTGACTTCACTGTAAAAACAAGGACATTTACTGCGGACGAACTTGTTCGTCTTGGAAATTCAAAATTAAAAAATTTCCAAGACAACAGAAATAATTAGAATTCACCTATGGCCACGGCGGTTCTTACAACTTTATTGGCGGGGCGAGCGGGGCATGGAGGGGCGCGAAAAAAAATTGTCTATCCGTATTCCGGCCTATCTTCCCATTTTTTAGAATATGCCCGCAATGTTTCTATAAGCCCATTTAGCGGCGTAAACGATCTATCGGCATTCCGGTCTGAATTGCTCGCCGCGGCCTCCGCACTCCGCTTACGCCTTGGCGCGGAGAAAAACACGGTCCTTACAACTGTGGCCCAAGAAACGGGGAGTCCTATTTTTTATCATCTTGAGGATCTGAAAGCTTCTCAAATGTTCCTGGATAAACTTTCTTATTTGGAAAAACTTCTCCCAAAGAAATATATTTCTGAACCCAAAGGAAACGTGCTCTTGATACTCTCGGCAAATGAGCCGGTGATTGTCACAACCATACTTGTCTTTTCTTCGCTTTTTGTTGGCAATACCGTGTTTGTGAAACCTTCTGCAAAAACGCCCTCATACGGTTATTTCCTTGCAAAAGAGCTGGCAAAAATTCCGTCCCTGAAAAGAAGAGTGCACTATCTACTTACCGATAAAAAAGAAACGAAACGCCTTATCGTGTCAAAATCTTTTGATTTTGTGCTTTCTTTTGGAAGTCGCGCAACGAGCAAAAAATTGGGAATCTTATGCGCTGATTCCGAAGTTGAATTTATGCAAGAAAGCGAAGGCAACGATTGGGCTTACGTGGATAAAAAGTGTGGATCCCTCGACAAAGTAAGTAAAATAATCATAGAATCTTTCATCCGTCACAATGGGCAAATGTGCAATTCGGTGCGGGGCGTTATGGTCCATTCATTAGTGTACGACGAGTTTGTGGAACATTTGAAAAACCGACTTTCTGCTCTGCCTCCTATAGCCTCTCCGGACCTTCCGGGCTCGCGCATTGGATCGTTGATTTCCGGAACGTCGGCAAGAGCAAACGCACTTGTCAGCGAGGCTGTCGCGAAAGGAGGAAGCGTATGGAATTTCTCAACAGAAAACAACGTGGTCGCTCCAGCACTCATCTTGAATCCGGATGATGGCTCTTTCATAATATCGGAGAGTATCTTCGCTCCTATACTCTGGGTAAAAAAAGTAAAAAATCATTTAGAGGCGCTATCTTTTTATCAGAAAAAAAATAGACACGGTCTCAGTTTTTCCGTGTTCTCTGACGACGAAGAGGTAGCAAACGACTTCATAAGACGTATTCAGGCAGGAAGAATAAACATAAACAAACACCCCCTTGAAAACGGACTTCTTGATCCATTGGGCGGAATACGGTTGAGTGGTTATGGCGGTCCAAGATATTGGGTTGAGAAACTTTCGAATCGAAAATACGTGAATCGATAACCTTCCCAAAAAGAAATTCGAAATGCAAACGAAAACCGCCTTTTGAGGAGCGGTAGACGTTTGGGAAACGAAATTATTGAGGCGTATTCTGGGAAGATCCTCCTTGGTTGCTCGAAGGAGGTTGTTGCGGGGGTTTAGGCTGTTGCATTGGAGGTTGGGAAGGAGTTTTCATCATCGCGGTCTGCTTCTTTTTCATAAAAAGCATTAACCCGACCGCAAGAGCTAGAACGAGAATTGCGATTATAACAAACTGCATAATAATATTATAATTTAAGTATAGTATTAGGACCTTTCTTTGTCTTTTTCTATTTTCTCCTTTTGAAGTTCGCCTGTCAACCGCACGGTCAGATCGTAGATGGAACCTGCGCCCATTACCATTACTACTTCTCCTCCTTGAAGAGTTTCCTGGAGGTGATTATAGATTTCGTCGAGCGTGGGAATCCAAATCGCAGTTTCTGCCAATTTCTTTCCTTTTCGCTTCTGAATATCTTGCATGAGCATTTGCGAAGAAACTTTTTTCTTAATATCGGATTCTTCTCTGCCTGGGACGTCGTAGATGTCCGAAAGAATCAGTTTATCCACGGGGAGTCGAGCGAGAATGTTCGAAAAATCGCGAAAAAAATAATAGGTGCGCTGATATTGATGTGGTTGGAACACAAGCCAGATTTTGTGTTTGGGCCACTTTAAGCGCGCGGCTTCTACGGTGACGCGCACTTCGGTAGGATGATGGCCATAGTCTGATACAAGCGTATACGGTACTGGGGTTTGTAACTCGAATATCTCAAATCTTCTCCAAGTTCCTTGAAAAGCGCCAAGCGCCTCATAACTGATCGAATCTGGGATACCAAGCGCGCGAGCAAGAGTGAGAGCCGCGTGAGCGTTGGACACGTTGTATTCTCCCGGGACGCGGAGAATTTTTCTCATCTCCCGCGCGGCGGTCCATTTGGAAGCATAGTATTGAATAAAGTGCTTGGAAGAGGTGGCCACGCGCACGACATTTTTGTCGTCTTTGTTCGCTATGATTATTCCGTCTTTCGGGAGTTGTGTAACGTAGGTTTGAAAGGAGCGTAAGATGTTCTCGATATTTTTGTAGTAATCTAGGTGGTCAGCCTCAATGGTAGTGAGTACTATGATGTCGGGCCAATAATTCAGGAATGAGGCGAAGTGTTCGTCGGCTTCGATGACGAGCAGGGGCTTCCCTTTGTGGAGATAGCCACGCTTCCCTACTCTGCAGTTGCTGCCTTGCCCTGAGCCTGTCGAAGGGCCGAATTCTTTGACTTTTGTCCCCACGATTACGGTTGGGTCGAGCCCCGCTTTTTCGAGAATAAGTCCAATCATCGAGGTAGTCGTACTTTTGCCATGGGTGCCTGAAACCGCGATGGTATAGTGTTCTTTGGTGAGCTCGCCAAGCGCCTGCGGATAGCTCAATACTGAAAATTGAATTTCCGCTTTGGAGGAAAGATCCACTCGCGCCCCTTCTGAAGCTCGTTCTCTAATTCGTTCAGCTTCTTGTCTTTCGGGATTTTCCCGCTGAACTGCGGGGCTGTAGATTACCATCCTGGCATCCCACGGAACATTTTCCGCACGATGAAGGCCAATGCCAATATGAGCGCCTTTTGCGGCAAGCGCTCTTGTGATTTCGCTTTCGGCCACATCCGAACCGGAGATTGTGTGGCCCTTTTCGATGTAGTACGTTGCCAATGCCGAAACGCCAATTCCGCCAATGCCAATAAAATGAATCTTCATACTATCTTTTTAGCATAAAATTTTGAATAACGATATATTCTGATCCGGAACGCTTGGGTTTGCTTTCCATTACTTCAATTGATTGTACTTCAAAAGAAACAGAAATTTCTTCGTTGATATCCGGCAACTCTTCCGGCTCCATTCTTTGAAGTTCAAATGTACGCAGGCGGGCTAACGTAAGATGCGGCAAAAACGATTCGTTATCGTGTTGCTCAAGCGTTTTCTCCACATCTTTTTGAAGCGCCGAAAGTTCGGGCGACTTTTCGAGTAAAGCCCAGATCATTCGAGGTTTTTTCTCGTCAGGGCCATACATAATGCAGTTTAGGGTAAGCGTAAAAGATTTGTGCCGCTCCCCTATTGTTTTCATGCGAGAGCAAATTTCCTCGAGCTCTTGGTCTGACGTATTTCCGAGAAATGCGAGTGTAAGATGCAAATTGTCTTTGCTCGTCCACCTTGCGGGTAGCTCCGGCCATCTCTCTTGATACGCAAGGAGTTTTGCTTTGGTGTCTTCGGGCAAGTTAATCGCAATAAAAATCCTATGCAGCTTCATCGTTGAATTTTACTATAAATGAAGCTAGAATTGAAGTGCGTATGTCAAAAAAGAAAAACCCCACCGAAAAGATATCTGAAATCTTTTACCACATAGCAAGCCTGCTTGAAATTAACAGCGTCCCCTTTAAGCCAGCTGCCTACCGAAAAGCCGCAAAAGCCGTGGAAGAGTTTGGACAAAATATTGCCGAGCTGTATAAAGAAGCGGGCGTAAAGGCCTTGGAGAAAATTCCTGGCATTGGGAAAAGCACGGCTGCCAAAATCGAAGAATACTTGAAGAAAAAGAAGATTGCTTTTTACGAGGAGCTCAAAGAAAAAACAGCGTTGCGGGAAGTTGTGACACATTTTTTTGAAACCAAAAATATTTCGATTGCGCAGCTCAAAATGAACGCGAAAAAACAAAAAATCGTTTATGGCCGGCATGCCGCTCCAGCCAAGCAATTATTAGAGTTGGCGGGTTCCGTGGAAGAAGCAAAAAAAGCGATCACAAAAGTAGCAGAATGGGCAAGCTCGAGAGGGTTAGATTATTCTATCGAGACTGTATTTAAAAAATGGCTGGAGTTGGATCGCTTAAAACCCAAAGAGGTGGTAAAGAAGCCGTTTTATCAGGATATGCCTATGGTGTGGTCTGAAGTAAAAAAGAAATGGTTCGTGGTAACCTCCGAAGGCGAGTGGCTTGAGTTTGCGGGCGACGAATCAAAAATGGAATGGAGAATTCAAAAATAAAAATAGCCTTTTTGGGAGGCGGGTTTGGTGAGATTGTAAAAGAAAAACTTGAAACCGTCGGTTTCACGCTTGTTGATCCTGAAAGTAAGGACATCGATTTGGTAGTGGTGAGTTCTTATGGGAATATTTTGTCTGCGGAAATACTTAAGATTCCCAAGTATGGCGCCCTGAACGTGCATCCTTCGTTATTGCCGAAATATCGAGGCCCCATACCGGTGCCTGCCGCGATCCTTAATGGTGAGAAAGAAACCGGCGTTACGATTATTCTTATGGATGAGCGAGTGGATCACGGCCCCATACTCGCAAGCAAAAAATTCGAAATAGGAGATGAGAAGCTTACAACGCCCGAGTTGCTGGAAATCTTATGGGAGCTTGGCAGTGATTTGCTTGTTGAAACAATCCCAAAATGGATTGCAGGTGAGATTACTCCGCAAGAGCAAGACCATGCGAAAGCAACGTACACCAAAAAGCTTACAAGAGAAGACGGACGTATTGACTGGAATCAATCTTCAGAGTATATAGAAAGACAGATTCGCGCGTTTACTCCTTGGCCAGGCGCCTTCATATTTTGGAAAGAGAAAAGAGTAAAGATACTGGTTGCGCATATTGCAGAAGGAAAGCTCGTGATTGATGAAGTTCAGCTTGAGGGAAAGAAGCCAACCACATATCGAGAGTTTCTCTTAGGCCATAAAGATTTTACATTATCATAATGCTTTCATATTATGAATTACGAAAAGGTGTGCAGTTTATGTACGAGGGTCAGCCCTACGAGGTTTTGGAATTTCGCCAGATGGGAAAATCGCAAGACGTGGTGGTTGCTCAGACAAAAATCAGGAATCTCTTGAACGGGCGAACCATTCCTAAGAACTTTCATCAAGGGGAGATGTTTGAAGAAGCAGAGGTGACAAAATTTCAGGCAAAGTTTATCTACGGTAATCGAGGAAAATTCGTGTTTTGCGAAGCAGGAAATCCTTCCAAGCGTTTTGAGCTCACGGAAGAGCAGATTGGTGATGAGGCGAAGTTTCTCATACCGAACGTAGAAGTGGAAGGCGCTATGTTTCAGGAAAAAGTCATAAGGATTAGGCCGCCGATTAAGATGCAGCTTTGTGTGAAAGAAGCGCCTCCTGGCGTGCAGGGCGATCGTTCTCAAGGCGGCACCAAACTGGTTACGCTCGAAACTGGCGCTCCATTGAATGTCCCTCTCTTTATTGAAACAGGCGATGTGATTGAGGTGAATACTGAAACGAGCGAATACGTCCGCCGCATCGAAAAAAGATAGAGCCCGATTATGAGTCGAGCTCTAGGAAAAAAGGACGAAGATGCTTCGTTCTAACCTGCCGAATTAGTTCAGGGTTGGCAAGTATTTCATGAGGACTATACAATACTCGCTGGTAGGGGCCTTCGTGATGAGCGCCACACGCAAACTCGTCATCGAAATCGGATAGACCCTTGCACCTAGGGCATTGGATCCAAAGTATTTTTTGCGTCATCTTCGCTCTCCTGCCAGGTTGCTATTTGTATTGTACCTATGTGAAAAGGATTTGAAAAGCCTCGATCTATGGATTATGTATCTTACATCATTCCTCGGAAGCGCTGAGCCATTGCCATTTGCACTTTCCGAACGAGTTCGTTGAAAGTTTCGACAAGCGCTTTTTCCTGTTGCTCATTGGAGAGCTCCGGGTTCAGGTGAATTTCCTGGACTTCGAAAGTTCCATTCATTGCTATCCGTGTCCCCTGCTGTTCTGCTTCGTACGATTCCTTTTTGATCTCCTGCTGGAGATCGCGCAATTCTTTAATTTGCTTGAGTTTATCGAACATAGAGATAAATATTTTCTATTCTTTGAACAGGTTTCCACGTGGGGAAAGGAAACGAGTTGGAAATCACCCTTGAGCCTACCTGCAGCTCTTTTTGGAGTTTCTTCTCCAATTCTTTCATGATATGTGGCATTCCATACACGAATACCATATTAAAATCGGCAAGAGGAACATTCCAAAAACTTTTCAAGTGCACAAACGCGTACTGCTGGGCTTTCAACCGTCTAATGCGATACGTTGTCCACCAAATCAACAATGGGTTGTTTTCGTATCCGTGAGCCTCAATGTTCAATTGGGCAAGGGCGAGGATAATTCTGCCATCACCAGATCCTAAGTCAACTGCTTTTTCTCTTTCTTTGGGCTGGGCAAGCTGAATCATTGTAGCAAGCGCGCGTCTGCTCGTAGGCACCGGGGGCGCGCCTTTCCGGATAGAAAGCGCTATGAGCGTTATGATAAGGATGGCAACAAGGTTTGCTCCAATTGTTAAGAGACTAAGCGCCATGATTATACCGAGCGTTTTGTTGATCCCACAAAGCGGAATTGCTTGATTTTCATCGCGGGCAAGACGATCCCGCTCGGAAGTGAAAACGAGAGAGGGTCGAACACAAGCCTTGATTCAGACATTGCTTCCACTCTTTTGAGCGCCGCGGGAATACTTTCTTCAAATCGTATATTTTCTACGGGCGCCCGCACTTCTCCGTTCTCAATCAAAAACACGCCATGCTGGGCGACGCCAGTCATGGTGGCGGTTTGGTAATGTTTCATTCCGGGATAATGAAGTTTGGTGATCCAGAGTGTTGGGTTTTTCGAATTTTTGATCATTTCCTCCACTGATACACTCCCTCCTTCTATGGTTAAGTCAAAGGGAGCTGCTCCTTCGGATCTTGCGGATGGCGGGAGCGCATTTCCCGTTGGATCGCGTTTCCATGTCGCGGCAAGCGCTCCGTCGTAGACGCCGCTTTTTGCAATCCCCTGCTCAATAAGGGTTACGGCGTGGCGGGGGCGTCCTTCAAAGTCAAATGGGAATCCCATTCCCTTATTTTTCGGATCCACGGGATTGTCGAGGATTGTAATATTGGATCCGCAAACAAGCTGTCCGATTTTGCCGGAGATAAAGCTTTCTCCGCGTTCCACAAACAAGCCGTTGAATCCAAAAAACCCAAGCCATTCAAAAATGGTGCGGAAAAAGTAAGGCTCTAAAATCACATCGATTTTGATGTCTTCGCCTTCGCGCTTTCCGGCGAATACATCAATTCTCTCTTTTTTCTGCTGGAGTTCACATTTCTGCAGGAGCTCTTGAATGATCCTGTCTTTTTCGATCTGATCTACCGCTATTCCTCCCGAACTCGCGTATGAGGAAATAGAGAGATTCTTTGCGTCAAAGGCGAAAAATCCAGCGGTGGCTTGGGTAAATTGAGCTGTTTGAACTGTGCCTATGGAATTTTCGTACGTTACTTCTCCCTTTCCTTGGGCTATTTTTCCCGAAAGAAACAAATTCTGAGCCGCGAGTTTCTCATGAATTTCCTTGACGATTTGAATAAGGTGGTCGCCATCCAGTTCCGCCGTTTTTTTGTCATACAAAGTTTTTGGTTGCGGAACCGGCGGGAAAGATTCTTTTGGAAGATAGATTTCTTGCTCGGGCAGCAAATCCATTTCCTTCATGGTTTCGCCGATAATACGTTCGGCGAACAAAGGGTTCTCGAAGCTTGTAGTTTTTCTTCGATTGTCTTTGACAATTGCAATATCAATCCCCCATTGCTCGCCGGCAGGCGGCTGATCCACTTGTCCTTGCCGGATGCGTTTTAATGCAAATTCGTTCTGCGTAATCACTACTTCGCAGAATTGAGCGCCTTGCGCTTTAGCGGTTTTGACGATTTGTTGCGCGACTGATTTGGTATTCATAGGTTTCCAACAGACCCTATTTGTATATTTGTAAAGTAAGCGGGAGAAGAGCCGTGTCCGGTGTGCATTGTTTGTAAAGGATCTGCTTTTCCGCACGATCCTACCCCTTGGAGCGTAAAATTCTTTTCTGAACAAACGGCCTGGCAATTTCTCCAGAATTGGAGGTTGTCGCCGTAGTATTTCGCGTTTTTGCGCAATTCCCATTTGCCGCCTACCTTTTCCCAGGCGATCTCAGTTCCAAAAGTGAAATGCCTCCGCACGTCATCAATACTCCAGCTCTTGTTGGCGCCGAACATGAAAGTTCCATCTGGCACCCTTTCTTTGAGATCTTCAAAGTCTGTTTCGCCGGGTTCGAGTAGTATATTGACCATGCGGATGACTGGCCAGTTCGCGTAGCCGTCGGCGCGCATAGCTCCCGATGATTGGGTAAAATATTCTCTTCCTATGCTTGCGTTGAGTTGAGGCACGGTCTCGCGGGATGTGAGCAAACCCGTCCAGATTCCATTTTTCACCAATGGGAGATGTTGACCTGGAGTGCCCTCGTCATCGTATGCAAAGGTGCCAACGCCGTGTTCCATAAGGCTGTCTGCGGTAAGATTTACGTGCCTTGATCCAAATTGAAAAGCTCCGATTTGCGGCAGAAGCGGAGTAAAAAGACTCCCACCGGCAAGAGTCCATTCGGTGCCCAATACGCGATCTGATTCAAACCCATGCGCGGTTTCATGAATGTGCAAGTTGAGCATTTCAGGCAGAATAATCGCGCCAGTGTTCGTGGATGGGGCTTTGGGTGCCGAAAGCAATTGTTCCGCTTCCCGTGCGATGATTGCTGCGTTATGGACAAGGTCAAGCTTTTTAATCATTTCATATCCACCTTGCATATAATAAACATGCGAGTTTGGGTATGATCGGCGCTGGGAATCGTCGCCTTCTTTGTTTTTCGCGTTTGTCTGAACCGCGGCGCCAGTTTCTACAAATCTTTGATCAATAAGCGCTCCCTCGCTTGAGGCAAAGAGCTTTCGAGTTTTAACTGCCGACATTTCGCAGATTCGCCAGTACGATTTTGTTGACGCTTGCTTGATTGCTTCATCTGCGGAAGCAAGCAGGATAAGTTTTTGCTCAATGGGAACGTGAAAAGGGTCGATCTCGATTTTTGTTTGATATGTTTCTACTTTTTCTTTTGGCCATGGTTGAAGGTTGGGCGCAAGCGCCACTTTTTCTTTTTGCAGGGTAGCGTTTATCGACGCGGAATGCACCGCGCGCTTTACAATTTCCTCAATCTTTTGTCGGTCAAGAATTGGCGTAGCATAAAACCCCCAGCTTCCCTTCGCAAGAACGCGCACGCCAAAACCAGCCGATTGCGAGGAATTGAGGGTTGAAATTTGGCCGTTTTCGAGTTTGATTTGTTCGGATATTGTTTGAGGATAGAGTCTGCAGTCCGCGTATTCGGCGCCTTGCTTTTTTGCCTCCCACAGTACTTCTTCCAGAAACTCGCGGTGTTCTTTTTCCATCCTTTTTAGTATGCCAAAGTTTGAGATAAATTACAAATCAAAAAAATTGGGGTGGCTCTTAATGAGTCACCCCTGCCGACTACCTCGGCCAAGAAGAACGCAAAAACATTTTGTCCCCCGAAGGAGATCCCCAATTTCTCCGAGGGGCATAGTCCTCTATCAAACTTACAGTCTGGAGAACTCCCCCACAGGTGCAATTTGTGCCACACATTGTTTCTGCATTGTACCTTGCCCCGCATTTCTGACATTTAAGCCGCGTTTCCATACCCTGATCCTGTCACTCCTGTGATATATATAATCAATCCTGCCAGACTGATTGGGATAGTATACTCGTTTGAAAAAGTCCTGTCAACTGTGGATATCTCGGCAGATCAGAGGATTTCGATGCTGGCTTGCGCGCGGAGTTGATCAACGAGCGCGCTCATCAATTCCCCGGTTTTTTGCTGGCGCAAGTATTCTTCAATTTGCGATTTCACTTCTTCAAAAGGCGGCACCTCTGCTCCGCTCGCGACAGCTTCGTCATATGTTTTTTGCATCTCTTCTTCTGTAATCTCAATGGCGTGCTCTGTCGCCTGCTGGTCTGCGATTTGCTGGACGATAAGCTGGCGGGAGATCGCATCCCGAACGTCTTCTGGTTTAGTTCCTTGAGTAGACAGCTGTTTTTCAAACTCTTCTTGGCTCGGAAATTGCGCGACAATTTTTTGGTATTCGCTTTCAACTGTTTCCGCTTGAGCTGTCATCCCCTGTTTTTTGCCATGTTGGATGAGCAGCATTTCGCTAATCATATCGTTCAACACTTGCTGTTTTAGTAATTCGATATCTTTTTCTTCAAGCGGAGTTCCTTGCGCTTCAGAGGATTTTTTTACTTGATCAAAACGTATTTGAAGCGCGGCCGCCGGAACTCCTTCTCCATTCACATGAGCCGCGAATGATTCTGGCGATCCGGATGGGATAAGATTTTTAAGTTGGTTAAGGTCGACTATACCAGACGCGATAGCGCCGTATCCGCCCGCTCCCAGAATCAGCAGTGCGACAACCCACACGATAGGACTCTTGAGTATTTGATTTTTCATATAGTGCAATTGTATCTTTTTCCTTTTTCCTGTCAAATAGTTGGCGATTGTTTGCCTTGTAAAATTGCTTTATTCGGCGTATAAGTTTGTATAGCAGACAAAAATGTCCAATAGAAAAGGAGGGTGTCTTGATGCTAGATATACTTCTAGTTTTGTTAATTTTTGCCTGGGCTGCCTTAGTGTGGCTCTACAGAGAGATGCGAAAACAGGACAGAAGATTTGAGGAGATCAGTGATGCCGTCGCAGAAATGAACCGTAATCTGCGGTGGTCAGTCATTCAAGGAGTTGCATTGAGTATGGCCTTATGGCAGACCGGAGGAAGGGGTGTGATGCAAGTGAAAGTTCCTTTCACTCCAGATGGTTCCTCGCAAAAGGTTGTTATGGTAAGTGTAACCTCTCAAGCGGTTGTTGTTAGTTCTCCCGGCGAAACAGAGCTTGTGGCGAGGATAGGGGTGTGAACCGAGTTTTGCTCTTTAGGAGCCTCAAAATTAAGAACCCAGGAAATTTTTCTGGGTTCTTTTTCATTTCAATTTTATTTACCGTTTTCCGACTTTGATGAGGGTTAGTTTTTTGGCGCGGGGGTAGGTTTTAATTTCTGCTTCGCGGGAGCGTGCGGCTTTCAGGTTATCAAATGTTTCGGAATACTTTAATCGAACAGGTCTTCTGATTTTTGTGTAGTGGGCGCCTTGTTTTGACTCGTTATGTTGTTTTAATCTTTTTGCCAAGTCATTGGTGGAGCCAACGTAAAGCGTATGGTCGGAACATTCGAGGATATAGACGTAATACATAGTAAGGTATCCAGCATTTCATGCTGGACGATGAGTTTGCGAAACCCTGTCCCTCGGCAGAGCCTCGGGAACTTGAATTTCTAAGCTCGCACCTCGCTAAGAAATTCTACGTGCTGCGGGACTTGGAGTCGAACCAAGATTGAAGGCTTCAAAGGCCTCTGTCCTACCATTAGACGATCCCGCAAGATTCTACGATCGCGAGTTCCAGCGGCAATTGGATGATGCTTGAGTATTTCATTTTTTGCTCGGCTTCCATAAAACTTTCAACGATTTTGGGAAGAGGTTTTTCTTCGAATTTCGAAGCTTGTTCTTTTATCCGATCGAGTTGTTCTGGTGTGAACTCGCTTTCAAACATTTTGTCCAGCTGGGGATTTATTTTCAGCACGAGCGTGTGCCGCAGATATCGGATAAGATTCTTGGTGAATTCCTGCGGATCCATACCGTCTTCGAGGTTCTTGTTCAGAAAATCGATCGCGTCCCCTGCCTTTTTGTCCAAGATAAGCTGGACAAAGTCGCCTACCAGGTTCAAGTCCACCAACCCAAGCAAATCCTTTATCGAATCTGCTCCAATCCCCTCTTTTGTATCAAGGACAGAGTGAAAAGTCAAAACCTTGTCAAGCAAGCCGAGAGCGTCGCGCAAGGCGCCTCCGGAGTTCAAGGCGATAAGCTGGAGCGCTTCTTTGTCGATGTTCGCGCCTTCTGCCTTTGCGATTTCCTTTAATTTCCCCACGATTTCCGGCACCGTGAGTTTTCGAAAGTCAAAGCGCTGGCATCTCGAAGCTATGGTGGGAATCATTTTGTGGGCTTCGGTGGTGGCAAGGACAAAAATAGCGTGCGCGGGCGGCTCCTCGAGCGTTTTGAGTAAGGCGTTCGCCGCTTCTTTGGTGAGTTGGTGAGCTTCGTCGATGATGAATACTTTATACTTGAGCTTGGTGGGCGCGAATTTGATTCCTTCTCTCAAGGAGCGCATTTCATCGATTCCCCTATTGGACGCGGCGTCAATCTCAAGAAGATCCATGGCCCGGCCATGGTTGATTTCTTCACATGCTTCGCATTTATTGCAAGGCTCTCCTTCTTTGGGGCCCTTACAATTTACTGCTTTGGCGAGTAAGCGGGCTATGCTTGTTTTTCCCGATCCCCGAGGGCCGGAGAACAAATACGCATGTGAGAGTAAATCCCCTGCTACGGCGTTCTTCAATGTTTGAACGATATGTTCTTGGCCCGTGACCTCGCTAAACGATTTCGGGCGATATTTTCTGTAGAGGGCTATGTTTGCCATTATCGCTTGAACACGATGAACTTATAGCCGAGAAAATTCCATGTCATCACAATGAGTGTTCCGCACGCAGCTCCTATATTTGCCCAGATTGTTTTGGATATCTCAAACTGCGGGCCTATAATATTCACAAGAAAAGAAGCAGCGCCAACGTTCAAAAGCAGTCCGACAGTGCTGATAACAAAAAATTGAATGAATACTTTTTTGTCTGAACGAAACGTCCAGCGTTTGTTCCAGAAGTAACTATTTGTTGCCGCGACAAGGAAAGAGATTGCCTTAAAGATGACAAATGGAGCACCCGAAGCAATCCCAGCTATAGAAATAAGGAGGTTGAGTACTATTAAATCTACGAGCGTGTTGCCAACCCCCACTATCACAAACTTGATAATCTGCCTAAAAACCTGCATAGACTGTATGGTAGCACATATGCTAGAATGAGGCCATTCCATGATAAAAGCTTACAACACGCTTTCGAAGAAAAAAGAGCTATTGAAGCCGCGGCAAGCGAAAAAGCTAAAGCTTTTTGTATGCGGAGTTACCACATACGACTTTTCGCATATAGGTCACGCGCGAACCTATATTGCTTTTGACATGATTGCAAAGTATCTCCGCCAGAAAGGGCTCGATGTTTTTTACCTGCAAAATGTAACCGATGTGGATGATAAAATCATCAAGCGAGCCCAAGAACTTAACGAGGATCCAAAGAAGCTCGCCCGGCGATTCGAAAAAGAATATCTGGCAGATATGAAAACGCTTGGAGTAACTTCGCCGACCAAATATGCTAGGGCGACTGACTATATCCCAGAAATTGTTGATCAGGTGAAACGTTTGCTCAAAAAGGGCTATGCCTATGAAATCTCCGGAGATGGGATTTATTTTGATATTTCCAAGTTCAAAGATTATGGCAAACTTTCGGGTCGTACTACGCAACAGGCGCAGGATGCCGTGTCGCGTATTGATGAATCAGTGAGCAAGCGTAATAAAGGAGATTTTGCCTTATGGAAACTAAGCAAGCCTGGGGAGCCGAAATGGAAAAGCCCATGGGGTTGGGGTAGGCCTGGTTGGCATATCGAAGATACCGCTATTACCGAAAAGTTTTTCGGGCCGCAATACGATATTCATGGCGGCGCGCAAGATTTGATATTCCCCCATCACGAGGCCGAGATCACACAAATGGAATCAGTTTCAGGAAAGAAGCCGTTCGTGAAGTATTGGATACATACGGGATTTTTGACTATCAAGGGCGAGAAAATGTCAAAGTCCCTCGGCAACTTTGTTACGATTCGGGATTTTCTCAAAGAACATCCTGCACGCCTTTTGCGATTCTTTGTGCTGAAAACGCATTACCGCTCCCCTATTGATTATTCCGCAGAATTGCTCGAGCAAGCGCAGAATGAATTGGGAAGGATTGATGAGTTTGTGGATCGCCTAAAATCCGAAGCACGAAATACGAAATCCGAAACAAATTCCAATCCGCCAGCTGGCGGACAGAATTCAAAATTGGCCTTTGAGAAGGCTTTAGAGGATGATTTTAACACGCCGCTGGCAATTTCGATTTTGTTCGACTTAATTCGCGAAACAAACGCGCGAATGGATCAAGGGAAATTATCAAAAGTAGACGCAAAAGAAATTCTAGCTTTTCTTAAAGAGGTAGATACATATTTTGGTTTTATTTTCTGGGGGCGAGAGAAACAGGTAATTCCCTCGGAAATACAAAAGCTCGCCGAACAGCGTGAGCAATATCGAAAGCAACAGAATTGGGCCAAAGCCGACGAGTTGCGGAAGCAAATCGAAAGTTCAGGCTGGCTTCTCGACGACACCCCCTCCGGCCCCAAACTCAAGAAAGCAAAATAAAACAGCGGCTCGTGTGATAGAGCCGCCCTGTTCTCTTTAGAACTGCGGAAGGAATTGCCGTAGTCTTTTCGATCTGGTTGGATGCCGTAGTTGACGCATTGCCCTCGCTTGAAGTTGTCGTATTCTTTCTGGCGTCAGCTGAAACTTTGAGTGTAGGCTTGCCTCCCCAAGGGTTTGTGATTGCTGGCCTTCCAAACCGTATAAAAGCTCTAATACAAGTTTTCCCCTATTCCAAGGAGCAGCATCTTTGTGTCCTTTCCGGTGGGGTAAGCTTTCGAGGGCTTCGCGCATTGCCTGTTCAAATAATACTTCTTTGCCGTCCTCCACGATACTTTGAAGGATATGATCATTCGGTTCCTCTTCTTCCCCAAAAATATCATAGAGCAAGAGTTCATATCCGCTCTTTGGCATAGTAATATACCTCCTCGATTCCTTGCTACATATTTGATAGCAATAGTATGCTGTTTTGTCAATGTTGCGTATGTGGCAGGCAACTTGCTATGATACATTTACTTTATGGCAGAGATTGGAGAGAGACAACTTCAAGTGCGAGACAAATTGCCGCCGCAGAGCCTAGAATCCGAAATGTGCCTTTTGGGCGGTTTAATGCTCGACAAAGAGGCAATTATAAAGGTGGCAGACTTACTGGAGCCGCGCGATTTCTACCGGCCCATTCATCGTATTATCTATGAGGCGATGCTTGATTTGTTTTCAAGAAATGAACCAGTTGATCTGCTTTCCGTTTCTGGCAGGCTGAAGGACAAGAACAAAATTGAAGAAGTCGGCGGACACAGCTATTTGACCGAGCTCATCAATACCGTGCCTACAGCCGCCCATGTAGCAAGCTATGCTAAAACCGTGCAGAACAAGCGCATCTTGCGCGATTTAATTTCTGTTTCCTATGAGATTGGTGAAATGGGGTACAATGAAGCTGAAGACCCGAATGTGCTAGTGGATCAGGCGGAACAAAAGGTTTTTTCTGTTGCCCAAAAGTCCCTCTCGCATAATTTTATACATATCAAAGAAGAACTCGAAGAGGCTTTTGAGCGGCTGGATCGCTTATCAAAGCACGAAAAAACGACGCGCGGCGTCCCCACCGGTTTTACAGATTTAGACAACTTGCTTTCTGGCTTTCAGAAGTCAGACTTGGTTCTTTTGGCGGCGCGGCCTTCTCTAGGAAAATCCGCGCTCGCCTTAGACATCGCAAGACGCGTGGCAGTGCAGGAGAAAATTCCAGTTGGATTTTTTAGTTTGGAAATGTCGAAAGATCAGCTGATTGATCGCATGATCGCGGCTCAAGGCAGTGTGGATTCGTGGCGTTTGCGTACCGGAAAGCTTTCTTCCCAAGGAGACGACAACGACTTTGTACGCATTCAAGAGGCGCTCGGCGTTTTATCGGAAGCCCCTTTATATATCGATGATACTGCTTCGCAGACTGTTTTGCGTATGCGGGCAATGGCGCGGCGCTTGCAGGCAAACCATGGTTTGGGGCTTATTATTATCGATTATTTACAGCTTATTATGCCCTCCAACACTCAAACAGGCATTGTGCAGCAGGTTACGGAAACTTCGCGCCAGCTCAAGGGCTTAGCGCGCGAACTCAACGTGCCGGTGCTCGCGCTTTCCCAGCTTTCGCGCGCGGTGGAGCAGCGCTTCCCTCCCCGGCCTCGTCTTTCGGATCTTCGAGAATCAGGTTCGCTCGAGCAAGACGCTGACGTGGTTATGTTTATCTATCGCGAAGACAAGTATAAAAAGCAGGAGGTGGAGCAGAATGTGGGCAATATCGCTGAAATCATTGTGGCAAAGCATCGAAACGGCCCCATTGGTTCAGTAAAACTGTATTTCAATCCGCAAATTGTGAGCTTTTCCGACTTGGATAAAACAAGGCAATACGAGGAGGGTGCGGAGCTCTCGGTGGATTTCTAATGTACCCAAAGTCGATTCAAAAACTGATTGATATTTTTTCGCGCTTTCCTGGTATTGGGCCCAGAACAGCCTCTCGCTTTGTTTTTTATCTGCTTCGAAGTTCAGACGAAGAGATACCAGTGCTTGCGCAAGCCTTACAAAGCTTAAAAGAAGCGATTCATCAGTGCGGTTTTTGCTTCAATTTCTTTGAGGGATCGGAAGATGAACAGCACACAGGACTTTGCGCAATTTGTCGAGATCAGATCAGGGATCGAACTCTCCTTTGCGTTGTGGAAAAAGAAAGCGATTTGGAAACGTTGGAAAAAACAAAGCAATATCGTGGACGATATTTTATTTTGGGAGGGGTAAATGATATTCTAAAGAAAGATGGGTTGCAGAATGTTAAGGTGCAAGAATTGAGAGAGCGGGTTACAAGCGAAATTACAGAGGTAATTCTTGCTCTGAATCCAACCACAGAGGGTGAAGCCGCGGTATTATACCTTGAGCGTACGCTCAAACCTCTTGCGAAAAAGATTACTCGTCTTGGAAGGGGTTTGCCAGTGGGCGGCGAGCTGGAATACGCGGATGATGAGACCCTGCGCTCCGCCCTTGAGGGCCGGAAGTAATATGATTTTATTTGAAACATCAATCTTCTTCACTTCCCTATTCTGGTTTTTCGTGGCTATGATTTTTGCCGCCGTGGAAATTGAGGTTGAGGGAAAACACGGCTGGGCGGAGAAAACTTCCACATGGTTTCGCACGCAAGGTTTTGCCGCAAAACTCTATGGATTTTTGATGGGTGGCAAACCCCTTACCGGATACCATCTTTTTATGTTTTTCCTGCCCTTGCTGGCTTTCCACTCACATTTTGTGATGGGAGTGACATGGTCTCCCGCGCGCGAGCTTTTGGTATTCGCGATGTACTTTGCCTGGCTGCCTACTTGGGATTTTCTTTGGTTCGCGCTGAATCCCTATTATGGAGTAAAAAAATTCAAAAAGGAAAACGTGTGGTGGCACGCAAGGTCTCACTGGCTGTTTAATATTACGCCGCTCGATTATCTGTTCGGCTGGGGCGTTTCGCTCTTGTTTGCGTTTGGGGCGTTTTTGACTGCCGGCACTAAAGAGATTTTTCTTGGACACATTCAGTTTTTGGTCTGGTTTCTTGTCTTTACTCTTGCAGCTATTTTCTGTATAGCTCCCCTATACAAGCGTTGGCATACAAACATGCGCAAGAGCGACGACCGCGAGGCCTCCGGCATCTTTCACGCAGAATAAGAAAACCGCCCTATGGGCGGTTTTCTGTCATGCTTCGATTGAAGTGATTTGGACTTCGGTGAAGGGCTGGCGATGGCCCTTTTTTGTCTTGTCGCGCTTCTTCGCCCGGTAATGAAAAATGATGAGTTTTTCTCCTTTGCCGTGCTTTAAAATCTTGCCTTTTGCCTTGGCGCCTTCCACGAACGGTGTTCCAATGACTAGGCCTTTTTCGTTCTCTATTAAGAGTACCTCCGAAAACTCAACTTCACTCCCCTCTTCCTGAAGGAGTTTTTCGATTTCGATTTTTTGCCCAGGAGAAACGAGGTATTGCTTTCCCCCGGTTTTGATTACCGCTGATTCTGCCATATAGAAACTAGTATAGAGCAAGATGGCCAAGAGGTCAAGACTCGTCTTGATCAGGTTTTTGGAGCTGAATAATTTCGGTTTCTCGAGAACCGCCGGTGATTTTTACGATATCTTTGTCTACTTTTCCGAGTTCTTTGTAGGCGGTGTTGTATGTATTTACGGTAGTTCCAAGATGAGTTCCGAGCTTTTTCATGTACTCATCATACGAGAGCAAATGGCGAGAGAGCATTTCTACGCGCGTGCGGATTTCCTTGGCAGACTCTTCGATTTGCATTGCCTTGAGCCCTTGAAGAACTGTTTGCAGATACGCGAGGAAAGAGGTGGGTGAAACAATAATCACGCGGTATTTTCCTGCCGCCCGCTGAATGAGATTTTCAGTATCGTCGTGAAGCGCTCCGATTTTGTTCACAAGCAGGTCGTAGTAAATGGCTTCGTGCGGGATGAACATAAATGCAAATTCGGTTGTGCCCTGTTCGGGCTGAATATATTTTGAAGTTTCAACAATTCGGTTTTTCAGATCGTTTACAAAGGCTTTTTCAAGGCGGTCGCGTTCTGCTTGGTCGTTTGTTTCCGAGATACGATTGTAATTTTCAAGAGAGAACTTTGAGTCAATCGGAATGATTTTGTCTTTCACAAATACGACAGCGTCAACAATTGTTCCATCTGGAAAGCCATATTGCATTTGGTAGCTTCCGGGAGGCATCACGTTTTTGAGAAGCGTTTCTAAATAGTATTCGCCAAGCACTCCTCGTTGCTTCGGATTTTTCAAAATATCCTGGAGGTTTTGCAGCTGGTCTGCGAACCCAATTACTTGTTTGTTGGTTTCGTCGAGCCGGGTGAGTTTTTCGGTGATATCTCGGATAACTTTCACGCTTTCGGAATATTGCTGTTGGAACAGTTTAGCTGAATCGCCAAGTTTTTCATCAACCGTTGCTCGCAATTCCGAGAGCTGGTTTTGGATCATCAAAAGACCTTGCGTATCGTCTTTCCGATTTCCTTTGCGCCATTGCCAAAGCAAGAAGAGGGCCATTCCGATCGCAAGTATAATAATGAGAAATAAATTGTCTGGCATTAGGTCAGACTAGCATTATAGATTAACTCTGCCAACACAAACGCGATATAGAGAAGGATTAAAAAAACGCCCTCTTTTTTCGTGATTTTTCGGCCTGTGCGGAGAAAAATGAAGAAAAAGAAAGCTGAAACAAAGAGAAAAATTCTGGCAATGGCAAAGGAAGAAAACTGCGGCACGCGAATGGGTTCCAAGATCGCCACGATACCCAGGATAAGTGTTGCCATCACAACGACAGTACCCATAAGATCTCCCAAGATAATTTTGCTGTTTCCTTTTCGAGCCGCGGCTATAGTGAAATACGCTTCCGGCATGGCGCTCCCCAATCCAAGTACGATAATTCCAACCATGGTGAGCGGCACGTGAAACTCGCTTGCGAAGAAAAGCGAGGCGTTCACTACGCCCTGCGAGGAAGCGAGAAGTAAAAAGATCCCTATTGCTATTTTCCCGATGCTCCGAAGAAAGCCGCGAAAATGCGAAAAATGATCTTGTATATCGGCGGGATCGGGATGGTTGAATACTGCAGTATATTCTTTTCTTTTAGAGAGCAGCCATACGCTGTAGAACGCAAACGCAAGCAAAAGTGCAACGCCATCTCCCCTGCTCAATTCCTTATCGAGAATCAAAAGAAGCGGAAGAACCGCGATGGCAAGGGTAAAAAGAGCTGATTTTTGGATGAAAGGACTGTCTGCTTCAAGTTTTTTTCCCACGAGCACTGCGAGGGCCACTATGAGGGTAAGATCGACAACACTGTTGCCAACAATATCGCCAAACGAGAGTTCCGGGATGCCCTGAAGCGCCGAGGTAATTCCAACGAAAAGATTTGGGAGCGAAGATACGATAGCCATCACAAAAAAAGCAATCACAAATTCGCGCCAATGAAGATATCGCGCAATGTGCGTAACGCTTCCGACAAGCCAGTTTGCCGACCATAAGAGGAGGAAGCCGGAGAGTATAAGGAGTGCCGTGTGAAATACCATGTTATGAATATGTGGGCTTTGATTTTCTGCGATCGCGCTGGATGAAAATCCACTTGCCAAACTCAATAAGAATCATATTTAGTATTCCAAGAAAAGCGAGTAAAATCCAATCTGAAATGTTCAAGGGAGCTGTTTCAAAGAGTTTTTGCAGTAGGGGGATGTAGATGACGGCTACCAGGAGGAGAAAGCCCACGAGAACGCTGCCAACAAGCCAGAGATTGGAAAACGGGTTGTATTCCCAGATGTTTTGTCGGAGACTCTTGCACGAGAAGACATACAACAAGGAATCAATGCCGAGACCTACGAATAGTATGGTTTGTATGTGAGCCTGTGTATAAGAGGTGTTGCCTAAAAGCCAGTAGAAGAGTCCAATGAGGAAAAAATCGGTGATAAGACTAATCGCAAAAATGATAACTTTCATTCTGCCGGTGAGAAGGGGGCTGTGAAGTTTTGAAGGCCGCCGAGTCATGACATCTGTTTCGGCTTTTTCTCTCGCGAGCGCAATGCTTGGGAGAGTTTCTTCAACAAGATTGATCCATAAAATTTGGAGAGCGCCAACCGGGAGAAAGGGCGCGCCGAGCAGAAGCACGCTTCCTACCAGTATGGTTTCGGAAAATGTGCCAGAAAGCATAAATGTGATGATTTTGCGTATGTTGTCGAGGATAACTCTTCCCTCTCGTATGGCGACTGGAATGGTCGTGAAGTTGTCGTCAAGTAGCACAAGATCAGCGGATTCTTTTGCGACATCAGTGCCAGACCCCAAAGCCAAGCCAATATCAGCTTTCTTGAGGGCGGGGGCGTCGTTCACCCCATCACCGGTCATAGCGATAACCGCGCCTTGCGCCTGCCATGCCTCGATAATCCGAAGTTTGTGATGCGGCTCTACTCTGGCGAATACCGAAACTTTGGGCAGGAGCTGGGAAAGTTCCTTGTCGAGAAGCGCGTCGAGATGCGATCCTTCTAATACGTTCTCTGATTCCGCAGGCAGTCCAACTTCTCTTGCCACTGCTCTCGCGGTCAAAGCGTGGTCTCCGGTTACAAGTATGGTTTGTATGCCTGCGATTTTCGCGGCTTCAATAGCTTCTTTTACGCCCTTTCGTATAGGATCTTTGAGAGAAATAAATCCGAGAAACTGCATATTTTGGATGTGTTCCTTTGGAGAAGGCAAGTGTTCGGACGGAATTTCTTTTTGAGCGGCAGCCACAACTCGCAATCCTTTCGCGGTAAGTTCCGTGAGTTTATCCTGGGCTATGCTTCTTTCGTCTGGAGAGAGAACCGATAGATTAAGTAGCGCCTCGGGCGCGCCCGAAAGGTAGAGTTTCATTCCTTCGGTTGTTTTGTGGAAACTTGCAACGTACTTTACTTCGGAATCAAATGGGATTCGCAAAAGAAGCGGAAGATTGCGCTCGAGATCTGTTTTGGAAAAACCAGCTTCCATGCTTGCGCGCATCAAAACGCGGTCGGTGGGCCGTCCTCTCACAATTTGCTCTTCGAGTACGGCTTCAGGGTTTTCAAGGAATGCTTCGTTCGCGAGCGTTACGGCGTACAGAAGCTGGTTGCGTTCGTCAATGCGCAGTGGAGCAATTTCTTCCACTTCCATCTTGCCTTCCGTGAGGGTAAGAGTTTTATCGGTAGCAATTATGGTAGTGCTTCCTAGGGTTTCAGCGGCAGGCAGGCTTCGTACGAGTCCGTTCTCTTTGAGGATGCGCTGCATGCCAAGGGCGAGAATAATGGTTACGGCAATCGGAAGGCCTTCGGGGATCGCCGATACCGCAATGGCGACTCCAAGCTCAAACATTTCAAATGCGCCTTTGCCGGTGAGGGTTCCTTCCACAAAAATGAAAAGCGCGAGTACGCAGATAACTAAACCAATAATCCATGAGAAGCGCGTAAGTTTTTCCTGGTAAGGCGTTTTTTCTTCCCGTATGTTTGCAATGAGCGCGTGGACATTGCCAAGTTCGGTGTGGATGCCGGTGCCGCACACAAGCGCTTTCCCGTTGCCGCTTTCTACCACACTGCCCATATGAAGCATATTGTCGCGGTCTGCCAAAGCAGTTGTCTGGTTGAGAATGATATTTTTTTTGGAAGCCGCTATCCATTCGCCCGTGAGCGCGGCTTCAGAAACATGGAGATTCCAGGATTCAAAAATTCTCGCGTCGGCCGGAACTCTGCTCCCTGGATTGAGAATAATGAGATCGCCGGGTACCAGATCCTCTTGGCTTATTTCCATTTCCTGCCCTCCTCGAACCGCCGTGGCCTTGGGGTGCAAAACTTGTTTGAGTTTTGCTAAAGCGTTGCCTGCTCGACTTTCTTGCATGTATCCTAAAGCAGTATTGATCAATACGGTGGAGAATATGACGATGCTGTCGGTGTATTCGCGGAAAAAAAGCGTTACAAGGCCAGCCCCTACCAAAATGAAGATGAGAGGGTTTTTAAATTGTTTGAGGAAAAGAAGAAGTTTCGATGGAGGTTTTGTTTCCGGAAGTTTATTCGGGCCGAAAAGGTTTCGCCGTCGGGCGACTGTCTGAATGGACAACCCAGTTTCAGTGTTGGTTTCCAGTATGGTCGCTGCTTCTTTCACGGATATGGCGTGCCATTTTACTTTGAGAATTTCATCCACAGACATGTGTCTATTATAAGCCGAAACCTCAAAAGAGACCAGTTTCGCCCTTGACATTTCCTGGGAGTATGCTATGCTGATTAATGCCTTAACTATATTCAAAGGGCAGGTGAGGGAGAAGGAGATTATCGTGATCAGAAGCGCTATCGCTCAATTTTTCGCAAAACTGGCGGGGTACGAACTTTTTCGTACCATTGTCTGGGATGAGGGCTTGCACGGCAAGACCCAAATCAAAATCGTCCTCGCCGACGGCATGCCCGTCAGCGGAATGGTCCTGACGCACCGCCTCACACAAGACAGAAAGTAAGTCTTGTGGGGCAAAAACCAAAGGCGAGACAAGGACTCAACACCCTTGTCTCGCCTTTTAATTTTATTGGCACATAAAAACTACTATGATAGATTAACGCCGAGTTTCTCTTGGATGATTTTCTTGAGTTGATTGATGTCGTGCTTCATAATCTCGAATTCATCTTCGAGGTCAGTGAGACGCTTTAAGAATTTATCGAGTGTGGTCGTGAGTTTATCGAACTTTTTGTTGATTCGCAGTTCCATCGCAACGAGTTTTTTATCTACATCTGCAACAATCCGAACTTCGGTAACAGCGAGTCTTGAATTAATTGATTGCTCGAGTCCTTCAAGCCGCTTGTCTACTTTTGCAAAACGCTGATCCACCGCAGATAAAATAATATTGCTCTGCTCTGCGAGCAAATCCTGCATAATGCCGTAAGTAATAGGTTGTCCAGATTTCTTCTTTGGCATAGCTCCATTATAGAAGTCGCCAGGATTGTGTCAAACTTTCCCATCAACACTTACCGTGGTGAACTGGAATTGGTTATGGCGCGGAATATTTTGTAGACTTCGCGCATAGTATTGGTTGCTGTTTTGAGAGTATTCCGTACTTCGTTCATCGCCGCATCGTCAACTTCCTCGGTACGCACATCTTTTTTAAGCGTCTCTAAGAGCAAGGATGTTTCTGTAATTTTTGAGTTGGCATTCGCAAGCAACGTATTCAATTCGGCTGTGTCAGGAAGCGTTCCTTGAATGAGGATCGCGCGAGCAGTCGCGGTTTCCAAGACTCTTTGTTCGAATAGTTCAATCTGCGCCACTACCATTTGCTTTCGTATGTTCTCTTCGATCGTTTCCTTTCGATGCGTCTTTAGTTTATCTGCCAGTCCTCGAAGTTCTTCGAGGCTAGTCGCGTTTTGCACCCGAAGTCTGAAATCTTCGAGCTGGACGATATCAGCTAGAATTTCCTCGTCAAGGGAAGTTCTCAAATTTTCTTCTGTAATGGGAAAATGGATAAGACGTTCTTGTATAAGTTCCGCGTGTTTTGCGAGAGAATCAATCGCGCGCAAGAGCACATCTTTTTGTAATTCAAGGTTTGGGGTTTTGGCTGATCCAAGCCTTAAGGCAGATGGTTGTTCCATTGTTGCCTCCTGGCGTACTTGGCGGAAACGCTCTACCCTCTCTTTGAGTTCCTGCCGTTTTTCTTGAATTTCAGGTTGCGCAAAAGTAATCGCGGGCAGTACGCTCGAGAGGAAAACAAGGAAGGAAAGTAGGATAAGTTGGGAGCGGAATTTTTGCATAGAATTAAAAATCTGAAAGCGTTACCTCTCCAATAAGCAATTCGTCTTCAAAAAAGCTTTCCTGTTGTTCGAAGGTTTGTTCGAGCGCGACTTCTTCTGTCGCCAGAGAGGCTGTGCTTACTGATTGCTCTTGCTGGACTTGAGTTATCTGCGTTGGATCTCCTTGCATTTGGAGAAATATGAATCCAATCAGAACAGCGACTCCTGCCGGAATCGCGATTCGTAGCCACGAAAGACTAAAGCCTTGAGGGGCTGCGGGTACGGAAAGCTGAGATAGGATTCGTTCGAGCAAGGCGCGCGAAGGCCGCACATTGGGTCTTTGCGCCTTTAATCTGTTGATAATTCGTTCTTCTTCTTGATTAGCCATAAATTAGTTCTCCTTTAAATGTTGACGTAAAGCCTTCAACGCTCGTGACTGAATTTGGCGTATGGCGCCCTCGGTTTTGCCTGTAATTTGGGAGATTTCCTCGTTCGACAAATCTTCGATAAACTTTAAAGTAAGAATCGTTTGCTGGTCTTCGTTTAGGATATGCAGCGCGTTCCGGATATGTTCTGATTCCTCTTTTTGGCTGGCAATCGCCATAGGGTCTAGGGCATTGTCTTGCTTATTTTGCAGCGTTGAAGCGAAAGGATCAAGCGAAAGCGGTTTTTTCTTTCGCCAATAATCAATCGTGGTGTTTCTGGCGATGCGGTAGAGCCATGCGGAAAACGATTTTCCTTCTCTCCCGAATTCAGGAAGCGCCTTCCATGCCTTGAGAAAAACATGCTGGGTGATATCTTCCGCGTCTTCTTTGGTGCGCACTCGAAAAAATATAAAACGAAAAATCGGTGTAAGATAATGTTCGTAAAGCGCAGAAAACGCGGCTGAATCCCCTGTTTGCGCCCGCTGGACTAAGTCTTTTAATTCTTCTGAGCTTTTCATTGCGGCCTCAAGGGGATTTGAACCCCTGATCTTCAGGATGAGAACCTGATGTCCTAGACCAGACTAGACGATGAGGCCATGTAAAAGGTTATACCATGTAACACTCTCTTATTCAACGATATAGTCGGGGGGGATTTGGTAGTAATCGATCATGTATTTGGCAAGATCGCGGAAGATGGGCACCGCGGAGTATTCAGCGGTTTTCGTTGCGGGGTTGTCGAGTTTTACCAAAATAAGGAACTTGGGATCAAAGGCTGGAGCGTATCCTATAAATGACTGGATCGTTTTGTCGGAGTATCCAGATTTTGCGATTCCGAGCGCCGCCCATGAGATTTCCGCCGTGCCAGTTTTTCCCGCAACATGATAGCCCGGTATTTGGGCGGTTTTCGCGAATCCGTTTTGCACAACGCTTGTGAGCATAGTGGTAAGTTGAGAAGCAGTGCGCGGGCTTATAACCTGCGCCTTCTCACTCTTTTTTCCTTCGATTATATGGGGGTCCACAAGCTGGCCGTTATTTGCAATTGCCGTAAAGGCTTTTATGATTTGCAGAGGCGTCATTTCAATTCCTTGTCCAAAGGCGGCAGTGGAAAAGTTTATTTCATACCCTTTCTTAAACTGCGCGTTTTTTGAGAATACCTCGCTCGCCAGTTCAATGCCGGTTGGTTCAAAAATTCCAAATTGTTCGATATACTCGAGGAATTTCTCATGTCCAAGTTTGCGTTCGGCGAATACCACTCCTGTATTTATCGAAAACTCCAGAACTTCAGTCATTGTCCTTTTGCCCCAGGTGCGCAGGTCGTAATTGTAAATCGTTCTGCCGCCAATTTTGACGACTCCTCCATCTACATAAGAGGTTTCTGGGGTGACGGCTCCAGCATCAAGCGCTGCGGCCATGGTAATAGGCTTGAATATGGAACCCGGTTCGAAGGTAGTTTGGATGGCGGGGTTTTGGAATACCTCGATATGTTCCACTTTAGAGTAGGCATTCGGGTCAAAAGTTGGCCTCGCGGCTAAGGCCAAGACTTTGCCAGATACAGGGTCCATCACAATAATGGTGGCTCCTTCCATGCCAAGTTTCGATTCTGCCTTTTCCAAAAGCGATTCTGCTAAAGATTGAATATTGTAATCAATGGTCAAGACGACGTCTTCTCCGTTTTTCGTTGCGGTGTTGAAAGCAGAGAGGAGATAGCTTGCGGGGCTTTTCGAGCCAGCCTTAACCCCCTCTTTGCCATTGAGCACTTCATGGGAATATTCTTCTACGCCATACTGGCCTTTCCCGTCTTGATTGGTAAAGCCCGCGACATGAGCCGCAAGGGAGCCCTGCGGGTAGGAGCGCACCTGCTCTTGGTCCACATGAACGCCCGCGAGTTTGAGATCTTGGATTCTCTGAGTTTCGGATTCGGAAATACGCTTCTTTATAATTTCAAAAAGGCTGTCTTTGTTCTCGAGTTTTAAGATAATCTCATCGCGTTCCATGTGGAGAATTTCTGCCAGTTTCCGCGCGGTTTCCTCTGGCTCTTTGATTTCCGCGGGAGAGACGAAGACATAAGGAATTCGGAGATTTGAGGCCAATGCGTACAAACTTCCATTTTTATCCTGCACAAAAATACTGCCCCTCTCCCCTTTTGTGAAGGAGTTTGTGTTTTGTTGGCCCTGCGCAAAGGCTTTATAAAATCCTTGGTCTATGATCTGCAAAAAAACAAGGCGCGAGATGATGGTTGCGCCAAGTAAAAGGAGGAGAATCAATACTAGGTTCGCCCGCCCCGATTTCATTGATTTTGAGCAACAGGGCCAGTTTGCATTCGTAAGTATGTAATAGAGTTTATTTTAACAAATTGACGTTCCTGCGCAAGGCGTTCAAGATCGTAAAGTGGGACTGCTTGGTAGGCTTCCTGCTGAAGCGAGGTATTTTCGTGTTTGAGCTGTGTTAAGGAGTCTTCGGCTTCTGCCACGTGATAGGCAAGCGTCGTAAGCGAATTCAATTGGAAAATGTAAAATCCAATTAATGATACGAAGAGAAGGATTCCGGATATGGAGAATATTTTCCTTTTCATTGTTTTATTGCGACCCGTAATTTGGCGGAACGCGCGCGTGGATTTTTCTTTGTTTCTATAAAGGATGCCACAATTGGTTTTTTTGTAACTTGCTGAAGTGATAGTTCTTGTTTGAAAAATTCTTTTACGGTGCGGTCTTCGAGGGAGTGGAATGAGATGACAGCGATTTTTCCCTGCGGGCCCAAAAGATCCTTTGCTTGCATTAATCCTTCGCGTAAGTTTTCGAGCTCATTGTTTACCGCGATCCTCAAGGCTTGAAATGATTTTGTGGCAGGATGGATTTTTTTACGGTGGTACCATTTCGGGGTGGCCTCTTCGATAATGCTCACAAGTTGCGCGGTTCTCTTTAAATTTCGTTGTCCCCTATTTTGCACGATGGCTTGCGCGATTTGCTCTGCGAACTCTTCTTCTCCGTATTTCTTGAAGATTTCTTCAAGCTGGGCCTTGCTGCTGTAATGAAGGAGTTTTTCCGCGCTCACTGGGTTGCTCGGACTATAGCGCATATCGAGCGGTTCATCTTTCAAGAAAGAAAATCCCCTTCCCCGGCTTTCCAGCTGATCTGACGAAAGCCCTAGGTCGAATATAATGCCGGCAATTGGATGCAACTTCTGTTTCTGAACTGCCTCTGTAAGGTGGGCGTAACTTTCGTTTTCCAGAAGAACGCGGTGTTGAAGTTTTCTCGCTCGAATTTCTTCGCGCAGATTTTTGCAAGTTTCCGGATCCCAATCCAAGGCAAGCAGTTTTCCTTTTGGAGCTATTCTCTCTGCGATCGCAAAGGTATGTCCTCCGCCTCCTGCCGTGCAATCAACAAAATTCTCGTTGGGCTGCGGGTTTAGATATTCCAGAATTTTTTCCGTAAGGACAGGAACGTGCATGATATGTTATATTCCCAATTCTTTAAGGCGTTCTGCCATATCCCCTATTTCTTTTTCTACTCTCGTCTTGTAGGCTCCCCATTTTACTTCGTCCCAGATTTCAATTCGGTTATACACGCCTGCTATAACAATCTTTTTTCCTAAGGAAGCGTAGTCTTTCAGATAATCCGGCACCAAGATTCTTCCAAGTTTGTCTAAGTCCGCTTCCATGGCTCCCGCAAGCATGAGTCGCGCGAATCCTCTGGCGTCTGCTTGGGCCAAGGGCAGTTTGCTTAATTTATCCGCTAGAACCTCCCATTCCTTGAATGAATACAAGAAAAGACATTGATCCAATCCCCTCGTGACTACCGCCTTTTTTCCAAGCGCTAGGCGGAATTTAGTGGGAATCGCAAGCCTTTTCTTCTCGTCGATAGAATATGTGTATTCGCCTAAAAACATTGCACTTATCCACAGTTTTGCTTACTTTTCCCCACCTTTATCCACAGTTTCCCACCAATAGATAAATATATCCCACTCAACCACCCTCGTCAACCACTTAGTTATCCCCAGCTTAGCAAAGCTGAGCTTAGCTCTGCTGGGGTCAAACCAAGCTTAGCTTGGTCCCCCCACCTCGACTCACTCCGTTCGCTCGGTGCAAGCAATAAAAAAGCCCCTCCTGGTATGTTCCAGTTGGGGCTTATCGTTGTAGGGGGGCTTGTCCCCTCCTTTATGTTATCTTGCGAGCGGCGTACTCGCAGATGGAGCAATGATGCTAATGGAAGATATGTCTACTCTGGGTTTTCCTATGTCCAGGTAGGTGATGACGACCTGGTCGCCTTGCTTAATGAAGGGAAGATCGAAATCGTCATCCCTCGCCGCGCCTTGGAAAATGCGTTGTGGGAAGGCGTCTAGTTTTATAAGGTAATTGGTGTTTCCGGTGATCACCAGGGTTACCATGTTGGTTACAGTACCCTGTACTGTTTTTGTGAGCCCTCCTTCTTCTGGCGCTGCATTAGAGTTCCCACGCGCGATTCGCTGTCGGTACTTTGCGAGCGCGCTTGCCTTGTCAACGGCCATGCTCACGCTTGCGCCATCAGTATGCTTTGTATGGAGAAACCCGATCGCTTGAAAGGGTTCCGCGCCGTCTGTGTTAGCGTCTGTGGAAATGTAGGCTACCGTCCAGGTAAGTTCCCCGTAGATGCTGTGGATGGAAGGGTGCACGGGCACAAAGCTTTTGAGGTTTTCATTACTCGTTTGGAACGCTTTCAGCGCTGCTGACTCAATCGTGATGCCCGGCACGCTGTAAAAGGTCGCTTTGTTTGATCTTCCTTCGAACATGACAACTCCAATCGCTGAAGTGTCATTGTTCATTGAGGTGATCAGTATCTGCCACGACGGGTGTTGGCCCTTGGTATACACAAGGTGCGGTGTTCCTGCGGGCTGGGTGCGGTTTGCCTGGTTTGGAAACCAGAATTTCCATGGGGCATTTCCCCATTGACCCCACCATGTGAGGAAATCTACGGCCACACTTTGGGAGTATACCCGGTCGACCCATTCTGGAATTTTGTCGAGTGCGTACTCGGTGATTTCCCCTGTCTCCGGGTTGACGATGATCATCTTTTGGGGCGCACTTCCCGCAAAGTTTTTCACTGGTTTGTTCAACGATGCGGTGAAGAATGGTTGCCAGTTGTCGTCGATTTCCAGGGTAAGATCGTTTATTTTCCAGTGACGGTAGCCATGGGTGTATATGTGTCGATGCAGTGCATGCCCGAATGGTGCCCCATCGCTGTAGTTCATGCGATGGCCGGTTTTCACTTCTGATTGGGCGTTTGGATCTTCTGCGTCCACCACAATGAATCCCGGCACTACTGCGTCAACTTGGTTTGCTACGCGCCACCCCACCAATGTTAGCTGGAAGATCCAGTATAGGTGGTTGTTAACGGACTGGAGGACTGGAGCTCCTGGCTTGTATTGTGTGCTTAAGTTCGGCTGGTCTGGCACGCTGGCAATCGCCTGTCGTGCTTTGAACAATGCCGCTTCTTGCGGGACCTGAAGGATATGGTCGGCGTCTGTCGGAGGGTAGTCGCCCTCGTCTGCTTTAACAAGATTCACTTGGCTGGCGAATAGTTTTGCACTTCCTTCACCAAACGGCGTGAACGCGACAGAGAACCCGGCCCAAAGGACCCAGAGTGCCATGAAGCCGCCTGGAACGACAAGGGCTGCTGACCACCACCTCTCCTGTGCAATCGCCCGGCAGAAGAATACAGTGAGCGCGATTAGCGCAGGCATTGTTATCCATAACCAGCCGTTCCATGGTCCAACCATTGCGGGTCGGCCAAAGAACAGGAGCAGAAAGTTCACGAAGAGGAGGAGGACGAATACGCCGACTCCTACTCCTAGCGAAACAGCGAGGGAGTTTTCTTCGTCGCGCCCTCTGTCCAATCGGACCAGATCGAGTACAGTGAAGACCCCGGCTATGATGACCGCGAGTAGTGCGCTTAGCGCCCAGGTTCCCATAGAGTTTCCTCCTTTTTATTTCCTGTCTTACGGGTGCAAGGGGGTTGCTTTCTCGGTGCTGATTGCCCAAACGCCGCTTTCTCTGATGGCATACACCATGGCTGGTGTTTGTTCAAAGACAAATGGCTGGGCTTCGTTCACCACGAAGCGGCGGCCCTTGTTTGTTACTATTGTGTAGGCATTTCCCTCCTTACTCATTTGAGATAGTTCAGGCGGTTTGCCCGTTGGGTTCCAGTTGCGACTGGAAAACTGTACGCTCTGCTGGGATGTAAGAACGCTGCCGTTCTCTCTTAAGAGTAGGAGTTTGGTGGTCACTGTATTCGTTTCGATGACAAGGTTCCATGGGCCGAAGGCCTCCTTGAATTCGGAAAGCTCGGTAGGCGCCAGTGGCATCGATTGTACGGGCGGAATCGTACTTTCTTTCGAAAGCCGAATAGCGGGCAGGTCGATTATCCATAGGAAAATTGCCAGTATCGCGATTAGGCCAGCGATGATTGGCATCCCAATGGCAATACGACGTCCGTTTGCGCGTACAAGATATACCGTGTGGTCGACGACCCTTTTGATAGCCGGGACAGCCACTAAGGTTTGACCAACTCTTTGCAGTACGGCCTTAGTCCTTTTCAGGATACTAATGGACGGATTCCCTGGTTCTTTCAGTTGTTCTTCCACTGTGCCCTCCTTTTTAAGGTACAATTTCCCTACCTAAACGATGGCATATTTTTATTTTCCTGTCAAGGAAACTTGAAAGGTTTGATGGTCCATGGTGATGCGGTCGCCGCGCTTGATAGCGTTGGAGAGAAGCGCGACGGCGAGCGCGTTTTCCACCTTATCTTGGAGCACGCGGCGCATATTGCGCGCGCCAAACTTTTGGTCATACCCAAGTTTTGCTATCACCGCTTTGAGCTCTTCTGAAACCTGAAATTCAATGCCCTTTTCTTCCAGCATGTTAGTTTGGAGTTTTTTGAGCATGAGTCCCGCAATCTGAATGAGATGTTCTTCGGTAAGCGGAGTAAACAAAATGACGCCGTCGAAGCGGTTTATGAATTCGGGTCGATAGATTCCTTCCTGGAAAAGAAACTCAAGCATATGCTCTTTAAGTTGCGCAAAATCGGTCCGCTGTTTTATCGCCTCGAGAATGAGTTGGTATCCTGCGTTACTGGTGGCGATAATGATGGTATGGCGGAAGTCGGTTTTACGGCCCAAACCGTCAGTGATGTATCCCTCATCAAGTACTTGTAAAAAGAGATTAAGAATGTTGGGATGTGCCTTTTCCAGCTCATCAAGCAAAAGAAGTGAGAAAGGATCTTCGCGGACAGCGGTTGTAAGCAAGCCTTCTTGGGTTGGGGTGCCTAGGAGCCGTTTTACGTCGTCGACATTTTGAAATTCAGACATGTCGAGCCGGATCATACGCGATTCAGATCCAAAGTAAATCGCAGCGAGCGCTTTTGCGGTTTCGGTCTTTCCTACTCCGGTGGGCCCCAAAAAGAGGAAGCTTCCCATGGGCCCTTTGCGCGTGGCGATTTCAGTCCGCGCTCTTCGCAAGGCAGAGGCTACTTCGCGCACTGCTTCTTCTTGGTTGATGATTCGTTTATGGATAAGGCTTTCGAGGTCGAGGAGAATTTTTTTCTCCGTGGTTTCAATTTCTCCTACAGGAATTTGGGTGCGATCGCTTACGATTTTTGCAACATGAACAGGAAGAAGTATTTCATCTGCAGTTCGGGCAAGGTATCCCATGCTTTCGTCGAGCAAATCCACTGCTTTTTTGGGGAAAGGAACGGCCTGGATGTATTTGTCCGCGTACGCGATAATCGTTTGGAGGCTTGGGTAAGAAATAAATCTTTTATGTATTGCTTCAAAAGATGGCACGGTTTCCTCCAGTACTTCAAGAGTTTCTGGTTGGGAAAGTTCTGTGATTTCGATCTGCTCAAAGAAAGTAAGGAGTGATGGGTTTTGCTCCAAATATCGATGGAAACCCGCAAAGGTGGTAATCGCGATAAACGGAAATTCCGACATTCGCAGATATGAAGCAAGTACGCTTGCTATATTGATTCCTCCGGCGGCCTGCACGGTATCGCTTCCCACAAAGTTGTGCAGTTCGTCGATCACTAAAATAATGTTGCCCGCGGTGGCGATTTCGCGGAAGATTTCGGCCAAAACGCTTTCTGTTTCTTCAAGAGATTCGGTTGTCGCACCCAAATGCGCGAGGTCAAGCTCTACAACGCGCTTGTAATTCAGTAATGGATTATGGCATTCGCCAAGCGCGCTTGTTGATGCTAAATCCTGGATCAAACGTTTTCTTCCCGATCCGGGATTGCCGATGAGGAGAGCATTGTTGACTTGTTGGCGTGAAAGGACGCGCTCTAAGGCATCTTTCTCTTTGGCATGGCCAATCGCGCGCGGGAACCGAAGGGCCATTACTTCTTTGGAAATATCGTATCCGAATTGATCGAGCGTAATCGTATAACCTGATGCCCAGTCTTTTCCAAACGATCCGTAGCGGCGAAGATTCTTCTTGAGCCAAAATTTCTTTCGTTCTGCCATGCGCTCGTGAATGCGATAATGCCAATGAGCGATATTTGGTATGTCGCGCTCGGGCAAAAAGTTGCGCTCAATGAGGTATTGCTTAAAAAACTCGTTATCTAAAGCAAGTGCGGCAAGTAAATCCTCGATCTGGACTTGTATGTGCCCTTCTTCCTTTGCGAGTTCAAGCGCTTTCTTCATTGTCGATTCAAAGTCAGGCGCAAAAGCAATTTCTTTGGCTTTTCGAAGTCGGAGCACTTGGGATTCAAATTGTTCTTCGAGAACTTTTTTAAGCTCTCCAGTGTTGAGAAGCATGCGTTGAAGAATGAATTCAAGCGTTGGGTTCTCTTGTAAGAGAAAAAAGAGAAGGGTTCCAGAATCGACCGCGAAAAAATGTTTGCGGTTCGTGTACCTTATGGCGCTCTGAACAGCATGAAGCGTTTGAAATGAAAGTCGCTCGGCAATGTTTGTCCCAGCGAGAACCGGCCTTGTTTTCTTTAAGCTTTCGGCAAAGTGTTCGAATAAAAAAATCGAGGCGCAGTAGGAAAAAATAAGAAACGCAATCCCTAAAAGTATTTTACTGATTTGCGGGGAGACAAGCCCTTCTTGCGGAATAAAGGTAATAAGAAAAAATAAGAAAAGAGGGATAAAAGCCCATTGGCTTATTTTCCGAATCTTGCGTAAAAGCGAGATGCGAAAATAGCTGTCGAACCACAATGCGTATTCGAGAGAAGAGTTTTTGATTTGGAGATTAAAAGAGGAGGGTGAGGCCATAGAAAAAAGCTGCGGTTAGTAAGGCTGGTAACGCGAGCCAAAACAAGAAAAAAATGCTTCCCGCGGAAAGGAGCAGAAGCTCTCCTGCGATTCCGGCAGCAATGAGCCAGGTGCGTACAAAAGCGCCCAGTATGCGGGAAACAAGGTTGGAGCCAAATATAAAAAGGTATCGTCCAATATCGAATCCCCTGCCGTAATCCCACGTAATTCTGCGCCAAGGCGAAAAAAACGTTCGGAGCAAAAGTCCGATAGAAAAGTAGTTAAAGTTAAACCAAAGGAAATTGCCCCATCCCTTCAAGATCTCCCGCGTTGCGTCCACATAATGCCATTTGAAATACCGAAGCAATAAAAGCGATTGCATTTTGCCAGTATATCACATTACGCAATCCTTTCCCAAGTCCTGGAGGGTTTGTTCAGAAAGAGTTTTATCAAAGGCAAAAAGAGTATTATCCCACTCGTATACTATGGCTTCGCAGTCTGCTTTATTGAGAACTGTCTGGGTAAAAATTTCAGCAATCTCTTTCTGGCCGTCGTTGTCGGCATCCTGAATGCGAAATACATTCGAATGCGCCGCGCTTGCGCCAAGAGTGAAAATAGCATCTTGGAGTGTTCCTTCTTCATCGCGAAGTTGAACCCAGCGCATTGTTTCTGTTGTAAAATCCAAATCTAAAATGCCTTCGGTCCAGCTTGCGGCTCCTCCGTACATTAAAGATATGATAATTTCTTCCTGGCCGTCCCCGTTAATATCAAGAACCTCTTTTACTTCGGGTACTCCCTGAAGCATTTCTTGGTATTCGATTTTCCCAGTACGCTCCCACTCCCCTTTTTGGTTCAGAATGGTGAGTACCTGGATCGTAGCCGTGCTTGGTCTCACAGATGCGTCTGTTCTCTTTTCTACGGCACCAATAATCAGTTCTGGCCCTTCTTTATGATCAAGATCGGCTACTGTATACGTTGCGGTTTCAGCATTAAACCTTACATCGAGCGCGTTCTTGATAATGTTTTTGATAAGCGTTTCAGATGGCTCAAAAAACGAAGTTTCCCCAGATTCAATGGGTTGTAGTTTGGTATCTCTAGGCTCGGGTAAACCTTCTTTTTGCGCTGTCAATACAAAAATCCCCACTCCGATAACTGCAACAATTATGAGAAACAATATAAACCGTTTCATATCTTTTGTCGCTTTCTTACTATTGCGTTTATGACGAAAAACGAGAGGAAACTGACAATAATCCCAGGGATAAACGCTTCAACTGGTGAGATGAACAAGAAAGCAACAATGGTAAGTGTGCCAAGAACGGTACTCCAAAACGCGGCAGATTCGGTTGCTTTCTTCCAATAAAACCCAAAGACGATTGCCGGCAAGAGAGCAGCAAAGAAACTCACTGCATCAATTGCCAAGTGGACCACATTGGAAACAGTTACCGCCACGAGCACCGCTAATACGCCAAGGATAAATGTAGTCCATCGGCTGACACGCAAAACTTGCGTTGGCGAAAGTTGTTTGTTAAGTGTTTTTTGCCAAAGGTCGTGAACAAGCGTCATGGTTATAACAAGTAGCATAGTATCAGCCGAAGACATTATGGCGGCAAAGAATCCTGCAAGAACTACGCCAAACACAATCGGTGGCAGGTACAATTTCAGAAGTTCTGGCACAATAGTGTTTGCTGTCGCATCGGGAAGGACTGCTTTTCCGAACAACCCAAACAGCGTCCCCATGATCAGAAAGAGAAAAATGATAACGCCGGCCCACTTCATCGCCCACTGGGCATTTTTTTTGGTATCTGCGGCGTATGCCCGTTGCCACAAGTCAGCGCTAATGAGACTACTGGCCCCGAGGAACAAAAAGCCAAAGAGAAAAACATACCATGGGGCAAATTCTTGTCCACTAAGAAAAGAAGCTGGGAGTCCTGCGAGCATAGTAAAACCGCCACTCTTAACAATTAAGAAAGGCAGAAAGACGAAGATGAGTGAAAGCATTATGAAAGATTGGAATACGTCGGTACGTATATCGGCTCTAAGTCCTCCTATGGTAGTGTACGTTACGACAATGGCCCCGCCGATAATTGTTGCTAATGTCGGGTCAATCCCCCCAATGGCTGAGACAAAAATTCCAATGCCAAGTATCTGCAATGCAAGCCATAATCCATAACTCACCGCATTGACGAGGAGACCAGCTACACGAGTCCGCTTTGAGTATCTGTATTCCAAAAAATCAGGAAGAGTATAGGCTCCCTGTGTATCTCCAAACTCTTTAATCTTAGGAGCAAAGAATTTTCCAAAGATGAGGAAATACACAAGGAAAGAGCCCATCAAAATAAAAGTTGCCAATCCGCCACCGGAAAAGGCAATGCCCGCGTTGCTGATGAGAGAACCTACGCCGATAAAGGTCGAAGTAACAGTTGCGATAAGGATAAACTTATTTGTTTTCCTTGCATTTACCCAGTAGTCGTCAATCGTGATCTTTTTACGCTCCAAAACGCCGATGAGAAATACGGCGAGAAAAAATACTCCGACAATTATGAAATCTATTGAAAGATTCATAGTGGGCGGTACTGGACTCGAACCAGTGACCTCTTGCGTGTGATGCAAGCGCTCTAGCCAGCTGAGCTAACCGCCCCTTATTTTATTACCATAGCAATTTCGCAAGACAAATTCAACGAAAGCAGAAATTTGAACTTTCTCTAAAAATGACATAGATTAAAATGAGGGTACGTACTTTGAATTTTCAGTAAGGGAGGAATTTATGGCAACGCAACGGCGTCTCCCAATGGTTGGCCAGGTCCTTACGTGCAGAGAAGAAGGATGTGGGAGGAAAATACTCGTTGAGAGTGCTCTGAGTGGAACTAATCATACTGCCGCGACCTATATAAAGTGTTGGGAGCATCTTAACGAAGCAGAGAGGCAAATGGTTTATGTGACCTATGGCCTGAAAAGTACAGATCCATCGTAACCTTTGTTTCAGCAAGGATTTAACCTCCTCAATCGCAAGAGCCCAATCGTATCTTCATCGGTTGGGTTCTTTTCTTTTCCATCTTTTGCAAGCTGATACGAAAAAAAGATGCTTCGTAGTTTGAAGCATCTTAAGTCCTATATCGGGTGAAAATCAGCATCGCCATTACGCGGGGATCTGCCTCTTTTAAGTCTGCGAGGCGGAGTTTTCTATAAACCAAGTTTATGTAATTTTCAACTGATTTTGGTCCCAATACAAGTCTTTCAGCAATCGCCGGATTCGAAAATCCTTGGCTTAAGAGCGCGAGAACTTCTTTTTGGCGTGGAGTAAGTTCTTTGATTGCAGCTCTGCAAAAACCTTCATTTCGGATGAGCATAACCATGTCGACGACTCCTTCTACCATCGCACCTCACGGATCCGGAAGAGGTAGGCCGTTTTGGCGGCTGTAATGTGCCACGCGAACGTGATAAGAATGCACGCTATGACGATATACGCTTTGCGCGCTGACGGCGTAGGATACAAGATAGCCATGCACACAATTGCGCCTGCCGCCATTGTGAGTTCGTCGAGGAACCAAAGGTGCTCGCCAGGCCGCATGTGAAGTCTGCGCTTTACAAAACTTCCCAGACTATCTCCTGTGAGGGAACCAAATCCGAGAAGGAAGCCGAGTATCAATGGATTTACTCGGTTATAATCCGTAAGGCTAAACAGGGCAAACGATTCAAAGCTATGAAGTTTTGCCTGGCAATATGCGCATAGTACTCCTCCTGTGGTGCCTAGGAGAAAACCCCGAATAGTCTTGTGGGGCCCGAACCAGTTCCTTCCTCCATCGATGGGTACGGCAAGCCGAGGAAGAATTTGGAACCGAGCCGCAATCACCGGGATGGTATTTGCGACATACGCAGGAAGGAAGAAATAGAGGCATTGCATCCAAAAAAGCGCGTCGTGCATATCTCATCTCCTTAGCGTTTTACTACGTTTCTTATAGCACTATTTTTGTAAAAGCCGCAAGTTTGGTATAATACAAAAATACCATGCGCATCTTTGAGTTTCAATTTAATCCCAAGGCAAAAAACGACAGGTTTTTCCGCGTGTTTTCGTTTCCTGCTTCCCAAGAAATGAAAGATCGTGGAGATATGTACGTTATAGGAGAACTCGCTAATGCTTTACCGACAAATGAGAATTTTCTTGATCGATTGACGGAGCTACTCTCAAAAGAATATTACGATGAGGAAAAGTCCAGTCAAAATGCCGCACATCGGCTCAAAAGCGCGCTCAAACAAGCAAACAACTTTTTAAGTGATGAAGCAAAACGTGGAAATGTAGATTGGTTGGGAAATCTGCATTTACTTGTGCTTTTATTTGTGCCTGCTTCGCAGGGTTATACTTTGTATTTCACAAAAGTAGGCGGAATGAAGCTCTGGCTCGCGCGAAACGGCTCGCTTGTGGACGCGGGAAAAAATATTGATGAAGGGAAAAAAGACGACGAGTCGGTCAAGGTATTTGGAAATGTAGGTTCAGGGCGCGTAATCCCGCAAGATCGTATTGTTGCTCTTACCGAAGAACTGTTCGAGTTTTTCTCAAAGGAAAATTTTCTTCAGACCGTTGTTCAGTTTAACGCAGAAAAGCAATTTAAAAACATTTTCAAATCTAAGGAAAAAGCGATGTCCACGCTTTCAGGTATTCTTCTTTTCACATTGGTTGGGGCTATGCAGGCAAGTGGAGAGAACGGCCCTTCGTCCGCCAGCTGGCGGATCAGGGCAAGCAATCTTGGATTGCGAGTTCCTTCGCTTGTGACTTTTCCAAAAATCACGTTGCCCTCCTTGTTAAAAGGCCCACCGAAACTCTCTTTTGCTTTCCCTTCTTCCATACGGAAGAGATTGTCTTTTGCTTCTTCGTTTGAGATTTCCGGTTTGCGAAAGCGGATAGGCTTGCTTATGCTCCTCGTGTTTGTGTTGTTTGTGGGTTTTGCTCTATTTGGGGCCGAGCAAAACAGAAGAAAAGATGCTCGAGAAGTATTGCAAGATCAAGAAAAAATGGCAGAGGAATCGCGGATATTGAATAAGATTATTGATATTCCAAATCCAGAAGTAGTCGCTGAATTTAGCGAAACTTTTCTCGCTGAAAATTTCCAGCGCATGACTCAAATCGACGGTAAATTTTATTTTTTTGGTGCTTCATCAAAGAATATTTCATTATTTGATAGCCAAGCGCAGACATTTGATGGTAGTATATTCCAAAGCTCGCTCGCAGATTTTCCCAAGGATTTTCAATTGGCGGCAATGGAACAGTTTGCCGAAAACCGTTACTTTCTTGATTCGCGGACCGGCGAGATTTTGAAATCTTCTCTTTCTGGCTCCAAAAAGGGAGTGCTCGAAGCATGGCTTGATCCTCTTTCGTCCCAAAAACCAAACAATGCTCAGTCGATGAGCATTGATGGAAGCGTTTGGATTCTTGGCGAGGGGAATGAGATATCTCGATATTATAAAGGGCGTTATCAAGAAACGTTGAACCCTATAATATCCCCTGCTCTTCAGAACGCGGTTAGTTTAAAAACCGGCGCGCAAATCCCCTATTTGTATATTTTAGATCCTTCAGAGCAACGCCTTGTGGTCCTTGCAAAATCGGGCCAGCTCATACAGCAATATCGGAGCGCGTCATTCGCGCACGTGCGTGATTTTGCGGTTTTGCCAAACGGTTTAATGATCTATTTGTTCGATGAGGCGAAGCTTTATAAAATCTCGCCTATTTTAACTCAACCTTAGCTCCGGCGGCTTCGAGCTTTTTCTTCAAGTCCTCGGCCTCTTCTTTTGTTGCGCCCTCCTTCACTATTTGGGCGCTTGTGGCCGCTGCATCAACTACGTCTTTAGCCTCTTTGAGTCCTTTTTGGGTTGCGTCGCGCACTACTTTGATGACCTCAATCTTTTTGTCTCCTACTGCCGCAAGTACCACGTTGAAAGCAGACTTTTCTTCCGCTGCTTCAGCTCCGCTTCCTGCCGCTGGCGCTGCCGCGACTGCAACTGGAGCAGCCGCAGAAACACCGAATATATCTTCTAAAAGATGCACAAGTTCGGACAAGTCGAGAACCGAAAGTTTTTCAATAGAATCTACTAAAGATTTAAACTTCGCTGGAATCTCCACTTCTTTTTTTTCTTCTCCCATAAATGTAATGTTATGCTTTCTTATTTTTAATTGCGTTTAACGCGATAACCAGACCTTTGATATTTCCTTGCAATACTCTTGCGAAACCAGACATTGGAGCTGCAAGTGTTCCAACAAGCTGTGCGAGAAGTTGTTCTCTGCTTGGCAAGTTGGCAATTGCTACAATGCTGGCTGCGCTTTGTATTTCATTTTCAAAGTAACCGCCCAGGATTTTCAAATTCTCATTGGATTTCGCAAGGGTATTCGCGGTTTTCATTGGCGCCAAGGAATCTTCAAAAGCGAAAATGGCTCCAACTTGTCCTTCCATACCCTTAAAATCAATACCAATCCCCTTCTCTTTCATTACTTTCGAAAGCAAAGTTTTCTTTGCGATTACAAGTTTGGAACCTACAAGCTTTAACTGATCTCGTAAGGCAAGCATATCCTTTACTTTCAAGCCCTTATAATTCACAAAAACCATTGCCTTCTGCTTGGTAATGTTTTCAGCTAATTGGTTCAGTATTGTTTGTTTTTGCGCTTTTGTTTTCGGCATAAAAAAATCTGTGTTTTCACAGACAAATCAAGGTTTCTCCTCGGTGGGACTTAGTGATTGCCCACTGTCTGCGGATATTTTCTATAATACCACCCCTAAAAATGTACGTCAAGTGCTACTTGAGATACTGGACTTTGGCGGCTTTATGCTCCTCAAAGTTGCGGGTGAAAATCGTGGTGCCGTCGCGGGCAGAAAGGTAAAACCAATAGGGGCTTTCTTCGGGTTCCAAAGCCGCTTGAATGCTTTCAAGTCCAGGGTTTGAAATAGGCCCTAAGGGTAAGCCATATACGCGGTAGGTGTTGTATGGCGATTCAACCTGTGTCTCCTCTATAGAAACCTTATAGTAATTTCCATCTCGTATGTACACGACGGTGGCGTCAGCCTGGAGGCGCATGCCGTTTTCCATACGCTTTTGGAGAATGCCCGCCACGATTTTTTTGTCTGTAAGCGTGCGTATTTCTTTCTCGAGGAGCGACGCAAAATTGACTACTTCGAAAATAGTTTTTTCTTGAATTCGGATTTTTCCGAAGATATCTGGAGTAAGGTGAGTTTCAAAGTTCCGTAGCATTCTTCGAACAAGGCTTTCGGGGGTTTCGTTGGCCGTAATCTGATAGGTGTCTGGAAAGAGATATCCTTCGAGACTTACATTCAAGGGCTTATCGTGCAGAAACGCAAACTCGTTAGAGAAATCCTTTGGGCGCGCGAGATCCGGTCTGGTATCGTAGTTTGTTCCTGGATATCCGGTAATCGCAAAGAGTTCGGCTTGTGTGAAAGAGCCGCGCTTTTCAAACTCCGCGGCAATATCGAATAAATCCCACCCTTCCTTTATTGTTACTTTTTCGTTTATAATGTCGCCTTGGACAAATTTGTCGAGAATGGCAGAGGCGTCAAGAGAAGGCGCAAGCAGATAATCTCCGCTTTGGAGTTTGGGCGCGCGGCCAGTAAAAAAGGCGTACAGTGTGAATATGCTTCGGGAGCGAATAAGTCCTGCATGCTCGAGGTTTGAAGCGATTTGGTAGCTCCCCTGCCCTTCTTCGATCGTAAATAGAATTGGATTGTGATTAGTTTTATCGATTGGAAGGAGGATATGGATGAACAAAAAAAGCGCTAAGATTGCGACGCCCACAACGACAAGTTCGCATGTCAATCTTTTATTTGCGGATAAATGGAACAAAAACGAATCCAGGATATTCTTTTTCACTAAGGTGAGTTTCATCTTTCTTTGTAAATACCCAAATAGAGTTTTGAATGGGAACCACGATTTTGCCGCCGGCTTTTAATTGTGTTTTCCATGCAACAGGAAGTTCTTTTGTCGCCAAACTTGCGGAAACGAGTATCCCATCAAAGGGAGCTTCCGGGCGATATCCTTCTGCGCCGTCTTGGCAAAAGAATTTTGCTATCCCCTTCTCTATAAAATTATACTTGGCAGCGTTCTTTTCTCCAAATTCTTTGAGTTCCGGAATTACTTCAAGCGCCACAACTTTGCCTTTGTTCCCTACAATGGATGCGAGCAACGCCGTAGTCCAGCCAGAACCCGATCCAATATCGAGAATTTTCTGGCCTTCTCTCGGCGCGAGCATCTCAAGCATAAAAGTAACTACCGTGGGTTGTGAAATGGTTTGCCCGGCCGCAAGGGGCAAAGCCCGATCAAACTGCGCTATGTCGCGCATATCAGGAGTAACAAAATCTTTTCTTTGAATCTTTGAAAAAGCGCGGATAATCTCTGGGCTTTTCAGAATGTTCGGGATCATCTGCTTTTTCGCGCGATTTCGCGAAGTTGCTTGCGAAGTTTCAATCGCTTGAGCGCGCTTATATGATCAATAATCAGTTTTCCCTCGAGATGATCAATTTCATGCTGGAAAATTCGGGCGGTTAGGCCGCCAGCTTCAATCTTTACTTTTTTGCCTGCTGGCGTTTGACACTGAATTTCTACATTTGCTTTTCGTTTCACCGAGACAAAGATTCCAGGAAGGCTTAAACACCCCTCTTCTTCAGAGATTAATTTTCCAGATCTTTTTGTAATAACGGGATTGAGAAACGCGAGAGGCTTTCCTTCAGCTTTGGAGGGATTTTTCTTCCCATTGTCTTTTTGGCGTACAATCGCGCGTGGGTCTTGGGAGGTTTCAACAACAATGATGCGTTTTGAAATTCCAATCTGGGGAGCGGCAAGACCAATACCTTCGTTTTTGTACATCGCTTCGATCATTTGAGGGATCAGTTTCTGCAGTTCAGAGTTCGGCAATGCCAAGTCTGCTTGCCGTTTCAGAATTTTTTGAGGATAGGTGACTATGGAAAGTGTCGCCATAGAATTGTGCGGCAGGGGCGGGAGGAATCGAACCCCCGACGAAGGTTTTGGAGACCTTCGTGATACCACTTCACCACGCCCCTATCGAGCCTAAGCTCGATTTACTTCTTTACTTCCTTGTGCTTGGTACGTTTTCTGCAGTGTTTGCAGAATTTCTGCATTTCTAATTTGACCTCTCCTGCCTGCTTGGACTTTCGGGTGCGGTAGTTGATCTCCTTGCACACGGTGCACTGAATTTTGGCAAACGGTTTTTTCTTTGCTGCCATATATTTAGTTATTTTTATTACAGTCCTCCTTCGCTCATAGTCCTACGCTAAAGCTTCGGACTACACGAGCTTCGGAGGACACACCTTCGTCTTATTTGTATTGGTGTGCTGCGCACACCGAAGCTCCGTAGGAGCGAAGGTGTGAGCCGAGACCGGGAATTGGACCCGGGACCTCTTTCTTACCAAGAAAGCGTTCTGCCACTGAACTATCTCGGCGAATTTATGTTAAGCGCTTCTGAAGAAAAGCTTGTCCAGATCCTGATTTGAGATAGTGTTCGAATGCGTACGCTTTTTCTTTGGTTGGAAATGCACTATACCAAATGATTTTGTATGGTCGTTTTGCTGTCGTAAACTTCGATCCTGCGGAATTATGTTCTTGGATACGGCGCTTTAGATTGTCCGTAGCTCCGATGTATCGTGTGTCATCTTTATTGCTTTTCAAGATGTAGACGTAATACATATCATTTCTGCCCTCCTTCGCTCATAGTCCTACGCTAAAGCTTCGGACTACACGAGCTTCGGAGGACACACCTTCGTCTTATTTATATTGGTGTGCTGCGCACACCGAAGCTCCGTAGGAGCGAAGGTGTGGGCCGGGAGGGATTCGAACCCCCGTAGGCGTAAAGCCGCGTGGTTTACAGCCACGTACGATTGACCGCTCCGTCACCGACCCTCGCTCCCTTTTATATCACAAATTCTCCTATCTTTCAATCATTTAATCACTTTTCCGTGTTTAGATCTCCATTCCTCAATCTTTTTGTGGTCGCCCGACAGAAGTACCTTTGGTACCCCCCATTTCTTGAATACTTCAGGGCGGGTGTATTGGGGGTACTCTATAAATCCCTCATCTCGCATGTGCTCTTTCAAAAATTCATCCTTTCCGATTACGCCAGGGATAAGGCGTGAGACAGTTTCTATTACGATCATTGCGGGAAGCTCGCCGCCCATTAAATCGTAATCCCCTATCGAGATTTGTTCATCCGCGATATGCTTCCCTACTCGTTCATCAATACCCTCGTATCTTCCGCAAATCATAATAAGCTGGGCGAGTTTTGAAAGTTCGTATGCTTTTTTTTGCGTGAATTTCTTTCCCCTGGGCGTAAATAAAATAGTTTTCGTCTTTGCTTTGGATTTTATCGCGCGTATCGCCTGGGCTATTGGTTCTATCTTCATTACCATTCCCAATCCCCCGCCAAATGGGCTATCATCTACGGTTTTATGACTATCATTAGTCCAGTCTCGCAGATTGTGCGCTTTGATTTCAATAAGCCTCTTTTCTTGCGCGCGCTTCAAAAGAGACTCCTGAAGATACGAATCAAAGATTTCTGGGAATATAGTAATGATATCGAACTTCATATAAATGAAAACGGTGTTACCTTATGGTAGCACCGTTTTCCCTAACTTCAAATTTAGATGTTCAAGTCCGAAAGAGGTTCGCGAGCGACTCTTGGTCCGCGACCGCCTTCTGGTTCCTCAATTTTGAGATTCACTCTCGCGTGAGCTTTCAAGCCGGCAATGCGCACGAGTGTTCGAATTGCTCTCGCGGTAGATCCTTCTCTGCCAACAACTTGGCCCATATCCTGGGCGTGAACCTTGAGTGTGAGCAATACGCCCATCTCGTCCACCTTGCGGCTTATCTGCACATCATTTGGGTTGTCTACCATAGACTTTATGATGTACTCAAGCAACGCTTGATATTGTGGTGTTTCTTCTCCCATATCTTTTCAGAATAATCTGTTGCTTTACGACCTTTTTCTGCGACTAGTATTGAGTATATGCGGTTGCTCATCATGCGTCAAGACCAGAAGTGCTCCCGCAGTAGGAAGGAGAGAAATTTCTTACTGCGAAAGCGCTTCTAATCTCGGTTTGATTTGGTGAGAGGGAGACATCACGTTTGTGAGATGTCTCCCTCGCTTTGCCCCTTCGGGGACTTGGATTAAGGTGCTTTGAGGGTTAGGGGGCCTACTATAGAGATTGTCTTTGTCGGTGGGCCTATATCCGCCAGCTGGGAGGGGATCGCTTGAACCGCTAGCCATGTTTCGAGCGAAGGCGTGCCAATGCAGTAGTACGTAGGCTCCACGTTCGTGTAGCGTTCGGTGCCAACGGGGCAAGCCGGGGTCTGAGACCCTGGGCTTATGTAGAGGGATTTGCTCTTGGCGTCACCTTGCTGGAGCAGGAAACTGAACATCTCTTCGTACGGGGGGAAAGGCGACCGGACGTAAACGTAGGTATCCTTGTCAGCTCCCACCACCGCAAAGGAGATATTCTTGGATAACCATTCCAAGACTTCTTTTTCAGACTCGAACGTGCAATGGGGGCTGCACGCCTGTTCGAGGGTTTGTCCTTGACCCCGGACCAAGATTTTCCCCGCCTTCTCTTGCTGGTAGTACGTAAAGCTAAAGATGGGGGGAGGTACGGGGTTTGCGACGGGTGCCGCGATGGGCGTCGGGGTGGGGATAAACGTTGGTGCGGCACGGGGGGTTGGTGTCGGCGGGAAACTCGGTTCCGCGGTACTCCCGCAGGCGACGAGCCCCGTTGCGAAGATCAGGATCGCCAGAACCGCGAGAAACTTAACCATTTTGTCTCCTCCTCACCATTTAATTTACCTTTCGGTATGGGTGAGGGACGAGCTGCCATTCTTCCGATATGATCGCAAAGAATAGCATTTCGCCCCTCACCTAGTTTCCCTGCACTGAACTTGGTTGAAGTGTCAAAGAACTTCTTTCTCACTCCACTTCCGTTGAAATGCTCAACAGAATTGGATTGAGGGCCAGGAGAGTCGAGTTTTAATTCGATCTCTCCTGGCCACTTGGATAACCCCCGACCTCTAAGTAGATTTCGGTGGCTTGCTGGCTCGGGGCGTAATGTTTGGCCTGCCATAGGCCATTGGCATTTGCCGCCGATGACCAAATGCTTTGTCGTAATCGCCCTGTCCAACAGAGCGATCTTGATGGTCCATAGTCCTCCACGCTGCGGATGCTTGGTGGTCCCGGTTCTTTGACATTGGGCCCTCCTATAAAAATGAGTGCTGTGCTGGTCGTGATCTAGGTTTTCCGTAATCCCGAGCAGCATTACGCTCACCTATATACAAATAGCTCTCACCTTGCGGAGAGAGCTACTGTTCAAAATTCAGCTTAAGATTTCAATTGCTATTGGTTCTCTCCACCCAACAGCAAATCCTTATTTCTTTGTTGCATATAGTATAGCATATATCGTAAAAAAAGTCAAGACCCCTATAAGGGGTCAAATAAGGCTAAGTTGGGATAATTAAAGCTACCCACCTTCGCTTAAAGCTACGGCGGACAAGAATTAAGCTTGTTTAGGCTTTTCGGGAGGGGCTTCCTCCTTTGCTAAAGCTTCGGAGGACACGTCTGCAGGCTTATTTTCGGGAACCGCAACTGCAACGGTGGGTTCTGGAGAGGTTTCAACAGCGGGGGCTACAGGTTCACCAACTGGCGCGGTAGGAGCAACTTCAGCTTTCGTTGGCACGATCTTGTGCTTGGCAATCTTTTTGCCTTCGATAATCTTGTCGGTTATCAGCATATTATGTACTGAAGCAGATGGTTGCGCTCCAACAGAAATCCAGTATTTTACCCTGTCTCCTTTTATGTTGCGCATTTTGGATACTGGATTATACGCTCCTACTTCCTCGACAAAACGGCCTCGGGTTGAGGATCTTCTGCTATCGGTTACCACAATTTTGAAAGCAGGCTGATTTTTCCTGCCGATTCTAAAAAGTCTAATTGTAAGCATAATTTCTACTTCCAGCCTTTTTCTCGGAGCGCGTTTCTTGCGGCTGCTTCCTCTGCTTCTTGTTTAGAGGAACCCTCACCCTCTGTTACCAGCTCTTTGTTAAGGTATACTCCCATTTTAAAGTTTTTTGCGTGATCCGGCCCCCATTCTTGCATTACTGCGTATGTTGGGGTGATGGACACTTTTTCTTGGGCAAGTTCCTGGAAGCGGGATTTGGCGTCCAAGAAAAGCTTTCCTTCCAATACCCCATCGAGTCTGGAAAGTATGTTAAGCGTAATAAATTTTCCGGCAAATTGCAAGCCCTGGTCAAGGTACATGGCTCCAATAAAGGCTTCTACCGTGTTTGCCAAAATATAATCTCGCGCCTTGCCTTCTTCTTTCCCCTCGCCACGGGAGAGCATCAAATAGCTATTGAAATCCAAATCGTGTCCTATTAAAGAAAGCATTTTGGTGTTTACAAGCGCGGCGCGCCATGCGGTGAGATCGCCTTCTGACGTATCGGGATATTTTTGGAATAAATACTCGGTTACCACGAGTTCGAGCACCGCATCTCCCAGAAATTCGAGACGTTCGTTGTGGGCAAGATGAAAGTCTCGATTTTCGTTGAGATATGAGCGATGCACAAATGCCTGTTCAAGTAGGTCTTTATTACGAAAGGATATATTAAGTGCTTTTTCAAGTTCTGATACGTTTTGCATTCGTAATTATTAGTTATTCGTAGGATTTTGTTGGGTTGCTTCGAGCTCCCGGAACACGGTTCCGAGCACGCCATTAACAAATTTTCCCGCAGACTCGCCGCTAAAGTTTTTCGCAAGCTCGATCGCTTCGTTTATTGCAACTTTGGGCGGCACTTCCTCTTTGTTGCCGTAGATAAGTTCGTAGAGGCCGAGGCGTAAAACATTACGATCCACGGCAGTGATTTGTTCTAATGGCCACTCGGGCGCTGCCTTTTCGATAATGGCGTTGAGATATGGAAGATTTTCAACAACTCCATTGGCAAGCCGGCGAACAAAATCCTTATTTCCCTCTTCTAAGCCTGGACCGAATTCCGTGATGTTTCTCTCGAGAATGCGCGCCAAATCTGACTGCTTGCTGTAGAAATCCCATTCATACAGAGACTGCATTGCGATGGATCGTGCAAGGTGCCGGCTAGCCATATGCTTACTTTTTTGACATTTGCTCTGGACTTAATTCTTCTCCTTTTGATGGCGCTGACGCCTCTTGTCGCGCTAATTCTTTCTCCTTTTGTTTACGTTGTTTTTTGTCGAGTTTCGCGAGCACATCGATTACTTCTTTTCCTTGGTAGGTTCCGCAGTTCATGCATAGTATATGCGGCAAAACCTTCATTTTGCACTTCGTGCACAACACAAATTTAGGGTTTTTGAGAAAGATGTGCATTCTCGTTTTGCCCTGCCGGGATTTGGAACGATGCCACTTTGGAACTGCCATAATATGCCTATGCTAGCATAGGGCTTGAGCTTATGCAAGAGGTTGAAAATAACAAAGCCCAGCAGTTTGCGACTGCTGGAGCTTTGCCTCATTTCGGCGAGGTGAACACTAACGTCTGTTTTTCACTCCAATCTGATAATTTCTGAGTGTATCTGATTAATGTCCACTTCGCCACCATGAGAAGGATCTTGCCGGGTTTGCTACCCTGATAGACATAGTATAGCATTGTCCCAAAATCTTGTCAAGCCCTTTGGCCTTTCTAAGCTCGGCAAGGGGCAAAGGAGAGGCGGTGGATGGGACATGGGCCATGCTTTGTGAGCATTTCAAAATGGAGCCGCGTGCCGTAGCCTTTGTGGCGGTCAAAGCCGTATTGCGGATATTGTTTATGGAGTTTGAGCATTAAGCGGTCGCGGGTAACCTTGGCAATAATAGAAGCCGCCATGCATTGCAGAACGGTGGCATCTGCCTTGATGATTGCCTTTTGCGGAGCGGAAATATCGATCAGAGATATGCCGTCGATAATGACAAGATCTGGGGTCAATCCCTTTTTTGCAAGTTTATTTTTGAGATGCAAAAAAGCATTGCGCATCGCGAGCCGGGTTGCCTGGAAGATATTGATTCTGTCGATTGCTTTTTCTGAAACTTGGCCAATCCCCCACTCCGCCAGTGGGCTTTTGCGCAGATCGTTGTATATTCGTTCTCGCTGTATCGGCGAAAGCGCTTTGGAATCTCGCAGTCTGCTTGTATCGAGTGTTTTATTCAGTATAACGAACGCTACGGCGACTACTGGCCCTGCTAACGGTCCTCGTCCTGCCTCGTCAATTCCGACGATAATCTTTTGCATTGGATTATTGTATCAAAAGCTGTACAATTGGGTAATGTCAGCGAAATTCACGCATCTCCATGTGCATTCGCACTACTCTCTTTTGGACGGCTTATCGAAAATAGGCTTGCTTGTCGATCGTGTAAAAGAACTCAACATGAGTTCTGTGGCAATTACGGATCATGGAAATATGTATGGGGCTATTGAGTTCTACAAGAAGGCAAAAGAAAAAGGAGTAAAGCCAATCTTGGGAGCAGAAATTTATCTTGCCTTTGAAGGAATGCAAGACAAGCGCCCTGGTATTGACGATAAGATTTATCACATGGTTTTGCTTGTGAAGAATCAGGAGGGATATCAAAATCTTGTAAAAATCCTCACGAAAGCGCACCTGGAAGGATTTTATTATAAGCCGCGTATCGATGAGAATATGCTTGCCCAGCACTCTAAGGGCTTAATTGCATTGTCCGCGTGTTTGGCGGGGAAAATTTCCCAGCATATCCTTGCAAAGAAAATGCAGGAAGCAAAAGAAACAGCTTTGCGGTACCAGGAAATTTTTGGCAAAGGGAATTTTTATCTTGAACTTCAGCGTCATTCGCATATCCCAGAACAAGATATAGCAAATGTGGGCTTGATTGAAATTTCAAGGGAAACTGGAATTCCTCTTGTCGCCACGGCCGATTCCCATTATCTGCGAAAAGATGATGCCGAGGCGCAAGATATTTTAATGCTCATTAATACCGGAGCAAAATCCGAGGATGCGGAACGCCTAACCATGAAGAATGATGATTTCTCCTTGAAGAGTGAGGAGGAAATGGCTGAACTTTTCCAGGATATTCCCGAGGCAATTGAAAATACGCAAAAAATAGCAGAAGCATGCAACTTAGAGCTTGTACTTGGGAAAAATATTTTACCTGCTTTTCCTTTGCCGGAAGGCAAAACAGCAGATGAGTATTTACGGGAACTGTGCTTGAAGGGTTTGACAGAGAAACCCCAGTACAAAGATTCAAAAGAGGCTCTTGAGCGTTTGGAATACGAGCTTGGCGTGATACGAGAAACCGGGTTTGCGGCATATTTTTTGATTGTGCAGGATTTTGTAAATTGGGCAAAACAAAATCGGATAGTGGTGGGGCCTGGCCGTGGATCCGCGGCGGGCTCCATTGTGGCGTATGTGCTGAAGATTACGAACGTAGATCCGATTCGCTATAAGCTTTTATTTGAGCGATTTTTGAATCCAGAACGGGTTTCTTTGCCTGATATTGACTTGGATTTCGCCGACACGCGGCGCGACGAAGTGATTGAGTATGTAGCGCAAAAGTATGGGCGCGACCGAGTAGCGCAGATTATTACGTTTGGAACAATGGCCGCGCGCGCGGTGCTGCGCGACGTGGGCCGCGCCCTCGGATATGAATATGGATACTGCGACAAAGTAGCAAAAATGATTCCGTTTGGAAATACGCTGAAAGACGCTTTGGAGAACGTGGATGAGTTTAAGCAACTATATGAAACCGATGAGAAGGCCAAGCGGCTTATTGATTTGGGGAAAAAGCTGGAGGGCGTGGCGCGCCATGCTTCGACGCACGCGTGCGGCGTAGTGATTGCGGCAGAATCACTGGATACGCGCGTCCCCTTGCAGCATCCAACGCAAAACGATGCTACTATTGTGACGCAGTACGAAATGCACAGCATAGAGGATATTGGGCTTTTGAAAATGGATTTTCTTGGTTTAAAGAACTTGAGCATTATTGAGGAAACACTCAAGCGTATTTACGCCATTCACGGCAAAAACATTGATATTGATAAAATTTCGCTTGATGATTCTAAGGTGTACAGACTTTTGCAAGAAGGAAATACAACTGGCATATTTCAGTTGGAAAGCAGCGGGATGCGAAGATATCTGCGGGAACTCAAGCCAACAGAGTTCGAAGATATTATTGCCATGGTCGCCCTATATCGTCCGGGGCCAATGGAATTGATTCCCGATTACATCGCGCGGAAGCACGGGGAAAAGGAAATCGTATATTTGCACCCAAAATTGGAGCCCATCTTGCGAAACACCCAGGGAATTTGTATCTATCAAGAACAGCTGATGCAGATCGCGCGCGACTTGGCAGGGTTTTCAATGGGTGAGGCAGACGTCTTGCGAAAAGCCGTAGGGAAGAAAATTGAAAGCCTGCTGATGGAACAACAGGAAAAGATTGTGTCGGGAATGACAAAGAACGGCATTTCCAAGCAAGTCGCAAACCAGCTGTGGAATTGGGTATTGCCTTTCGCGCATTACGGATTCAATCGTTCGCATAGCGCGTGCTATGCCACCGTGGCCTATCAAACCGGGTGGCTCAAGGCCAACTATCCTTTGGAGTTTATGTCTGCCCTGCTCACTTCAGAAAGAAATGATATTGAGCGCATCGCGTTTTTGATTGAAGAAACCAGAAAAATGGACATTGAAGTGCTCCCGCCCGATGTGAACGAAAGCTTTGCCTTTTTTTCTGTCGTGCCCGCAAAAAAGCAAATTCGCTTCGGTTTGCTCGCGATCAAAAACGTCGGCGAAGGAATTGTCGCCTCTATAATTCAGGAACGCAAAGCGTCGGGGCCCTACAAATCCATTCAGGATTTTATATCGCGTGTAGCAACAAAAGACCTTAACAAAAAATCAATGGAAAGTTTGATTAAGGCTGGCGTGTTTAATCAGTTTGGCGAAAGGAATCTACTTTTGAAGAACATGGAGCGACTTTTGGGAATTGCGCGAGAAAATCAAAAGGTAAGAGCCATGGGCCAAAAAGGCTTGTTCGATTCTACGCCGTACGACTCCCCTTCTTCATTGGTACTAGAATATGCCGAACCTGTCCCAGAATCAGAATTGCTTATGTGGGAAAAAGAGTTGCTAGGATTATACGTAACATCGCATCCACTTCGCGCAATTAAAAATATCTTGGAAAGCAAAGCTTTGGCAATTCGTTCGTTGGAGGAGGCGATGCAAGAGATTCAGAATACTCGTTTCAAATTCCAGTTCAGCCGCCAGCGGGCGCGCTTGTGCATCGGCGGGATAATCTCTACGGTGAAAAAGATTACTACGAAAGCAGGCAAGCCCATGCTTTTTGTAGGCTTGGAAGATCTGACGGATAAAATCGAGGTGGTTGTGTTTCCTTCGGTGATTGAGCGTTATCCCGAGGCTTTGCAGGTAAACAAAATGGTGTTTATAACCGGCCGGTTAGATAGTCGCGACGGCGAGAAAAAATTCTTGGCCGAAGAAATAGAAGAAATCATTACTTCTTGAATCGGAATCCCCCATTGAGAGGGATTTTGCTTTGTGGTATAAATAGAAAACGTTCCTATATGGCAAAAGAGGTTTCTATCGAGAATATACGACATTCGTTCGCCCATGTGCTGGCGGCGGCTGTAGGGAAACTCTACCCCAAAGCAGAATTTGGGATTGGGCCTGTTATTGAAAACGGGTTTTATTACGATTTCGGAAAGATAAAAATTGCTGATGAAGATTTACCAAAAATTGAAGAGGAGATGCGAAAAATCGCATCTAGCAAGCATACCTTTAAAAAAGAGCTTTGGACTTCTCAAAAAGCGGTAGCTCATTTCAAAAAACTCAAACAGCCGTTTAAGTTGGAATTGATCAAAGATTTGAAAGTGAAGAAAGTTGGAATGGTGTATACAGGGGATGCTTTTCTCGATCTTTGCCGTGGAGGGCATATAAAAAATACCAGCGAACTTTCACTTAATGCATTTCGACTCACGCATGTGGCGGGCGCGTATTGGAGAGGTGATGAGAAGAAGCCAATGCTTACGCGCGTTTACGGCGTAGCATTCCAAACAAGGGAAGAACTCGACAAATATATTCGGCTTCAGGAAGAAGCAAAGAAGCGCGATCACCGCGTGCTGGGCAAAGAACTTGGCTTGTTTGTGTTTTCCGATTTGGTTGGGCCAGGATTGCCACTATATACTCCAAAGGGTGCGGCAATATTGAAGAAAATCAAAGAGTATTCATTGGAGTTGCGCAAGGAAATTGAATACCAAGAGGTTCAGACACCGCAAATCAATAAAGCGGAGCTTTTTCGAATTTCTGGGCATTATGACAAGTATAAGGATGCTATGTTTCACGTCCGATCAAACTTTACTCAGGAGGAATATTTTATGAAACCGATGAATTGCCCTCAACACACACAGCTTTTTGCTTCGGAACCTCGAAGCTACAAAGATATGCCTGTGCGATTTGCTGATTTCGCTCTGTTGTATCGCGATGAAAAACCAGGTGAGCTAAACGGGCTTTCAAGGCTGCGCGCGTTTTCTCAAGACGATGGGCATTCCTTTTGTAGAGAAGACCAAATTGAGGAGGAGTTTAATCGAGTGTTGAGCGCGGTGGAAAAAGCAATGAAAATGTATGGGATGAACTACTGGGTTCGGCTTTCTTTGCGCGATGAGAAAAACAAGAAAAAGTATTTGGGTGACGATACGGTATGGAAAAAATCTCAAGCGACCCTGAAAAATCTATTGGGAAAGAGGGGTGTAGTATATAAAGAAGCAGAAGGCGAGGCTGCTTTCTACGGCCCAAAAATGGATTTGATGGCAAAAGATTCTCTTGGCAGAGAATGGCAGCTTTCTACCATCCAACTTGATCTGAATATGGCGGGAAGGTTTGGTTTAGAATATATTGACGAAAATGGAAAAAAACAAACTCCGGTAATGATTCATGCGGCAATCGTAGGCTCGCCGGAACGATTTCTGGGCGTGCTAATCGAGCATTATGCTGGCGCATTTCCGTTATGGTTAGCGCCAGAGCAAATCTGGATTCTTCCCGTGTCGGATAAGTTCGTTGAATATGCGACCGAAGTGAAACTCAAGTTCTTGGAGGCAGACACGGATTTGCGCATACAGATACATAGCGAAAACGAAACGCTCGGTAAGCGTATCCGAAAGGGTGAAATAATGAAAATCCCCTATCTTATTATTGTGGGAGAGAAGGAAATGAGTAAAAATGATATTGCGGTGCGCGAGCGAGGAAAGGGAGACTTGGGGAGTATTTCAATTGAAGCGTTTATAGAAAAATTAAAAACCACGTATGGTAATTTCGCAGGGAGTTAGACAACTTATTGAAGAATACGGGCTTTGGCAGAAAGAGTCTGAAGTTCGGCAAGAAGAGGGCGTCATTTCGGTAGACGAGGTGGTTGCTCGTGTTGCTTCATTTTATGAGAAGATTAGGGGAATCGTAGATTGGAGAGAAGAACATTTGCTCCGAAAAACCGCTATTGAAAGAATTCTGAAGCGCCGGCTTGCCATATCGAAAGTAAATGAAAATTTCGCGGAAAACTTTCTCTCTGAACTTGTGCGGGGAGGTCACTTTCCAAATCATCGCATCTCTCTAGGAAAAGTTGACGAAATCCAAAAGATTATAGAGAAGTATGTCTATATTACAACAGTTCAGCGCAACGGTGAGAAAAAAGACCGAAAAGATTCGGAAGCCTGGGTTCTTGGGATAGCTGCGGTGGAGATTGAGGAGGCGCTTTCGCTTCCGCGGCGCGAGCGCGCCCTAATCGAACTCATGGCAGAGGACTTAGAAAAGCGCATACAGATTGCAACAAGAAAAAACGAAAAAGAAATACAATTTACCGAAAGCGAGAAAAAACTTCAGACCTATGTAGCTACGCAGAAAGCATTGCTCAAGCTTGATAACTCTACGATTACCTATCATGTTCTCGAAAAATTTTATCCTGACTGGCGAACTCCTTCAGAAGAAACTCTTGCGTACGTTGCCGAACATCTCGACCAGCTCTACGAGAACACCAAGAAAATTCTTTCTCATCCTTATGGTGAGCGTTTCTACCAACTCGCCGAAAAATACGACACGCCTTACCTTATCCTCGGTGATATTCTTTCTGAAGAAAGTGATCGATTTGAGGAAATTGTGGCTAATCCTACGGAGTTGGAAGAAGCTATTCGTCAAGCTTACGACAAGCGCCACAAAAAATTACGCGGCCGCATTGGACGGGCCGCCTTCTATAGCACTCTCTCGGTATTTCTCACAAAAATTGTTGCCGCCCTTGCGGTTGAACTGCCCTTCGAGCGTGCCATGGGAACCGATCCAAATT
>Ga0080064_1000101_pt1 | contig 163136 bp, 125 predicted proteins | sample Subgrocontami54m_FD_69260 | JGI IMG/M metagenome (GOLD analysis project Ga0080064, IMG submission 69260) | Subsurface groundwater microbial communities from S. Glens Falls, New York, USA - GMW46 contaminated, 5.4 m (SPADES assembly) (version 2) ...
CAAAGTTAATAGCCTCTTTGCTAGGCCGGGTGGAATACATTACCATGAAACGCGAGGTCAAAAGACTTCAGAATGGCTGGACCCATGAACCGCCTACCTTTTATGAAATGAATCAGCAGATAAATTCCCTGATGCAAAAAACAGCATGGAGCGCCAAACTCATTGAGTGGGTAAGTCCGAATCTTGCTTGTGACGCCATATAGAAAATAGGCAGCGTTTCTAATCGAACGGCCTATCTTTCGTCGTGAAAGCGGCTCCTTGGCAGAGCATTCCATGTCTCGTGCCAGGCAGGGTCGTCGGACTGCTCGTACGGACGGTAGGACCAAAATGTTTTTTGAGATTGTCCACGTTCGTAGGCTTCCAAACTCGTAAGCATTCTTTCGCGGTCTTCCCAGGGTCCGTACGTCATACAAAACATCCATTTGTTTCTCTTGGCGGCCTCATCCATCTGCCGGGACTGTGCCTCCCTGACATGGTCACCCCACGTCCAGCTATCCCCCGCAAAGTGTTCCTCCATGAGGCCGTCTGTTACCTCAAGCCATTTCTCCCAAAGGCCGGGAAAGCCATAGCTGTTCGAAACATTGGCGGTAAGAAGTTTTCCGGATTTATGGAAGGCAATGCTTGCGCGCTTTAGAAAATGGTACACCGCATCCTGTAGAGAGCGGTCATCGGGAAAGCCGGCAAGCGGCGGCAGGCCGTGCGCGTCAATGCTCGTCAGCGCGTCATCGGCAAACACTCCGTCCCAGCCTCCTTCCTTAACTTCCTTAAGTGTCTCTGCAATCCAGAAATCCTGCCAGTCGGTGTTATTTAGATTCATCATCCACCGGCCGGGGTAATCCGGTATTTCAACGCGGTCACCGTTTGCATCGAGTTGAAACCACTCCGGATGCTCCTTATCGATCCACGCATACTGTCCGACCGATTCCTTAAGCGGCGTTTCTTTTTCCAATACGCAGAAAAGTTCCCGGTACATGAACGCAGCAAAACGGTTGTTTCTCTGCCGCATCTTGGCGATTACCGCTTTTGTGTCGGGATGGTTATGCCAAATGGCGGCGTTGTACCGGTCTGCCATTTCATCTATGGAATAGGGTTCGATCCCAAAGTAGGTAAAGAACTGTGTTCCGGCGTCCGCTTGAGAGGTCGATCCGGGGCGGCTTACCGAAAAAACGCCTATGCCGATCAGAGCAAGCAGTAAAAAAATAAGCAGATAATTTTTCATCAAAAGGGTGCGTTACGCCTTGAGCTCGGGGAGAAGGTCGTTTTGGCGATCCGGTTCGGTATGCTTAGCCGGCGCTTTCCAAGCGTCTACCGTATCGGCAGAGGTGTTTTGTGGAATTAATTCATAACGCTCGCTATGCGGCGACCAGAATATATTTCGGATGGAATCGAACCGAAACTCGGAAAGCAGTTTTCGGAGCTTGGCTTCCGTATGCTCTAGGTCATAATAGTGCCTAAACTTAGAGAGCCAACCGGCTATTTCAACCCGCGGCTGTTTGGGATCCATTTCCCAGGGGTGAAAGTAGGTGATGGCGGGCAGTCCTTCCTGATTTATTTTTGCGATGCCCCGGTGGGTGAGCCAGTAAGGCAGGAGGCGAAAATATCCTCCGCCTGCGATGGGAATGTTGATACCGAAGACTCGCATGGTGCTTAAGGGAATTTCGAGCAATTTTTCTCCCGCCGCGCTTCGGAGGTAACACGGAAATCTCTCGTCCGAGAGTTTAGAGTCAAGACGCGATCCGAAAGGAAAAATACTGGAGTCGTATTGAAACCCGCATTCGAGCAAAACATCGATGGCCCAGTCCGTGCTTTTCCGGAAAGAATAGGAAGGCGCCCGGTGGCCGTGTATTTTTTTGCCGACGCAATCTTCAAGAACATCGCGCGATGTAATCAGTTGCTCTTTAAATTCACCGGCGGTCTGATCGGTGAGCAGGCGGTGCTGGTCGCCGTGAGAGGCGATTTCATGTCCGGCCCGGTCGATTCTTCTAACGAGAGCGGGAAATCTGCGCGCCACACACCCCAGGACAAAAAAGGTTGCGTGAACTTCGTATTCTGCTAAAAGATCAAGCATGCGGGGAAGCGTGTGCGGGATACGGCTGGGGTAATAATCCCAGCGCCGGCGGCTGATCGATTTTTCGAAGTTGGTGACATGGAACCAATCTTCAAGGTCGATGGAGAGCGCGTTGACCGGTCGAGATGATGAGATTCTGTAGGCAAGCTTAGCGGCTGCGAGATCGTCGGGAAAAGTATTCATGCAAGGTACCTCACAAGCAGGGGCCCGATGTATTCGGTTAATTCCAGGGGCAGGCGCTTCCAAAGCGAAATGAGCCGTTGATATTTCGGATTGGAAGGGTGGCGCTCGGGTACGGCATCGCTATGGGGCACATAGTACTGATAAGCAAGCAGCTCTTCTTTCATGTGCAGCCGGCTTTTAAAGAGAGCGGTTCCGGAGCCTTTTCGGCTCCTGCAGTAATCAAACTCTTTAAAGCCGCCCACGCATCCCGCCTCGATTATGCTCCAAATGAGCAGGTAGTTGGGATAATGGTGTAGGTGATTTTCCAAAGCCCCGTTAAACTGGCATACGAGACTGTCCTTAAATTCCAGAACGACGTCATAAGCGATGGGCTTGCCATCAAGTAATACATAGACAATCTCAATTTTTTCCGAAAAAGTCTCCAAAATAAGCTCGAAGTAGCGGCGCGGGAAGCAGGGCGTTCCGAGACGCCGGGCGGTATGAACGTGGATGGGATAGAGTGCGCTCATATCTTTTGATCTGGTTACGGAAAGGCCGCGGCGCTTTGATTTGTTGATTTTATTCCGGTTGCTTCGGCCGATTTCGGTGAAATGGCGCTCGGAATCTCCTGAGAGCTGAAGGGTGAAGCGGCTGTAGAGATTTTTACGTTGAAGGTTTTCATCCTGGATGCCGCTCCTGTGGCGCAGTTCCAGATATTCCCCGCCCGAGATGTGCAAAAGCTCTTTCGCCGACTCCAGGAGAAACGTGGCCGTTTCCTCATTATCCGCCAGTATGCCGCCGTAATTTCCGAAGGGGATGGACGACAGCGCGTAGCGGCCCGGCCTTCTTAGAATACGAAAAAGCGGGAGAATGCCGATGATGTCATCGTTTTCTACCGCGGCGAGGTAGTAGGGTTCGAAATTAAAAGATTCTTTCAAAATCCGCCGCCAGCCCCAGAGATGATCGCTGGTGGCAACGGGTGAACTCCATACGTAATTATTCCAACGCTCGGCGCTTCGCACCGAATCGTCAAGCGATTGAACATCCATCGCCGTGGCTCCACTTTTCTGAAGGCGTTTCTACAAGGCTTGACAGAAGAAAATCCTGCCATTCGGCCAAGGTCTGAAGACCCTCGTAGTGCAGATCAAAATTCTCTTTTACGTTCTCGCGGATGAGATCGCCTTTTTTTCTAAGCTGATCCGGCCGGTAGAGTAATTCGATTTCGGATTCGGAAAACGGTTCGTGCTGCTCTGCACGCAGGACATGTTTGGCGGAGGCCATAGCTTCGAAAGACAGGAGCCCATGTTTCGGGACATCGCTAAGCCGGATGAAAACATCCATGGCTTTAAGAACCGCTTTGTAGTCCCCGTCCTGCTTGAGCAATTTCAATTTTTCCTTGAGATCGAGTTCCTCGATACGCTTTTTGAGGACTGCGGACAAAGGCCCTTTGCCTGACAACACGAATTCGCAGTCCGGAATTCTCTCGGCCAGGCGCCGGCAGGCGGAAAGAAAACGGTCGGCGGATTTCACGTCTCTTAGCGGAAGAATGGTGCCCACCACGAGTTTTTCTTGAGGGAGACCCAATGCTGTCCGGGCATCGTTCTGTGAGACGGATCCGTTATAGCTTGCCCAGGAAGCTTGGCTCTTAGGCAGGACGGCGGCGCGATCTTCTTCGGTAAAGCCTTTCTCGATGTAAATTTGGCGGAGCGTTTCATCGGGGAAGATCACGGAATCAAAAGAAGAGCATATTTTCTTAAAGATGAAAGGTGGGAATTTATCGTCCCTGTTTAATTGGGCAATGAAGCGAGCGGTATTACAGAATTTTCTTGCCATGCTTCCAAGGATGATAGCCTCGAGTCCTTGGCAGTGTACGACGGCATATTTTTTAGTGCGAATTTCTCTTATCAAATCTGCTGCGCTCAGGAGGGTCCGGACCGCGGTTTTAAAAAATAGCCTGTTTTTATCCACTACTTGAAACAAATCGATCAGAAGGGCGTTCGTTTGTGCGGATATTTCAGAGCATTCTTTCCAGTGATTTACCCAGCTCATATCCTTGGCGTGGGCTACATACAGCACGCGCGCAGGGAAATCTTCTGGACCGTAGAACCGCTGATAGCGAATCCGTGTGTATTTGAGTATGCGGGCATAGTTCACAAGCTCGGTCTTTTCAAACCCCAGTTTTTCGAACGTCTTTAGAGACGGCGCGTTGCCTGAGCGGATATCGGTGGAAAGCGTGTGGAAGCTATTTTCTCTGAGCCAATTAAACACTTCAAATTCCACGGCGGGAATGACGGCTTGCGATCTATACGCTCGAAGCGCGCGGCAGCCGTAGAGATAAGCTTGTCCTTCGCTTAATCGAATACTTTTTTCCAGCGGAAGGATGCGTAACGAACCCGGCCCCAGGGCCACCCACTGCAGGGCAATGACTTTGCCTTCTTTCGTAGCGATAAAGCAGGCATGATGCTTGGAGCATAAAAGCTGCCTTACGCTCTCTCTCGCTTGAAATCCGGCTTCGTAAACCCTATCGGTGTCAAGCGGTCCGGCCCGGCGAATGGAACAGGAAGTCCGTGATTTCAAATGGACCATGGATTCGGCCAGGCTCCGGCTGAGGAACCAAAGCCCGGCAGATCGATAGAAAAGCCCGGTAAAACGTTTCAACATATTTGTTGCCGCTTCGGAAAATCCTTCCTCGTTTACGTAATGCAAAAATCTACTTAGCGGTTCTTGGGCTTTTGTCAAATCGAAGGCGGGCCTACGGCGTTTCAAAAACGATTGAATCAATATGCCTGCTGTTTTTTGTGTTTGTTGCTCGAGACGAAACATGTTCAGAACTCTCTCTTTTCCTTTGCGGCCCATCGTGCGTCTGAGATCGGTGTCCTTTAGAAGTTCTTCGATCGCTTCGGCCAAAACTCCTGAATGGTTCGGAGGTACCAACAGGCCCGTTTGTCCGTGGCTGACAAGCTCGCTCATTCCATCTATGTTTGAGGCAATCACCGGTTGCCCCATTTCCATGGCTTCCAGAACAGAAATAGACATGCCTTCGTAATGGGTAGACAGGACAAAGATATCGCATGCGCCGATGAGAGCCGCGGCGTCCTTACGCCGGCCGAGCAGGATTACTTGGTTTTGTAGCCCGCTTGCCTCAACCAAATCAGATATAAATTTACTTTTAGGCCCGTCTCCTATGATAAGACAAATTAAATTTGGCCATCTGCCGCGCAATTGGCGGATGGCATCGATCAATGTTTCCGAAGATTTCTGGTTGCTTAGACGACCCACCATACCGATTAATGGTTGATCGGGGGCAACGGAAAGATGGCTCCGGATCTCGAAATTTTGACGGCCGGAATCGGAACGTTGCTCAACTTTTATCCCATTTGAAACGGTGATCAATTTGCGCGCTGTAGCTGCCCCCTTTTTGATCAGGCTTTGGCGGGTTGACTCGGAGACGCAGATTATTTTGTCGAAAAGATACCGGTAGGCGATCCGCTCGATGAAGTCAAAGCACGCCTGAATTTTGGAGGGGGCTTGCGTAAGAATGGTCGGTCCGTGCGCGGTGCTGATCAGGCATGGGATACCGCAAAGGCGGGCGGCCAGGCCCGCTATCGCGTCACATTTTGACATGTGCGTGTGAACGATATCGAAACGGTGTTTCTTGAAAAATTTTATAAGTTGAAAAAGCGCCCGGACGTCTTTTAACGGAGAAATAGGCTTTGCCAGGTCGGGAATAATATAAAAAGGAAGTTTAAAATTTTCCAAAGCTGTCCGGTCCAGGCCCTCGGGTCCTGAGGCCACGGTGATCTGGAATTTATCCTTAGGCAGTTCGGCAAGAAGACCGCTCAAATAAGTGGTCACGCCGCCCGAGTCCATGGTGGTGGCCATTTCGAGCAGGCGGATCTTCCGGTCGAGTTTCCCTAGAAGCAGGCGTTCATAGAACGCTTCCGTCTTAGTGATCACCCTTTCCATGTCGAAGTTTTCCTGAAAGCGCGACCGGGCAGAACTACCCAATCGTTCAGCCAAGGATCTGTCGGTCAATAAAGTGCGCAAGGCATCGCAGAGCTTTTCCGGATCGTTCGGCGGAACGAGGAGACCGTCTTTTCCATCGCGGATGAGCTCGGGGATTCCTCCGACCGATGTGGCCACGATGGGAAGTCCGGCCGCCATGGCTTCAATCACGGAGAGCGGCGAGCCTTCCACGAGAGACGGCTGGGTAAATACATCCATGGCGCATAACCATGCACGGGGATCGAGTTGCTCGCCGGCGAAAATGACATGGTTTTTAAGTTCGAGCGTGTCGGCCAACGCCTCGATGTTTTTACGGTGCGGGCCGTCGCCAATGAGTACGCACCGCACCTGCGGAAGGTGTTCGCTTAGTTGTTTTATAGCTTTGAGGAGCACGGGGATGCCTTTGAAAGGTTCATAGAGACGGCTTAATGTGCAGAGAAGGAGCTCGTCTTCGGAAAGGCCGAGGTCTTTTCGGATCTTTGCCCGGTGTTCCTTTCTTTGTAACCATGCGTCGCCATCGCTTCGAATGGCATTGGGAATAACCTCTATTTTATCCGGATCTAATTTTTCCGCTTCGGCTACGGACCTTTTAACTTTTTCCGATACGGCGATTAGGCCGTCGTTTAATTTTGAAAGGAGCCGGTCGAGTGTTTTAGGAAACCAATGATTTCGCCAGGGTTCGTGACAGTGAATCGTGGTTATCTTTAGAGGGACACGGCATAACGAGCCAAGAATTCTTCCAAGGATATCCGCATGGAATAAATGAGTATGGATAATGTCGGGGCTTTCTTCTTCAAGGATGTTCTTCAAGCGAAAAAATGCGCCCACGTCAAGTTTATGGCGCATGCCGATGTTATATACCCGGATGCCGGCTTTTTCAAAATCAGGGATTAGCTTGCCGCCGATGAGCGTCGCAACGACGGGTGTAAACTTTTTTCTGTCCAGACATCGGGCCGTATCAAACAGAAGTTTTTCCGCGCCTCCCACGTGTAATCCGGTAATTAAGTAGAAGATTTTCTTAGTGGTGGTTTCATAAGTCATTGCTCCGCCCCTTACGGGGCTCGCAATGACGTTCAGACTTATAAAACCACTTCTCGCGTTTGCGATCCAGGAGAGGCTGTAGGCCCATGCGCCGATGTAGCTTACAAAAGCCGATAAAGGACGCCAGTTCAACTTGGGCTTTCTGTTCAGGTAGGAAACTTTAATGAAGCAGAGCAACGGCAAAAATAAAGTCCGCAAAATCAGATACAGAGCGGCATGTCCCGGGCCCCGGAGATGAATGCGATACTTCGCATCGGGATGTTTTAGGGCTACTTGCGCATTGCCAGTTTCGTACCATACCGTCTTCTTTATGGTTTTCCACAATGTCGGGGGCGGATCGTGTTCAATCCATAAGCCAGGGAGGGTAAAAATTTTCCCGCCGTTCTTTTTGACCCGATAGGAGAATTCGTAGTCTTCGCCAGAGATAAGATGTTCATCAAAGCCTTGAAGCTCCAGAAACGTTTTCCTCCTTATGGCCAAGCACAGCGTCCCAACGGTATTCCATCCGACTTCGGCGATCTCTCGGGTACCGGAATCGCCGGATTCTGTAATGGTCTCGCCGGCTTGCGCTTTTTGGAACGGAGTGGCCTGGGGTGAGATTCTGTGACGTATACCGACGGCAGATTTCTCGTCCACGCGCCCCAGAGCGGCTACGAGCCGCGAAAGGAGAGTGTCGTCTTTTATCTGGGCATCGTCATCCATAAAGACGATGAATTCGCCTTTCGTCTCCGCAGCGCCGAGATTCCGCGCTTTTGCGGCAGGTCGTATGCCTTGCTTTACGATAAGTTCCCAGTTCTGAAAAGTTTGACGGGCGAGAAGAAGCCTCAAACGGTCTGTTTGACCTTGGAGCGAGGGCACGACGATTGAGAGAAATGGAGTATTGCTCATTCGGCAACCAACCGGTTAAAGGGAAACCAAAGATCCGATAGGCGCTGATACGCGGGACTGAATCGGAATGCGAAATCCCTTCGATTCTTAAGTCCGTCTACCATCGCCCGGCGGAGTTTGAAAGGGTCTTGGTTTCGGAGGTTTGAGAGCGTTCCGGCCATGCAGGTAACGGCTGCCCGGAAGCCCGTTTTTTTTAGAATGCGTATGGCCTTTTCGTCAAAGATTCCGTACGGATAGCAGAAAAATTCAATGCTCTCGCCGAGACGATCTTCGAGAAGAGTCTTACCCTGAATCAAATCATCTTCCAATTTTTCTTCATCGAGAAGAGTTACCGGTACATGCTGCTTACCGTGAAGTTGGATATCCCATCCCAAGCTTTTGAGTTCTTCGATCTCGTTCCAATCGAGAAGCGGATGCTCGGGCGTGTTTAAGGCCCGGTCATAAGCGTTTGTCCTGCCGATGTAGTCCGTGACTATAAATACTGTTCCCCGGATTCCAAATTCGTTAAGCACCGGCGCCGCATGATCCAAGATACCCTTAAATCCATCATCGAATGTCAGTATCACCGAGCGGTCCGGCGCGCTTTGGTCCGCCGCCGATGCTTCCCACCATTCTCTTAAAGTCATCAGACGGAATTTATTTTCCATGAGCCATTCGATGTGCTGGCGAAATCTGGCGAGGGGCGTCGAGATGACGGATGCGTCGCGGCCGATCGAATGGTAACCCAGTATTCTCGGGCGATTGTCGATGCCGGGAGCGAGCGGACCGACGAAATAGTTGAAGAGTAGATCTTTTACCTGACGCTTAATGTTCATAGGCAAAAATTCTCGCTATCCTTTACTTTTTTTTAGTTGACCGCAGAAGGTGGTTTATGATCCAAGGCAGCGCTGCCGGAAGCCATACAAGCGCAATCTCTATTCCTCGTGCTTTTCCTATGATGGGTCCGTTTTCAAAAAGACAAAAAAATGCCAGACCGGTTAACGAGGCCATGCCGGCGAGTGAGACGGCCGCAAAACGATAATCTGCCTGCTTGGCAAGGTCATTTACTTTTCGAGCAAATTTGCTCCAAAGGATAAAGATCGCGCCGAGTCCCACAAGAGAGGCGATCCCCATTTCGGCAAGTTTTGTCAGAAAGAGGTTGTGCGCTTCACCTCCGAGCGTCTCCAAAGGAAGATAGAACGCGTGACCTTGCTTGTCGTAGAAAAGAAAATCGGCGCTCACATAATTTTTGGAAAGCCACTCGGACCAGCACCCAGGACCGATTCCCGTAAGCGGGTTGGCGCTAAAAGCGGAAAGCGCGGCTTTCCACAGACGGTCCCTTCCGGACAGGACCCGGGTGTAATCCGGCGCATGGTCCGCGCCTTTCATTGTTAAAGCGAATAGCAGGATCATACCGGCCAAAAGTCCCGAGGAGAGTGCGAAGCGAACCCGTCGAGTGGCTGATTGCCATAGAATTATTAACGTGCTTACACCCAGGGCAAGACAGGCGGCCCGGGATTTACACAGCAGCGTGGCAGCGCACATGGCTAGAAAAATTATTAAATCCGGTATTCGCGTTTTCGCGCTCTTGGGTTGCTTTGAGAAAAGAAGAGAAACGAGAACAAAAGGCGCCGCCGTTGAAAATACAATACCCATTTCAGAATCAGAAGGGGGGTAGGAACCCAGCAGGCTGAAAGTTGTGTTTCGCGTAATCAAGCCGATCAGACGCTCGAGCAGGTAGAGAACTGTCAGAATAATCGTCGTATTTTTAAAAAAACCGAATATGTCCCACAACCGTTTCTCCGTCTTGATCCAGGTTGTGTAGGTGAACAGCGTAAGAAACGAAATCGCATAGCGCGTTATCTCCTTAAGACTCGTGCTGAAATTCATCGAGAAAAGTGCGCTAACCGCGCACCAACCAAGCCATAGAGCGATACAGAACCAAAACGCGGGATATTCTGGCCGGGCGAGTTGCTGATAGATTTTTTCCTCTCTCCATGCGGCAAAAAGAAAAGTTGTCATGAGGACCCAAAAAATCATGGAGGCTACCGGGGGTGGAAGAAAGCTGGGTACTAACACGGTGAATGCGATCCATACTTTCCAGCACCGTTCGGGGTAACGGATCGCAGCCAGAAAACCTAGGACCGCAAAAGGTAGAAGCATCCCCACGAAGGGCGATCTTAGGAAAATTATTCCCCATAGAATACCTAGTACAAGATAGAACACAGGAACAGGATTTTCCGCGCGCGCCCTTTTCACATGCCTGGTGTCCAGGATTGCGGATTCAGTGTTCATGCCAACTTTCTCTTCTGGTCTAGCAGTTCGCGGAATTGCCAAAAGAATATAAGGAGACAGATGGCAAAGGCGGATATTCTGAACATCGTAATCGGTTGCGGAGGAATAGAAGGGAAGAGCTTAGAGGCAAAGGACGGCAGTAAAATGACCGAACTTGCAACTACCAGAGCCGGTGTATAGAGGCTTAACGTTTTCGACAAGACAACGCGCGGCTTCCAGCCGATTTTCCAGAAGGCGAAGCCCAGCAGAGCGAGGGAACAAAAACCGTAGGCGATGGTTGTGCCGATGGCCGCACCTAAAATTCCAAATCCGCTTCTTAAAAGCGTGACGCTCATGTAAATGTTTAAGGCGATAGCGGCCAGGTAAAAGCCCAGCACGCTTTTCTGTCCGTTTATGGCGACTATGAAGGGCTTTGTTGAGATGGCAAACCCCATGAACAAACTTCCCCACACTAAGATGCGGATGGCGGGAATCGCCGGTTTGTATGCGGGAAGCCATCCTTCTATCATCGCGGGTAAAACAAGCTCGAACGCCGCGATGGCCAGCGGCATGATTTGAGACAGCATTTTAAGAGGTATCCATAAATGCGGAAGGATGTCGACCGGTTTTCCGTTTTGCGGAAAGTCGTGATGCAGTTTCGGTTCTATCGATGCCACCACGACGTGAGGAAACAAGAAGAAAAGCTGTGCCGCCATTACCGCAAGCACGTAGTAACCGAAGTCTGAAGTACCGACATAGGCCAATATAACAAGACGGTCTATCCAGCCGGGAGCCTCGAAGATAACGGTCATAAGCGCGATCGGCCATCCCGCTTTTAGCATGGGCCTGAGGTCGCTCCACAGCCACATAAATTTTCGCGAATAGTCTGAACTTGCCCGGAGGTACAAAAGGCCGGCTAGCGCGGGCAGGGTTGCCGCTGCGTATAATCCGGGGAGTCCAAAGAAGGGCACGAGTGAGATGGTTAGAACCAGACTGGAAAGATTGGCCCAGAACAATGCTTTACTAAGACACCCCAATTTTCCTTCCGCGCGCGCCACGGTTTGCTCGAAATAGAAAAGTATTTCGATAAGTAACGTTATTCCTGCCACAACCCATCCCATGCGAAATAGGGCGGGCGTGCCGGGCGGCAAAGTTAAAGCCGCGAGCCAGAATCCTAAGGATGCGGCCCCGAGCATAATGGTGAAGAAGGTTGAGGAGAGCCGTATGACTTTCTCGACCTCACCCTTTCTTCCGAGGCTTATAAGTTTCGGAACGTTTTTGATGACCATTTCTTGAGTGCCGAGATGCAGATGATAACCAAAGGAGACCATGAACATGAGCACGCCCCAGAATCCGTACAGTTCCGGACCGAGCCATTTGGCATTAATGAATCCCCTCAATACACATAAAAAGCGGCAGGCATAAATGGTGAAAAGGTAGAGGGAAGTTAGTTTGAGATAAGAGAGCGAGACGGGAAACTTTTTAGGAAGGATATCGGAGATACGTGATAGAAATGATGAGCTGAGACCCGCGACTATGCTCCTCTTGTTTACCTTGAAGATGGCCATTTAAAACTTTTCAGATTTTGTTTGTTTCTATTTAGGTTGGGACCCGACAGCATTCATGTCCGGAATGGAGATATGATCTTCATCGGGTTCGTAGCTTGACGTGCAAGGCCCTATCATTTCTTTACCGGTGTCCGGTTTGAAGAAAATCTGCTTGCCTGCGAAAAACTTTTCCCACGAATCGATAAGAAAAGGACAAGACAGAAGGCTGATTAGACTTAAAACAGCCGCCGTGAAAATGGTAAGCATAATTTGCATCCAGACCGGTTTGGAAGCCGGGGGAACCGCTTTATCCAGAACAGCATACATTTCAAAGGTGCCGGGGGATTGTTTCCACAAAGTACGCGACAATTTTGCTTTGGCCTGTTCATCGAGAAGCTCCTGATAACGGCGGTTTGCTTGAGCTATCGTGATGTCCAGGCTGCGCGCTTCCGGTTCCTTTGACTTGAGAAGTTTAAGGCGCTCCCTTTCAAGGAAAAGTTGGTTGCTCAAAGCGGAATATCGCCTCTCGAGCTTATGGGCAAGCATTTTCCCCATCGCTTCTTTCTCGCGCTCTGCCTGAAGAACGAACGGGCTCGCCGGCTTGTAACGGCTTATGACTTGGTTTAAGCGGACATCGATTTCGGCCAGCTGCACGGCAAGCTCTCTTAAAGCAGGCTCGTCGGAAAGCGATGAAATGTCGGAGGCGGAAGGCACGTCTCCGTTGCGCAGACTGTCCTGATGCGTTTCGATGGATTGAATCTTATGTTTTAGAGAATCTACTTGATCCTGCGCGAGTTTAAGGTCGGATTCGTAATCGTCCCAGCCGTATTTAGAAAGAAGCTCTGCGCGCAAGGCCACTTTCCTTTCCAAAGTTTTGTGGACCGACCGGAGCTCGACGTCCAGGGCTGACACGAGCGCTCCGGCACGTTCGATAGCGGAGGACCTGCGGTAGCCGGCAAAGGACTCCGCGACCACATTGGCTATACGGGCAGATTCTTTTGCCGAGTGGGATTTTGCCGTAATGCGCAGTACGGAGGAGTGTTTTAATCTTTCAACAGTCACCTTTTTCCTTAACTGTTTGACGGCTTTGTTAAGAAAAATGTCATCCTCTTCTTTGGAGAGCGGAAAGAGCCCAAGTTTTACGAGCGTTTTGCCCAAGACTTTTTGGCTGAGTATTTGTTCTTCAAAATCGACGCCCGAGGTTTCCTCTTTCAGCAAATCCCATTCGCTTTGAACGGCTTTGGTGTCGACAAGCACCTGCGTGGAAGCTTGATAGATGGGACGGACAAAGAGACTCCCGGTCAGGACCACAAAAAAGAATGCGCCGGAAAAGGTGGATGCCCGAACGCTGTGGCGGGACCAGGGCGCGCTGAAACTGAGGCGAAGGCGCTCGAGTTTTTTCTTAATGAATTCGAAGGGCCGCAGGCGTTTCTTTTCGGCGCGGTTTAGGAAATACTCCAGAAATTCGGTCATGCGGGTACCGTATGGTTTAGTGAGGGTTGTTAATTTCTGTTGACTACGAAATCAGCCGGATTGGCGGCATCGTAGATGCCCAGATAAGTACGGCTGGCCGGCTCTGCGGTGGATGTCAGGTAGTTAACGAAATGGCTAACCTTCGAACTCAGTTTTTCCTGTACGAAAATAATGTCGCCGGGATGCAATTTAACATCGTCCTTCCATTCTTTTTTTCCGGCTGCTTCTTTAACGTTAAGATTCAGCAGAAACGTTTTCTGCTTTCCGTCGCCTTCGCGCCGGACGAGCAGTATTTTCTTGGACATGCCCGACCCGCGAAGCCAGCCGGCCATACCCAGGGCGTCCATGGCGGACATTCCGGGCATCCAATTGTAAAGTCCCGGGGCGTTTACTTCTCCGAGCACGCGAATTTTCGGCCGGGATGCCCGGCTCGGGATATAGATCACGTCGCCCGGCATGATTTTTAAAGCACCGATTCCCACATCGTTTTCTACGAGCGATTCGAGATCGACGTGAATGGCTTGCGTTCCGGCGTTTGCCGAACGGCGGAATATTTTTATGTGTCCGGCCAGGGCGTCCTCGTTCCATCCTCCCGCGTTTGCGACGGCCTCCAGGACGGTGGAGTTTTCGTTCCAAAGCGGGAAGGTGCCCGGGTTTTTCACGGAGCCGATGACGCTAAAACGCCGGCTTCTCATTTCAGAAACCGTCACCGTAATATGGGGATCCTCGATGTGCTGCAGAAGTTTTTGCCTAAGTAGTTCGGTGAGATCTTGGACCGTTAATCCGTTTGCATTGATCGGGCCGAGAAGCGGGTAGGAAAAATTGCCGTCGGGCAGAATGACAATTTCATGGGACAGTTCGGGGTAGCCCCACACCGTTATTTTGAGCGCATCGCCCTGACCTAAAACAAAGTTGCCTGCGAGTTCGTCCGGAATCGGCTGGGACGAAGGTTTTCTATCTCTGGGTCCTTGAATTTTTACAGGTTCTATGAGGACTTCTTTTCCTCTAAATGGTTGAATTTTTACAGGTTCAATCAGAACTTCTGCCGAAAGCGCAACCCATGGGGAGCTAACGGAAAAGAATAAAGCAGATAGGACTATCCTAATAATTGTTGCGCGCATATTCCGTAAGCTTAGCCCAGTTTCTAATTTTCGGTGGGAACTTTGTGGCGTATCTTATTTTAAATACGATTTCAATCAATTCTAATATCAGGACATGCAATTCATGTACCAAACCTATTCGGCAAAAGTTATTTTTGTGAAGATATTTTGCAACAGAAAATGGCTTACATGATGTTCAAAATTATGAAAAGCGGTTCTATTTTTAAACGGGGGCAGGCCTTATTTATAAGGCAAGTGGCAGTCTTTTAAGGTTCAAAAAGTTTGTAAATTACTTTATGTTTCAAAAGATTTACATGTCTAATTTTTAGCTCACAAAAGTGATTTTTATTTTTTGGGTGCCTATGTTTAAAAAGTTAATCACGTAGATAAAAAATGCTACGCGTTAAGCAATCGTTCAAAGCTTTGCGGCCATTTTGGGCCGAAGGTAAGGATCTCGCTGCTTGAGGGGTGGGGAAAGGATAGGAAGCCGGCATGCAGAGCAATCCGGAGTGACGGAATTGGTTTCCCTCCGTATTTGACATCGCCGGCGATGGGGTGGCCGAGCTCGGATAAATGCACGCGGATTTGGTTTTTGCGCCCGGTTTCGAGAGTGATTTCTAGAAGAGCATAGGGCCCGCTTGTGCGAAGCAGGCGATAGTGGGTGACGGCGTGCTTTGATCCGGGCGAGGACTCGCTCGTGCTATGCACCCGTTTGTCGCGGTCTTCGATAAGGTTGCTTTTAATCACGCCTTCTTTTTCTTCCGGCGCGCCTTCCGTGACCGCATAGTATTTTTTTACGGCCTTCGTCCAGTTGGTCTGCAACTTTTCTTTGGCCGCCGGATTTTTAGCAAATATAACAAAACCCGAAACATCGCGGTCGAGGCGGTGCACGATAAAAACGCGTCCCCGGCCGTCCGGTCTTTTTGCCTGCTCGTAGGCGGTCACTAGAAAATAAAGCGTATTTTCTTTTTCATGTTCGGTTCCCATGGTAAGCAGTCCGGCGGGTTTTTCCACGACAAGGATTTCGCGGTCCTCGTGAATGAGTTTGAATTTCAGCCTGCTTTTCATATGCGCAAGCGCGGCGTCTTTTTCGGACAGGAAATCAATCGTGTCGCTGGGGCTTAAGCAATGGCGGTTAAGGGTTACCACGCGGCCATTTACACGGACGGAGCCGTATTTCAGCATCTGCCTGATTTTCGTTTTCTTAAAACCGGTGAGATGTCGAAAGAGATAATCCAGAAGCAAGGACTCTTTCTCCACACAAAATATCTGCATAAAATGACCGCCCGCCTTTTTGTAGAAGCCGCCCCATACTTCGGACAGGACAGGCCGAAGTAGGGACTGCCCTCAATTTTGCAGGACCGCAAAATTGATGGGCCGCATTATAGCTTTTTTCAGAAAAAGCATGAACGGATGAATATCGCCAGGAATTTGTCCTTGATTTGCCGCTGGCCGTAGGCTATCATTTCACATAGTATATATATTTGTATATTATTTGAAATGATCATACGCCGAGTATACGATGCGATTTGAGGATCTCTACAAGGTATTATCCGGAAAAAAGTATTATGTCTTTTCTTTGGAGGACGTGTGTGTTTTTTTCCCTAAGGAAAAAAAGGGTACGCTGAAACAATATTTATCGCGCTGGAAGAGGAGCGGATATGTCGTCCCGCTCCGAAGAGGTCTTTATGAACTGGTGTATCCCGAGCGCCGTTCGTTGTCGGATATGTACCTTGCCAACAGGATTTATTCGCCGTCCTACGTGTCGCTTGAGACCGCGCTATCGCATTACAGTTTGATCCCGGAAGTCTCCATGGCCGTACTTTCGATTGCATCAAAACCCACCCGGCGGTTTAAGAATCATCACGGACTTTTTGTGTATTCCAGCGTCCAGCCCGAGGCGTTTTGCGGCTACACGATCGAGCATCACGGCGGTGTCGATATTGTGATCGCCGAGCCCGAGAAAGCCCTTGCGGATTTACTTTACTTTAGGACGTTGCGGGCGCAGAAATTTGATCCGGGCGCGCTTCGGCTCGATACGAAAAGAACCGCGCGCTTAAACCGGAAAAAACTGGATCATTACGGCGGTATTTTCGGAATCCATGTGAAAGGCCTCCTCCGTGCTTAGCGATGAGGCGCTCATTCAAGCGGCAAAAGAACGGGGCATGCCCGAAGGCAAAATGCGCGGCATTCTCAGGGAGTATCTGCAGGTTTTAATTCTAAAGGAACTTTACCGCATGGAGGCAGGGAAGAAGTTTTGTTTTACGGGCGGGACTTATTTGCGGCTTGTCCATCAGACGAAGCGTTTTTCAGAAGATCTTGATTTTAATGCCAAAGGGTTAACGAAAGCCGGATTTGAAAATGCATTGAATAAAGTTAAAGCGTCGCTGAAAAAAGCCGGGATGGATCCGCAGCTTGCATTCAGCCACTGGCAGAACTTATGGGTTGCGGAGCTGGTTTTTCCCGATATCGAGCGTGTTTACGGGGTGGTTTCCCGGTATTCCAGAAAAGAAGGCATTATGATCAAGCTGGAGGTCAACCGCCCAACGTGGAAAATTGAACCGGAGGCGCTCATGATTAAAGGATTTGGCGAGATGTATCCGGCCGTGTGCACGCAGCGGGGAGCCTTCTTTGCCGATAAAATTGACGCCCTGATGAAAAAGAACCGGGCACGGCATTTGTTTGACTTGATGTTTATGCTCGGTGCGAAGTATCCGATTGATGAAAAGGTGTTGAGAGCGGTCGGCGTCAAGGAAGCCCCGCTTGAAGCCCTGGCTCGCCGGGTGGAGTTGTTTTCCCCCGCCGAACTTAAAGCCCAGGCCGAATCCCTCCGCCCTTTTCTTTTTGAGGAGCATGAAGCTGAGCTTATTGTGAACGCCAAGACGGTGATGCGCCAATTGCTCGAACAATATGGCCGCACTGTATAATACTGTTCCTTCGTGTTTTGGTTTCGTTAACGTTTGTTAACCGTGGAGATTAAATGTATGGCCAAGAAAATCAATAAGAGCCTTGCCGTAATAACCGTTTGCCTGGCCGTTTCAAATGCCGTGACGGCCGCGGCGTATTTCAGGCTGGATGCGCTTTACCGTCAGTGCGGGGTAGAAAAAGAAGAATTGATGATGGACTCTCTTGCGATGCGCGCAAGCGAGTCGGTGAAAAGGCTTCAAGCCTCGGCACAGGATGCGAGCCATGCGGTCCAGCTGCAAACCGAAAAAACGCTGGCGGAGCTGCAGCAAATCGCCAAAGACGCTTCGGAAGTCATTCGCGGACAGGCCGAGAAAATGGCCGCGGAGCTTCAGACGACCAGCGGGGAATTGCTTACTTCTTTGAATAACGAACTCGACGCGTTTCAGCGGAATATGAACGCGCCTCTTCCGGAGGACGCCAACGCGCCAAAGACTGCTTCGCAGCCGCCGCCGCAGGCTCCTGCTTTAACAAAATAAGCCGAAACAGTTTCAAAAGATCGCGTCTCGTTGAAATATGAATATAATACGCTCAAATTTCAAGGACATGAAGCAGTCGGAAATAATATCGGTTCTCGAGGGGCGAGTATTTGATATAATTCCAATGAATTAACTGTTGGGTTGCGGCGGACGCGTAAAGATTGAATTTTGATTTGCCCTCCATTTTCATAACGAAAGTGGAGGGTATTTTTATGTCCGGGCATGTACGTCGTCGCTTAATGGTCTCCTCAAATAAGTCTCTTCTGCATGAAATTCAATCCTTAATTGAATCGGCACATCGACGGGTTGCAACCATCGTCAACGCCGAACTCGCCTTGCTTTATTGGCGCATCGGCGTAAAAATTCGAAAAGAGATTTTGAAAGAAAAGCGCGCTGATTATGGCGAAAAAATTGTGACTACGCTATCGAAGCAGTTAATACCCCATTATGGGGAAGGGTTCGGTTCTCGCAATTTGTTTAGAATGATAAAGTTTTCTGAATGTTTTCCCGGCGAAAACATTGTGACGACACTGTCGGCACAATTGGGTTGGAGCCATTTTGTGGAGATTCTACCCGTCAAAGATCCTCTTGCCCGTGATTTCTACGCCGAGATATGCCGTATCGAACGTTGGAGCGTGCGCATGCTGAGGGATAGAATTTCCAGCATGCTTTTCGAACGCACCGCGGTTTCCCGAAAACCGAAGGCGTTCATCAAGAAAGAACTTTCCCTACTACGCGAGACGGGCAGGATGACGCCCGACCTTGTTTTCCGCGATCCCTACGTCCTAGATTTTCTTAAGCTCAAAGATACGCACAATGAGAAAGATATGGAATCGCTCATATTGCGTGAATTGGAGTCGTTTATTCTGGAATTGGGCGCGGGATTTTCGTTTGTTGCGCGTCAGAAAAGGATTACCGTTGACGGCGAAGATTATTATCTGGATTTGCTTTTCTATCACCGCAACCTTGGCAGGCTCATCGCCATCGAGCTCAAGCTGGATAAGTTTAGAGCGGAATACAAAGGGCAAATGGAGTTGTATTTACGATGGCTTAATAAGTACGAACGCCGCGCAGGTGAGCCGCATCCGCTCGGCCTGATTTTGTGTGCCGGGAAATCGGAGGAACAAATAGAACTTCTCGAATTGGGTAAAAGCGGTATTCGCGCCGCCGAGTATTTAACCGACCTGCCTTCGCGGAAAACACTGGAGAAAAAACTTCGACAGGCTATTCGATTAGCCCGTGAACGTTTACTCGCCGAATAGGGAATATGCGGTTACCGCGCGGCCCTATGAAAAGCTCATAGAAAAGTAACCCCTCTCTTGGTAACATACGTGCAGATGCGTTCCTTTTAAAGCGTATCCGTCCCGCACTTTTTGCAGAAAAACTGATTTACAAAGATAAGTATGCGCTATCCGGCCGCAGGAGCAGATTATGGAAAAACGTTTTTTGGTGTGCTAAGGTATCGCAAGAAATGAGCAAACAGCCCAACATTTACATCATCGCGGGACCCAACGGCTCGGGAAAAACGACCTTTGCGGAAGAATTTCTTCCTCATTATGCCGAATGCCGGACCTTTGTGAACGCGGATACCATTGCGCGGGGTCTTGCGGCGTTTTCTCCGGATGGCGCTGCATTAAAAGCCGGCCGGCTTTTGCTTGAGCAGATCGAGGTTTATGCGGCTAAAAGGATCGATTTTGCTTTTGAAACTACGCTATCCGGAGTGACGTATCTTTCGCGGTTAAAAAATCTAAAGAAAGAAGGCTACCGCGTTCATCTTTTTTTTCTATGGATTCCCGATGTCAAACTTTCTCTTGCTCGTGTTGCGCACCGCGTCAAAATGGGCGGACACGATATCTCCGAAAAGGTAGTCCGCCGGCGCTTCCATAAAGGGATCAAGAATTTCTTCAAATTGTACAAGCCCATTCTGGATTCTTGGATGCTGTTTGACAATTCGGGGAATGCGCCTCATGCCATTGCAAAGGAAGAATCCGGTAAGCTCGAGATCTTTGACGAAAAACTTTATGACAAAGCGGTCAACCTAACGGAGAAATGATGACCAGAAAAGATATTCAAACCATGCAAGCTAACGCAACGAAAGCGCTGAAGATAGCCGTCAAAAAGGCCATCGCCCGGCATGAAGCGGCCGGTGTTCCGGCTGTCGTATGGCAGAATGGAAAAGTTGTGCGCCTGCCGCTTAAACGTTCGAAGCGCAAACGCTAGTAGGACAGTTGCTCATAATTTGAGTTCTACAGATTTTATAAATTTCATGTCATTCTGAAGCGCGGCTTGCCGCGCCGAAGAATCTCTACTTTGAAATGCTCCGCTCAGTAAAGCAGTCCCGCGCTTTTTTGCGGGAGAACCGTTTTGGTTTATGAGAAATTAATCGATGAAGCCTTCCTTCGGATGTAGAGCAATACCTGTCCTTCAGAGAACCGGCACCGTATCGGTAAGGAACGACTATGAGTTGAGGAGAAAACTTAAAGAGATTACCGACAAATACCGAGGAGATACTGTTGGCAAGCAAATTAAGTTAATAATGGAATTGTCTAAACAACACCCTCACTCGATAACTCTTAGGAGAGAAGCGATACCGTCAGATCGATCAACCTTCGCGTTTAATTGTTTTATGTACGCTTTTGATATGCTTGATTCATCTGAAGTTGAAACAATCCGTCATAGGTATCCATTCACATTAAACATTTTTCCTGGCTCAGGGTTCGTAGATTTTTTACTCAATACTGCTGTGATGCAAGAAAGACGGGAAAATGCAAAGGATGGAGACGTAATTCTTTATCGTGATAGTGCAAAGATAACGCATGCAGGTAAGATAATTTCGGGGAGGATTGAATCGAAGTGGGCCGGCGGTCACTTATGGGAGCATGACATTCTCGAAGTGCCCATTGACTATGGAGACGAGTTAAAGTTTGTTACGGGGATCAAAAGGAATCTATGCATTTCTTCTTTCTTTGAATATGCAAAGTTAAAAGGTGCGGATGAAAGTCTTTGCAAATTTAGAAATTAATTTGAAACCAGTTACTGTGAGCTAAAACAGTTTTAAAAGGGACAAAGTTCGTGGAAACCAGGCCGGTTTTCCCAGGGATGCATTTAGATCGGAACTCCGTTCCTCCGAGAACCGGTACGGTTTGCAGGAGAACTGTGTTGATTTGTTACTGATTCTTTTAGCAACCGATTGTATACGAGATTCGTGACTTAACCGGAAGGACAAAACCGTGGAGAAAAGAAGCTATGTCTCTTGTATCAAGCATTGTGACGATTGAATTTTCAAAAATTTTCAGCTCTTCAAAAAATGAAAAGAATCACGATTCCCCATGTACGCTACGTTTTAAGGTGTTGCTAGACGGAGAAGAGAGACCTAAAACCGTTGATATGATTGTTACGGCAGAGTTTATGGAGGAGTCTATCTTTTTCGGAAAGACTGATCTTGAGGAACTATTTAAAAAGGCCCCAGAATGGTTTGTTAATTTAGGATTAATCAAGATTGAAGAGATGATAAACGTGCAGTCCTTACAAAAAGAAACATTCATTTCATGTCAGGACTTTGAGCAGGCAAAAAAGGTTAAGGAAGGGAAGTTATCCCCATTGAGTGAGTGTGTTAGCCCAAACAAATTCCAGTTCAGTCCGGTTATTCCGAAAAAAGAAATTGGATTCCATAGCCTACGCTGACTTAAAGCAAAGAGTCAAACAGTACCGGTTCTCGGTGGAATGAAACGACGGGAGGGGAATGTGGAAATGAAAAAGATCTTGCTCCTTTGCGCATTGACTACAATTTTATGCAGTTGCGCGACGCCGTATCACAAATACGGGAATTGGAGTGGTGGGGGATATACGGATTTAAAAATTCAAGACAATATATTTAAGGTAACTTTTGGAGGGAACGGATACCCGAATCGTGGCGAAGTGGCTGACTTTGCCTTATTGCGTTCGGCAGAGGTTACGATTGAGAATGGGTATAGCTATTTTGTGATCACTAAAGAAAACGCTTGGTCACAGGTCTCTACAGGGATTGGTGAAGCGCTTAAGCAGGTCGGGACGGGATTACAGCAAGCTGGGACCGGTGTGAGCGGTATTACTGGCGAATTGTCCCAGAAAGAAATATTGGAACACGACAACCTTGCTTCTGAAACCAGGTTTTACGATGAGCAAACCCAAGGCGGCTCATGGCCGACGGTTTCTTACACGATCGCGTGTTTTATGGATGCTCCCAACGACATTAATACTACGGTATATGATGCAAAGCAGGTCAGCGATAATCTTCGCGCAACTTATAAAATCAAGCCCAAAGCTCCTCAGCGAAAGTAAAAGTAACGGTACCCTTCCAAAAATGCCGCATTTGTTGGTGGTATGTTGCTCGCCAAAGTTAAACAAATCATCCCCATCCTTATCTTGAGATTCACGCAATAGCGGTCCCTGAAGATCCTTCTCTCCGTAATCGGTTAACCAACATTGATTACAATATTAATGTTTGTTGGTTAACCGGCGGAAGGCGGATTACGGTGGGATCCGCACATTTCACGTTCCAGAATATTGTTGACTTACACTCCATTTTCGGCGAATTTGGCAAACATTGGTTCAACGTTCATTTTCCTCGAAAAGAAGCCCACTGCTGAGTTTTTAGAATCATAAGTTATACCCGATACGGCATATTAATCGTTAAAATATAAATAAGTATACCCAAAGAGGTATAACTTAACTAATTTATACCTGTAAGGGTATGAATTTTTTTTAATATATTGAAACTATACCCTATCTGATATATAATTTATATCAACATGGAAAGCATGGGCGCACAAATTCAGCTTTTACGCAAGAAGGCCGGGCTAACCCAAATAGAATTTGCCAAAAGGGTAGGCGTCGGCCTTCGTTTTATTCGCGATCTTGAGCAGGGCAAATCCAGTGTGCGTTTGGATAAGGTTAATCAAGTTCTCGAATTCTTGGGGCATCACCTTGAGGTTATTTCAAACCGTGAGCGAAAACATATTTCGAAAAGCGATAGTTAACTATAACGAACAGTTAGCCGGCCGTTTGTGGGAAACTGAAAATGGTTTCCGATTTGTGTACGACGAGAATTATCTCCGTTCAGGCCAGCCGGTTTCGACTTCTCTTCCCCTTCGTAGAGAACCTTATGAGTCAAAAGAACTCTTCAGCTTCTTTCAAGGCCTTTTGCCGGAAGGCTGGTATCTTGATATCGTGAGCCGAACGTCAAAAATAGATTCGAATGATTCATTCGGTCTTCTGCTTGCTACCACCGGAGATACGATCGGTGCGGTGACGGTACATAAAGCCCAATAGAAAATGATGGATCCTAAATTACTCAAAGACTTGTTCGGCATGAATCACGTGCCGGCCATCGCCTTATCCTTGCAAGACATTCCTTTGAAAGCACAGGACATGGCGGGCCGGATGTCGATCTCCGGCGCGCAGCCTAAGTTGTCTCTTAAGCTGAATAAGCGAAAGGGCGAGCTCGTAGTGGCCCCGACGGAAGGGGAATATATTTTAAAACCCCAGATTCAGCAGTTTCCGCATACGCCTGAAAATGAGAATTGCTGCATGGATATCGCCCGCACCTTGGATATTGACGTCCCGCCGCATGGTCTTCTGCCTTTGACGGACGGAAGTCTGGCTTATATCGTGAAGCGGTTTGACCGGATCGGCAAAGAAAAAATCCACCAGGAAGATTTCTGTCAAATTCTCGAAAAGAAAGATAAGTATCTCGGCTCTCTGGAGCAGGCCGGCGACAAACTAAAAGAAATTTCTGCCGTGCCCGGCCTTGACGTTCAGCTTTTTTTTGAACGTGTCGCTTTCAATTTTTTAATCGGCAACGGGGACGGGCATTTTAAAAACTATTCTATCTCATACCGTAAACAAGACGGAATCCGGCTTTCGCCCGCATACGATATCGTTTGCTCAAAATTGGTTATTCCCACCGAAGAAGATTCGGCGCTGACTATGAACGGCAAAAAAAATAACCTCACGCGTAATGATTTTGATACGTTCGCCGATTATGTAAAGATTCCGGAAAAGATACGTTATGAAAAATTTATGGGGAAGGCAGAGGAAATCAAGTCCTTCATTAAGAACAGCCGGCTGCCGGGTGATTTTAAAGAAAAGTTTGTAGAGATCGTTTTCGCCAGATACACCCGCCTAAAGATTCAACACGGGTGAAGTGTGCAAAGGTACCTGTTAGTATTCACCGGCATGTGCAAGGGCGGCGAGTATAAAATGGAGGAACCGTCCCCTCCAAAGCCGGAGACCAAAGAGGTGGAAGACAAAGCGAAACCTAAACGGAAAAGGATCGAAATGATTGAATAAGGGAGGAAGAATGATTGAATAAGGGAGGAAGAATGAAAGCGTGCATTTACGTTTTATTGCTTTTGACGGTTTTTATGGCACCCCAGGTTGCGTTCAGTCTAGAATGTCCGGAAGGTTCCGAACTCAAGCGTAAAGAAGATACCGGAGAAGAAGAGGTGTTCTACTGCAAATGCCTACCGGGGCGGGTTCTTATTGGAGATCGCTGCAAGGAATGCGATTCTAAAGATCAGGTGATTCTGATGCAGCAACACAAGGCAGCTATTGAAGGGATGAAAGCCAGTTTGGAGAGCCTGAAATTTGAAAAAACTCAAATCCGCCAGCAAGAGATGCTGGAAGATCTGCCACGGCTCTTTTTCTAGCTGAGGTGGCGAGTTATCTCTCTCGTGTGGACGCGGCGATTCGAAAAAACCCTGAAATAGAAACAGCCATTTCGAATATCAAGACTTTTGAGGACATTGCTCGCAAAAAAGCCGAAGCCATCAAAACCTGCCTGACAACGGTCCAGAAATTGTAATGGGAGATCAAAAAACCCGTTTAGCTGTAGTGAGATTTTGAAATCGTTGCCGAAGCCCTTAAGAGAATGGCGGCGAAATGAAGATCTTCGGCAAATCCACGAACGATCATTGAAAGAAAAGACTCCTACTATTACGAACCTGCCCATTGCGCCCGCCGAAGGCGGATCCCTGCCTGCGGCAGGCAGGCGTTTCTGGCGGAGAAGGGCAAAGGGAGAGTCCGACTCCTCGAGAAATCGGAGTCAGATCGTAACCACTAGGGTGTAGGTTTGAGTCCTACCGGGGGCCAGATTTGGTTGTAGCACACCGCAGTTACGGTGAAGCGGGCCAGCTCACCTTTAAAGTTTTTTCCATCGGAAAGGAATTCAAAATAGCGGGCGAAATGAACGCCAAACAGGACGGTGTACCGAGCTTCAGGAATGCGGACGGCAACGTGAAGTTTGAATCACATCACAAATAAAAAGGTGATGATGCCGACGGCTATGGCCAGAAAAACGATGAGCCCCCACAGGTTTTCGGTGAGAAATGCCCGCAGATTGCCGAAGAGGCCTACCTTAACTCCCGTCGATTCGCCGCAAAAAACACATAAGAGCGCTTTTTGGCGAACCGGCTTTCCGCAAGATCGACAGAGCCGTGCTTTTTCCTCCGTCTCTTCTTCCTCATCCCATTTTCGCCTCAGGGCAGGAGGAATTTTTTCTTCTTCGCTTTCCCCATCAGGAATTTCATTTTCTAGATCCACAAGCATCTCCCGGAAAAAGGCTATGTTGTCAAAAAATGGTAATATTGGCCAGTAAAAAAACCTTTCCCCAATTTAGCAATGAGTTTAAGCTGATTTATGGATGGACGGAACAAATGATTCTACCTTCGCCGGATTTTAAGCCTGCCTGGTGGTGCCGGGGCGCGCACGCGCAATCCATTTTCGGAAGTTTGCTTAAAACATCGCGCGTTCCTTTAAACCGGAAGCGATTCGAAACGCCGGACGGCGATTTTCTCGATTTGGATTTTCTGGAATCAGACGGAAATAAAACCTGCCCTCGCGTCGTGATCGTTCACGGCCTCGAAGGTTCTTCGAAATCTCCCTACGTACAAAATATGCTTGCCGAAATCGAGCGGCGCGGTTGGCGTGCGGTTGTCCTCAATATGAGAATGTGCAGCGGCGAGCCGAACCGAGTTAAGCAAACTTACCACTCGGGCAAGACCGAAGACCTGGATTTTATCGTCCGCGAACTTTCAAAAGAATGCCCGGAAGAAAAAATGCATCTGGTCGGTTATTCCATCGGTGGAAATATCGTTTTGAAATGGCTCGGCGAGCAAGGCGAAAAAGCCGCGCAGACGATCGCAAGCGCAGCCGCTGTTTCCGTGCCGTACGAATTGGCGCGCTCGGTTGAACGGATGGACCGGGGTTTTAACCGCGAAGTGTACACGCGGCTGCTTCTATGCCGGCTTCAGAAAAAGCTCGCGGCCAAGAAGAAACTTTTTCCCGATGCGATCCGCTGCGAACGTGCAGGGCGGTATAAGACATTCGCGGAATTTGATGATGAGGTTACCGCGCCGCTCAATGGGTTTAAAGATGCCAACGACTATTGGCGAAAATCAAGTTGTAAGCCCTGGCTGAAATTTGTTAAAGTACCGACGCTTTTAATTCACGCCGAAGACGACCCGTTTTTTCCGGGATCGCTTCTTCCGCTGGATGAGATTCGGAAATCCGAGTTTCTGAAAGCTCTGATCGCACCTGCGGGCGGGCATATCGGGTTTGTTTCGGGCCGCTCGCCGTGGGAGAGAATAAACTGGCTGGAGCGTACCATCCTGGATTTTTTTGCGGAGAAGGACACCGCGGTAACGGAAAGTCCACATTTTTTAGTTGCCTAGACGCTAACAGGCTGGGAAAGACGGGGTTTCGAATCTGCAGACTGGGGAGTGCGTTTTTCAAGCGTCATGCGCAGGCCGTATTTGGATTTGAGCGCGGTGAGAGGCTCGAGAGCAATCGGGTGATCTTTCACCATTCGAAGCCGCCAATGCGGGGCAATGACGGCGATGGCGAGCAATGCTTCCTGCCAGGCGAATCCTTCACCGATACATTTCCGATGACCGGCCGCAAAGGGAAAGTAGGCGCATTTCGGCCGCTTGGCCTCTTCTTCCGGCGTGAAGCGCCCTGGAATAAAACGCTCCGGTTCGGGAAAGAAACGCGCGTCGCGATGAACGACATACTGCGAATAAAAAATCGTTGAATCGCGCGGAATAACGTAACGTCCGAGTTGGAGATCTTCGTGATCGGGCCGGCGCGCGGCGGCCCACACCGGCGGGTAAAGCCGCATCGATTCGGACAAAACCATTTTTGTGTAGACGAGTTTCGGCACGTCCTCAATCGTTGACCGCCTTCCGCTTCCTCCGAGCACCGAATCCAACTCCTCATGCATTTTCCGTTCGACGTCCGGATGTTCGGATAGTAAATACCAAGTCCAGCCGAGCGCGGACGCCACCGTTTCATGGCCGGCCATAAATAACGTAATAATTTCGTCGCGAATTTGCCGGTCGGTGATGTCTTTGGCGTCCGGCGATGTCTTTTGCGCGCGAAGCATTGCGGAAAGAAAATCCTGTCCTTCAAGATTTCCTTCGCTCCGCTTCTTTTCCATCATCGAATAAATCTTCTCATCCAAATAACGCCGCGCTTTGGCCAGCCGCGTAAATTTTCCCGTTACGGGGAAGCGTTCGCGGAGCACTTCCCATGTAGATTTGAAATCCTGACTCATGTGGAGGTGAACCAAATACGCCGCTTCGCTGAGTTTTTTGATTTCATCCCGAAAACCGGTGCCAAAAAGGAAATTAACAATAACGCCGAGCGTCAGATGGGTCATTTCCTCGGCGATATCAAGCGTCTGGCCGTGCTGCCAAGCGGAGACGGTGTGTTCGGCCTCCGAGATCATCAATTCGGCATGCCCCACAATTTCCGGCCGGTGAAACGAAGGCTGGACGGTTTTCCGCATGATGCGGTGGAGCTCGCCCTGCGAAGTCACAAGCCCTTTGCCTAGCGCATGGCGAAGCGCCATGGGACGGGAAGTCCGGATTTTGTAGCCGGACATCAGAATTTTTTCAATATAATCGGGATGATTTACGAGGTAATGATGGCGCCCGAAATTCCGGATAAGCATGATGTCGCCGTAATCACGGGAAAGACGCGTTACAAAACGGAGCATATCGCGGCCTTCGGCAAAATAAAGTTGGGCGGCTTTAAAAAGGCTAGGGCCCGGGGGCTGGGGAGCGGAATGGTCTGAATTCACCCGCGGATGCTAACAAAGCCAGGGAAAAAAGTCTACCCCCTCTCACGAGCAACTCATCCTGAGTTGCTTCGGCGCCAATTACTTTTGACCGGCGCAGTCCCACGGGAAACTGAATATGGCACTGCCCAGACAAATCCCGTGGGGCGGATACGGCGGGGGCTACTCATCCATGAGTCCGGGTGTCATTGCGAGGAGCGAAGCGACGAAGCAATCTAAGTACACCGAGATTGCTTCGGCTACGCTTGGGATTTTGCCTCGCAATGACGATTTTTTCGGTTATACTAACTTCCCTTTATGAAACAAGTTCGCCATTATATTGAGTATCTCATTCTCGGACTTTTGGTGGCGCCGGGTAATGCCTTGCCGCTTAAATGGGCCTACCGGCTCGGTGATGTGATCGGGGATCTTATTTACAAAAAATCGCATAAACGCCGTGCCGTTGCCGAGCGAAATATCCGCTTGGCTTTTCCCGAAAAGTCCGAGGTCGAAGTCACCCGGCTCGCGCGCGATTGTTTTCGTAATGGCTGTACGCTCAGCATCGAACTCTCTCGCTTACATAAGCTTGCCCCGCAGATCGAAAAATATATCGATACTGAAGGCGAAGATGTCGTGTGGCGTGCCTTGGAGAAAAAGCGGGGCGTGGTTCTCCTCGTCTCCCATCTCGGCAACTGGGAAATCATGGCCAACCGCGCCGCAGCCGCCGGTTTTCCTATTCATGCGTTGGCGCGTCCCTTGAAGAATAAATTTATTTACGAACGCGTAAAGCGCGTGCGCGGAAGCCGTGGTTTAAAAAGCATCGATAAATCCGGAGCCGTTCGCTCAACCATTAAACTTCTTAAGCAAAATCAGGTTGTGGCCATGTTGGTCGATCAGCGCGAATCGCAGGGCGGTATCGAAGTCGATTTCTTCAATCGCAAAGCCCTCACCGGTACGTTTGCTGCGTTTTTAGCCATTAAATATAAACCGGAGCTGATCTTCGTCCGCTTTACACGATCGCGTGAAGACCGGTCCAAGTGGCACATGCGTTTCGCGCCCTATGACCCGGGCCCGTTAAGCGGCGATGACGCCCAGGACATGCGCCGGATTACGCAGACGATCATGAACACCTTCGAAGCCTGGATTCGTGAAAATCCTGAAGGTTGGTATTGGATGCACGAACGTTGGCGTCTCGACGGCGCGCCCAAAACCCGCGATCTCGCAAATTTTGCGCGCACAAAATAATTCCCGCTTTTAGTCATTCCCCCCTAGACCTTTTTAAGATTTACCCTGAAAGCGAACGCTGCAATTTTTGATAGACTTTCTCCGTTTTGTGAGTCAATTCGCATCTTGAAAAAATATTGACAACCATTTTTTTTGAGCGTATAGTCCCCGCTTTAATTGCCGAATCCGCAACGCGGACCGGGGGACCCGATTCAATTTCTTAAGGGGCGAATTACCGCCAGGTAACAGGTAGTCCTTTCTCACCTGAGCCCGTCAGCTAACCCCGTAGGCATTCAGAGAGGAAAAATGACTGAGAAGCACGAGCCTACGGACTCCGCTTTACCAACTTCACTTCGTTTGCGTGTCAAAAATGCGCTCTTCGGACCGGCGAGAAATCTACAAGACCCCTCTCTCGCTCATAAAATTTCCCTCGTTGCTTTTTTGGCTTGGGTCGGTCTTGGCGCCGACGGTCTTTCCTCATCTGCTTACGGTCCCGAAGAAGCTTATCGGGCACTTGGCGGACATACCTATCTTGCTTTATTCCTCGTTTTAGCAACGGCCGCAACCGTCTTCATCATTTCTTATGCGTACAGCCGCATTATCGAACATTTTCCGTTGGGCGGAGGCGGCTATATCGTTGCTACGCAACTTCTCGGAAAACACGCAGGGGTAGTTTCCGGATGCGCGCTTTTTGTGGATTACATTCTCACCATTACGGTCTCGATTGCTGGCGGAGGGGACGCGCTCTTTAGCTTACTTCCTGTTTCGCTGCATATGTATAAATTGCCCGTTGAATTTGGCGCGATACTTTTTCTAATCATCATGAATTTGAGAGGTGTTAAAGAATCCGTAGCGGTTCTCATTCCTATTTTTATTACCTTTATCATTACCCATTTCATTTTAATCTTCGGCGGTATCTTGATGCATTTGCCCGAAGTGCATTCCATTGCCGGAGAAGTTTCCGAAGGCTTTAAGCGGGGTCATGCCGAGCTTGGGGGATGGGGACTTTTCTTTCTTTTTCTTCGGGCCTATTCGCTCGGGGGCGGAACGTATACCGGAATAGAAGCGGTTTCGAACGGAGTTGGTATTTTACGAGATCCCAAGGTGGAAACGGGAAAGAGAACCATGCTTTACATGTCTGTTTCACTGGCGCTCACGGCCGGAGGACTACTTCTTTGCTACATGCTTGCTCATGTTCATCATGTGCCGGGAAAGACTTTAAACACGGTACTCGCTACCGAACTCATGGCCGGCTTTCAGCTCGGAGGGCTGCCTCTCGGTAACTGGTTGGTTCTTATCACCATTGCTTCTGAAGCCGTGCTTTTGCTTGTCGCTGCCCAGACGGGTTTTATTGATGGGCCCCGTGTCATGGCAAACATGGCCTCGGACTCCTGGCTTCCGAAAAAATTCGCCGCACTTTCCGACCGCTTAACGATTCAAAACGGCATTCTGCTCACCGGCGTTTCGGCGATGGTGATGTTGGCCTACACAGGAGGGCATATCGGAATTCTGGTCGTCATGTACAGCATTAACGTGTTTCTCACCTTTTCTCTTTCCGAACTGGGCATGATCGGTTTTTGGTTCCGGCACCGGAAAAGAGAACCGACGTGGAAGAAAGATATTTTAATTCACGGCGTTGGCTTCGTGCTTTGCTTTTCGATTCTCTGCGTGATGATTGCCGAAAAGATGCGCGAAGGCGCTTGGCTTACGGTGGTGATTACCTGTGCCTTTATCGGATTGTGTTTTCTGATTAAAAAACATTACCTCAACGTTGCCAAGCTTATCCGCGACGTCGATCGAATTTTTGAGGGTTTGCCGAGTACAGCATCTGCGAACAAAGTGGAGAAATTCAATCCGAAAAATCCAACTGCCGTAGTTTTGGTGGGTGGATACAGCGGGCTCGGCATTCATATTCTTTTAAATATATTCAGGCTTTTCCCCGGAAGTTTCAAAAATGCCGTATTTTTATCGATCGGAGTCGTTGATTCAGATTTCTTCAAAGGGAACGAGCAGGTGGAAGCGGTTACTCACCGGACCAAAGAAAGTTTACAGCGTTATGTCGATATGGCGCAAAAAATGGGCATTCCTGCCGAGTGCGATTTTCGGATTGGTACGGAAGTAGTTGAATCGATATCGGATTTGTGTGTTGAGGTTTCCAAAAAATACGCACACACCGTATTTTTTGCCGGAGAACTTGTCTTTGAGCGGCCGCAGTGGTACCACCGCATTCTGCATAACGAAACCGCCTATGCGATCTTAAGGCGTATTCGCTTTGCGGGCCTTCCGATGGTTATTCTTCCTATACGTATTTCTTCAAATCCTGCGCATTAAGGCGGGCGGTTAAGGATTAAAAACCGAAAAGCAGCTGTGACATTTCGCTCGCAGCCCACCGGGAGGAACGATACGTTCCTTCTATAACTTCTACTACCCCTAAGGGATCCAAATCTTTCATAGCGCGGCTCATAGCCAGGTGTTTTACTTTGCTTTCGACGTCACTGACAATCGCTGCGTAGTCCTCTAAATTTTTATACGTTTCTTCGAAATTGATTCGGATACTCTGCGTAGAAGCGTATTCCGTCCCGACTTTATCTTCCACAACAATGCGATCGATTTTTAATTCCAAACGGTCAATTAAAATTTTAATGAATGCGGGAAGTTTCGGTGAATCAACGCTGGGTTGGCCACCGTTCGTTTGAGTAACAGTTAGCGTAGCGACATGGACATTCAATCGTTTGAAATGAAGTTGGCCTTTCATTAGACGGGCAGGATCAACTTCAAAAAACAAGGACGGAATTTCGGCCTTACTGCTTTTGGGAAGACCGGGAAAATTGCGGAGATAAAGCCCTTTAATTTCCAAGGTCCAGCTTTCCTTACCGAGTTCTATTTTAGGTGCTAATGTCGAAATGTGAATATGGGGCCAAGTGTTTGTGGAAATAAAGGCCGTTGCCAAAACAGTTCCGGCGGCAAAGCACCATAATTTTTTTATGAGTAAAGTCAGTGTCATTTTTAAATCTCTATACCTTTCCTAACCTTTCCTAAAAAATCTCCTTATTAATAATAAAAAGACGGATCTGTTTGAGGGGAGGCAATATGGGTTTTGGGTGTTCTAAGAAGAGTAGCCTATGATTATAGGAATTGCAACATATGATTATCGGAATTTCATAGAAACAATTAAAATAGTATGTAATTTGTTTAAATTAAATAACTTAGCATGGCAAAGGCGAATCTGCTATAATCCCCGATTCAAAATGAGGAAATGATGGCTCAATTACAAATCGAACAAATTCACAAGGCCTACGGCGCGGGGATTATTCTGGACGGGGCGGCGGCTACGTTTACCGACGAGCAGAAGATAGGAGTGATCGGTAGAAACGGTGCCGGAAAATCTACCCTCTGCCGGATCATTACCGGTGAAGATCGTCCGGATAGCGGCAAGATTACGCAGAGTGCGGATCTGAGAATTTCCTACCTTGAGCAGCACGATTCCTTTCAAGACGGGGAAACCGTTCTGGATTTCCTCATGAGGACTACCGGCCGCGAACACTGGGAATGCGGAGAAATGGCGGCGAAGTTTCAGATTAAGGCGTCGCTTCTCGAAACTAACATCCGCAAACTTTCCGGCGGATTTCAGACCCGCGTAAAATTAGCCGTCATGCTGCTCGGACAGCCGAATTTTCTTATCCTCGACGAACCTTCCAATTATCTGGACTTAAATACACTTATTCTTCTCGAAAATTTTCTTCTCAAATTCAAAGGCGGCTATCTCGTCGTTTCGCACGACCGGGAATTTTTGAAGCGGACGTGCGAATACACGCTGGAAGTTGAGCGCGGACAGCTCACGCTTTACCCGGGCGATATCGAAGAATATTTTGAATTTAAAGAAGAGCAAATGAATCAGAGTGTGGCGCGAAACAAAAATCTTGAGAAGAAAAAAGATCAGCTGCAGACCTTTATCGACCGTTTCCGCGCGAAAGCCTCGACCGCTTCACGCGCCAAATCCAAAATGAAACAGTTGGCTCGAATGAAGACGATCGAAATCGCCCACCCGATGAGTTCGGTTCGCATTGCCATTCCTCCGGTGGATCGAAGGAACGGAGTGGCCTTTTCCTCAGACGATCTGGCAATCGGGTATCCGGAAAAAAAAGTATCGGACAAAATTTCCATCGATATCGATCGGGGTCAGCATGTGGCGGTGCTCGGAGATAACGGGCAGGGAAAGACTACTTTTTTAAAAACACTGGCCGGCGAGATTCCGCCGCTCGGCGGAAAGTTCCGTTGGGCCTTAGGGCTTAAAGTGGCCTACTATGCGCAGCATGTCTTCGGAACGCTGGATCCCGAAATCGATATTTATACGTATCTGGAAAACCAAAGCGCCGAGGGCGTGAAGAGCCAGGATATTTTAAACTTGGCCGGATCGTTTCTTTTTAGGGGAGATGATGTTAGAAAGAAAGTGAAAGTGTTAAGCGGGGGCGAGCGAGCTCGTTTGGTGCTCGCCGGGCTTCTTTTGACCAAAAGCCAAGCTTTGCTCCTGGATGAGCCGACCAACCATCTTGATTTTGAAACGGTCGAAGCATTGGCCCGTGCGCTTAAAAATTTTGTGGGCACGATTTTCTTTATTAGTCACGACAGAACGTTCGTCAATTTGCTGGCCACGAATATTATCGAAGTCAAAAACGGATCGGTGAAACGCTACCCCGGTACCTATGAGGATTATGTTTATCATCTGGAAAGAGTTGCTCGAGGCGAGGAAGAAGAAACGGAGCCGTCGGACGGATTAACTGTTCATTCCAAATTAAAAAAACATGAGAAAGCAGATGTAAAAAAAGAAACCTACGAGTTGAAAGAGCCCGCTAAAACAAAGCCCCGCTCCTCAGAGCTTAAGAAAAAGATGGAGAAGGCAGAAATGAGGCTTAAGCATTTGACGGCCGAACGGGATAAAATTTTTGCAGAAATGGAAAAAAATCCCTTTCATTATTCCCGCGCACGGAACGATCGCTTAAAGCAAGTTCAGGTGGCTATTGAGCAAGCCGAAGCCGAATGGCTCAAGCTCGGAGAAGGATTAAGTCAGAATTAGATGTTTCGGCCGGCAAGGTGGCCGCCGTCAATGACAAGGGCTTGGCCGGTTATCGGGGATGAGGTTTGGGATGACAGCCAAATCACGACACTCGCAACTTCATCGGGTTTGCCGAATCGCCCCGCAGGTTCGAGTTTCTTTACCAAAGCGTAGAGCATTTCTTTTTTGACTTTTTTAACCCACCCTTTAAACCCGCCGGTATTCTTGATATTGCCTTGAAGAAGGTTCGTGTCGACGTAACCCGGGCAAACGGCATTGATCCGGATTCCTTTTTCAGCGTATTCAAGCGCAGCCGTTTTGGTGAGAGCGACGATGCCGTGTTTGCTGGCCGAGTATGCGGAAAGCTTTCCGAAACCGGATAAACCAAGCACGGAAGCCATGTTTACGATCGTCCCGCCGCCAGACTTGAGCATCGCGAGAATTTCGTATTTCATAGAAAGCCAAACGCCTTTTAAATTGATTTGAATGATCCGGTCCCAACCTTCTTCGCTGATTTCAGCGCTGCGTGCCCATTTGCCGCGGATGCCGGCATTATTCAAGGCGAGGTCAAGCCGGCCAAATCGCTCAGTAATGGCGTGTATTAACGCTTCGACTTGGTCCGCTTTAGAAATATCGGTTTTTATGTATAAAGCTTCGCCCCCGGCGGATCTTATTTTTTCGACTGTTGTTTCTCCGCCTTCCACATCTGCGATTACAACTCGGGCGCCTTCGCGTGCATAGGCAAGCGCTGCCGCACTACCGATACTGCCACCACCTCCGGTGACCAACGCGACTTTATTTTGAAATAATGTCGGCATTTTGGGGGAGAGGTTCTGAGGAATTGGATGCGGCAGGTTTCCGTTTCTCAAAAATCATACGGATTCCGTGCCGGGGTTTTAGCGAAATAAGCGGCTCAAGATCGATGCGATGGTTTTCAATATGGCGGAACCGCCAATGCTGCGCTAGCGTCGCGAGCACGAGAATTCCTTCCGTCCAAGCTAGATTTTCTCCGATGCATCGTCGGTTTCCACCGCCAAAAGGGAAATAGGCAAATTTCGGCCGCTTGGCTTCCTCCTCGGGGCTGAATCTTTCGGGATCGAATTTTTCCGGATCGGGAAAGAAACGTTCGTCGTGGTGCATCAAGTAAGGAGAAAGAAGTATCATGGATTTTTGGGGAATAGTGTAGCCGCCCAATTCAAATCCTTCCTCCTCCGGCCGCCTTCCGAGTGTCCAAACAGGCGGATACATTCGCATGGATTCCGCAAAAACCATGCGCGTGTAGCACAAATTTGGCAAATTTTCTTCTGTCGGAAATGTTCCGTCGAGTACGCGATTTAATTCTTCGTGAAGTTTTTTTTCTACATTCGGATGTTCGGAAAGAAGATACCAGGTCCAAGCCAAGGCATTCGCCGTGGTCTCATGGCCGGCGAGAAACATGGTGAGAATTTCATCCCGAATTTGTTTATCGTGGAGATCCTCGATTTCCGGATTTATCGCTCGAAGCTTCAAAAGCAGAGAAAGGAGATCTTCGCCTTCTAAATTTTTTTCGGCCTGGCGTTTCTTTATTAACCCGTAAATAAGATTGTCGAGATAGCAGCGCTCACGCGCCGGCGGGGTTAATTTCCCGATAAAAGGAATCCATTCAATGCGCATATTCAGGTGCGACAGCGGATTCTGATGGCCGAAGGAATGAACCATATGCATGGCCCGGCCGATCTTTTTTACTTGGTCACGCTCGCGGCATTCTATGCCGAAGAGTATTTGAACAATAATGCTGAGAGTAAGATGCGTCATCTCTTCAGCAATATCGAGCGTTGTACCGTCCTTCCATTCCGACATGGTTCGTTCCGATTCTTTGACAATCAAACTGGTTCGCCCGTTTACCGGTTGCTTCTGGAAAACAGGTTGCATTAGCCGGCGCATCGTATGATGGAGTTCGCCCTGGCTTGTAATGAGTCCGCGTCCAAGTGCGTGGCGGAGCGGGCGGGGTCTTGAGGTTCGCATGGCATAGCCGGCTAAGAGAACTTTTTCAATGAGGTCGGGATGATTTACATAAAAATGATGGCGGCTTCCGGCTTGAATATGAACCAGATCTCCGTATTCGCGCACAAGGCGTCTGGCGAAGCGGAGAAAGTTAAAGCGTTCTGCTGCGTAGAGCAGAGCGTATTTGACGAGGCCGGGGCCGGGTGGAAATTTCTTTTGCTGGTTCAGAGGCTGATCCTTTAGTGCTTTAGATAGTGCTTTAGAAGAATTTCGAGAGAGTCAAAACGACCGGATAATATCAAAACCATCCATGTATGTCTAGCTATCCTCCGTGCTCAAGAGGGATTACCCGCTGCAATCGTTTTCATACAATGAACTTCTGCTTCGTTGACTTTATCGGCTTACTTTGGTACGATGCGCCGTCGAATTTTAAATTAAAAATAGTTTCAACAAATAACCCATAAATGGGCGGAAAAAAAATGAAGCAATCAAGTGTTCTTTTCATAATTATAGTTATGGGGATTATGTTTTTCGCGCCGACTATATCTGAAGCAGCGGGACTCTGCTTCGAGGAGTGCTGGAATAGATGTAAGGACGTGCCACTCGGTCCAACACGCGATCAATGTTTCGATACCTGCAGAGCGTCTACTTGTCCTCGAGCGCCACACCCGGAACTGTAAGCTAGGATCCCACTCGCCGCGCCAGCTGTGTAACAAGTAATATAGAAAGAACTTCCGACACATCGACTTTAGCGGTCTACTTTGGTACGATGCGCCGTCGAATTTTAAAGTAAAAATAGTTTCAACCAATAACCCATAAAATGGGAGGAGAAAAATGAAGCAGTTAAGCGTTCTGTTCATAATGACAGTTATGGGGATTATGTTTTTCGCACCGACTATATCTGAAGCAGCAGGACTCTGCTTCGAGGAGTGTTGGAATAGATGCAAGGACGTGCCATATGAAGGCGGTCAACGCGATCAATGTTACGCTACCTGCAGAGCGGCTGTTTGTCCTCGAGCGCCAAGGCCGTCCGCGTAAGGTGTAGGATCCCACTCGCCGCGCCTACGGTTCTTGATTCGTGGAAAATAGGTTTAAAAGTATTCATTAGAAAATAAAAATAGAAAATCATAAATAAAAAATGGAGGCAAAATCCATGCGACATAAAGTGACTTGGTCGATTGTTATCTTCAGTTTGGCGCTAGCATTTTTTTCAACCGCGGCTGTATGCTACGGTGCACCGGAAGCCGTAAGAGGAGGTCTATGTTTCGAGATATGTTGGGCGAGATGCAAGGACTTTCCACTCGATCACACACGCACTGAATGTTTCGATAGCTGCAAACAGGGTGAGTGTCCTCGTAAGCTGTAGGATCCCACTCGCCGCGCCTACGATTCTTGTTAAATCTTTCATGTGTTATACTGTAAAAGGGCTTTTATAAATTTCATTTATAAGTGTAAGTGTTTGAAAAATCTATTGAGTTTGTTTAAATGAGCAGAAATGATTCAGCACGCAATTTATTCAAGAAAACCCTTTGTTTTTATCCGGGCGGTAGCGACCGTAACCGCCTTATCCCTCGGGCTTTATCTTCCTGTACCGTCCGCGTTTTCCATCCAACCGGCAGGATTTGATTCCCTCTCCTCCGGTTCTCCGTCGTCCCTAGATCCTGCGTACGTCAAAATTCCTTCCGAACTGGGTCAAATCAAAGAAATACATAAGGGTCATACCGATCAATTTGTTGTCTACATCCAGGATGCCCACACCAACTACAGCGCGCAGAAAAATATCGCCGCTATCATCGGGCATTTAACCTCGAAGTATGGCTTTGACCTTGTAGCTGCCGAAGGGACTGAGGGCGATATTGATACGGAGATGTTCCGCGCTTTCCCCATTCCCAAGGTGACCGATCGAGTGGCGGATCGTTACATGCGGCAAGGACGGATGGGCGGTCCCCACTACGAAGCAATTACGGGAGAAACCCCTTTTGATTTTGTGGGCATTGACCGGGCAAAGCTTTATTTGAAAAATCTCGAAGAGTTTCTTGCCGTAAGCGGCATACGTGAAGAAGGCCGTGCTTTCGCGGCTCAGGTAGAAATCAGCCTAAGGCATTTACAGAGCGCGCTTTTCAGCAAGCATCATAGAAGATTGAATCGTCTGGTCCGACGATATCGGGAAGAAAAAATGGAGCTTCCCGCATTTCTCCTCGAACTCTCCAAGATATCCGAGCGGTTAAACGTAAACATCTCCGGACTGGAAAATATTGCTTCCGTTTTTGCAATGCTGCAAACCGAAAAGTCGGAAGCATTGTCTGAGGAGACCGTAAAGTCGCGCCTTGAATCTGTTGACGTCGAGGAGTTAGCGGCCGAAATCGATCGGTGGATATTTACACTCAGAGAAAAAATATCCGTATCCGACGAAGAGCGGACTTTAATTCGACTTGAAAAGTATTTGTCCTTACTGAAAAATGGATTTTCGTTAGAGCTTTCTCGAAAAGACGTCGGCACGCTCTCGGACCTCGGCCGGGAGTTTCCAAAGGACCGCATATTTCAATTCTTGGATACCTTGTCCACGCGCTTTCGCTTAAAGAACGACCATCTTAAAGCAGCAAGATCCATCCCTATCGATGATGATTTAAAGAAGGTCTTTTCCTTTTACGAAACTGCTGCAAAACGAGAAGAGATCTTTGCCAAAATGCTTCGCGAACAAATGCGCCTGCGCCTCCGGCATTCTGCCGTACTAGTTACAGGTGGTTTCCATACCGAGGGTATTTCTGAGCGTCTTCGCCAAAGCGGGTTATCCTACATGATCGTCATGCCCCGAGTTGAAGAATTGTCGGATCACCAAACCTATCTTCGGATTATGCGGGAAAGCCAGGGTCTACTCAATATTCCCCGACGGAATGCTATAGCACGATTCATAGCCACAGTTAATTTCGGTGACTTTGCCCGGAGGGAAATCGGCCTTCAGATTGACGAATTGATTTCTGCGCCCACACAAGCCGAGCTGACCGAGAGCGGTTTTGAAAGCCAACAGGAACTTGTTCGCGCTTATTTGCGTGACGGAAGAGTCGACTACTTAGGCGGGAGAATTATTACGCGTAGCGGTTTTTCCAGCGCGTTAACGGAATGGTTCGGAGGTATTCGTGCCACGTCGGGCGTAGGAGAAGTTGAACGGCGAAAAGCCCTGCTTCACTACGTCGCAGAAAGAGCCGTGCCCGTGCGCGCTATCGAATCGGAAATAACCGGCGAGGTTGGTGTTCCGCGAAAGACTCTCGACGTGCTGCCAACGAGAAATATAATCGCGGGATCTGAAAAAGCTGCTGCCGGATTTGGAAACGCCCAAAGTAAATCCGTACTGCGCCGGTATGTTCTCCCGATAGGCATTGTATCAATCATTAGTTTGGTATTCGGAATGACCACGGGCTTCCTCGGACCCTTTCTTTTGATGGGCGCGACGGTCATCGGCATCACCTTTCTTATCCGGTACTTCCTCGAAACTCGAGCGCGTCTTAAACCTCACGAATTTCGTTTAGCTCCCGTAAGATTTTTTACGCCAGACATTATTAAAAAACGTGGAGGCGATTGGAGTACAGACGACTACCATGTGACCATAATGGACAGGGGGGGTAAGGTGAAGAACCTTGTTCAGATAGCAGATGGTCAAATAGAAGACAAAGCCCTTACTGCGGAGAACGCCATACGATTGATTTTAAAGCGCCAAGTTGGGAACAAAAAGCACGTCGTGTACGTATCTGACAGTCTGGATTGGCCGGCATCTAGAATGCATAGTGACGCCGGTTTCCTCACGTCAGCAGGGGTTACGTTTACTTATGATGAGGCAGGAAATATTACGCTTCAAAATATAGATATTCGGCGGGAGACCAAGCGTAATAGAATTCTTTCTTCACACTTTACCAGGTACTTGGCTTATGTGTTTGCTTCAATATATCCCGTCCTCTTTATCGCCGACCGATCCGGCGTTTCCGATTGGGCGTATTTTCATGCTTATCTCGATCGCCGCCTCGCCATGCTTACCACTAGAGCTGTTAGAGAAGATCGTACCAACCATGCGATTGATCGCGAAACGGTAACCGCCTCTCTTCGGGTACTTAGCGATCTTTTAGATGTCAAAATCGCGGGCCGGCCGTCTGAGTCGTTGGAAAAAGAAAAAATTGGAGAACTTATAAATGTGCTCGATCAACACCCGTCTCCCCACGTGAAGGCGGTTGCTATGAATGAACTGGTCCAGAGAAACGCTCGAGACGCAATAGATGTTATTACGAAACAACTAACAGATGACCGGCGATTAGGTCTAAATATAGAGCCTTTTCCTCTTCTTCCGTTCAGAGTGCCGGATGAAATATGGCGTGGGCCATTCGCGTTTTATTTTGATAAAAACAAAGACACTGATGAAAACATAAACGATATTAACGAAGGTTGGGTTACAAGTTGGGTCAAACTCTGGTGGGATCTCGTTGAAATCGCACCGCAAGGACACTTACGAGACCGGGCGCTTCTTGCATTGGCTGCCTTGGACGCCAGAGGCGCCGTGCCTGAAATTATTGAGCATATAGAATCTACATGGACCAAACCGGATGAAGACGCGCTCACTCGCGTTCTCGCCATGGGCGTTTTAGCTAAGCTCGCACAACCTGAAAACGTGGATCGCATTGCCGAGGTAATTGTTCGTGGGATTCACGGAGAGCTCGCAAGGTTAGAACCGGATCCGAACGATACGCGTCGCCGATATATTCCCATTAAGACTCTCATTCGGTACTTACCGGTAAATCCGTATTTGACTGGGTTTCGGAATCCCCGCCTCTCGGGGCGGGAAAATTTGGGATTGGTGACGAAGCCCCGCCCCTTGGGGCGGCGAAACGGGTTCACTGTGGAAGTGGCGCGCGCGATTATGGAAGGGGACGATGTTTTCCGAAAGCAGCCCGTGAATGATGCGCCCGTTCGCTTGTACCTTGTGGATGCCCTTTCGAACGTCGTAAATGCCACAGGGCGGGAAGATGCTTTAAAGACACTAAAGGATATTATTGTCGGCGAAGAAGATTCCGGTCTCCGGGGAAAGATGCTTCGTTTTATAAATCAAATCCCAAAGGTAAGAGATGCGCTTCTAGAAAAAATGGGCGATACGGAAGTTAGGCAAGAACTTGAGAAAATCAAAGCCGGACGCGGATTCGGCGCTTTGGAGAATCAATTGATTCGTTTAGCTGAGGTACGCGCTCAAGCCGAAAGGAATGCAAGTTTAGAAAACATTCGTGGATTTGGTTCGGTGGGAACGCTTTTAGTGACAAGTCCGGAAGCTCTTCAGCTATTGGCCGAGCAGCAAAAAGCCCATCCCGATTTCGATCTGGGTTTCGGGGCGATTCAGACCATTATTCCGTTAAACGTGTGGAATCCTTCGGAAATGCAAAAAGCCGAAACCCTCGTTCGGCTTTATTGGCCGGGCGCGGCGTTATTAACGGAAGGTATTAGGCAGCCTTATCAAGCTGCGGCGATTCGGTCGCGGTTGAGGGCGCTTACCATTGCCGAAGATCCGGCGCTTATCAGTGCCGGTCGTCTCACGGAGGAAGAGGAAATTATGCTTAATAACGCACGCCGCCTTGTGGTGGATCATATTCTCGCGCGTCAAGCCGCCTTGAACCGTTTACTTGAATGGGAAATGATCGTACGTCAAACGATCGATATTGCCGCATAAAAAATCTTTGCCTTCCGAATTAATGTAATCCCACACTTGCATTTGAACTCACTTGAATTGAGTGAGTTACAGACAGACGGATTTCCTGTAAACTATGTGCATTCATAAGGAGACAATATGGAATTGAATGATCGTGTAAGTTTTGACGGGCTTGGGATTGCGCCTAAAACGCTTGAAATCCTTGACCGGTTAAAGTTTAAAACACCCACTCCCATTCAGCAAAGGGCGATTCTGCCCGGGATCGAAGGAAAAGATCTGGTGGGTATCGCGCAAACGGGAACGGGCAAAACGCTTGCTTTCGTGATTCCGCTTGTGCAGCGCTTGCTTCAGAAAAAAGGTAAGGCGCTCGTGCTTGTGCCGACTCGGGAGCTGGCGCTTCAAGTCGAAGAAGTATTTCAGAAAATAGGGCCGCCGTACGGCATTCGTTCCGTCGTAATCATCGGTGGGGCGTCTATGATTGAGCAGATTCGTGCGCTTCGTAAGAATCCAAGCACGATCATTGCTACGCCTGGCCGTTTAAACGATCATTTGAGTCAGCGCACCCTTTCGCTTTCTGATGTGCATGTGCTCGTGCTGGATGAGGCGGATCGCATGCTGGATATGGGTTTTCTTCCTCAAATCCAGCAAATTCTAAAATCTCTTCCACGCGAGCGTCAGACGATGCTTTTTTCGGCAACCATGCCCCAAGCGGTCGCTTCTATTGCAGCGGCTTATATGAAACTTCCCATTACGGTTGAGATTGCGCCCTCCGGTACGCTCGCGGACAATCTCACCCAAGAACTTTTTATTGTCAAAAGAGAAAATAAAAGCGAGCTTTTACGCAAGATCCTTGATAAGTATCACGGAAGCGTGCTTGTTTTTACGCGCACCAAGATTGGCGCGCGTAAGATTACGCGAAGCATTCGTGCGATGGGTCATAATGCGGCTGAAATTCATTCCGACCGTACGCTTGGCCAGCGCCGCGAAGCGCTTGAGGGATTTAAGGCGGGGCGTTATCGCGTGCTCGTGGCCACCGATATCGCGGCACGCGGTATTGATGTTATGGGTATTGAGCTTGTTCTCAACTATGACCTTCCCGAAGATTCCGAAAATTATGTGCATCGCATCGGCCGTACCGGCCGTGCCGGGCATAAGGGTCATGCGATTTCTTTCGCGCTGCCCGATCAGAATACCGACGTCCGGAATATCGAGCGCGTAATTAAAACGGCACTTCCTATTTCGGCGCATCCCGAAGTACCGCTCGAACGTTTCGCGGCTCCTCTAAAGCGCACTTTTTCTTCTCCCGGATGGCATAAACGCTTCCGTCGCCGGCGGTGATTTAAGACGGAGTCATTATGAAATGTCATATTCGGCAAATGCGCAAGGACGAATGGAGAAATGTCCTGCGTTTTATTCGGATACACGACACGCAGGATGCCCGTTACGCCAAGCGTTATTACCGCGAATATTTTCGCAGGTGGGGACGCGGCTGGGATAAAGTCATTATCGCCGAAATCGGCAAAAAAATAATCGGCGTTTCCGGGTATTTCTACGATAATAAAGAAGCCCAGGGCGTTTATTGGCTCGGCTTCACGTATATTCACCCCTCCTTCCAGGGCCGCGGTATCGGTCATCAAGTCCTCAGTTATATTCAAAAAGAATTGAAACGCCGTAATGCGCGAAAACTTTTTCTCGCGACATCCAGCAATGCCATTTACGGCGGCGCGGTCTCTTTTTATACCGGGCATGGATTTCGTTGGGAAGGTACGCTTAAGGATCTGTATGGGCAGGGCGAAGATCAAATTATTATGGGTAAGGATCTCACAAAGAAACACCGGCTAAAATTGCGAAAGCGAACTCGATCGCGTAAGCGTCGAAAAAGTGTTCGTCGCCGAAGAATAAAGAGGACAAGAACAAGAAGAAAGCTTAAGCGTAGGCGCGTTAAAAGAACCCACCGAAGAAAAGCCTCCAGGCGAAGCAGAAGATAGACGCAACGCCTCTGCTAATACCGGACATAGTAGGATAGTCCAGGACATATAAAATTCTATAATTTTACTCAAATAATAGCTTGAATATATCTGCCTATAATCCTATAATTCTCATCCGATAACAAATTTAATTCTATCGAAGGTGAAAACAAAATGAAACGTAAATCAAATTTTGCTTGGGCCGTCTTAATCTCGCTTTTGCTTTTCCAGGCTTCTGCCGAAGCCGCACTTATTGCCTTTGATTTCAATTCGCTCTCGGATGGCGCGACTAATATAGCTGTCAAAAATTATATGAACGCCATACTTTCCAGCATCAATATGGGAACAGTTAAGGTTACCGGTGCTAAGGGTGAAAAGAATTATACCGGAGATAATCACGTGGTCGGTCCTGTTGTGCCAGTAACTCTAACCTCTCGCAGAGTTGTCCCGCTTACCTTGGGACATTCGGATGGAACTACACAGCACCTTAATACCTGGGATACCTATCTTGTTAATTCAGGGTCGGATCGTATAACGATGACGTTCACGAAACCGATTTATCATGTTAACTTTGATTATGAAATTTTTCCGGATGGCACATGCCCAACTTCGAGTTGCAGTTCTAGCAACTGGCCCGACTTCACATTTAAGGCCGATGGCATTCTTCAATTTCAAAAGCTTTCCGAACTTCCCGTCAATGGTATTTATACTCATTCTCCGAATAGCGGAGTCAATGGAATTGAACCGGCCCCGCAATTTTTGGGTCAAAGCGGCGATTGGTTTTTCGCCAACGGTGGTGCAACCTCACTCGAATTTATTGATTGGCCCCGCATGATCGGTATCGATAACTTGAATGTTGACTTCGATCGCCCCGAACCCACCACGCCCGAACCCACCACGGTTGCTTTATTGGCCTTGGGCTTTATTGGTTCATACGCCAAGCGGCGTTTCAAACGATAATTCAAGAATTTCTTCCCCAATACAACGCACTTAGTTGACGTTTTCTTCATCTGCATTGTACAATCCCTCCATTCAAATCTTCACAAACCCTAGAGAAAGGATTCCTTATGAAAGGTATTAAGAAAATTTTAGTGGGCCTCTTAATCGTTATTGTTCTGCTTGTTTTAGCCAAGAATGTTATTGCAAAGATAGCTATTGAAAACGGTGTGGGTTCTGTCACCGGACTGCCGCTCAAAATGGGCAAATTTGATTTTAGTTTACTCAAATCCAATATTGAAATTAAGGATATGAAACTTAAAAATCCGCGCAATTTTCCGGCCGATGTGTTGCTGGATATGCCGGAAATATATGTTGATTACAACCTAACCGATATGACCAAAGGAAAGATTCATCTCGAGGAAGTTCGCATCGACCTCAAGGAATTCGTTTTGGTAAAAAACGCCGATGGACAACTCAACATTAATCAAATCAAGGCCGTTCAAAAGGGCAAGCAACCATCGGCCCAACCGGCAGCTAAGCCGGCGGGAGAAAAGGGCCCTCGGCCCAAGATTCAAATCGACAGCATGCAGCTTAAGTTAGGCGAAGCTGTGTTCAAGGATTACACCGGTGGCGGCGAACCCAAGGTAATGCGCTTTCCTATCAACATTAATGAGCGCTACACAAACATCACGGACCCTAACCAGTTGGTTTCCTTGATTGTCGTGAAAGTTATGATGAGTACGCCGCTTGCTGCGCTATCCAATTTTGATTTGGGTATACTGCAAAATAGCGTATCGGGTGCGCTGGTGTCTTCCGAGAAACTTGCCTACGAAGCTCTTGGTCGAGCCACCGATATAGCGAATCAAGCCAACCAAATTGCGGCGGCGAAGGCTGCCGAAGCCGAAGCGCTTCTAAATCAAGCGACAGCCAACCTTTCGGCGGACGCTTTGACCGTGGCAGCTCAGGGCGTGACGAAAGATGCCACGAAATTGCTAAGCGGCGCGGCCGAGGAACTTACCGGAAGTTTTAAGGATACAGCTTCGGATTTACGCAATAAAATTAAGAATCCTTTCAGCCGTCAAGAATAACACGCCATTGATCCATTCGTTCGCTGCATATAAAGCAAAGCAAAAATTAAAGCTGTTTTCGTATAAACAAAAACCGCTTGGGTCATGGGATGTGAGAATACGTGTGACGCATTGCGGCATTTGCCATAGCGATGTGCATCTGATCGATAACGATTGGGGCATAAGCAAATTTCCGTTGGTGCCGGGGCATGAAGTAGTTGGTGAAGTAATCGAGCTCGGCAATCGCGCAACGCATCTTAAAATCGGAATCCGCGTTGGCGTGGGTTGGCAAGCGGGAAGCTGCATGAAATGTGAATGGTGCAGGCGGGGCGATGAAAATCTTTGTTCCGAGTCACGCGCCACGTGCGTTGGTAATTACGGTGGCTACGGTGAGGAAATTCAAGTCGACAGCCGATTCGCATTTCCCATTCCAAATCGTTTAAGCTCCGAAGGCGCGGCTCCGCTTCTTTGCGGCGGTGTGACGGTATTTTCTCCGCTTCATCGCTTTAACGTCGGAAAAGGAGTAAAAGTCGGCATTCTTGGAATCGGCGGCCTCGGGCATTTGGCCGTTCAATTTTCTGCGGCGCTTGGTGCAGAAGTGACTGCGTTTTCCTCAAACCCGGAAAAAGAGTGGGAAGTGAAAGAAATGGGCGCCCGGCAATTCGTCGTGATTTCCAACAAAAACCAAATGAAGAAGGCTGAACAATCCCTTGATTTTCTTTTATCCACGGTGAACGTCGGACTGGATTGGGAAGCGTACTTGAATCTCGTTAAGAAACGGGGAACCCTTTGCTTTGTCGGCGCGGTTCCTGGGATGATTCAATTTCCTGTTTTTTCTTTAATTGTGGGTGAGCGGAATGTGTCCGGAAGCGTCATCGGCAGCCGCCGGATGATAAAAATGGTGTTGAATTTCGCTGCGAAGCACCAAATTGAATCTAAATCAGAAGTGATCGAGCTTAAGCATGTAAATGAGGCTATCCGCAAAGTCCGTCAGAGAAAGGCTCGCTATCGTATAGTTCTCGAAATATGAATAATGTAAGTCATTTTATCAATATAGTTTATATGAAATTTGGATGTGGTCTTATAATGTTTGATTCTGAAGCCACTTAATGTTATATTTCTAGCTGACTTAAGAAGGACAAAACCTATAGCGTTGCAAAAATGGGCAGCGCTATTTTTGTGCCCTCTTTTTTCCAGACATTTATGAGCCTTAATAAAAAGATAAACACAATTCCGTTCAGAACGCTCACCGGCGTCATTCTATTCGTGTTTGTGGTTACGAACACACCGGCGTATGCGCAAGTCACTCCCTTCGCGTTAAATCCCTTAGCCAGTCGATCAGGCGCACTCATTAACGGATTAAAGATCCCGGAAACATTTGGAAAAGTAATCGAATCGTTTGACGGGCGTCGCGGCGAGTCGGTTATTGTTATCCAAGATGCTCACGCTCATTTTGAAGCGCAGAAAAATATTGCTGAGATTCTTCAATTTCTTTCCTCCCATCACAATATCACCACCATCGGTATGGAAGGCGCCGAAGGCAAGGTGGATCTTAGTTTCTTCCGTGCGCTGCCTTATCCCGAACTGAAGCAAAAGATTCTCTTAAACGATGTGCGGAGCGGCGGAACCGCAGGCGTCGAATATTTTGCCATAACCTCGGAGCGGGAAGTGCAACTTATCGGAGTGGATAGCAATAAGGATTATTTGGAAAATGTTAAACAATACGCCGAACTCACTTCTCGGAAAGAGGCCCATCTCCGCAGCGTTCGAATGCTTAAGCAGCGGCTTGAACCGTTAAAGCACGTTTTATTTTCGGAAGCGGTTAAAGATCTGCTTAATCTTTTTGAACAGTTTGATCAGGGACACATTTCGGCAGACGAGTTTCTGCGCAGACTTTTTCCCATTACCGAAAAATATGCGTTTCCGCTTCGCGAAAATAGCGAATTGGCTAAAATAAAACCCCTCTTTCTTTCAGGCCAAGGTTCAAAAGAAAATGCCGTGCAGGCGATGGAAGATTTGCTGGGAAGGCTTAATACCGAGAAACTTTCCGGCGAAGTTGAACGGTTTTTCACCGATACGCTCATACCTTTGGCTAAAAATCCGGAGGAAAAGACGCTTCTTGAGCTCGAGCATTACGCCGGGCTTCTTCAAAAAGGCGCGCGCCTCGAATTTTCAAAGAGCCAAGTAAAGGAATTCAAAAAGCTTTCTGAAAAATATTCCGAAGATTTCATCGCCGCATTTTGCCAAAGGCAGTACGAACAAACTTATATCGGAGGGGCGGTTCGTAGCGACGATCCAACGGTATCCCTCGACAAGCTTGTACAGCAAATACTTTCTTTCTACCAGACCGTTGATACGCGCGACGAAGTATTTGTTCGAAATATTAAAAAATATTTGAGAGGCAAGCACGAATACGAAATGGCTTTCGTAGCCGGCGGATTCCACACAGAAGGAGTGACCGAAAGACTTAAAAAAGAGAAGATCTCATTCGCTGTACTGCAACCGGGCATCACTCAGACAGAAAAAGAAAATCGTTATGAAGAGCAAATGGTGAAATGGGGAAATATTCTTCGAAATGTTTCAACCGCTCGGCCGCTCTTTCATTATGGATTATACGAAACGGGTAGTTTCGACGGAACCGTAAGAATCAACCGGGCCGTCCGCCAACACGTGACAAAATATTTTCTTCGGCCTTATCTAGATGCTCTTGCTCGGGAAAAAGGAGTCGGAACGGATGAACTGGTGAAGATGCTCGCCAACTCTTCCGAAGGGCGGCTCTTTATTCCTCAGAGCAACACCGTTTCCGTTGCGTTCAGTCTCGAGACATTTCTACAAGCGCTTCGCATTTCCGGAAAATACCGCGGCGCCCATCCCGCCGATCTCATTGCCGCAACAGCCATAGTTTTTCCCCACACCCGAGGACAATTTTCTGAAGCAGGCTTCGGCACAAAACTACCCACACCGGATACAATTCTTCATGTAAGAAGGGATTTAACGGAGGAAAGTATAAAGATCGTTGATATCCGAAGGGATACCGACAACAAGATCAGCACGCTAAGGGTACAGAAATCTTCGTTTGAAGAAGAGTTTAAAACCGAAACAAATCCTCCAAGAAGAAATTCTCTTGAAGAAGTTATTAAACTTCTCGAATCTGCCGTAGAAGCCCACACCCTCGCCAAGACTAAGTTTGATACCTATTTCGCAGTGTTGAAAGAAATCGATGAAATCTATCAGAATCTGGAGACCTTATTCGCCCATGCCCAAGCTCCGCCGGAGGAATTAAAGGCACGCCTTGAAACTCTTACCACTTCCTCCGAATCCCAAAAACAAGACGCCGAAAAAGCTTTAACCTCTGCCTCCGCCATCGAACATCAAGCCAACCAAGTTATTTTAAATCTAAAGGCCAAGCCGGCGATATTTAATTTACCCGATCATGTGCCTTTTTTTGATTCCGATGGTAATCCGGTCGAGCTAGCTCGTGTTTTTTCCATCCGTCAAGCTCCCGATGGAAGGTTTGGAGTATACGGTTTGGTTGAATTACATGGCCATGAAAGAATAAATGACCAGATTCCAGTAGGAACAACTGTCTTTCTTTTCCAGGAAACACCCACAGCAAAGCTTACGATAGTTGCCGATGTCCCTGATTCCGATGGTAATCTGGCTAAGTTAACTATTCATGGTAGCGACAGTCCCATCCATTTAACCCCCGATGGAAGGTTTGGGATAAATGGTTGGGCCGGAAGCAGTCGGGTTTTACTTCTTCAGGAAACACCAGCATCAGAGCTTAAGGCAGTTACCGATGTCCTTGATTTCAAAGGTAGTCCAGCCAAGTTAACCGATGTTCATTCCAGCCATTCAACCACCGATGGAAGGCTTGGGGTATATGGCGCAGCTGGAGGAGAAAATGCCTTACTTCTTCAGGAAACACCAGTATCAAAGCTTAAGGTAGTTACCGATATCCTTGATGCCGAAGGTTATCCGGGCAAGTTAGTCATTGTTCATTCTATCCACTCAACCCCCGATGGAAGGGTGTGGATATTTGGCCAAATTGGAAGCCACGAAGTCTTACTTTTCCGGGAAACACCAACATCAGAGTTTAAGGTAGTTACCGATGTCCTTGATTCCAAGGGTAATCCGGCCAGGTTAAGCGGGGTTAAATCCATCCACCCAATCTCCGGCGGAAGGTTTGTGTTAAATGGTTGGGTTGGAGAAAGAAGCGCCATTCTTCTTCCGGAAACACCCGCATCAACGCTTAAGGTTACCGATGTCCTTGATTCCGGAGGTAATCCGGTCGAGTTAAACAGCGTTGAATCCATCCATTTAACCACCGATGGAAGGCTTGGGATATATGGCTTAGTCGGAGGAGAATATGCCTTACTTCTCCAGGAAATACCACCATCAAAGTTTTTTAAGGTAGTTACCGATGTCCTTGATGCCGATGGTAATCCGGCCAGGTTAGGCGAGGTTGAATCCATCCACTCAACTCCCGATGGAAGGTTTGAAGTATTTGGCATGGTTGGAGGAAGAAGTGCCTTTCTCCTCGAAGGCAAGGACGGTTTATTGCGGGTAGTATCAGTATTCTCCGATTTATTAAGAGTAACTCGATCAAGTGACGGTGTATTTTGGTACGCCAAACCCAATGGCCTCCACCGGTTTATCCCGCCCTCCGGCTTCGGCACCGAACAGAATATCGAAAATTTTAAGCAACGCGCTACGCGCTATTATCAGCTGAAACATGAATTGATAAAGGCAGCCGACTTGGCAAAGCCGGATGATTTTATGAAGGCCTACGACGAGATCGTTCAATCGGCAGAATCTTTAAGCGCTAGCACTGAGAAAATAACAAGCGAAAAAGATTTTCTGAGCGCTATTCAGAGCATCATCGAATCCGGTATTCCGCCCGCGTTCATTGGAGGAGACATGAAAATTATTCGCCGCGAACTTACCGCGCTCGGCAAGAAAGAATTGGATGGAACCACAAAGAAGCTGGCCGATCAAATTGTGGACGAAGTTGTAGAGGAGCTTTATACGGATGAAGGCGAACGCTCGAAATGGCGCGCGGAGATTATTAAAAATTTAGGATCTTTTTATATCGGCCGGGTTATGCCGAGCGAAAAAATCCGTAAATTTATCGAAGAACATCCAAACGAATGGCCGAGTTTGGCCCCTGGTTTACTTCAAATCTTTTTTATGGCCGGTGCGGGCGAAGCCGCCGTTTTTCCGTTATCTGAGGCCATCGCGGTTCATGGTGGTGTCGACGAAGTGCGTCTGCGAGCATATCTCAAACACGAGCTTGTGCACTTCCTTGCCCTCAAAGGGCAATTTAAAATTCCTCCTAATTTTGAACCCGTCACATGGGCCGTTACCCTGATGGAATTTGTGAAACACAGCAGGAAAACGATTGCCGAGGGCGAAAAGGCTTTGGATGAAATTTTTCCCGATTTTAAGAAACCGGGTTTAAAAGAACTTTACCAAAAAGGAAAAGAGCTCGGTCTAACCGGTGAAACCGGTTTTCTGATTCATCCGGGAGTCTCGGATAGAAAAGCCAGCTATTTTTCCATAGATTATTTAGTGAGTATTGCGCGCGGTGTGTACGAAGAGCTCGGAATTCCGGGTGAGCATTTGCTGGATGCCTACAAAGCTCAAGCCGAAGCAGGGATTATTATGGCCGGTGTGCTCATGGGGTTAAACGACAAGGCGATAAAAGAAGGTAAAGAACCGATCAAACCCCTCGCTTTACTCCGCGATTTTTTTGAAGCCTTATACGAGCGTTACGGCGAACCGAGCGAAGACGATTTAAATCATATTTTCGGTTCAAACGGTTTAGTTGAAGAACTTCATAATTACGCGAGCCGTCTTACGGGCCGCCGCATTTCTATGGAACCGGCTACGGAAGGTCTCTGGGAATATATTCCTTCTTCCGATCCGGATTCCGTGGAAGCCAAACTTCGTTTTGTGATTACGGATCTTTATCGTCGTTTCTACGATGGTGCGAGCAAGGATGATGTCAAAGGGCAACGAGAGGCCGCCCGGGAACGCGGACTTGCGCATATTATTCTCACCGTCAATCGCGTTTTTCACGGCAAAAAAGATTTGCGCGACAAAGCATCGGAGGGGAAAGGTGCGCGCCCTGAATTCCGGGTGCTTTGGGATACTTTATTAACTCCCGCGATCGTTAGCGCACTTACACGCCATGCGGAAAACTCGGCCAAGACACTAGCGGAAATGCAGTCTTACCGCGGCGCCCCGGGCTGGATGGCCCGCATGCTTCGTGATCGTTATCACATTGAACATCAGCTCGTGGCCGATGCGCTTCACGCCTCACTCCCGCTTCATCTGAGATACCTTGACAGCCTTCTTTACCGGTTTGTGAATTTTAACGGAACGGCCGAAAGCCTGAACGACCCGCGCGTGCGAAGCAAAGCGGTGGAAGAAGCCATTTCAAAAACGGCAGGCGCTTTCCGAGATAAAGACAAAATAGGTTGGGCCGAAATTATGCTGCGATCGTCGGAAATTTCAGAAGATGAAGGACTTCTTCGCGCTATTGAACAAAATATCTGGCCGGAATATGAAAAATTATTTAAAGAAGCCGTGAAGCGCGAAGAATTAAAACGCACCTACGAACGCCTCAGAAGACAGGACGTTCAAAAACAATTTGACCGCGCGTTTGAACAACTCACCGACGAAGAACTTTCGGCGCTTCAAGAAGAATTCGATAATCTTCCCGATGATGTAAAGGAAGCTATTCAAAAAGGTGTTCGGCAAATGATGCAAGACCAGATGGAAAATTACCAGCAAGGACGGGCCGACATTCCAACACCATCTCCTGGAAAAGGAATGCCGAGTCAGGAGGGCGGCGGGGGAAAACCCGGTACGTCCCAAGGCAAACCGTCGCCGGGTGCCGGAAAATCTGCGCCGCGGGAGCAAGCAGCTTCTTTGGAAGAATTGGCCACGGAATTAGACGGTCTCGAAAATGGTGTAGATCAAATCGAACGGCAGCTCGGCGAACTTTCCAGCCGTTTGGGCGATGTTAAGTCGAAGACTGATTCGGTTGGATCCGAAGCAAAAGAGCTTCCGCATGAAGGTGAAAGAAAAGAAGCGGGCAAATCGATTCAGGATTCCGCACATTCCTTGCAAGACCAAGTTCAGAAAACATTAGATATGGCGCGCGGCATTGAGGACCAAAGCAAAGGTCATGTGGAAAGCGCTTCTGATTTTAAAGAAGGCCTCCCATCGCCGGAACAAGGCGAACCGGTAGAAAATCTTTCCGAATCACTTGCCGCAAAAGCCGAAGCCCTGAAACAGAAATTATCCGAGCTTCAGAAATTGGCCAACGATCTCACCGGCGCCTCAGATCGCCTCACGCAGGAATTGGAAAAGCCTGCCAAAGATATTGATCCGGGAAAAGCCAAATCCCGTGCCGATGCGGTGGGTGAGAAGGCGGAACAGATGTCCGGCAAAACCGATGAAGTGCGCGGACCCGAACGCGAACTCGGTCGGACGATCGGTCAGATTAGAGAAGAGCTTAAAAAATTGGAAAGAAGTCTTGCGAATCAGGAAGTGCATGCAAAAAGTTCGGCAGCTAAAAAACGTCTCGAGGATCTTAAGAAAGCTATGGACCAAGCCAAGGCAGAGGAAGCCGAAGCTAAAAAAGGAAAAGAGTCCGGCGAAGATCGTGAACCAGAAGCCGGAAAAGGCGAAGGCGGGCATCTTCCGACACCGCCGCCGTCCGCAAAGGGGCTTGATCACATTGTTGGAAAGGTCGGAGGAGATATTCCGCCGCCCACCGGCCATTTGAATGAAAAGCGAATCGGAGAAATGACCAAAGAAGAACTCGAACGCGCCGAAAGAGCTGAAGAGCAAGCGCTTCTTGAAAGAACAGGTTTAAATAAGGACGAGCGGAAAGAATACGAGAGTTACCGGAAACCGGTAAAAAGTCTTATCGACGATGCATCGGAAGTTCTGAAGAAACTGCTTATTCCCACCATCGATCCGGAACTTCACGACCGGCTTCGCCGCGGGCCCGTTCTCAGAAGAGTCGTAGAAGCCGGGATCGGCGATGAAGAGGTATGGGCCAAAAGAGAATTTGTGCGGCCCCGCCGGTTGATTCTAACGGTATTAATTGACCGGAGCGGAAGTATGGGCGGAGAGAAAATGCTTGCGGCGAAGATGATGTTTCTCGCGCTGCTCGAAGTGATCTTTAATCTAAACGAGGCGCTTGAAGCGAACGGTTATAAACCCATCGAATTTGAAGTCGGGCTTTACGAAGATTCTGAGGATCCGCAGCTTCAAGTTTCCCACGAGCGCGTGGCGCGGGATGTCAAGCCATGGCAGAAGCAGAGAATTATTTATGAAATTCTGAAAAAATTGGAAGCCGGCGGCGGCACCGATGCTTCGCGTGCACTCAATGCGTATGTAGAACGTCTTCGAAGGCGAGTCGAATCCGTAGATGAAAACGCCGAAGACGTTACACCCCTCATTGTAGATATCGGTGATCGCGATATGGACGATGCAGAGCTTGAGACGCTTGCCGGCATTGCCAATAAAGTTGCCGAAACAAACCACGTCAGTTATTTTCCCTTAAGCATCGGCGATGAAGAAGCGCGAAAGCAGACTCAAAAATTAGGGACCATACTTAAAAACGGAAAAGCAATCATACCGAAAAGCTTTCAAGATGCGCCCGATGATTTGATTGATACGATCGGAGATGCTCTTCTTCCCGACGCAGGATTTTCCTGGCGGCAACTAAGAGGTTTTGGCGCAAAAACTGCGGGATTTGGGGCGAAAGCGGAGGAGAAAATAGAAAAGAACGGCCTTGTCCGTATTGGAAAGTACCGGCATTTCTATGCGCAAAAAGAAAATGGCCGGGAGTTTCTCATTTTCAAAAAAGACGGTGTGCCGGAACTTCGCTGGGAACGCGGGCCGGGCGGAGTTGAAATGCCCAATCTTTTTGTGCCGGATAACGACAGCAACGAAGCGCTTCTTTTGGAAATTTTAATGGCGGCGAACCGGCCGGGCATTAATTACACAGCGACTTCCCAAGACGGAAAATATCTTCTGCGTTATGCCACCGGTATTGAGCTTGAAGTGCTCGAGCGCAATGAACAGGGAGAATATAAACTCCTCAAGAAAATCACTACGGACGAAAAACCAAAAAGGCAAGAAACCACTGTTCCAAACTTCATGCAACTTGCTAACAAAGATGAGCTTCTGTGGAGAATTTCTACTTTAGACAGTTCTCAAATTCAAATGGCGGTTAATGGCGAGTTCAAGCCCGTTCATGATTGGGCGGAAGAAGCCAAATCGCTTTACCTTGTCGAAGTAGAAGGCGGAAGAGTTTTAGCATTTGATTTTGCGTCGCCTTCGGTGAGCATCATTGAAAAAGATAAAGACGAGTGGTATTTCAAGGGCAAGCTTGATATCGATATAAATAATACCGAAGTGGAATCTTCCGGAAAAATTGTAGAGCTCGAAGGGGAAACCGGTGTAGGCAAGGGCACGCTTCTTCGTGCGGCGGCTACGCTCATGAACGAAGAAATTTTCTTCATCGCCGGAAACGAAGAGTTGGATATCGAAGATTTGCGCACGTACCGAACGCTCGGCGAGAAAAAAGCGGGGGTGTCGGGAAGAAAAGCAAGCGTTATGGCCATCGGCCAGCATCGCGGCGCTTGGGTGGTTATTGATGAAATTCATAAGATTAAGCAGCAAACCATAAATCATTTAAAGAGCGATATCGCCGCAAAAAAACACGAATGGTTCCTGCCGGATGAAAAGGGAGTGCTAAGATCGCGAACGGTTCCGAATCATCCTCGCGACCGTATATTTGCTACAAGCAATCTTGAGCGTTCCGGCATTCATGCCGTGGCAAGCAAATCCGCAGCCGATCAGGCTACGCAACGGCGGAAAGTCATCCTGCCTGTGGGTTGGCTTGAGCCGAACGACGAAGTGAATATGCAGTTTGATTACGCCAAAGAGGAAGCGCGAAGACTCGGTATATATAAGGAAGGCTGGAGCGATACCGACCGGGAGAAATACGAAAAAGAACTGCGCGACTTGATTGTAGATTTGGTAAAAGTTTCCGTGGACGAACGCTTAAAATTCGTGGGCTACGATGTTTCAGAGCGGCAGAAAATTTATAAAGACTGGTCGCTTCTGACGAATCTGGATTTCAAGCCTAAAAATCCGCGCGGCCAGGAACTGAAACGCGCTCCTTCGCCCCGCGCGGTGAAAAATATGATCCGGCATTTTATCGCGTTTCCCTTTGACCGCAAATATCGGAAATGGTCCGTCGTTCATCATTATTTTAACTTCGATGCCGAAATCGATACCCGCCGCACGTACGGAGCTGCCAAGATTAATTTTGAAGCCAAGGGATTTAAAGACGAGGATAATCTGCCGGCGCTGCGTTTGACGAAAGACTCTTTTGTGCTCACGCCGGAGGGGAAATTAAAAATCGTTCCCGCGCGGGCGGTTGAAGATAAAGATAAACCGGCCGAAGATTTTTGGGCTTCGATTACGTTGCCGCTCCATCCGGACGCCCGTGAGCGTCTTCGGAATGGAATTTTACCAAGCAGGCTTTTTTATTGGCTGCAAAGTCCGAAGAACACGCTCACGTTTTATCATTCTCTTCAGGCGCATTCGCTGGGACGCCATCTTATTTTCGTGGGTGAACAGGAAACGGGAAAAAGCACGCTCGGTGAAATCATCGCCGAACTTCTGAGCGGCCCAGATCTTATTATTCAGCCCGTCGGCCGTTCAACTTCGAGGGAAGAACTTATGTTTGGAAAACATATCGGTGAAGAAGGCCGCGCCTTCGAATCGGGATGGCTTCCGGGTTCGGTTCCTCAAGCCATGAACACGAATGGCCACGGAAAAGTTCTTTTGATGGAAGAGACTCCCCAGGGAAAACCCGGCGTGATTGCCGTTCTCAATGAAGTTTCCGAACGCGGCTATTTACTGGATCCCCGGACCGATCAGCCGATTCGCACCGCGGAAGGCTTTACGATTATTCACGCCATTAATCCACCCGGCATCGGAATCCAGGTGCAGGCATTCTCGGATGAATTTCTCGAGCGTCACCATATCGAATCGTTTGATTCACTCGATCCGCTCGAGGCGCAGGAATTTATCGTTCAAGCATCCCGGCGCGATGCCAGGCAAGTGAATACGCAGCTCATCGGTGAAATGGAAATCGACGCACGGGGGCAACCGGTGCTTGATGCGAACGGGGAACCTAAATGGAAAGGTCTTCTCGGTGTCGAACGTTCCATTCGAAAACTTCTTGCACAGGACCGGACAAAACTTCCTCGCGCGCCCGGTGTCGGTACGTTTAAAGATGTGGTGCGCGAGCTTATGGATCATTTCGAATTTAAATTAGCTTATTCTAAAAAACTTCCGCAGGAAGTTCTTCTCGACGCGTTTCTGAAAATTTTCACCATGCAGGGCCGGCCGGAGCAGACCGCCGAATGGCGCCGCATCGTTAAACAGGCGTTTAAGGAAAACGGGCTTTGGAACGATCCGGATGCGAGCGGAGTCGTTCAAGAAGACGGGCTTACCAAGTTTCTTCACGGGAAAGACTCACCCGAGCTTCGCGGCGTGGATGTGATCGTGGATTTGCTTAAAGCCAGCCGCATTCCTAAAACTGGAAACCGCGATATCGATGCCATTCTCGTATTTCTTCAGGAACATACGAACGATACCTCGGTAGCGTGGAGGCTCCTGCGACTTCAGGAAATCATACGGGACCTGAGCAAAAAAGAAAATTGGACGACTAAACCTCTCTCGGAGCAATTGGACCATGTTTTTCAATTAAAGGAAATTTATCAGGTGCTTGGCGTCGTTCTCGCCGAACGCGGTTTGAAGGCCAAGCCTCCCCGTCATTCCAAAAATAATCTCGATAGTATCGAACAGATTCAAAATTCCATCCGCTCCCTTCTCATCGAAAACAAATGGCCCACGGGCATTTGGCAATCGGAGGTAAGCGATGCGGAAGAATGGAAGAAAGTATTTCAGCCCCTCAATATCGAAGCCATGTTCAAACCGTCCCGTCCGGAAGATGGAACATTTAGCACCGTAACGATTGGACAGATTCTATTGCTCGAGATTATTTTCGGAAAGATCCAAATTTTTAGCGACCGTACCGAATATGTTTCTGAGATGATCAAAAACGCGGCAGAAGAGATTGGCACGTTTCCCGGCGGGCTTCAAGAATGGTTGGATAAAGCCGGGAGTATCGAAGAGAAGAAGGTAAAACTCGAGGTTTATGTAAACGGCCTGAAACGGTTTAAGCAAACAATCGAAACGCAGATCGCCGGCCGTTTTTCAGGATCGGATGCGCTTGGGAAATCATGGGACGAACTTCTTTCCGAACTGGACAAGCAGGCGGCCGATACCGAAACGCAAATCACATCGATTGATCCATATGCGGTTGACAGACAGAGGCTCCTACGTCAATTTGATGAGTTAAACGCCCGCATAAAAGTCAAACACGAAAATAGACCCAGCAGTCCCACCGGCTTCGGCACCGATAACAATAAACCGGTGCAGTCCCCACGACAAGGATTCGGTACTGCCCCGGCCGATCGTCGTGGGGGCGGTGCGGAACTTCCCACACCGGATACAATTCTTCATGTGAGAAGGGATTTAACGGAGGAAAGTATAAAGATCGTTGATATCCGAAGGGATACCGACAACAAGATCAGCACGCTAAGGGTACAGAAATCTTCATTTGAAGAAGAGTTTAAAACCGAAACAAATCCTCCAAGAAGAAATTCTCTTGAAGAAGCCATTAAACTTCTCGAATCTGCCGTAGAAGCTCACACCCTCGCCAAGACCAAGTTTGATACCTATTTCGCAGTGTTGAAAGAAACCGATGAAATCTATCAAAATCTGGAAACCTTATTCGCTCATGCCCAAGCTCCGCCGGAGGAATTAAAGGCACGCCTTGAAACTCTTCTCACTTCCTCCGAATCCCAAAAGAAAGACGCCGAAAAAGCTTTAACCTCTGCCTCCGCCATAGAACACCAAGCCAACCAAGCCATTTCAAAAATTCTGGCCAAGATTGCTCTTCCTCCCATTACGTCACAGAGTACTTGGGTAAAACTTCCGGAGGAAAGCTCGTATACACATCTCATTAATCTCATGATTATGGCACACGGTGAGAAGCGCATCCGGAAGACCATCAGTTTCAATATCGGTGAGTACGCGCACATTGTTAGTATCGGTGATGGAAATGAAGTACATGAATTTATCGTGCACGACGGGGTTTCTATGGAATCAACGGATAAAAATAATCTTGCTTCTCGGATTCGCAGAAAACACCGCAAATCCGAGGTTCTTGACATCGTTCAACTGCCCGATGTTAAAGGCAAGAGACGTTTTCTTAGTGTCGGAACAAAAGGAAAAGCTTTTGAATATGAGCCCGAACATAGACAGCGCATCAGCGGTAAGTTTGCAAGATCGATCATGTCAGCAGCCATTGGAGGATTGGTTTATGGACTCATCTTTTATCGTCTATGGCCCATTATGCGCGAGCCGGGGGCAATAGTCTGGCCGGTTGCAGGAGCTCTGGCAGCTATGGGTATGGCTCTGGCGATCATTGAATTGCCTCTGATTTTTCCGTCGCGAAGTATTCTGGCCAGTAAAATTAAAAAAGAAGCGAATAAAATTACATTTCCAGACTACAGTGATTCCCATTTTATGATGTGGCTACTTACTATTGGGAGATTTTTCGTTGGAATTGAACGTCCGGCGATTACATTTATCCGAGAACTTCCACATCCATTTTTGGAGCGTGATAACAAGGGAGATCGCCGATTTATAATTTCGTTTAAAAATTCCGATGGAACACAGAAACTTGTCGAATTTGATATTGAACAATCGGGCGAAGGATTTGCGGTTACAGACCTTAACCTTAATATATGGCCTAGTTATTACACACAATTGTTTGACTTGCTTCAAAAGGATTTTGTTTCCGTTGATCAAGAAGTGATTCGTGTCCTTCCTTTGGAACGCGTAGCCGGAAGTATTCGATTTCTTGTTACACAGGATACAGCGAGCGCAGGGCAAATACTGCAGGCAATCCACGAATATATTGTATTTGACGGTGGGCGTGCAGTACGAGTGGAGAAAGATCAAGAACTATTAGCGAATCAGATCAGGGAATTATCCGAAAGCGGCTGGACTGCCTCTGGGCCCACTGAACTTCACGTAACTTTTCCCGGCGGGGGAAAAGAAGATGTGTTCTTCGGTACGCACTATGAATGGAATCAGGGGATTCCTCGCGGCTTTGCTTTTCTAAATACCGGCACTGGATTCGGGGCGGAGGAAGCGGTGCCCGAATTAAGGACCGTTCAGCTGGAATATCGGGATTTTCTGGGAAAGCTCATTCCTATTCCCGATCAATTAAGAGCGCTTGAAAATAAAAAAAGAGAACTGGATTCCGAAACCGTAAAACTAAAAGTTCACCAAACAGCTTTAGCCGCTGTTACCGATGCGTTTGACAAATTAAAGACTCTTTACGAAACAAGCAAGGGGCTTTCAGAAGTTTACGGCAAGTTGGAAAAAACGCTCGAAGGCTACGCTCCGCCGCCGGTCTCCGGCGCTGCCCAATGGACCGTCGCGCCACCCGATCATCCCGCTCATCAATTGGCTCAAAGTATTTTAGGCGCGTATCCGGACGGAAAAGTTAATGCGGTTATTAATTTGACCGACGTAGATCGCGCGTCACCGGATCGCGCGCCAAGCGAAGATATTACCGACGAGATATTTGTAAGCGTCGGCGATAACGGAGCGGCGTATGAACATATTTATGAGGGTAATCAATGGGTCAATGACACGAAACATTATTTAGCTGGGTTAATCGAGACGGATTTTTGGCGCATGGATATTCATGGCGTAGTGAGGTACGAAGATATCCACGCTCATAGGATAAATTACCTCGTTCATAGTTCGAATACGTTCGAAGGTTACTATCCATCAAATTTTTCAGTTCGAAGTAGAAGTTGGATGCGCTTAAAAGATTCCAACAAACTTTTGGCCGGCCGGATTTCAGAATCTCTAAACGAGGCCCGGCTTAAATCCGGCCTTAGCCCCGATAATCTTTATGTTACTCAAGTTTCTACCGTTCGAATGGATGACGGAAGCATAAAGTATCTCGTTCTTACGAATCGTGGCGATGTAAATTTTGAAATCGAACAGCGAAAAGATAAAGCAAATTTTGTCTGGAGAAAAAGAAACACGACGTTTCAGCGCGTTCTTAAGGAGACGCACCAAGGAAATCCAATCGACGGCTTTATCGAGATTCACGGAGTTAGAGTTCCTGCCGGCGAACGAAGATTTCTAAGTTGGGGGCGGTATGCTTTCAAGACAAATACGCATCTGGTTTTTGAATATCGCCTCAGCCCGCTGGGGAAATTGGAGGTTGTCTCAAACCCCGAAGAGCAAATTCTTGCGAAAGCCATTTATGATCACCTTGATCATGTGACTCAGATAGTACTTGATACTCCTTTGAATATAATTCCGGTTACCGACTCACAAAAGCAGATGCGTTATTTGATCCAGCTCGGAGCTGAGATTGTGGGTGAGGCGAGTTTCATAAAGGAAGGCACGACAGAACGCACCGGTACAATTTTCCCAGATATTTATTTTCTCAGATCCAGCACAAATAAAACCATTCCTGTACGTTTTGGAGATCAAACCGTTCTTATAAGTCTGGGCACGGCTCAGTCCGGTGAGGCAACAGCCGTAGCTCATATATTATCAGGTTTAACCGCCGGGGAATCGGAACATTCCCGAGAAGTTGAAAAGTCCATTCGTGATTTGATATCTCAAGTAGATGAAAAGAAGCGTTTTATCGGAGGACAACAAGCTTCTTTTGATCAAGCCGAGGCGCGGGCGAAAGAGGCGGTCGAGCATTTAGCTAAGCCGGTAGAAATCTCGCCCGAGTTTGTTCAGCCCGCCGGCGAGACCAAACCCTTTTTCGAAATCATGATGGAACTGGCGCGCATTTTACCCAGCGAATATCAGTTATCCGATTTGGAAAAAGCGAATGAGCCTGTTACTCGACGGTTTGTGATTGATGCAAGCGTGCTGCAATTGGAGAAATCAATAGACGGATTATGGAGCACGGCAAGGTCGGAAGGGGAGATGAAAAGCGATATCATGCATTTTATCCTTTATCTTGGCGGCTTTTTTATGAACGAGAAAGAAAAAGTAAAAGCTCTTATTTGGCGTTATGGGTATAAAACTGGGTCTTCCATGAAGACCAGTCCCGATTGGACACTTAGTTGGGGCGATCGGTTAAGGGGACCGATTCCGGTGAAAGGGCAGGTTCTTGAACTTCAGTTTCTCTTGCTTTTAGCTGAAATTCAGCGGACAAAAGGACTTTACGACGAAGCCAGAGAATCGATGGATATTTTTGACATAAAACGTAAAGAGCTTTCGAGAAGACTTGAAGAATTAGCTGTGCAAAAAAGCGCAGAAGCGGATGCGATACGCGATTTGGCGGGAAACCTGGATTCCTATTTTAAAGACGAAGTAAATAAATTCGTTATGAGAGTTGGCTTCGGTGCCGAAGCAGCGATTCCGGATCTTGATCAAATCAGGAACGAATTGGGAATACTCATCAGAGAACAGATTGCAGGAGTCGATAAGCGAGAAGAACTGGATTTAAAGATTGAGGAATTCCGCGTAGCCGGGGCGTCCCGCCCCGGAATTGCCGGGCAAGATGCCCGGCCTACGGAGATGGACACACTCTACCGTACCGCGCTTTCGTCCCTCACCGAAGCGCTTGATAAACTAAAGATTCTCGAATCGAGCCAAGACGCTTTGAACCGTCTCTACGTTCAATTGAAAAGTTTACTTGAAGCTCCCGCTCCGACTCAGGCCGCCGGCTGGTCCTACGTCACCGATCACCCCTTGAACGGTCTTGCCCAAAGCGTACGTCAAGCACACGGTGGGGTTGCTGACCAAATCATTCCTTTAGGTGATGATCGCTATTTAAGCGTGAAACGCGACGGTCTATTCGTCATGCATTATCGCACTGGGGAAAATACATGGGTTCATTCTGACCAAGAAGGTATTGCGACAGTTCTTAATGAGGCTCACGCAGGTGGGGAGCTCGGCGTTTTTCCGTTCGCAACCAACCGAGGTCATCTCGCGCTTATTTCTTATAGTAAATATGGAAAACTTAAAGTTTCTGATCCGAACAAGATCGATCCGGAACCTTCCGAATTAACCGGCACCATCGGCGATGCTTTATCTTCGATTTATTCGAGTTTGTCGACGGCACGTTCCACGTCGAATGATTTTGGCCTGAGGATTAAATTTATTGCCGAAGCGAAAGACCAGCATGGGCTTTCACATTATTTGATTTTTACCAACAACCCCACCGTTGTTCTTGAATTTGTCTACAGGGACGGCTCATGGAAAGAAGCGCGCGATTTTGCGGACGCTCTCCAGACTCCCCCAAGCAATCCATTTCCTTACACCTGGTTCTTTCCTATAAAAGGAAAAGCTATTCCGAGTGACGAACGGCGATTTCTTGCATGGCGTATTTGGGAAAATTTACTTGAATTCAAATTGGACAAAAATGGAAAACTAGAATTCGTTCAAGAAGAAGAGGCTGTTTTATCGCGCTGGATTAAAGAGGTTTCGCCTTCTCATGATCCACAAGTTATTCCTTTAAGCGACGACTCTGCCGAATCGCGCTATCTCATCGTTACCGCAAAAGACGAACCCAAAGTTTTGGCTGTGGTTTCTCCCGGTTTGACGGAAAACGAGGCTGTAGAAACGGAAGAAAACGAGCAGTTTAAAAGAGTTTTTGGTGAAGGCAAAATTCAATGGATCGATGCGGTACGTCCGATTGAAGGCACCGAAGAGCAGGCGTTGATGATTTTCGGGAGAGAAACTACCGCGTCGAATCTGTCCACCGATTTATTTATGCAAGGTGCGGCAAAAACAGTAGATAAGAAGTTGCATGTTGAAAGCGAACGTTTAACCGATGAAATCGAGAAGTTGAAAGCAACGGTTGCCGTGCAAAAAGCGGAGTTTGAGAAAGCCGAGGCAGACCGAGCCGAGGCAGAAAATGCGGCCAAGAAAGCCCTTCAAGAGTTCCAACAAAAAAATAAGCCGCAAACCGGCAAACATTTTTCGCCTTGGCGCTTGGCCGATGCTTCCAAAGGCGGCGAAGATGAGAAATGGGCGAAGTTTCCCGAGGTGCTTAAGGAAGCACATGGTGACACGAAGATTTTTAAAATACTAGGGGTTGAAAATCAGGATGAGAACTTCCTATTAACTTTTACTGAAGATGGCGGCGTGGGTTCGTTTGAATGGATGAGTAAATTTGACGTATGGGCGTGGGGTCGTAAAAGCAATCCGTCCGGAAATCATACATTATCTGACGCCGGCAGAAGAAATTATGCACGCGCAAACGAAATAAAAAATGCGCACGGTAATTCCAACATTAACGATGCTCTCGTATTCACCGATTTCGAAGGAAAGTCGCGCATCGTCACCGTCGGCGCTGAAGGAAAAGTTTTTGAATTTAAAGTCGGCTATGACGGGGAATTAATTGAACTGACTCTTCATCAAAGTGAAATTGCCTCAATTCGCCTGTTTATCGACGCCGCAAAGCCACGCACCTTCACCAAAATCAAAGAAATAAAGGATGCTGAAGGAAATACACGTTATTTTATTTTTGGGTATTACGATCTGCCGCTGCCGGATGGAAGAAGATCGGACGATGTTTTCGAGCTTGTTCGAAATGATGTTAAAAAGACAGTCGAGTTTCCCAGGACAGTAGAATTCAAATCAGTTTTAAATAAAGCACACGGCGGTATGCCTATCGAAGGCGTTGAAGAATTCACATTGCCGGAGACGGGCGAAAGACGTTTGATTAGCTGGGGCCCGTCGGCAGCTGGAAACCGTAGACAATTCCATGAATACCGCATCACTAAAGAAGACCTTGTTCCATTAAATGAAGGCGAATCGCATTTGGAAGGATTAGTCTTTCACCATCCAGAGCGTTACAATTTAGAATATATTATTCCTCCCATAGCAAAAGAGCGGAGTGGATTTTCGTATGGCCAAAGCGCTTCTTTGCTCCACCCTATGCAACGAATTTTCCCACTCAGGAATGTTCAACACATTTGGATATTGGATGAGAAGACAGTGCTTATGGAAGGATTGCAATTCGGCGCGCCCAACTCGCAGTTTGAGTTCGCCAGTTTTGCCCGCGATGAGTTGCCCGCGCCCGCCGGTTTCGGTGCCGAAGCAGCGATTCCGGATCTTGATCAAATCAGGAACGAATTGGGAATACTCATCAGAGAACAGATTGCAGGAGTCGATAAGCGAGAAGAACTGGATTCAAAGAAGAAAGAATTGGCATCAAAAATCACCGAGCTTTCCGCCGGCGTAAACCCCATTGCCGAGCTCTACCGTACCGCTCTTTTATCCCTCACCAAAGCACTTGATAAATTAAAGATTCTCGAATCGAGCCAAGACGCTTTGAACCGTCTCTACGTTCAATTGAAAAGTTTACTTGAAGCTCCCGCTCCGGCCAAGCCCGCCGGCTGGTCCTACGTCACCGATCATCCGCTGAACGGGCTTGCGGAAAGTATTTTGAAAGCACATGGGGGCCGAGCGCCGGATCAAGTTATTGATTTAGAAGACGGTCGCTATCTCACTCTAAGCGGCGACTTTTATTTACATTATCAGGATCAGGGTAAGTGGGTGCACACGAAATCCGAGGGATTCGCAAAACGGTTAAATAGCGCACACAACTCTACTTTTTGGAAAAGAGTTTTTCCGTTTAGGACCAACACAAATAAACTCGCGCTTTTCGGTTACGATCACCACGGTCGCCTAGAGGTGTTTGGTGAAGATGGCTGGAACATTGCTAGTTCAGAACTAGAAGGCACATTGGGCGAACTTGTTGGAAAAATTACTGAGAAGTTCAATACGGTGAGAAGTTTACTTCATCTCCCTCCTGTGAGTGGATCTAATAAAATCTGGATTACGCAAATTACGGAAGTCAGGCACGATAAATATTTACACTATATTATTTTTACCAACCGGGCTGATATTGTTTTCGAGTTCTCTCGGTTTAAAGACGGCGGTGATTGGTCTGAGGAAGATCGGTTTTCGCTTGCATTGACCGGCGATGCTACGGATGCACCGATAAAAGGCTTCATAGAAATCAAGGGTCAGGCTATTCCGGCCGATGAACGCCGCTTTCTCGCGTGGCGGTTTGCTCCGGGTGTTGAATCCGGCTTTAAGGAGTACAGATTAAATGACCAAGGTGAATTAGAAGAAGTAGAAGAAGACCAAAGTTTGCTTTCTCGTTGGATTTACGAAGCGACGGATGGTTTTCACCTGGATATGAATAATATGCAGGTGGTTCCGGTAACGGATGGTACGGGCGAAACGCGTTACATCATCACTCAAATTCTGGATACATCAAGAGTTCTCGCTGTAGTTACGGCCGGAAATTCGGAAGAAGAAGCTATTTCGACAAAAGAAAATCAAGATTTACTCAAACTCATTCGTGGGGAAAAATTTTCACTTGACGGAGCGTACGGATTAAAAGACAGCCAAGGTAATCCTGCGCTCATGGTTTTTAGCGAAACAGATAAAAAAACAAAAAAGGCCGAGGTTCTTGTTTACGGTGCTTCGGCTGAGCAGGAATCTGCCAAGATATTCCGAGCCGAAGCAGATCGTTTAACAGCAGAAATTGAAAATTTGAAAACAGCGATTGGCACGCAAAAGACGGAATTTGAAAAAGCCGAGGCCGAGCGCGTTACGGCAGGGAATGCCGCCGAAAAAGCGCTTCAAGAATTTAAAGCTAAATCGCCTGAGCCACCCGGAAAACATTTTACCCCTTGGCGATTAGCCGGCGCTTCCAAAGGCGGCGAAGACGAAAAGTGGGCCAAGTTTGCCGACGAGGTTAAGCGATGGGAGAAATCGCTCGGCGTTCAGTTTTACAAAACAATCTACTTTAAAGACCACCTTGGAAATGAACGCCATTTATCATTCGGCACTCTTGGCAGTCTTATGACGCACGAATGGTCAGCTAAGGACCGTCAGTGGAATAGCTGGGGCTGGCATCAGCCAGATAAAAATCCAGCTGGTCCGACAGCAGCCAGTGGCGCATCAAGAGCAGACACCGGTTTTGCTAATGCAATCCAATTCGCGCACAAGAGCTATGATATTTATGATGCATTGGTGTTCACCGATTTTGATGGAAAAACCCGACTCATTACGGTAGGCGAACACGGCAAAGCCTTCGAGTTTCTGGTAACCGACAGCGGATTGGCTATTCTGCCGAGCGTAAACTTTCCCGATAAACAAAGTTTGATCGCCGCTAACATTCAGAGTTTCATCGAATCGGCTCGTAGCGCCGGACTTATTGCCGGTAAGCAGGACTACGAAATTAATTTTACGATCAAAGGAATAAAAGAGGTCAAAGATTTCGAAGGAAACAGCCGCTATCTATTTTTTATTACAGAAAATAGCACGGCCGGTGAAACAAACCGTGCTCTCGAACTCCTCCGCGACGATTCCAAAAAAATTATCACCTTTCATCCCGATACTTATTTTGCAGGTGTTCTACAAAAACAACATCAGAATAAATTCATTTCCGGAATCGAAGAATTCACATCGCCGACCACCGGCGAAAGGCGACTCGTTAGCTGGGGCCCGTCGGCGGACGGAAACGGCACGCAATTTCACGAATACCGTATCGCCAAAGAAGGGCTTATTCCATTAAATGAGGGGGAGGCTTATTCGCTTACGTGGTTGAATGAAAACCTTTCGCGTTTCCCCGCAGCTGAAGTAGAGGCTAAACTTCATGTGCGTTCATTGAATACCAAAGGAGATTCTTCGCTGTTTGTTCCGGTGCACACGCATTTCAGTGTAGTTGAGCAAATATGGAATCTTGGTGACAAAATCGTGTTGGCGCAAGGCAAAGTTCCAGGCGAAGATACGAAATCCCAATTCGCCAGCTTTGTCCGCGATGAAGTAAAAACAGATGACCATTTGAGATTCGGTGCCCGAGCAGACCTTCGTACAGAAAGGATTCTCCAAAAGGTTGAAGCATATATTGCGACTAAGGACGGAGCATGGTCTGCAGGTACTACTCGTTCGCAAGTATCTTTTTCTGAAGATGATCCGAACGTAGCCACCGTAATTGCGCAGGATTACTGGTTAGAATTGAATGGCAAAATGACGGGTTACTCAAAGCAGCGCACGTTTTCAGTCAAAGGTGATGCGGTTACAGAAACGACGGTGGGTTTTGGGGCGGATCGCAATGACAGGCAGATTCCCGTGCCCGTTCTTCTTGCGGGAAGGTATTATTACGAAGCGTTTACAAATGATGTATTGAATATTCTCGCTGGAGATAAGAGCGGAAGTGGGAAAGCGTTTATTGCCGAAGCTCTAGCCGCGCGTCGTTCAAGCGATGTGCTTGAGCACTATCTTGATTCTGTCCGTGAGAAACTTATTCATGTCCTGGGAGCTCAGCACTGGATTTTTGCCGAAGGCGGGGAGAATATTTTGCGCACCTTGCTTGAAACCCGTGATCAGAAATTAATCGCCGCTCTGGCAAGCGGAGTAAACACGCAAATACTTTTACTGCATAATCCCGAAGATGTCCGCGGCTTACATATTCTTTCGCCGCAGTTGCGCGAACGGTTGGCATTTGACAAAATTAATCTGGCCGATCGCAGCCTGAATATTTCTACGCTTCGCCAAAAAATTGCCGATCTCGGTTTCCACGGCCAACCGCTTGTGTATTTTCTTGATCCCGCGAAGCTCCGTCGTGATTTCCCCGAAGCTTTAGATCCGACTCAAGCCGAACATTTCCGTTCGCAAGTCTCCGAACTTGCCCAGCTTATTACCGCTTATCAAATAGCCAGCCAAGCCGTTCAAATCGCCGCGTAACATAGTATTTGCATTCATCAGAGAGGGATGATATTATTTCAGTAAATTATACTTTTATATAACTAACTGAAATGAAATATAACGCCTTCAAAGAGCATGTCAGACATTTACCGCTTATTTCCAGCGGTATGCTTGCCCAGCTGAGTCCTAATACGCGGACACTCAAAGTGCAATTATCCGAATGGAAGAAAAAGGGGCTCATTCTAAGTTTACGTAAAGGACTTTATGTTTTAAATAAACATGACAGGAGTTTAGAGCCTTCTCCTTTTTATCTGGCCAATCAAATTTTTATTCCTTCTTATGTGAGCATGGAATCGGCTCTGGCTTATTACGGACTTATTCCGGAATTTGTATCTTCGATCATATCCATTACAACAAGGAAAACATGCGCGTTTAAAAATGAATTTGGCGCTTTCAACTATCGTCACATTAAACCGGCCGCTTATACGGGATTTACTTCTATCCGAGAATCGGAAAATATGTCCGTTCTTATGGCTTTGCCCGAGAAGGCCGTAGTGGATTTCATTTATTTAAATTTGAGTGAGTTTGATACGCGGGACGAAGAGATTTTTGAGAAGTCGTATCGCTTTCAAAACTGCGAAAATTTAGATTTGAAGAAGCTCCGGGCTTATGCAAAATATTTTAATACCCACAAACTCACAGATATTGTCGAAGCATTTATCAAAAAGGCAATTTTATGAAGGAAATCATCAACGGCATTTTGGCAAGACAGCAACAGCCCCATTTTAAGAAATTAGCGCTTGCTGAATTTTTGCAGCACATGATTTTGCAAAGCATCTATAAAAATGGTTTCTTTAATCACTTGGTGTTTACGGGCGGTACGGCGCTTAGGATTCTCTATCGTATTTCCCGCTTTTCTGAAGATCTCGATTTTTCTTTAAGCAAAAGGAAGGGATTTAAATTTAAATCTCTGTTGGAAAAAATTAAAAAAGATCTTGAACTCCAACGGTTCCCATTTGATTTCTATCCAAAAGAAGAAAAAACAATTGCCCATGCCGATCTTCGCTTTTCGGGACTGCTACAAGAATTTAGCCTTTCGCCTCTGAAAGATCAAAAGCTCACCGTCAAGCTTGAGATCGACACCCATCCGCCCGCCGGCGGAAATCAAGAAATCGCATTGGTTCCCGAACCTATCTCCTACACAGTTTCTGTATATGACCTTCCGTCTCTTTTTGCTACGAAACTTCATGCCATTTTTTTTCGTGGTTATACCAAAGGCCGTGATTACTACGATTTGCTTTGGTATCTGGGTAAACGCGTGAAGCCTAATTTTAAGTTATTGAATAACGCCATTCGACAAACACACGGTAAAAAATATGAAATTCACGAAACTGAATTTAAACAAAAGCTCTTAGAGCATTTGAAAACGGTCGATTTCAAAAAAGTCCGCGCCGAGGCTGAACGGTTTATAATTAACCCTGGCGAACTTAAACATTTGGATTTAGCCCTCATTGAGAATCTCATTCAAAGGACCTACTAATATTGTTATAATTTCTAACCTATAACGATAACAGGAGTAATTATGATCCGGTTAAAAAGTATTGTTCCTCCTTTGTTTTTATTTTCTTTCTTACTTATTCTTTCCGCATGTGCATCGGTTCACAAACCCTCCGGTTATTTGCCCGATAGCGCCGGTCTTCAGGAAGGGAAATATTTCAAGCAGGAACGTATTGCTCCGGATGCGGATTTTCGGAAATATAAAAAGGTGAAGGTTGAAGATGTCGACATTCAGTATTTCGATAATTCGGTAAGCCGGCATTCGGAGGAAGATATCGCCAAACTCGCCAGCGAATTTAAATCCTCTCTTGAATCGGAGTTGGGCAAGAAATTTCAGATTGTTCCTGAAAGTCAAGCGCCCGATGCGGAAACGATGGTCGTTGCGCCCGCTCTTGTTTACGTAGCGACTCCCGAACGTTCCGTAAATATTGCAACCGCGTGGCGGATCGGCTTTTCGTTTTCAAAAGGCTTTGCTGCCTTTGAGGCAAAGATCATGGACGGTCGAACGGGAAATGTGATTGCCGAAGTGGCGGAAAAGCGTAAAGGAGGCGGGGGCATTTGGGATCTCAAATCGGTTTTCATCGGTGGTTATTTGAAATACGCTCACGCCGAAGGAGCGTTTAAGGGTTGGGGAAAAGATTTAACGAAGCTTGTAACATCGTCGAAATGAAAAAGGAGGATAGTGCGGTGAAGAAACTTTTTCTTCTCACTTTGTATTTATTAGTCATAGGGATTAGTTCTTCGTGGGCGGCCACGTATGAACTGGATGTCGCACATTCTACGGTGGGTTTTAAAATCCGCCATTTGTTTTCCTGGGTGCAGGGAACATTTGACGAGTTTCAGGCGTCATTCGATTACGAGCCGGGGCATCCGGAGACATGGAAAGTAGATGCTACGATACAGACGGCAAGTATTGATACTCGTGTGGAAAAGCGTGATAAACATCTTCGCTCTGCTGATTTTTTTGACGCGGAGAAATATCAGACGATTACTTTCAAAAGTATGGAAATTACAGATGTAACGGTCGAAAGCGCGAAGATACACGGGCTTTTAAACATACACGGCGTGGAGAAACCGGTTGTTCTCGACCTCCAAATTTACGGCGCCGGAAAAGATCCCTGGGGTAATACGCGCTCGGGTTTTACGGCTTCGACAAAAATCAACCGCAAGGATTTTGGTTTGAATTGGAATGAAATTCTCGAGACCGGCCAAGTGCTTGTCGGTGAAGAAGTGTTTATTACAATCGAAGCCGAAGGGTTATTGAAACAAGAACCCACCGCAGCCGCTTCTGTGGAAGCAAAGACGTAATGGCATTATTTTAAATAATGCGAGTTCGTATCAACGGAAAGAACCAGTAGGGTAAACGAAGGAGTACGTAGAATGGCGCTAGAGAAGAAAGTAAGTAAAAAGAAAAAATTAATTGCCGCTTCTGTTGCCGGTCTTATCGCCATGGCAGGCAGCGTGATCATCCCGGGCGTTTCGTATGCAGCGAACGAACATTGTTACGGAATTAATGCTTGCAAAGGTACGGGTGGCTGCGGCGGGAAAGGTCATTCTTGTGCCGGTATGAACGCATGCAAAGGGCAGGGATATTTGGACGTGCCGGAAGGTCTTTGCAGCAAGATTCAGGGCGGAAGTTTAACGCCTCCGGCGGAAGTAGAAGTAAAAGTAGTTTAATTAGGAAAAGTGGAGCGCACGGGATAGTGGAAACAAATACTAAAATTTCAAAATCTTTGGGTTGCGGGGTGGGGCTTCGGTCCCAACATTATCCGGTTATTACTAGCGAGTGGCCCGCTGTGGACTGGTTCGAAGCCATTACCGAGAATTACATGGATACCGGCGGAAGGCCGCTGGAGATTTTGGAAAGCGTTCGTAAACACTATCCCGTTGCGCTCCATGGTGTAGCTTTATCAATCGGATCGGTTGACCGGTTAAACGAAGGTTATCTCAATCGATGGAAAACCCTGATCGACCGGATCGATCCTGTCATTGTTTCCGATCACATCTGTTGGTCGGGCGTAGGCGGTGAGCAGCTTCATGATTTGCTTCCGCTTCCGTTTACCGAAGAAGCTTTAGCTCTTCTCACCCGGCGAGTCACGCAAATTCAGGAATTCCTCGGACGAAAAATTATTCTCGAAAATGTTTCCTCGTATGTGACGTTCAAACATTCCACGATTCCAGAATGGGAATTTATCAGGGCGCTTGCCGAAAAATCAGGCTGCGGCCTGCTTCTCGATATCAATAACGTATTCGTGAACGCGAAGAATCATTCCTTCGATCCTTCGGAATATATTCGGAACATTCCGGCCGAATCGGTGGAACAAATTCATCTGGCCGGGCACGCGGACCGCGGTACTTATCTTTTCGATACCCACGGCGCGCCCATCATCGATCAGGTGTGGGCACTTTATAGAGAAGCCCTGTCTATTTGGGGAAGGAAATCGACGCTTATCGAATGGGATGAAAACATCCCTGATTTTCCGCGTTTGATGGAAGAAGCGAATAAGGCGAAAGAGATTTACGAAAAATCTGCGTCGGTAGGGGCGTCATTTACAGCGAAGCAGTCCTCGCAGAGGGTGACGCCCGCCAGCGGGCGCGGTAAACCGCGCCCCTACAATCGGGAAGGTTGTTCTCGCAATGACGGCTACGCACCCTCTCTTGAATCCGTGGAATATTGGATGCGTGATCAAATATTTCCGTCTATGTCATTCCCGCCCCGGATCTGTCATCCCCGCGAAAGCGGGGATGACTTTTTAAATACGCAAGGAGGGGAAGCGGGCGAGATGCGCCTCTCGGTTTACCGGGAAGGTTATTTCGCGAGGACTCATGAAGCGCTTTCCGAAGTATACGAAGCGGTACGGAAAATTCTGGGCGCCGAAGAATTTTGGAATTTGGCCGAAAGCTACGCTTTTCATTATTCTTCCCCGAATTACAATTTAAATATCAAAGGCGCCGAGCTTCCCGAATTTCTTCAACATTCAGATTACAATAAGCGATTTCCTTTTCTATTTGATTTGGCCCGTCTGGAACGGGCTACTACAGAATCTTTCCATGCTTTTCTCCGTTCCGCTTTCGATCCGGCATCGCTTGCCGGCATGGATGCCGAGGATTGGGAAAATCTTAGAATCAAATTTCAACCGTCCGTTCGTTTAATCGAAAGCGGTTGGCCGATTATCGATTATTGGCAGGCGAGAAAGAATGAGGAAATAAAAATCGGTTCGAAGAAAGCGCCGCAATACATTTTTGTTTTCCGGAGCGCCAACTCTCAAGTTAATTGCGAATTACTGGATCAGAAACAATATATCGTTCTCGAAAATCTTCTCTCCGGGCGTACGCTTGGTGATTCGCTCGAAACGCTTTTACATGACGATGTTGACGTCCCCGTCGATGCGTGGTTTTCCCGCTGGCTGCAATCCGGGCTTATTACCGAATGCGCGCTTTCCAAATCTTGCGTCGCCGAACCATCCACCGTTCCTTAATCTCCTTTCATTAACCTATGGCTAGAAAAATTTTCAATATATTCTTTCTTCTCGTGTTTTTGTTGGGGGCATTTTGTGTTTATTTCATCCTTAGCGGAAAAAGCCCGTTGCCGCAGTTTGCGGACGACAAAGCCCTTGAGTTTTCTGATCAAAATTTAAAGTCCATTCAAAAAATCGGTTTTGAAGGAGCGCAGGATTTAGACAGCTGGAAATCGCATAGTTTTCAAGGCGAATCCAGGAGTGAAATAAAAGCCGAAGAAAATGTGCATCTATTGGATGTCCAAAGCGAAGGAACTTCTTCCCTTCTTCTAAAAGAAGCAAACGTATCGGTAGAAAGCCGGCCGCATTTGAGCTGGGAATGGAAGGTAATAAAATTTCCGATGGGGAAGTCCAACCAGGAGTTTGGCGTAAGCAAAGACAGCGATTACGGCGCGCGGGTGTACGCTATTTTTAAAGGATTGACACCGTTTACTTCCGATACCATCCAATACATTTGGGACGATCATTTTAAGGCCGGCACCTACCGGACAAGCCCTTTTGCCAATCATATCAAACTACTCGTTGTTGAAAGCGGTCCTCCCGGCGAAAAATGGGTGAAGGAGACAAGGGATATCGTTAAGGACTACGAAATGCTTTTTGGGAGAAAACCGAAGACCCCTCTTCACGCGGTGGGTATTATGAGCGATTCGGACAATACCCGAACGTCTTCGCATGCGCAGTTCAAGAATATTGAAATCTCAATTCCTCAAGGGATGACTTCAGAAACCGTAAATCATAATCCGATGCATTCGGCTGTATATTCGCTTAGCGAGCATTTTTTATTTTTGAACAAGGCCAACGAAGCGGGCGTTTCTGCTATTAAACAGGGGAGCAGTAACTTTTTTGGCGCCCTGACAAAATTTCGTGATAATATCCGCGATCGCCTTTCGTTTCCGCGTAAGAGTTAATAGAAAAAATTAAAAAAAATAAATTATGCTTTATCCAAAACTTTTCACCACATTAAAAACGTATTCGAGGCAGGAGTTCGTTTCCGATCTTATTGCCGGCGTCATCGTCGGGATCGTAGCCCTGCCGCTCGCCATCGCTTTTGCCATCGCATCGGGCGTGTCTCCCGAACGCGGATTGATCACGGCGGTGATCGCCGGGTTCATTATTTCAGCGTTTGGCGGAAGCCGGGTTCAAATCGGAGGTCCCACCGGAGCTTTTGTCGTTATCGTCTACGCCATTGTTCAGAAGTACGGTTTCGACGGGCTTTTGGTTGCCAACATCATGGCGGGAGTCATCCTTATTTTAATGGGGTTTGCGCGATTCGGCGGCGTGATCAAATTTATTCCTCATCCGGTTACGGTGGGCTTTACAAGCGGAATCGCCCTCATTATTTTCTCTTCCCAGATCAAAGATTTTCTTGGGCTTCAAATGGACGCGGTGCCGGCGGATTTTCTTGAAAAATATTCGGCTTATTTCGAACATATCGGCTCGACCAATTATTATGCCGTTGTCGTCAGTGGCCTTTGCATTTTAATTATTCAAGGATGGAAAAAAATCACGCACAAAATTCCAGGCTCACTCGTTGCTTTGATTGTATGCACCGCTATCATCCATGTTTTTCATTGGCCGGTAGAAACAATCGGAAGCCGGTTTGGAGAAATTCCGCACACGCTTCCGCCGCCGATGCTGCCCAAATTTTCGCTCGAACTTGTACGGCAAATGATACCTTCGGCAACGACAATAGCCATTTTGGCGGGCATTGAATCTCTCCTTTCCGCCGTTATTTCAGACGGAATGATCGGCGGCCGCCATCGTTCCAATATGGAACTTGTCGCGCTGGGTATTGCCAACATTGCCTCCCCGCTCTTTGGCGGCATTCCCGCAACGGGCGCGATTGCGCGGACTACGACCAATGTTCATAACGGCGGTCGCACTCCCGTGGCCGGAATTGTTCACGCCGCCACGCTTCTCATGATCATGTTTTTTCTTGGGAAATGGGCTTCGCTCGTACCGCTTTCCTGCCTGGCCGGAATATTAATCGTTGTCGCTTATCACATGAGTGAATGGCATTCCTTTCTCATGGTACTGAAAAGTCCTCGTAGCGACGCCATTGTTCTTCTTACGACATTCGGTTTAACGGTTCTCGTTGATTTGACGGTGGCGATTGAAATCGGGATGGTTCTGGCTGCATTTCTTTTTATGCGCCGCATGGCTATGGTAACCAATGTCGGTGTGATCACGCGGGAAATGAAAGATGAGGAAGATCGCGACGATCCCAACGCCATTAATAAAAGAGAGGTTCCGGAAGGCATTGAGGTGTACGAAATCAACGGCCCTTTTTTCTTCGGCGCTTCGTATAAGTTCATGGAAGCAATGCGCGTCGTTTCGGGCAAACCCCCGAAGGTACGAATTATTCGCATGCGCTACGTAAACACCGTGGATGCCACCGGAATGCACGTCGTCCGTGAGGAATTCAAGAATTCAAAGAAAAAAGGTATCGCTTTCTTAATTTCCGATATACACGCACAGCCGCTTATTGCCTTCGAACGAGCCGGACTGCTGGAATTGATTGGCGAGGATAATGTATTTGGAAATATCGATGATGCGCTTAACAAAGCGCGCGAAATGCTCAACCTTCCTGAAACGCCACGCCCCGAGCCGTTCGTTCCCTCTGTCAAAAGAGAAGGTGCCTAAAATACGTTCATGCCAAAGTTCAAGTCGAAAGAAATTAAAGTGGCTGTTGAGGCCGTGAGAAAGGGCGCGCTTCTTGCGCAGGAAATACGTAGGAAACTGTCGATTTCTCCGATCATAAAGCCCGACAAATCGCCGGTAACCCCAGCCGATTTTGCCGTTCAGGCTCTTATTGCGCGCATGCTTGAGAAACATTTCCCCAACGATCCGCTTGTGGCGGAAGAAAGCGCAGCCTATCTTAGAACCGAAGAAGGAAGCGAGACGTTAAATAAGGTTAAAAAATATGTTCGAAAAAAGATAAAAGGAGCGGTCCGGAAAAAAATACTCGATTGGATTGACCGGGGCGCCGCAGAACCCAGCTCGCGATTTTGGACACTTGATCCGATTGACGGGACCAAAGGATTTATTCGCGGCGATCAGTACGCCGTCGCGCTTGCGCTGATTGAAAATGGGGAAGTTAAGATCGCGGTGCTGGGTTGCCCTTTGTTGAAGGATGCCTGCGCTGTGGATAAAAAAGGTTCCGGCTCGCTCGTTCTTGCGGTGAAAGGCAAGGGTACATGGGTGAGGCCGCTTACAAAAAGAAAAGATTGGAAGCAGCTCCGTGTTTCGTTTAGAAGCGATCCTAAAGACGCCATTCTCCTGAGATCTATTGAGGAAGATCAGGTAAGCAGATCGTACGCCGATAAACTCGTAAAAATACTTGGCATTGCCCAGCCGGCTATTTGGATGGATAGTCTCGCCAAATATACGGTGATTGCTTCCGGTGCGGGCGATATCCTTTCCCGAATACCCACGGCAGTAGCGCCGGGCCGACCGCCCGGCACCGCAGAACCAAGCGCCCGACCGGCGCTTAGCCAAGCGGCGCCGAACGGAGCCGAATATATTTGGGATCAGGCAGCTGGCGCGCTTGCGATTGAAGAGGCGGGCGGGCGAATCACCGATTTGGACGGTAATCCTCTCGATTTCTCCTGCGGTAAAAAATTATTTCGAAATCGCGGCATTGTTGCGACCAACGGCCACTTACACGAAAAAGTTTTGGAGGCCATCAAAGAAATCCGCTCTCAAACCAAAACCACTCCACAATCTAAATAACTTAATTCTAATTTCCTAAACTGCCCGGCAAGCAGAACTGTTTTGCGGCGCCGTGGTTCGTTTGCATCCCTGCAAACGCCCACTGCTTCTCGCCGTTCGGTGGGTCAGTAGATGAGTCCAAATCAGTTGATGTACCGAACGGCTCCGAAAGCCGCCTCCAAACAGTTATGCTTACCGAGCACTCCGGCGGTTGCCGACGGCGCGTTGTGCAAAACTGCGAAGTACATGGATGTACGAGAGCAGTTTTCACCGAGCGCAGTAAATGCCGGGACGGCATTTACGAAGCGTCGACGGAGGTAACTGCCGGAAGTGCTTGTTGGAAAACAGAAGGAGAAGATTCAAATGGATCGTACTTTTGGTTAACCGAAGAAAAGGTAGCTTGTTTGTCGAAGAAGATAACGATATACTGATCGTCATTTATAGAAATCTTAAATGAGGCAATAGAGTGAATATTTCGGTAAAACCTGATCCGAGAGCAGTACATATTGAGTTTGAGGGCGATATGTTAGTCGTTTCTTTGGCTGACGGACGCAGAATTCAAGCACCTTTGGAATGGTTCCCACCTTTAAGGAAAGCAACAGAAAAGCAACGCTCCAAGTGGCGGCTTATTGGTGATGGGGTTGGAATTCATTGGGAGGATCTTGATGAGGATTTGTCCGTAGAAGGGCTTTTAGTTCCGGAACGTACCTTTTGACGTAATAAAGCCGCCTAATTAATTTTTCAAGTTTCCCCATGAAATAAATGGAGTTTTTCAGGTGCAAGGTGATTCCTTAGATCAATACCGTGTCTTGACCATCGTTTTGGGCGGCGGCCGCGGATCGCGGCTCTTTCCGCTGACTAAAACACGTTGCAAAGCCGCCGTTCCCATAGGCGGCAAGTACCGCCTTATTGACATTGTCTTAAGCAATTGTATTCATTCCCGCCTTCACCATATCTTTATCCTGGCGCAGTACCTCGGCCGAAGCCTTCAGCGCCACATCGTTCAGTCCTACCGCTTCGATCAATTTTCCGACGGTTTTGTGGAAATTCTTTCCGCCGAGCAAACGCTTACTGACTTTCTCTGGTACGAAGGGACAGCGGACGCCGTTCGAAAAAATATTTCCCGCATAGAACATTTTCAAGCCGACAATGTTTTGATCCTGGCGGCCGACCATCTGTATCGAATGGATTACAGGAAAATGATTGATTACCATATTGAAAAAAACGCCGACCTCACGGTGGCATCTACATTGGTCAGCGAAGAGGAAGCGCCGCGCATGGGCGTTCTCCAAGCGGAAGCGAACGGCAAAGTTATCAGCATGGTTGAAAAGCCAAAAGGGCCCTCGCAGTTAACGGCTCTCCGGTTTAAGGGAGATACCGGGGACGGCAAAAGTTATTTGGCTTCGATGGGTATTTACATTTTCAAAAAACGGTTTTTAGTTGATCTTTTGAAAGCGAGCGTAGCCGAAGATTTTGGTTCGCAAATTATTCCCGATGCCATTAAAAAAGGGAGTGTCTACGTTTATAATTTCGACGGCTATTGGCGCGATGTCGGAACGATGGAGTCTTTTTTCGATGCCAACATTGATTTCACTTCAAACCTTCCGCATTTTGATTTCTATTTAGAGCAAGGTCGCGTCTTCACGCGTCCGCGTTTTCTTCCGCCCGCCAAGCTTGTGGACTGCAAAGTTTCGAAGTGTATTATTGGAGAAGGAAGCGTTATCGAGGGGGCGGAGATGACCGACAGTGTTATCGGAATTCGTTCGGTAATTCAAGGGTCTACCTTAATACGAAAAAGCATCATCATGGGTAACGATTATTACGAACGGCTTTACGATACCGGTTTCATACGACCCATGATTGGGCGCCAGGTCACGATCGAGCGCGCTATTGTTGATAAAAACACCGTCATTGGCGACGGATGCGAAATTCGCGGCTCCGATGCGCATATTAACGAAGACGGCACCGATTATTACATTCGCGACGGCATCGTTGTCATTCCCTGCAACACCACCATTGCTCCGGGAACAAAAATCATCGCCGGAGCTCCCAAAGAAATCAAAGCGAAGTGAGTTTTTCGGCAGAAAAACAGAAACTTACCTTGGTTACGGCCGTTTCCGAAATGGTACCTTACGTTAAAACAGGCGGGCTTGCCGATGTCGCGGGGACGCTGCCCGTTGTTTTGAGTGAAATGGGCCATGATTGCCATACTTTTTTGCCGGCTTACCGTGCTGTAAAACAAAAATGGTTGGGAAAAGCTAAAAAAATTTCCGAAGTTTTGGTTCCTTTGGATGCGCCGGGCACACGACATGAGAAGGGCGTTATCTGGCAATACCAGGATCGTCCTCGTCATACGGTGTATTTTGTAGAGCACGATGGCTTTTTTGACCGAAACGAACTCTACGGAACGGCCGACGGCGATTTTCCGGACAACGCCAAACGCTTCGCTTTTTTTTCAAGGGCAGTGCTTGAAACATTGCGCTCAGCGGTTACTCCTAAGCCGGATATTATTCATGCGCACGATTGGCAGACCGCTCTTATTCCGGTGTATTTGAAACAAAAATACGCTAACGAATCTACGTTTAACGGTACGCGCACGGTTCTAGCCATTCACAACTTGGCGTACCAAGGTGTCTTCGAAAAAGAAACGCTCGCCGAATTGGATCTGCCGTGGGAGCTTTTCCAAATAGACAAAATGGAATTTTGGGGAAAGATTAATTTCCTAAAGGGCGGTTTGGTATTTGCCGATTGGTTGATGACCGTCAGTCCGACGTACGCACGTGAAGTTCAAACGCCCGATTACGGAGCCGGGCTGGACGGACTTCTCCGGAATAGGTCCGGTTCCATGACCGGAATATTAAACGGTTTGGACACGAGTGAGTGGAATCCGGAGACCGATCGATTCCTTTGGAAAAAATATTCGTCAAGAGATTTGGAAGGGAAAATTCATAACAAAAGGGAGCTTCAGAAAGACCGGGGTTTGGAAAATTCAGAGGAAATGCTGCTTCTTGGCCTGGTCGGCCGTTTGGCCGATCAGAAAGGGCTCGATATTATTCTTCAGGCCATCCCCGATATTTTAGAACAGCCGTTTCAACTTATTATTCTCGGAACCGGAAGCCGTGAATATCATGAAAAATTAATTCAACTGGCCAAGCAATTTCCGAAAAAAATTTCCGTGGAGATCGGTTTCAATAATCAACTTGCGCACCGGATTTATGCCGGTGCCGATGCTTTTTTAATGCCGTCCCGCTTTGAACCCTGCGGGCTAGGGCAGCTCATCAGCTTTCGTTATGGTACAATCCCTATCGTTAGAAAGACGGGCGGGTTGGCAGACACTGTGATGGATGTTTCGGAAAATCCAAAAGACGGCAATGGTTTTGTATTCTCCAATTATTCGGGACGGAATTTGGCCGATGCTACTCGGCGGGCCGTCTCTACTTTTCAGGACAAATCAAAATGGGCGGCACTTGTCCGTCGCGTTATGAATCTTGATTTTTCCTGGAAACGTTCGGCGGAAGCATACGTTAATCTTTATCATGAAATTTCGCGGTTATAAAATGTCGCGCGCGCGAAGCGTGCGCCGTAATTGATTCGCAGGGGAGGCTTAAATGTCAGAACTTCGTAAAGATCCGGTCCTCGGTAGATGGGTAATTGTCGCCTCAGAGAGAAGCAGGCGTCCCACCGATTTCAAGCCATTCACGGAAGACCGGCAGTCGCCGGAAAACTGCCCTTTTTGCGAAAGCCATGAAGCGATGACACCGCCTGAGATTCACGCGATTCGGTCAAGTGGCGTAGCCAACAAACCCGGTTGGCAAGTGCGTGTTGTACCCAACAAATTTCCCGCACTCGGCATTCAGGCCGACCCTTCGCGAAAAGGCGTAGGAATGTTTGATCAAATGGGAGGATTTGGCGCTCATGAAGTTATCATTGAAACGCCGAATCACGACACGCGCCTTCATCAGATGAATACCGATCAGATCGCAAGCGTCATGCGTGTGCTGCAGGATCGTCTTCAAGATTTACACAGAGATATTCGCTTTCGCTATATTCTGATTTTTAAAAACGAAGGAAGTCAGGCGGGCGCATCGTTAAGCCATGCGCATACCCAGCTTATTGCTACGCCGATTACTCCGATTCATCTGAAACAAAAATTGCAAGGCGCAGAAAATTATTTCCGTTTGAAGGAGCGTTGCATTTATTGCGATATTGTTCAAGAAGAAAAACAGCAGGGAAAACGGGTTGTTTACGAAAACGATGGTTTCATTGCTTTTTGTCCGTTTGCCTCTTGTTTTCCTTTTGAACTCAATATTTTCCCAAAGCGCCATCAAGCTGATTTTTTTAACAGCAGGGATGCAAACGCGCTTTTGGCCGACGCGATTAAAGTGGTTATTACAAAGCTCTGCGCCGGGCTGAATAACCCGCCTTATAATTTTATTGTTAATACTGCTCCGAACCGGTATCCGCGCCGGGGGTATTGGGCGACGCTCAACGATGATTTTCATTGGCATATCGATATTATTCCGCGTCTTACCAAAGTCGCGGGATTTGAATGGGGAAGCGGGTTTTATATCAATCCAACTCTGCCCGAAGAAGCCGCCGAATTTTTAGCCAATCTGGAGATAGACGCCGCGAAACAAAAATAGAATCAGCGCAACCGTAGGGGCACGGCATGCCGTGCCCCTACAATCTGCGAGATACCGATATGAGCAACAAGACCAGCCTGACATTTATTTGGCACATGCATCAGCCCTATTACCGGGACGCTGAGACGGGTAAGTTTCTGCTTCCCTGGGTTCGCTTGCACGCAACCAAAGGATATTGGGACATGGTTCAGGTATTAAAGGACGTTCCCGAAGCGCGCGCCGTATTTAATTTCACGCCCGTTCTTCTGCTTCAGATCGAGGAACTCAACCGGGATATTTCATCGGATTATTTTTGGGAGCTCAGTTACAAGTCTGCCGCGGATTTGACCGAAGAAGAAAGGGTTTTCATTCTCGGTAATTTCTTTATGGGCAATTGGGAAACCCTGATCAGGCCGCTCTCGCGTTATTACCGGCTCCTTGAAAAACGCGGTTTTAACGCACAACCCAAAATGCTTAGGGATTTGGCTACGCATTTTAGCGATCAGGAAATGCGCGATCTCCAGGTGTATTTTAATTTGGTTTGGTGCGGATTTATTTTGAGAGAACGCGATGAAGTCGTCCGGTCGCTTTTTGAAAAAGGCGGCGGTTATACGGAAGAAGAAAAAAAGGCACTTCTCGAAAAGCAAAAATTCATTTTGGCGAACCTTATAAACGAATACAAACAACTGGCTGAGGCCGGCCAAATCGAGCTTACGGCCACACCGTTTTACCATCCCATTCTGCCGCTACTCTACAAGGCCGACGATAATCAAGGAATAGGAATAGAAGATGACGCCCGAACTCAATTGATAGATGCCGCTAATTTTCACGAAAAAAATTTCGGGACAAAACCCAAAGGCTTATGGCCTTCTGAAGGAAGCGTGAGCCAGTATATTCTTCCGCTTATTGCAGACGCGGGATTTAAATGGTTGGCTACGGATGAAGGCATGCTCTACAAATCTCTCGCAGGGCAGGTGGCCGAAGAGGATATTTATTTTCCGTATCTTTTAGAGGCGGACGAAAAGCGGCAGCTTGCCATTATTTTTCGTGATCGTGAATTGGCAGATAACGTTGGTTTTGTGTACAGCCGGACCCGTCCGCGGGATGCGGTTTTGGATTTCGTGGGAAAATTGAACGGCATTTCCAATTTGCTTCGAAATAAGCCGGAAAGGGGCCTCGTTCCGGTTATTTTAGACGGAGAAAATCCCTGGGAAAGTTATGCCGACGGCGGCGCTGAATTTTTACGCCATCTTTATCGTAGTGTGTCGAAATTGCCTGATTTCGAAATGGTGCGGGTAAGCGATTTTCTTGAAAAGAATCCCGCCCAGAGGAAATTGAAACGGCTGGCGAGCGGATCGTGGATTAATTCCAATTTTGATATTTGGGGAAAAGGTGAAGAAGAAGAAAAAGCTTGGCAGACTTTGGCCGAAGTCAGAAAGGATCTTGCTAAGGACGCTCCCGCCGGGGCCAAACAGGCCATGTACGCCGCGGAAGGAAGCGACTGGTTTTGGTGGTACGGCGATGATTTTTTTTCGGTGACCAAGGATATTTTTGACCGGCTTTTCAGATCCAACTTGATAGCCGTTTACAAAAGACAAGGCAAGGAGGCTCCGCCGCATCTTTTCGTGCCGATCGCCAGAGCGCAAAGGGCTCTTCTTTCCGAGCCGACAGCATTTCTTTCCCCGACGCTCGACGGAAAAATAACCGATTACTACGAATGGAAAGGCGCGGCGTGTTACATTCCCGGCGGATCTGGCGGATCGATGTTTGAGGGACCATCGCTTATTCGGAAGATTTGTTACGGATTCGATATAGATCACCTGTATCTTTTATTTGAATGGGACCGTGAGTCCGCGGAATTTAAAGATCCCGCTGTTGTGATTCTCTGCAAGTTTTCTTTGGAAGAAGAGGTATTTCTTGAGATTTCTGTAGGGAAGAAGACGGTTTACCTTTATAGGAAGAGTAAGGACGCCGCTATCCAGAGGGAAGGAATTAATACGAAGGAAATCGGCTCGGTTGCAGAAGTTAAGGTGGGATTTCAAAGTCTCGGTATAAAACCGGGTGAGCAGGTTGAATTTTTGGCGGAAGTGCGCAAGGGGCAACTTGTTATAGAACGTTGGCCGAAAGACCGTTTTTTTAGATTTACGGCCCCCCAACCCAACTTTCCCTTTGAACAATGGGTTGTTTGATGAAGATCAAAGTATTATTATATGAACTATTGTAATATGTTTTGTATCAAAGAGGAGATTGGTTATGCGGATTTCAAAAAATTCTGTTAGATTTGGCAGCAAAGAATCAAAAAATAAAAATAACAACGGTGCGCCGGCGGCGAATCGTCTGAACCGTCCTTCGGAAGCTAAAATTTTGGAAGAGATTCGGACCCGTGCGTATTATCGCTTTCTCAAACGCGACGGACAGCCGGGTAACGAGTGGAACGATTGGTTCCAGGCTGAGCGCGAAGTAAAAAAACAATACCAACTTGCCTAAATCGCGATACGCTGATAAAGCGATCCAAATTTATTTTGACTACCGTTACGTAACGATCGGATGATAACGGATGTTATCACCGATCGTTACGCCGGGGACAAGCTTGGGTTGTATCTTCAGACGGTTCCGCTTTTCTCGGAATTCATCATCCTCGTAGTTTACAGCTCCCCTCACGCACTCAAGGTTTAATGCATGTTTGTGAATAAACTTCATAAATTGGCCGAGCTCTACGGCATTCAGCCAAGCTACGAGGGTGTTCGCGGCAAACGCGTCGAGTGTTCAGACAAAGCGATCATGGCGGTGCTCGGAGCTATGGGATGCCCGATTACAAAGTCTGAAGAAGCATCTTCTCATATTGAAAATTATCACCGGTCGCTGTGGCTCGAGTTTTGCGATCCCGTTCTTGTAGCATGGGTCGGAGAGCCGGCTACGTTTTCAATCCGATTAACGGATGAACTGGCCCGCGAAGATGTCGCTTGCCGTATTCAGTTCGAAGACGGCACTCAACACGAATGGTTTGTTCCTTCAACCGAAAATACTAGAGATAAAAAATTAAAATTAGGTGGCGTTCAATACATTACGAAGCTCGTTACCTTTGAGCGAACCCTCCCCACCGGATACCATAAACTCCTCGTAAAAGTAGCCTGGAAAAGCGCTGAGAGTTTACTTATCGTGGCGCCGCGCACGGCGTTTTCTAAACCAAACGAAGAAGAAAAGAAATCCTGGGGCGTTTTTGCGCCACTTTACGGACTGCATTCCCGGAAAAGCTTGGGTAACGGCAGTTTTTCCGATCTTGAGGCTTTGTCCAAATGGGTTTCTCAATTAGGAGGAAATATCGTAGCCACGTTACCTTTCCTAGCCACGTTTCTTAACGAAGGATTTAACCCCAGCCCTTATTCTCCGGCCAGCCGGCTTTTTTGGAATGAATTTTACCTCGATATCGAAAAAATTCCCGAATTGGAAGAGTGTCGAGCAGCGCAGAAGATTTTACAGTCTCCCGAAATCAAATCGCTCATCGAAAAAGCCAAATCTTCAGCGCTTGTCGATTATAAAAATATAATGGCGGCCAAACGAAAAGTTTTGGAAATGCTTTCAACGTTTTTCTTTCAGTTGAGACAACACCCGCGCGAAGAAGCTTTTAGCCATTTTCTGAAAAATAAACCCCAAGTTCGCGATTACGCGGTATTTCGCGCTTTGTTTGAAAAGCAAAAAAAACCTTGGCTGTCCTGGCCTGCCAAGTGGAACGCAGGCTCAGTAGGTGCAGACGATTACGAAAAAGAAGTACGGGATTATCATATGTATGTCCAGTGGATTGCCGATGAGCAGCTTCGCCAGACGGCCGAAGCCGCGGAACGCGAAAATGTGGGTTTGTTTCTCGATTTTCCGCTCGGTGTAAATCCGGATAGTTTTGATGTTTGGCATTACCGATCGCTCTTTGCTCTAAATACCCGCGTAGGAGCTCCGCCGGACACGGTGTTTACGCGAGGGCAGGATTGGGGATTTCCACCTTTGCATCCCGAAAAAATTCGCGAACGCGGATACGATTATTGGATTGCCTGTATTAGGCATCATTTGAAGTACGGAAAAATGCTTAGAGTCGATCATGTCATGGGGCTTCATCGTTTATTTTGGATACCCGAGGGATTTAAAGCCGAACAAGGCGTATATGTCCGCTACCGGAGTGAAGAGCTGTACGCCATCCTTTGCTTGGAATCGCACCGGGCGAAATCTGTTATCGTCGGTGAAAATTTAGGCATTGTTCCGAAGGAAGTAAATACCGGTATGCGCGCGCATAATATCCATCAGCTCTTTGTGTTACAATACGAACTTCCTACGAACGCCATGAAAAATATTCGCTCTGTTCCGGCCGATGCGGTAGCTTGTTTAAATACGCACGACATGCCCCCGTTCGCTGCTTATTGGGAAGGATTGGACATTCCGGTTCGCATAAAACTCGGTATTTTGAACGAACGCGATGCTGAAATAGAGAAGCGCGAACGTGAGAAGCTTCATAAAAATTTGATCAAAGTCCTTCAGAGTGGCGGTTGGCTCGGCCGTGAATCCGTCGGTTTAGAAGACATTTTGAAAGCATGTTTGGCTTTTTTGGCAAGCAGTAACGCGGCTGCTGTGTCGGTAAACTTGGAAGATCTTTGGGGCGAACGAGCGCCGCAAAATATTCCCTCGACGCAAAACGAATTTCCGAATTGGCAGAGAAAATTGAAATACTCGATGGAGGATTTCTCAGGACTTACGAGCGTTATGGAAACGCTCAAAAGTGTCGATAATGGGAGGAAAAAGTATGCCGGGATCAAAACATGAAAATGCCTAAATCAAACGCTGAAGTCCGCACTCCGAATCCGAAAAACCCCCCTTCTTTTTTAACCGACGATGATCTTTATTTATTTAACGAAGGAAGCCATTTCCGGCTTTATGAAAAACTCGGTGCACACCCGACTACCGTAGACGGCGTTAACGGTGTTCATTTTGCGGTATGGGCACCGGACGCCGAGCGTGTTTGTGTCGTAGGCGATTTTAACGAATGGAAAAAAGATGACATTGATTTACATCCCGTTCGCCAATCGGGTATTTGGGAAGGATTTGTCGCTGGCGCCAACGTTAGTCAATGCTATAAATTTCATATTGCATCGCGTTATCATGGCTACAAAGTAGAGAAGACCGATCCGTATGCTATGTACTACGAAGTCCCGCCGAGAACGGCTTCTGTAGTTTGGAATCTTGATTATTCTTGGAACGACGCGGAATGGATGAAAAATCGTTCTGCCCGCAATGCTCAAACCAGCCCCATTTCTATTTACGAATTGCATCTGGCCTCCTGGATGCGGATTCCCGAAGACAACAACCGCTATTTGACCTATCGGGAAATAGCGCCGAAATTGGCGGAGTATGTAAAAAATATGGGCTTTACGCATATTGAATTAATGCCGGTAATGGAACATCCATTCTCCGGTTCCTGGGGATATCAAATCACCGGTTATTTCGCTCCTACCAGCCGTTTCGGAACGTCTCAGGATTTTATGTACTTGATTGATGTGCTGCATCAGAACGGCATCGGAGTCATTCTGGATTGGGCGCCTTCCCACTTCCCAACCGACGAACACGGGCTAGGCTATTTCGACGGAACGCATTTATACGAACATTTTTATCAGGAACGCGGATACCATCCGGATTGGAAGACTTACATTTTCAACTACGGCCGCCACGAAATCCGCAGTTTTCTCATCAGCAGTGCGCTTTTTTGGTTCGAAAAATATCATATTGAGGGGCTCCGGGTGGATGCTGTCGCGTCCATGCTCTACAACGATTATTCACGTAAGGAAGGCGAATGGATGCCGAATTCGTTTGGCGGCAGGGAAAATTTGGAAGCGGTAGCGTTTCTCCGCCGGTTAAACGAAGAAGTATACAAACATTTTCCGGATGTACAAATGTACGCGGAAGAATCCACCGCTTGGCCCGCGGTTTCGCGCCCTACGTATGCCGGCGGACTTGGTTTTGGTTTCAAATGGGATATGGGATGGATGCACGATACCTTAGTTTATATCACGCGAGATCCCGCATACAGACGGTATCATCACAGCGAACTTACATTTCGCATGCTTTACGCATCTACCGAAAATTTTGTTTTACCGTTGTCGCATGACGAAGTTGTGCATGGTAAAGCGTCGCTTCTCTCGAAGATGCCGGGCGATGATTGGCAAAAGTTTGCCAATCTAAGGCTTTTGTTCGGATATATGTACGGACAGCCCGGGAAAAAACTTCTGTTTATGGGCGGAGAATTCGGCCAGTGGCGCGAATGGCAGCATGACGAAAGCTTGGATTGGCATTTACTTCAATACGAGCGGCATTCCGGACTTCAGAGATGGACCAAAGATTTAAATCATGCGTACCAACGCGAACCGGCGTTGCATGAGTTGGACATGAATCCCGAAGGTTTTGAATGGATCGATTGCAACGATACCGAAGGAAGTATTTTAAGTTTCTTAAGAAAAAGTAAAAACGATCTCGAAGTCATCTTGGCTGTTTTTAATTTCACCCCCGTGCCACGTTTTCGTTACCGGTTGGGCATCCCGCGCGAAGGTTTTTGGAAGGAACTTTTGAACAGCGATGCCGTGGAATACTGGGGAAGCGGACAAGGAAATCTCGGCGGTGTATATACTTCTTCTACCCCTTGCCACGGACGGCTTTTTTCCATCGAATTGAATATTCCGCCCCTGTCTGCTATCTTTCTTAAGAGCGTCGGGTAATACAAATTCTTGACTTTTGTACCTTTTGGATTTAGTATCCCGCCCCATATTCGAAATATACAGATTTTATAGATCGATTTATGGGATTGACGCAGGTTTAAATAAAGAGAATAAGGAGACTAGAATGAAGAAGATGTTGATCGTAGTTGTAGTACTTTTGGTTAGCTTGGCATTCTTTCAAACCCCTGTAATGGCAAAAACCATTAAAGGGATGGTTCTGGATGTGGAAGTATCTTCCATAGTCGTTGCGCCGGACGCCGAAGAAGGTTCGGCCGAGGTGCCTGAGGATGTGACTTTGGCCGTTTCGCCCGAGACGAAATACACCGGAGTTACTTCTGCCGATGAGTTGATGATCGGCGATGAGGTTGTTATCGAGGCCGAAGCAGGGACAGAACCTAATTCCTGGAAGGCCGTTTCGGTTGAATTGATCGGACTCGAAGATTTAGATATGGAAGAGCCGGCCGAAGACGTAATGGAAGCTTCTTCCCCTAAGATTCCTGCTACGCCTGCCCAGTAATAGATATTAAACTTTTTTCTAAAAAAAGCCGGAGATCCTAATCTCCGGCTTTTTCCATTTAAGATTCTTCTTCCTGCAGAAAATTTCCCTCGGGACCTCCGCCCATTACGGGTTTTACACCTACCACACTGAAGAATAAATCAACACTTTTGACATCTTTGGCGGTTGTGCGCACCTCCGCGAATTTTCCCGAAAGCACAAAATAAGAAAGAAACCTTAGCACCCCCGAGATGACAAAAAGACTCCGAAGCGTAGAGCCTCCCAGAGGCGGAAGCCGGTCGGCCAGAAAACCTCCGAGTGTAGCGCCAAAGAAAATCGCAAGTCCGTTGATAAGACTAAAGTAGCTGAGGCACCGGACACGTTTTCCCGGCGCGCAGGCGTCGTAAATGAAATTAACCGAGCAAAGATTGAATCCACCCCAGACGAATCCGGCGAAAAATTCGACGATCATTAATAGGTACCTATTGGAAGTGAAAAGCCAGAGAATTGGGATAATGGGAATAAGTAGTCCTGTAATGCGCAGGACTTTAACATTACCAACGAAATCCGCATGTTTTCCCCATAGCGGGAAGGCGATAAGACTGGCTACGACAGCAGAGAGATGAATAAGCATGTAACCGAGGTAGTTCTGTTTTAAATCTCTTAGCATGTATACGCTAAAGAACGGTGCGGCGATGTTGGTGGCGAACGTCACGCTGGAAACAAAAAATACAAATTTTACAAAATTACTTTCTCGAAACCGCTTGAGAAACTGAAAGAACGTGAAATTGTCTCCTTTCTTAGGCGTAATCGGGATATCTTCCATCTTAGACATTAAATGGGCCGAATTGAGCCGCATAACGGCGGCGAAGAGGAAAAGCAAAACAAAAGACCATGATTCCGAAGCCGGTTTAAGCAGGTAAAGAAGCGTTCCTCCCAAAATGGTTCCGACGACACCCGCCATGCCGGTAATTTGACCCCGCCAGCCAAAATATTTTCCTCTTTGCTCGGCGGGAAGATAGTCGCTGGTTAAGCTTCCCCAAACCGTACCGATGAGGTTTCCTACCATTCTGAACAGGACAACAAGCAGGATGAAATATTGAACCCGGTACGGCCCCGGAACTTTGGGAAGTAAAGCAATGGGGATAAAAAGAGCGCCTTGTAGATAAGCTGCTCTGATGAGAAATCGCAGACGGCTTCCCCAGAACTGTACGAACCTGACGGCGCAAAGCTGGGCAATAGAACCGATAAGATGAGGTAAAGCGACCAAAAAGCCAATCTCATGCGCGTCCGCGCCGAGAAAAAGGGCCATCGGAATGAAATAGTAGTCCGTAATGGAGAGCATAACCATGGCGGGGATACCTTCTTTCCAGGAGATATCCAGGCTTTTGGCATACTTGAGCGGAGAAGATGTAGAGAAAGTTTTGAAGCGCATAAGATTAAAAGCGGCAATATACAGCAAACGCGAACCGCCGCCAATCTTTATTTTTTTTGGGGCGCAACCGATTTTGCAAGGCGCTTTCTTTTTTGTAATTTCTTGATAGAATCCTCACTTTACTGTCATTGCGAGGCAACGTGGTTGTAGGGGGGGCGCGATTCATCGCGCCCGATTCAGCGGGCGCCATAAATGGCACCCCTACAATGGAACTTATCTATGAACAAAGTATTGGATAAAAAAGTAATCGCGTATTTTTCCATGGAGATCGGTGTGAAGTCTGACATACCGACGTACAGCGGCGGTTTGGGCATTCTCGCCGGCGATACGATACGTTCGGCAGCCGATATGGAAATACCGCTTGTCGCCGTGACCCTTCTTCATAGAAAAGGTTATTTTCATCAGAAGCTGGACGCCAGCGGATGGCAAACCGAACATCCGGAGCGTTGGGATGTAGAAGATTATTTGGAGAAGACTGATGCGGAGGCATCGCTATCTATCGAAGGAAGAACCGTTTATTTGAGGGCTTGGCGTTTTAACGTTACCGGTATTACGGGTTACAAAGTGCCGGTTTATTTTCTGGATTCGGATTTATCGAAAAATTCGGAGTGGGACAGGACACTAACCCATTATCTGTACGGCGGTGATCAGCGCTATCGTCTCTGCCAGGAAGCCATCTTAGGTATCGGCGGGGTACGAATGCTTCGAGTGCTGGGTCATAAAAATATTCAGCGATTTCATATGAATGAAGGCCATTCCAGTCTGCTCACACTGGAACTGCTTACGGAGTCGATGAAATCCAAAAATAGAAAGAAACCCACTCCGGAAGATTTCGAAGCCGTGCGCAGTAAATGCGTTTTCACTACCCACACACCCGTTCCGGCAGGGCACGATCAATTTCCCGCTTCTTTGGCCGAGCAAATCATAGGGGATCACCGGGGGTTCGATATTTGTGATGTGCTATGCACGGGCAATGTGCTCAACATGACTCATGTCGCGCTTAATTTTAGCCATTATATAAACGGTGTTGCCAAAAAGCACGGAGAAGTGTCGCGGGAGATGTTCTTCGGCTACGAGGTGGATGCTATTACAAACGGTGTCCACGCCGGTACCTGGGTTTCGGATCCGATGCGCGATCTCTTCAATCGTTACATATCGGGCTGGCAAGAAGATAATCTTAGTCTTCGCGGTGCGCTGAGTATTCCCAAAGGAGAAATTTGGGAAGCTCACCGGAAAGCAAAAAATATTCTGTTTGATTATATTAAAGAAAAGACAAAAACCGAGATGGATATCGAAACGCTGACGTTGGGTTTTGCGCGCAGATCAACGGCCTACAAGCGGGCGGACTTACTTTTCAGGGATACGCAGAGGTTGAAAAATATCGCCTCTGAGATTGGAAAAATCCAGATTGTTTTTGCCGGCAAAGCTCATCCGGCCGATACGCCGGGGAAGGAACTGATTAAGAAAATTTATCAGGCCAAAGCCGAATTAAAAGATTTCGTTAAGATTGTTTATCTTGAGGATTACGATATGGCGCTTGGAAAATTGATTACTTCCGGCGTGGATGTGTGGTTAAATACCCCGGAGCCGCCGCTTGAAGCTTCCGGCACAAGCGGAATGAAAGCGGCGCTAAACGGCGTTCCTTCGCTAAGCGTTCTGGACGGTTGGTGGGTGGAGGGCTGGATCGAAGGTATTACCGGCTGGGCTATCGGTGCCGAAGATAGGGAAGCCGGAGAAACCGACAGCCATGAAAAAGATGCCGAATCCCTTTATGAGAAGCTCAAGCAGAAGGTTGTTCCGACGTTTTATAAAAATCGCGATCAATTCATTGATATCATGAAGCATACCGTAGCTTTAAACGGCTCTTTCTTTAATACTCAGCGAATGATGCAGCAGTACGTTCTCAAGGCGTATTTTTTCTAAAGGAATTATGAAAGAAAAACAGCACGAAGCGCATTTTAAGGAAACGCGGCCATGGGGAAAATACGAAGTTCTTCATATCGAAGAGGGTTTTCAAGTTAAACGTGTCGAGCTCAATCCAGCGTCCCGCCTCAGTCTGCAAAAACACAATCGGAGGGATGAACTGTGGACTATCGTCTCCGGCGAGGGGCTGGCGATTGTAGACGGTAACGAAATCAAAGTAAAAAAAGGTAGCGTGGTCAGGGTGCCTTCCGGCGCCAAGCATCGTATCGGCAATACGGGGAAAGCACCTTTAGTTTTCGTCGAAGTACAAACCGGAGATTATCTCGGCGAAGACGATATCGTACGTTTTGAAGACGATTACCATCGAAAATAAATTCCATTCCGATCTAATCACGAAGCAAGGTTCCTTGACTGTAGTTTTTACTCCGGTATAATCTCTCTCGCTTAGGGTTGCAGGCGCTTTCCTCACCAAATCGTCCCCCAGAAAAGTCGGACAACGTAGACAACTTCCTTATGTTGTCACGTTGCCGTGCTTGATTAACCGAATCAAGTGCGGATACCCCGACTAGCCCACTCATTCAAAAACATAACAAATCGAGAGGGGGCTTCTGTGCTTAAGCAGCGAAAATTTCGAATCGAAGACAAGCAGGTTTTTCATTCTAAAATTAAAAATAAAATTTTATTAATTCGGGGGCATCGTGTCATGCTAGCTCCGGATTTAGCAGAAATGTACGGGGTGGAAACCAAAGCGCTGAATCAGGCAGTTCGTAGAAACAAAGAAAGATTTCCGGCAGAGTTTATGTTTCGTTTAGCGAAAGAGGAGAAAGAAGAGGTGGTCGCAAATTGTGACCACCTCCGCGCGCTTAAATTTACACCCTACCCGCCTTATGCTTTTACAGAGCACGGCGCGCTTATGCTCGCCAATGTCTTAAATTCCAAACGCGCTATTAGCGTAAGTATTTTCTTGATACGCGCTTTTATTAAGCTACGGGATCTGGGGTATGTACATCATGTTTTATCCTTGAAGCTGGACGAGCTTGAAAAGCATGTGAAAATTCACGATAAAAAAATCCGGCTTTTATTTGAAGCCATTCGCCAATTAATGAAAGAACCAGAATCGCCACGTAATTTGATTTAAATAAATCGGGTTTTGGATGTCCTGTGTTTACCCAAGCCATTCCGAACAAAAGTCGGTTAACGACTCGCCCTCCTTAACAACGTTTTACCCAAAAAGGAGGGCGAAATGAACCGCCAAACTGAAAACACACCCTTAAACGATGGAATCGTTATTTATCAAGGTGCGGACAAAACTGTTCAAATTGACATAAAATTAGAACGACAGACGCTTTGGCTTAACCTAAATAAAATCTCATCTCTCTTCCGGCGGGATAAATCGGTTATATCCCGGCATCTTCACAAGATATTTAAATCAAAAGAGTTAGAACGAAATTCAGTTGTTGCATATTTTGCAACAACTGCCGCAGATGGCAAAATCTACAATGTCGAATTCTACAACTTAGATGCCATCATTTCCGTAGGCTATAGAGTTAATTCTATCCGAGGCACCCAATTCCGCATCTGGGCCACCGATGTTCTCCGCAAGCATTTAATCGACGGTTATACCCTCAACGAAAAGCGTCTCACCGAGCAAAGCCGTAAATTCCGCGATCTTCAGAATGCGATAAAACTGATTAAGGATGTTACCCACCGTAAACAGATCGATCACGCCGAAGCTTTAAGCCTGCTTGACGTTGTCAGCGACTATAGTTATGCCCTGGAGATTTTGGACGGCTACGACCATGGGTCGCTCAAAATCGCCGGCACTTCAAAAACTGAGCATTTCAGGCTTTCCTATGACGGCGCTTTGAATGTCGTTGAACAGCTTAGAAAACGTTTCGGTTTATCCGTCCTCTTTGGAAGAGAGAAAGATAAATCATTCAGGAGTTCGATTGCGACGATCTATCAGACGTTTGACCGCAAGGAGCTTTATCCGAGCGTGGAAGAGAAAGCAGCAAACCTCCTTTACTTTATTGTGAAAAACCATTCGTTTGTGGACGGCAATAAGCGTATCGCCGCGTCGATATTCCTGTACTTTCTCGAGCGCAACCGGATTCTGTATCGAAAAGACCGTACGAAGAGAATCGCCGACAACGCTCTCGTTGCCATCACACTTCTTATCGCCGCAAGCAATCCGACCGAGCGCGATGTAATTACAAAGCTCATTGTGAGTCTGATTAATGTGAATAATTGAACTGTGAACCGGTGACGAACTCGCCGTGATCCCCACTTTGCGCGGCTGAAGCAGGTCCCGAAACTGTGGAGATAGCTGTGGAGTAAACTGTACCAGGAGGATATTTTTATGCCTGCTGAGCGATCTGTTGTTCCGAAGGAAGTAACCGAAAATCGTATCTATTTTATTCGCGGTCGTCGTGTGATGCTGGATAGTGATCTTGCTAAAGTGTATGGGGTTTCAACCGCACGGTTGAATCAGCAGGTGCGCCGCAACTTAAAAAAGTTTCCAAGCGATTTTATGTTCTCTTTAACAGCAGAAGAGTTCGAACGTTTGATGTTGCAAAATGCAACATCAAAGAAAGGCCGCGGGGGAAGGCGGAAACTCCCTCTTGTCTTTACAGAACATGGCGCTGTGATGGCCGCCACTATTTTGAGTAGCGCCAAGGCTATTGCCATGAGCGTCTATGTTGTGCGGGCATTTATAAAATTGCGAGAGATGTTGGCAGAAAACAGAGAGCTTGCAAAGAAGTTGGAGGCTTTAGAACGGAAGCTTTCATCGCGTCTCGATGTTCACGAAGAGACCATCTTGCATATTCTGGAAGAAATCAAGAAACTAATGACCGAACCGCCCGCCGCTACGGAGAAACCAAAACGCCAAATTGGATTTCATAATGAGCGGGCGATTAAGCATTAAGTGCTGGCGGTCAACGTAGACAGCTTTCCTAAGCTGTCTACGTTGACGTGCTTGATTAGCCAAATCAAGCTCCGCACAGAACACCTTGAGCTTTAAGGTGCCAAAATGTCACCTTATTTGATATAATTCTCACGTCCAATCAACCAACCGAGGGTTGGAGAAGATCCGTAAAGATTCCGTTCGTACCCTCCGATGCGATGTCCCAATAGGGCATCGCCCCAGGAGCGCCGAAAGGCGCGACGCGGGGCAACATTAATTTGGAGGGTATTTTTATGCCCAGGCGAAGAATTAAATCCAGGACTTTCGACGGCGTATCTCCCGAAATTATTCAGCCAAAGATTCTTTTAATTAGAGGTCAGCGAGTTATGCTGGATAAAGATCTCAGTTCTTTATACCAGGTCGGTACAAGGGATTTAAATAAGGCTGTAACGCGAAATCTGGAACGATTTCCTGCAGATTTCATGTTTCAGCTCACCTCTGATGAGCTCAAAAACTTGATGTTCCATTTTGGAACATCAAGTTGGGGTGGTACACGCAAACGGCCGAGAGTATTTACCGAGCATGGGATTCTAATGCTATCTTCGGTACTGAAGAATCGCCGTGCGATTCTTATGAATATTGCCATTATGCGCACGTTTGTGAGGCTAAGAAGCATGCTGGCCTCTAATCAGGAGCTTTCCCACAAACTGAACCAGCTCGAACAAAGAATTGAGAAGCATGACCATCATATTAAGAGTATTTTTGAAGCAATTCGAGATCTGTTGAAAGAGCCTGAGCTACCGCGCCGCCGTATCGGATTTCATTGAGGTGTCTTATGAAAGAAAAGCAATTCCGAGAATTGTTGAAAAGTCTTGATCGGGCCCGAGCGATTCATCGCGGAAAACGCCGGCCAAGTCGCGTTTATCATTATCAGCCGGTCAAAGTTAGGGCCATTCGCAGGAGACTTAAATTGAGTCAGGCGGAGTTTGCAGCCTTGCTTTGTGTGAGTCTTGGAACTTTGCGCAACTGGGAACAAGGCAGGACTTATCCCGAAGGCGCTGCCATAGCTCTTCTGCGCGTTGCCGCCTATGAGCCTCGCATCGTTCTTGAGGCGCTACACCGAGCTGCCTAGTTTTTGAGATCGCAAATTGCGATCTCAAAGGCAATTCGCGACGCAGTGCGTCGCGAATTGAGTTGGCAGACGAGCTTCCTGGTTACGTTTACCGACCTAAATGGGAAGAAAGCGAAGACCATAAATGGGTGGTCAGAAAAGGTGGTCACAAACGGCATTCAGACTTTCTCTACGCACAAAAACTAGGGTGAAAACCGATATTAGAGCCGCACTTGAAAAGGTCGGTGTAAAGGTCGGAGAAAGGGTCGGAGATAAAATCATGGAAAACAATGCAACCGGTATTAAGCGCTGGCCCGCCACCGAGCGCCCAAGAGAACGCCTCCTTCAAAACGGCGCCAAGGGGCTTTCCGACAGCAGCGACGAAAATTTCCAATTTTCGCGCTGCAGTGCCTGAATATGGATTCAGGCGCGCTGAGCTCGTCGCCGTACTGCTTCGTAGCGGCGTGAAAGGCAAAGACGCCGTCACCCTTGCGCGCGAACTCTTAAGCGCATTCGGCGGTCAATGTAGACAACTTTCCTAAGCTGTCTACATTGCCGTGCTTGACGCGCATGCTTATAACGCGCCAAATCAAGCCGGCCTCCGCGGTCTTCTCTCCGTAGGCTTTGCAGCGACGAAAATCTCAAAATTTTCGCGCTGCAGTGCCTGAATAAGAATTCAGGCCCCGGCCGAACTGAGAAAAACGAAAGGCCTCGGCGAAGCCAAAGCCGCCTCCTTTCTCGCCGCCTTTGAAATCGCCAAAAGACAGCTTCGCGAAGAACTCACAGCGGAGAAAACTCCGGCTTTGCCCGGAGTTTTCGGAGCAGCACCTGCCCGATTTTGAAGGGGCAGGTGGCCGAGCAAAGCGAGGCCCTTGGCTGGCAAAAACTTCATCCGCGATCCCGAATCGGTGATCGACGTGCTCTCGGAGAATCCTTAATCCCGAGAGCTCGCCCCAGGAGGAGGCCGTTTTCGGCCGACGACGCGGGGCTTCCTTAATTTCCAATTCATGTTTATAATGCTCCAACTTATTCACTGGCAAAGCTGACCGATGAGTGACATCAAATATCTCACCGAGAAAATCAAGAAATTCCGCGACGAGCGGGATTGGATGCAATTCCATAACCACAAGGATATGGCGCTTTCACTTATGCTCGAAGCCGCAGAAGTGCTCGAGCATTTTCAATGGAAGACGTCAGAAGAAGCGGAGACGCATGCGCAAAATTTCCGAGAAGAAATTTCGGAAGAATTAGCGGATGTGGCTATGTACCTCTTTGAATTTGCAGATAACCTTAACATCGATTTGCCAAAAGCTATTGAAGAAAAGTTGAATAAAAACGCGCAAAAGTATCCTGTCGAGAAAGCCCGCGGTAAGCACACCAAATACAACAAGCTATAAATGTGAGACTCTATTCAGGCCATTCCAAACAGTTCCTGGAAGATACCTATCAGAATCAAATAGCTGAGAAGCTTAAAAATTCGTTTTTCGATCATTACGGTTTTAATCCTTCCATTTCCGAAATAAATTCCTGGCGTAATTCACTGCGCGCTATCTCCATCGTGTTTCAAAATGCGAATTTGCTAGATCACGGTATTATTCTAGAGTATCAATTGCCGCTTAGCTCCCGTCGTTTGGACTGTCTTATCTGTGGTAAGGATGACAAGCGTACAGATAATGCCGTCATCGTAGAATTGAAACAGTGGGATAAATGTGAATATGCCGTAGGAGATAACGAAGTCCTTACCTGGGTTGGCGGGGCAAAAAGGGAAATTCTTCACCCTTCGGTGCAGGTTGGGCAATACAAGCTATATCTTGAAGATACGCATACGGCTTTTTATGAATCCGATCAACCCGTTCGTTTGCATGCGTGTTCTTACTTGCATAACTACAACTATTATTCCGATGATGTCCTCTTTGCGCCAAAGTTTGAGAGACAGCTGACGGATTCTCCCTTATTTACCGCTGACGATGTACCGAAACTGAGCGCTTATTTGCAGGGCAAGCTAGCGCGCGGGGACGGTCTGGACATCTTGGGGAAAATTGAGAAAAGTAAATACCGCCCATCTAAAAAACTTATGAATCATGTGGGGACAATTATCAAAGGGCGATCAGAATATATTCTTCTAGATGAGCAATTAGTTGTCTACGACAAGGTTTTCTCATGCGCTAAAAACGGTTTTCACGACAAACAAAAGTCCGTCATCGTTATTAAAGGCGGCCCAGGTACCGGGAAGTCTGTGATTGCTATTAATCTAATGGCCGATCTGCTTAAACAAGAATACAACGCACATTATGCAACAGGATCTAAGGCCTTTACGGAAACGCTAAGAAAAATTATTGGCACGAGAGGATCAGCTCAATTCAAGTATTTCAACAGTTACATTGAGGCGGAGGCCAATGACATTGATGTCCTCGTTGCCGACGAATCCCACCGCATAAGGGAAACAAGCAACAGCCGTTTTACTCCCCGGACAAGACGGTCCGACTTGAGCCAGCTTGAAGAATTGTTACACGCGTCAAAAGTCCTGGTGTGTTTTATTGATGATCAACAGGTTGTGAGGCCTAATGAAATAGGTTCAAGCCATTACGTTAAAGCGTTTGCACTTAAAAATAAATGTAAGTATTTCGAATATGAATTAGAGGCACAGTTTCGCTGTGCCGGTTCAGATGCATTTGTGAATTGGATCAATAACACCTTAGGTATCAGACGGACGGCTAATGTTATTTGGAACACGAACGAAGAGTTTGATTTTAAGATTTTTAATAGCCCCTCCGAATTGGAAAAGGCGATACGCCAAAAAGTCACGGACGGCTTTACAGGTCGCGTAACAGCCGGTTTTTGCTGGCCTTGGTCGATGCCTAATCAAGACGGTACGCTGAAAGACGACGTGGTTATTGGCGACTACAAGCGTCCTTGGGATGCTAAACCCGAGGCGAAGAAATTAGCACCCGGTATTCCGAAAGCATCTCTTTGGGCGTACGACCCAAATGGACTTGAACAAGTGGGTTGTGTTTACACCGCGCAGGGTTTCGAGTTTGATTATGTCGGAGTTATTTTTGGAAAGGATTTGATTTATGATCCGGAAACCGCCGAGTGGAAGGGAATTAAAGAAAATAACGCAGACTCTGTGGTAAAACGGTCTAAGGATAAATTTGTAGATTTAGTTAAAAATACGTACCGCGTTCTCCTCAGTCGTGGCATGAAGGGTTGCTACGTGTATTTTATGGATAAAAATACAGAAAATTTTTTTCGCAGCCGCATGGAAAAACGTGTTGAGCCGCATTTAGTTTCCGTAAAGAAGGAAGAGTCGGACTTATTCTTGAGTGATATTGTATCGGGCGATGCTTTGAGCGAAGGAGAGAAATTTGTCGAATACTTGCCGGTTTATTCTCTAGAGGCAGCCGCCTCCGGTTTTGGCAGGGAAGATTACGTTGAAGAAATCGGTTGGAAGCGTGTGGATTCGGGAATACCTCTAAGCAAAGAAATGTTCATTGTAAAAGTAGTGGGTAAATCTATGGAGCCTACCATTAAAGACGGAACCTACTGTGTTTTTCGGAAGGAAAAGGGAGGTAGTCGAACCGGAGTTGTTCTTGTCGAATCAAAAGAAGTGGTCGATGCCGACAACAATGCAAAATATACCGTCAAGAAGTACCAGAGCGAAAAGGAGCTTTTTGACGACGGGACCTGGAATCACAAACGCATCGTTCTTTCGCCCGCCAATAGTCAGTTCAAGGAAATTGTTCTCGAAAATGTGAACCCGGGCGACTTTAGAGTAGTCGCCGAATTTGTTAGAGCGCTTTAGGACAGTAAAAAGTGGAATTTGGACAGTACTAAATAATCCAGATCTTCACTTGTCCGAAATCCCTCATTTTGCTATCATCTCGCCCACGGCTAAAGCCACGTTGACTTCTCTAACTCTCGCGATTTAGCCCCACCGTATTAACTACCATAAGACATCTGCTGCCAAGCGGATCATAGGAGGTAGTCATGAAGAAGTATCTCGCCATTGTTTTCTCACTCTGTATTTTACTGCAAGCTGCGGTTTCTTTTGCAGCACCTTACCGCCGATATTCAAGCGACGTTTATGTAAGCGGCTACACGCGTAGCGACGGTACCTCTGTGCAGTCGCACTACCGCTCGGCACCCGATGGCAATGCGTCCAACAATTACGGTTCTTGGAATTACAAAAATAACTCCGGAGATAATCATTCTCGAAGGTACGGTTGGTAAGAATGACGACCGCTTCTTCAGAAAAAATTAAGCCCGGCGATGTTCTATCGTATTTAGAAATGTGCCGGGAAGAAGGGGTTAATCTTCAGCGCGGAATGAACTTTCGCTTACGGGGCAGGGATAGCGTTATTCTTATGAGCCTAAGAAAAGGCGCTCCGTACGCGGATAGAATCGAGGATGATGGAAAAGTTCTGATTTACGAAGGACACGATGTTTCTAAATCTCACCAGACGCCCGACCCCAAGAAATTTGACCAGCCTAAATCAAGTTTAAATGGCACGCTCACACAGAACGGGCTATTTTTTGAAGCCGCAGAAAAGTTCAAAGCGCAGACCCAAACAGAACCCGAGCTTGTTAAGGTGTATGAGAAAATTAAGAACGGTATCTGGGTCTACAATGGAAAATTCAAACTTATTGATGCATGGACTGAGCCATCCGGAAAACGAAAAGTGTTCAAATTTCGTCTAGAAATCCTCGATGAGAATTCGCATTCAGAGTCAGTTTCTTCTGCAGATCTTGACCATGATCGACTGATTCCGTCGTCAGTAAAGCTCGCTGTTTGGAAGCGAGATGCCGGTCATTGTGTGCAATGCGGAAGCGCCGACAATCTTCATTTCGATCACATCATTCCTTTTTCGAAGGGTGGATCTTCATTAGTTGTTGAGAATATTCAAATCCTTTGTGCGCGACATAATCTAGAGAAGCGCGATAGGATTCAATAATGAAAGCTTTTTGAAATGATTCAAGACGGTGATATTTTACTTTGCAAAGGCAGCAGCCTCACGGCCCGGTTGATTAAGTGGGGTACGAAGAGCGAATATTCCCATGTTGCTGTCATGGCATCCGCAAAGCTGGGGTTGATTACGAGAATTATAAAGAAGTCTACGATTTGTACCGCGTTAAAGTCCGCTCAAGCTTCGATCTTTCAGCCGTTGTAGCGTATCTCATACGGATGCTTGCGCAGGAATATGATTTTAAGTCCACCATAAAACTTGGGTGGAAATTATCTTTACGAAAGATGGGTTTGGTATTGAGAAGGTTTCAGGCTAGCGGAGAATGGCTGGTGAGGAAATAACTAAATCTTCAATGGACTGAACAAATTGTTGACAGTGATATAACCATATGTAAAATATTATCTTATGATAAGGAACTTTGAGCGAATAGCCCATCTTGAGTTATTAAAAAAGCACCTATCGATCCCGCATCCCCCAGTCCAGGTGATCTTGGGCCCAAGGCAGGTGGGGAAAACAACCGCCATTCTTCATTTCTTAAAAGGGTGGCCGGGGCCGTCTTTTTATCACACGGCAGACCAGGTATCGCCGCCGGATGCGCTTTGGCTTGAAAAGCAGTGGGATGAGGCGCGGCGTGGCTGCTCTACGGCTGGTGAGGTAAAGCCGGCGGATTTTATCGGGAATCCGGTGCTGAACGAAGTCGGTTGACTTATTAGATAAGTTTCCCAGCCCATTGGTTATTCATCAGGTAAAACACCCTCTTGATTTTCGAATATAATCGAATATAATCTTATATAGTTACTTCATTAGAAGAAGGAAAGCTATGCCATTTCAAAGGTTAAATGCTCGTATCGAACATCTCCCCAGCACGGTTTGGACAAAAATTGCTCAAATCGATGAGCTGAAAGGGCAATGGACCGGAGGGGTTCGCCTAAGTCCTCAGATTTTGGGTCGGCTGAAGCAATCCGTGCTGATTACCTCCACCGGGGCTTCTACCCGGATCGAAGGCGCGCACTTGAGAGATGAGGATGTCGAAAAACTTATGCGCGGCATTTCCATGCAGAAGTTTGCCGATCGCGATAAGCAGGAAGTAAAAGGTTATTACGAACTGCTTCAAAATGTTTTTGAAGCCTGGAAGCAAATCCGGTTTTCCGAAGGGACCGTTAAGCATTTTCACCGTGAGCTTCTGAAGTACGTCGAGAAAGACAAACTTCACCGGGGCGAATATAAAAAGACCGAAAACAAAGTCCATATGGCGGACGGCGAGGGAAAATCGATCGGCATTCTTTCTGATACCACGCCCGCTTATCTGGCACCCAAGGAAATGCAGGAGCTGGCCGAGTGGACGCAAAAATCATTTCAGGAAAAGACGCTCCATCCGCTTATGGTTACGGGAAATTTTTTGGTCGAATTTCTCATGATTCACCCCTTTCAAGACGGCAACGGCCGGCTTTCGCGGATCCTCACCAATCTTCTTTTACTCCAGCAGGGGTATCTCTACGTACCTTATATCTCGCACGAAAAGCTGGTTGAAGATAAAAAACCCGATTATTACCTCGCGCTTCGGAAGAGTCAGAAAACATTAAAAACCGGGAAAGAGGACATTGTTCCGTGGCTTGATTTCTTTCTTTCGATCGTTCTTGAACAAGCGCGGCAGGCTGTTTCGCTCTTATCCAGGGAAGCCGTTGAGAAATTGTTTTCACCCAATCAGCTCCGGGTCCTTGAGTATTTCGAAACCACCGGCGAAGTCACGCCCCGGGAACTTTCGGAAAAACTCAAGATTGCACGGCCAACGGTTAACCAAATTCTCTCGCGCCTTCTCCAATTTAAAAAAATCGAACGGATCGGTCTAGGGCGGAGCACGCGATACCGGAAAATTTAAAAAATATTTCCGGTTCGAAAGGTTCGGGACTAAAAAAATGTTTCTTATTCTACTAAAGCTTATCTGGGTTGTTGTTCAGGCTTTATTTACGATTGGAATTCTTCTTTTTCTGCTGGGCGTAGCGCGGCTGCTCTACGGCTGGCGAGTGCGGTATTCTGGGCCGCTGGATTCCCGCTTTCGCGGGAATGACACGGGGTGGCAGAATATTCTTCGCAAGGGCGATATTATTCTCACCGGTAAGCAAAGTATATTTCATTCTTTCTGCATTCAATTGGCTAATGTATTGACGCGTAAGATTAAGCATCGCTTCTGGACGCATGCGGTGATCTATCAAGGGGAAGGTAAAGTGTGGGAGGCCCGGTCAACAGGTGTTAAGGAAAGAGATTTGAGTGAGTATATTCGAGCGGGTTATTATGTGCGCGCATTCCGGCACCGGTATATTTCAAAAGATGAAATACTAGACAAGGTAATCCGGTTCTGCGCTTCGAAAAAGGGGATTGGTTACGATTTGCGGGGAGCCGTCTTTTACGGGGTGTCGGTTTTCGTTCCGGTTGGCTTTGATTTTCTTTTTGATAATCCGGCCGTCGATAAATTATTTCAAGTCGAAAATACCTATTTCTGTTCGGAGCTGATCGTGGATGCCTTCTGCGATGCCGGATATCCCATCTCTCCGTTTGACGGCTGGCGGGTAAAGCCGGCGGATTTTATCGGGAACCCTCTTCTAAATGAAGTTGGGAGTTGATCGGAATCGGATTAAAACCCGCTTGAATTTTCGTCAAAAAAGTTTAGGATAAACACTGTTTTTCGGTTGCCTGGTAGAATCGCTCGATTCGCAGGCGGAAAAGTCGGATAAGCCTTCCATTCGGAATCTCCATCATTGCCGGGCCAACCGCCCGGCACCGCGGCACCAAGCGGCCGACCGCCGCTTGAACAAGCGGTGTCATCCCGCATGGGATGATAGACACGACTTACCTCTCAATAATTTATGTAATAGAGGGGAAGTCGCCATGCCAAATCAACGAAACTCAAATACTCACCGTTCTAAAAATCAAGCCACGGATTTGTCCGCGTATTCTGCGTTTCTCGAAGACGTAAAGAAGAGGATTCGCTCTGCGCAGTACGAAGCGCTTAAGGTGGTTAACAAAGAGTTAATTTCACTTTACTGGGATTTGGGAAAAATGATTGTAGATAAGCAAAACAATCTAGGATGGGGGAAGGCCGTCGTTGAAAATATGGCGCGAGATTTACAAATTGAGTTTCCGGCCATAAGCGGATTTTCGGTGTCGAATCTATGGCGGATGCGCCTTTTCTACGAATGTTATTATGCCAATGCAAAACTCGCACCACTGGTGCGAGAAATTGGCTGGACGCACAATATTGTCATTATGGAGCGCTGTAAAGACGTTCTCGAACGCGAATTCTACATCCGCATAACCCAGCGCATAGGTTGGAGTAAGAACGTGCTTATGCATCAGATCGACAGCCGTTCTTACGAGAAAACGCTCCACAGTTAGGCCAATTTTTAAGATTAATAGTGTACTAAATTGATCATTTAAATGATTGAAAACATACATTTTAATGTATGCAATAGTACATTTTTGTTGACTATTCTTTGAATTTCAAGTAAGCTTCCGGCAGGTGAGGGAAGATGGCTTATAGAATAAATGCTGACGGATTGATGGAAACACTTGGAGCCTGGGACGAGGTTATGCCCGGCAGGGATAAGATCCGTCTTATTGCTTGCGGCGGTACCGCGCTGACCCTTCTCTTGGTTATAAGGAATCGACTAAGGACATCGGTTTTCTTGTTCCCGACGCTAAAGAACACAAGCGGCTTCTCGAATTTCTCAAGCGTGCCGGTTATTCGGAAGTGACGAGTTACGGATGGAAACGGGCGGGCGAAGGCATCGTATTTGATCTGTATCCCGGACAGCAGGTTTATTCCACTATGCTTTTGACGTCACCCCTCGATCGAGGGGGTAATAAAAAAATCCGTGTGTGGAAGAAAATTTATTTAGGCGTTCTTAATCCGATCGATCTGATCATCTCCAAAATGTTTAGAGGTACGGATGTCGATGTGAAAGATTGTTTAACGCTCCTTCATAATGAAAAAGTCGATCTTAAAAAATTGGAAGCTCGCTATAGGGAAACCGCAAAATACGAAGTAAGCGAAGAGCGGGTTTTGGGGAATTTAGATCTACTGTTGAGACCATTAAGATGAAGAATCCAGAGAAAGACCAACTAATGAGTGATTTGGCCCGCTACGGCTACGCTTTGAGTCAGCCATTGCCGGTGGCGAGGGAGCCTGAAGAAGTTTTAAGTAATCTATTAAAACAGGACGACCCCCGTTTGCTTGAAGGGTTTCCCGTTGTTTTAGCGCACGCTCTTAAAGAGAAAGAAGCTTTGGATTGGGAACGCTCAAAACCGAAGCAATCATTATTCGAAGAGACGCCTAAAAAATTTCAAGACCGGTTGGCCGTTCTCCTCAGTCTAAGCTATTTATTATTCCGTTTGTTTGGCCTCGAAAAAAAATACGAAAACCGGGTTTTGAAACTTTTATCTGAGTCGGAGCAGGGTAAGGACATGTTGAAAAAGCTTAGCGAGCCGTTCGCGCACTCCGCATCGGTTTCGGCCGGAGGCGTTACGCTTTCCGTCGAGAGATTGAAAAATACGTTTCGGAATTATGTTACTCAGGCCGGTGAGAGCGGCAGAGCAGTGCAAGAAAAAAGACGCGATCTGGAGCTGGAGCTTCTTCTTTCGGAATTATTCACGCCCCGGCAGAAGGAACTTCTGAGGAAACGCTTGGAGGGTAAACCTTTTACGAAGACCGAACGGGAATATTTTTACCGGGTGGTGAAAAAGCGGCTAAAAGCGCTTGCGAGCGAAGAGCTCCACCGCCTGGCGCGTGATCTTTTGTTGAAATAGGGAATTAATGATGGCCGCCATTACACGAAAAAATTCTAATGGTTCGCTGGCTTCGTTTGAAGTTCTGGTTCGGAAAGTGCGGGAGACGATTCTGGTTGGGCAGCAGAGGATCGAGCAGGAAAAAGTTCAGACGTATTGGAAGACCGGGCAGTACATTAACCGGCACATTCTTTTAAACAAGAACAAGCGTGCGGATTTTGGAGATCGCACTATCGCGAAACTCGCGGAGCGCGTAGGAGTTCATATAAGTGTGCTTCGGCGATGTAAATTGTTCGCCGAGAAATTCCCAATTAGTGCCGCGCGGCACCAATTGACCTGGACCCATTTCCGAACCCTGCTTCCGGTTGAAGACGATAAGACCCGCCTCGAACTCACCGAACGCGCCAATCGCGGGGCGTGGTCGACGGATAAGCTCGAATCCGTCATTCGCAGCGAACTTCGCTACCCAATTTCCGGCGCCCTAGATGGCGACAGCAAAAAACCAGCGGACGGAAAGGGAAGCGCCTTTTCGGATCTCCGCCTGCTCAAGCCCAAACTTGGCGTTCTTTACACTTACCGCCTTATTGAATCAAAACCCGTTCAGGCCAATCCCGGCCGGCTGAAAGTGGATCTGGGTTTTCGCGTTCATCAGATTGAATTCACCATGCGGGGCGAACTCAAAGCAGGCCAGGTCATTGAATCCCGTAAGCAAGAAAGCGGCAGCTATTCCGTAGTTCCATCCAAACGCGAGGAAAGCGCTCTTTACACCTACAAAGCTTGGGTGGAGCGCGCGGTCGACGGCGACACTCAGTTTGTGGAAATTGATCTAGGTTTCTCAACCGTTCTCGAACAATACCTGAGGCTCCGCGAGATTGACTGCCCCGAAATCAATACGCGCGAAGGCAAGAAAGCCAAGGCGTTTGTGGAAAAATGCTTGAAGAGCGCGCCCTACATTTTCCTTACCAGCTCCCGCTCCGATAAATACGATCGTTATCTTTCCGACGTGTTTATTCCGCTCGATTCAAAATCAACCGTGTGTCCCTCCGCCCCCGCCGCTTTTTCGAGCGGCGGTCGGCCGCTTGGTCCAGCGGCACCGCGCGGTTGGCGCAGTGAAGCGCTTGTGAAATACGAGGGCGAGGAATATTTGTATTTGAATAACGAACTCCTTCTCCGCGGCCTCGCCAAGAGAATGAATGTCTGACAGTTTGGAAAAGTAATTGATTTCCTTTTCAGTTACTATTTTGTTGACTTGAAGATTTTCTTGCGCTACATTACACTCACTTTTCGTTCTTTCTAACTTACCGAATGGAACAGGGAAGGCGGTGCAAAACCGCCACTACCCCCGTAACTGTAATAGGGAATGAACGCTTTCAACATCACTGATAGACACGATCTTAACGGTTGCTCTATTGGGAAGAGAAAGCTAGTAAGTCGATCCTAGAGTCAGGAGACCTCTCCTTCGGTGAATTAACAACCCTTCGGGTGGAAGGTGGTTAAGAATTTTTTTGCTTTAGGCTTGTAATCCACCCGACTTCTCTTAAAGAGAGAGTCGGGTTTTTTGTTTTCGGCCAACCACAGGATTTCCGACCCTTTCCTTCCCGTTAAAATACATTAAAGGTCCCCATGCATCAAAACAGCAGCGTTTCCCAATCCGTAGCAAAGTTTATTTTTGTGATTTCTTTGTTTCTTCCTTCCCTTTGTTTTGCGGTGGATATTACGGTTACCGAAAGCGGATACAAAGTCTCTTCGGTTCAGGCTGCAGTAGGTGGGGGTTTTGACTTTCTTCCAAACGGAGATATTGTTGGCCTTAGATCGACTCCCTCTTTTGATGCGCTCGAGCTGGTTTTAATCGATGCCAACGGAGATAACAACCCGTCCAATCCTCAGGTATTACATTCTATCAGCGGTTTTTTATTTGGAACTTTCGTGAAGGTATCTCCGTCGGGAAATACCGTCATCTTTGCAGAAAGTGTAAATTACAATATTTATCGGTACGATTTTGCAAGCGGCCAAACTACTTTATTGACCAACTTGAACGGCGTATTCGATGCGGCTTTTGTTGACGAAGAAAATATGTATCTTAGCGCGGGTTCTTTCTCCGGAACCGGCGACGTGTGGTATTGGAACCGGGCCGGCGGCCAAGATCCCCAATTGATTCTTTCGGTTACCACCGGCGATGCCGCGGCAGGGGGAATTGCTACAGACGATGTCGGAACACTGTATTACGTCAAGACATCAAACGTGTTTCCGCCGCCTCCGAATAGTCATGTGCTCTACCGGTTTGATTACGAAAAAGTTCTCGGCGTTCTTAACAATGCAAACCCGGTCCTTCAGTTGTCCGATGGTGAGGTGATTGCTTCTATGGATACCGGCTACAATATTCAGGTTAATGCGTTTGCAGACATCTTCATAAGCCAGACTGGTTCAACCGGCCAGTTGGGTGTATACCGAGTAAAGAAGGACGGCACGATTACTCGTTTCCTCCAATTTAATGGACTTAGCGGTTCTGAATTCTTAAGCATTCTCGCTTTCCAAAACAGGCATGCTTTTTTTAATCCGTTTGAATCAAGCACGAGCCGGCTTGCCGTGTTATTCGATGATTTCATCGAGCCCACCATTTATATTGTTGAACCTCAAACCAGCGATTCCTTCGCCGATCAAGTTATCGCACACCAACTCCGCGCGCCTTTTACCAACGCCAGTCTTACGCTCGGGTCTCCCGTCGGAGGCGGTAGCTTCCAGGCGAATAATTCATCCATTGTCTCACTGGTTGATGGAACAGGATTCATTAGCGTTGGCTTCAACGGCGGGATTAAAGACGGCCGTCAAAGTTTATACGGTAAGGACTTGATTGTATTTGGTAATTCATTTTTCAACTCGGGAAATGCCAAGAATCGTTTTGTCGAGCCTGCGTTTATAGAAGTGAAATCCGATCTTAATCATAACGGGAATTACGGCGATGACCCATGGTTCCTGGTTCTGCCGAATATTCTGCCTAGCGCATTGGCGACACCTTATAGCGGCCAAGCTCTGCGTAACTACACGGACTACTCGCCGACGATGGTTTTAGGCGATACTAATGGAGATAATGTTGTGAACGTATTAGATAATCCGGCAGCGCTTGATCCGGCTCTTTTTTATACCGCGCCCGACAGATCTTCCTTCGAAGGGGATAATCAAAGCTTTGAGGTTGATGCGGGATCCGGAGGTGGCGATGCGATGGATTTGAAAGATGCGGTTTTTCAGTCCAGTCCCGGCGTTCCATTGCTTGATGGCGGTGAGGTGAGACGGGTTTATTTAGAATCTATCGGACAAGTTCGTGTTACCGATGCCCGAACGGGAGATGTCTGCGTTGGCCCTTGTACTGCCGAAATAGATGCTCTTTCGGTTGCGCGAAACCGAATTTTGGGGAATGTGCATCAAGTTGAAACTGTAGGACAGCTGCAATCGGCCATTGATATTGCTGCAGAAGGCGATGTAATTAAACTCAAGCCGGGTGTTTACAATCTGACAGCCTCGATCGCGTTAAAGCCCGGTGTTTCGTTAGAAGGAAGCAGCGGTCTTTGGACGGTAAATTTTCCTGACGATGATGTGGTTTTAAACGGTGAGGGTCTTTCTGCGGATCAGGCGGCTATACAAATAAGCGGCAAGGCTCCCGTATCGCGACAGGATTGGTCCGTATCAGGCCTTCACTTTATAAACTGTCCTATCGGAATTAGCGTAGCGGAGTTGAATTTTGTTATTGAAGAAAATTTCTTCACGAATTGCGATATGGCCATAAAGCTCGTAGGTACGGGTGCGGGAACGATTGTTATTCGAAGAAATATCTTCGGCCATGCCATAGGTACTGAAGTTGTTGAAACGGGTCTCGATATTAGCGGTGGGCGTGTGGCGTTGGTTCATAATGATTTTCTTAGTCACCGGAATGCCGGTATTCATTATGGATTAAACGCGGAACTTTATTTACGAGACAATATCTTCGTTGGTAACGGCGTGGGATTAAAAGAAGATGGAACCACATCCGGTGTTTTTGGGCAGTTTAATTTATTTTTTGGAAACGATGTGGTATCGTCCGGCGGTGCTGTTTTGGAAAATAATATAACGAACGATCCCTCTTTTGCTCAGCCGATGGCGGGTGATTACCGTTTGAACGTTGACTCGACAGCGCGCGGCACGGGTTTTGGCGCTGCCGATCCCGGTGTATATGACGGACCGGACTTTATTCCTTGCGATATCGCATTGCTGGTCGATGAAGTCCCGCCCCAGTTACCGGTGGATCTTGTGGCTTCCTTTGATGCCGTTGAAGAAAAAGTCTCGCTCGACTGGACAGATAATACAGAATCAGATTTAGCGGGCTACAATGTATACCGTGCCGTTCTTGACCAAAATAATTTAGATAATCCGGCCTATGAAAAAATCAATACCACCGGTTTAGTCACAGAAAGTGCTTATGTCGATGAAACGCTTGTGACCAACACGGATTATTTGTTTTATGTTACCGCTGTCGATACTTCCAATAATGAATCGGAAAGCTCCAATGTCGTCGAAGCCGGTCCGAACCCACCTTTTGTTTTGGATCTTTCTGTGCTTCCTATTTTTAATAACGGCCCCGCATTACAAGGCGGGGCGTTTGTGGCCAAAATGATTCTTGATTTCATGGGATCGTTTCATCCCGTCGATGAATTGTACAATTATGCCAAAGCGCACAATCTAAGCGAAAACAGCGCACTTCAGAGCGTGGATCCGAGCGGTCTTCGAAATACCTTAAATCAATTTGATTTTCCGGGATATAACTTTTCGGTTCTGCAACGGGCAACGCAAAACGAAGTGTTGCGGGACATGGCTTTTTGGATCAGCCGAAATATTTCTAATGTTCCAAAGTCTCATATACCCGGTGCGATTCCTGCGTTCGGTAGTTATAACCGTTGGTTTACGGTAAAAGGATTGGTCACAACAAAAAACCCGCATAGCGGAGAGGACTATGAAGTTTTGGGTTTCTGGTTTACGGATCCCAATATCTCGGGCATCGGCGCGAATACGTTTAAGACCGCCGAGGAGATTAAGAATACTTATTTGCTTCCCGTTCAGAGCGGGGACCGGTACAACGGTCGTTATTTGAGTGTTCTGGAACCGCCGGAAGAAATCGGCGGGGATCAAACGATCAGAGAATACGAATCGCATTTAGATCCCATATCCTTCTGGATCGGTGCGGCTGAGGGGCCCTATCTGGCTTCTGCGGCTTATTACCTCACAACGGTGCCGCCCAGTTTAATTGTGCCTGTTCAGGATGCCGCTCGGCGTTCGGTTGAAGCGGATTATTCACCTTTTGATGAAAATTTCTCCAACGTTTTTCCGCGACTCGAGGTGCAAATTCCCTACTACGTCGAGTCTTCGAGCGGCGGCTATTATTTGGTTCCGTTTGCCGAGAGTCGAGGTGTGGTGAACGCCGTAGTCGTTCTGGATAAACTCGATTTTCATTTTAAGGAAATTTCTGTTGGTTCTTCTTTCCGCTATCTTCCTGTTTCAAAGTCGGAAGCTTTCCAGCTTCTACATAGAAGTGTTCCGTTGCTTCAGTATGTGTATCGGCAGATGCCGGTACGATTTAGGTTATTACGACTAGGAGAAGGAAATCCTTATCAGCCGATATGGGAACTTCGGATAAGGGATTCTGTTTTTCATGTGCATCAGGATCGGCGTGTAGAATTTATTTCCGGACCTAACTATTTGAATCCTAAATCTCAATTTTCGATATGGTTTAATCGTTTATGGTCACGTCGCCAGAATAAGAACGTAACCTTTTGATGATGCGATATGCGGATGAGAAAGGTCGTGGTTATCATATTTGGATGGCGGCCCTTCTTGTAGGTATGCTCGGTGCCGTATTGGGATTGCGGTACATGGCACCCATTTCCGATCCGCGATTTTTCCGGGAGTGGAGGGATCCGAAGCATACTTCGGATCTTCGCCTCCGAACGCTTGAGACAAAAATTTTTTCACAAGATACCTTGGAAGCTCTCTCCGGTCGAGCCGGCGCGGATAAAGAAGCATCTTTAAGAAGTGCTATATCGTCAGAACACGCCGGCGCCGGGATAAAAAGTACGTCAAACCTTCCGGAGAATGTTTTCTCCTCAGAACATCTTCGCATTTTAACTACACGGTTGGCTCCGGCTTATGTCGGTGAATATTATATTGAAAAGATTCATGTTGCCGGCGGAACGCCTCCTTACCGCATTACGGTAAATAAAGGAATGCTGCCTGCGGAAATGTATTTGGATGAGCAGGAAGGTGTTTTGTTTGGTTTGCCAAAATCAGGCGCTGTGGAAGAAATCGCTCTCGAGGTCACGGACGATAGCGGCAAGACGGCGAGCAAACCATTTTTTTTCATCATTCGCCGTAAAAAAGCCGGGATAGAAGATGATCCGCTTCAACTTCTTCCGCAGGAATTGCCCGAAATCATCGTTGGCAAAAGATACTTTTCCGAAATTCTTTCCTCCGGCGGAGTTTATCCCCATCGTTTTAAACTTGTTTCGGGAATTCTGCCGCCCGGGATAAAGCTTCTTTCGGAGGAAGGATTTCTTTTTGGAATTCCAATAACGCCCGGCACCTATCCGTTTGAAATTGAAGTTTTAGACACCGAAGGAGCTTCAGAGCGAGAAAGATTTCGGATCGCGGTTAAAGATTCCCCGCTGTATTTAACAACACCGGCTTTGCCCGAAGGATTTACCGGCACGCCGTATTCGTTTGTCTTGGAAGCTCAGGGTGGAGCACCTCCCTATCGTTGGTCTTTGCGTTCTGGCGAGTGGCCGGAAGGTCTTACATTCAATCCGGAGTCCGGCCAAATTATGGGAATACCCAAAAAAGAAGCCAACAAGCGGCTTGTTATTGGAGTTATGGACGGGGAAGAGAATTTTGATAGCGCCGAATTTGTATTGATTATTCGTGGCGGTGCTTTGTCCGTTCCAGATCAAGAGCTTCCGAGCGGTGTCGTAGGCCGATTCTATTATGCTCCGCTTAAGGCCCTGGGCGGGCAGCCGCCTTACCAATGGAATGCTCAATCCCGTCTTCCTCGAGGTTTGGAATTTGCAGAAGGAAAAGTTGCTTTGTCGGGTGTTCCTGAAGAGTCGTTTAACGATCAAATCACTATCCAGGCGATGGACCAAAGTGGACAAATGGTGAATCTTTCGCTTCAACTCAACATTGTTGAGAAACCATTAACATTAATTCTTCCCCCCGCTGTTTCTGTTGCCGTAGGTGAATTCCTTTTCTTTCCGCTTTTTTGTGAAGGAGGCTTTCCCGAATATCGCTGGCAATTGCTTGAAGGCTCAACCCAAGGTTTTCAATTGCTGGATACGGGTGTTTTGTTGGGCGATCCGATTTCGCCGATGAATACGCTTGTTAAAGTTCAGGTGTCCGATCAAACGGGTGAGGTCCGGTCCGGCGCGATTCCTATTCATGTACTAGATGAAGAGCTGATGATTACTATCGAATCGATTCCGGCCGCGCAGTATTTGAAGTCTTACCGTAGCGAACTTACGGGGAAGGGCGGAATGCTGCCGTATCGTTGGTCTATTGATCCAATGACTTTGCCCGACGGTCTGAAACTCGACAGCGCTAGTGGAATAATATCCGGCGTTTCTCAAGAACACGGCACTTTTCTTTTAGGGATCCGTCTAACAGGAGGAGATGGCAAGTTTGCTGAGGCTAACTTTCCTTTGAATATTGCCTTTGGTCAATTGAATATCATGACTTCAGGTCTGCCCTCTGGTCTCGTTGGCGCATCCTACAGCGAAGTTATCGAAATCTCCGGAGGAATTTCGCCCTACATTTGGCAATTGGTTTCCGGCGGATTTCCCCGCGGTTTAATTTTGGACGAGTCGACAGGGGTGATCAGTGGGACGCCTGAAGAAGGCCAAGCGGCAACGTTCGAAATCGAAGTGCGAGACGGAACGGGAGAGAAGGCAAATAAATCGTATACCCTAGTTGTCGAAGGAGAAGCGCTGCGAATTCAGACCGAACTTCTGAACGAGGCGTTGGTATCTAAAACATACCAGCATACGCTGACCGCAAAGGGAGGAATAGCGCCCTATACCTGGTCGCTTAAAGAAGGTGAGTGGCCCCAACTCCTGACTCTTGATCAGGAAACAGGGATCATATCTGGAATTCCAAAAAAAGCCGGCGATTTTTCTCTGTCAGTACAGGTAGAAGATGCCGGTGGCGGGACCTCCTTGAAGCCGTTTACCATTCATGTGAAGCCTGAACCTCTTAGTTTCCAAACATCATCATTACCTTCAGCCGAATTGGGGGAAGAATATGATGTTTCGATTAATGTTTCTGGCGGTGTACCTCCCTATAGTTGGACTTTAGTGGAAGGATTTCTCCCCAAAGGTTTACAACTGCTTGATACAAACGGTAGCATTTCAGGTGTTCCGGAAGAAATTGCGGTCGACCGCACCTTTTCGGTCGAGGTGACCGACAGTGCGGGCGAGAAGATTCGTCAATCATTCACGCTTACGGTAACGGGAGAGTATCCTTCTCCGATCCAAAAATTTATTTTAGCTCCCGGTGATGGTAAAGTCGGCATGGCTTGGGAAATTCCGAGCGATACAAATATAGTGGAGGCAGGCATATACCGGGGGCGTAATACTTGGCCTGAGATTTCTTCTTCGACACTTATTTATTCGGGACGTAACGATCAATGGGTAGATGACGGTTTAATCAATGGCCAGGAATATTTTTATATCGTGCTCACGTATAATGCGGCAGGTATTCCTTCCGAGATTACGGAAGTGAACAAGGGGTCGGTCATTCCCAGGGCAGTAACGCTTGCAGGACCAAACGATCCTTATGCGGATAATGTCGTATCGTTTTCTCCTTTGACTCCACAAGGATTTGGTTCTACATCCTTTCCAAAAAATGTTTTGGGTCCTCCGGCGGGAGGGGGAGACCGGCAACCGCAATATTTGCGCACCGAGTTGCTAAGCCTTCATGCGCGTGCGAACAACGACAATGGTGTTTCGGCCCCTTACGGAGGTTCCATTGTTTTGGAATTTAATAATAATATTGTCGTCAATAAACCGGGAGTTGACTTTACCGTGTTTGAGAATGCTTTTTTCGCAGGCGGGAATTTCTCAAACCGATTTATGGAACCGGCCGTTGTATCGGTCAGTCAGGACGGCGTAACGTTTTTTGCCGTTCCTTTCGATTATGTGCCTCATTACGATGATCAAGGAAGAGCCATGACCAACAATCCTTTTTCGTATGCCTTTGGTTTTGCTGGAAAAGAGCCCGTCTATTCGTCCGGCGGCGTTCCCAATCCGACCAATCCTGCGGTATCGGGCGGCGACAGCTTTGATCTTTCGTGGATTACCGCAAAAGATCTAAAGTGGATCCGCTTCATAAGAATTACGGCGAGCGGAGACAACTGGCTTACTGATCGAAACGGAGATCTCGTCCGCCATACTGCCGATCCCGGTGCGCTTTCCGGCCGGGAATATTCCGGTTTTGATTTGGATGCTGTTTGCGCGATTCATTATTAAATTAAAATTTGTTTTCGATAGCTGATAAACCAGTTTAAGGAGAATTTCGATGAATAGTAATGTCCGTAAGAATATTATTTTTACTCTCATTCTTGCCTCTTTTTTTATATTTCACAATGAACGCGTTCTTGCTTCGGAGCTTGTCGTTTCCGAACAGTTCGGCGACGTGTTGTTTGAAAAAGAAATAGATTCCGGAAAACAGCCCGTTCTTAAAGTTTTAAAGGAACAGTTGGAAGTTCAAACAAAATTTGGAGGCGGTTACGTTTCTTCCATCGGATTCGGCAAAAAGACGCTCGAGGAAAATAATGGGCGATACTGGTTTTATTATGTAAATGGTATTTTGGCTTCCGTCGGTGCTCAAGAATATGTAATTCAGCCATCGGATAAGATTTGGTGGGATTATCATCGTTGGCAAGGCGAACGCCTTATCGGTGCGATCATTGGAGATTGGCCGGAACCTTTTGTGAGTGGATATGCGGGGAAAACATTCCCTGCTTTTATATGGGCTGCAGAAGGTTTTAAAGAAGACGCTGAAAAATTAGCTTCGGTGCTTAGGGAAAAAGGAGCAGCTTCGGTTAACGTTGACTTTTTATTGCCGGCGCACTCCGTCGATGTCGAAAACACTCTGCCGATTTACGTGGGATCTTGGCCGGAGCTGCAAAAAATAGAAGCTGTTTCCGAATTATTTAAACACGGTGAAAAATTAGGTTTATTTGTTAGTTACGAAAATGGAAAATTGATTCCCCTTGATTGGAAAGGCGAAGCACAAACGGCTGTTGGACCAGCCAGTGCTATTTTTGCTTTGAAACCGGGAATGGATCAGGTTAATCCGCTTTGGATTATTACGGGGACCGATTCTGATTCCGTGCGAAAAGCGTTAAATATTCTGATAAACGAAGCAGAGCGTGTGAAACAGCGTTCGGGCGTAATTGTGACCGACCAAAGTTTGATAAATGTACCCACCTTCGACTAAATTTGCTTGGAAGTTAAAGCATCCTTTGGCGATCGCTGTATACGTCAGTTCTTTTGCGGTTTCTGCCATGTTTTATTCCCACCCCTTTTATATCCTACTTTTAGGAGCATTGCTCATGCTGCACATTGGTGTTCTGAAAGGGTGGGCAAGATGGAAAAATTATGTAGGCATAGCCGGTAGCCTGACTATTTTGTTCGTGATCGTAAATGTTTTGGTTAATCAAGAAGGCCAAACTATTATCTGGCAAGCGCCGGCGATGATACCCGGCTTCGATATTAAAATTTCTCTCGAGGAAGTTCTGTATAATTTGCGGCTTTCGGCGCAAATGCTTTTGCTGTTAACTTGCTTTTGCTTATATTCGATCATGCAAGATGTTGATAGCGTTTTAAGATTTCTCTTAAAATGGGCTCCGCGCTCAGCCTTAACGTTGATATTGACCTCGCTCCTCATTCCTCTTGTTCGCCGCCGCCTTTTAGATGCTCAAGATGTCCTTATAGCCCGAGGCGCATGTTTTGAGCGTGGCCGTTTGTTCGAAAAGATCAAAGCCCGTCTGCCTTTGCTTAAAATTGCTCTTTTTAGTTCTTTGGAAGGTTCGTGGGAAACCGTCGAAGCCTTGGAAGCGCGCGGTTACGGTACGAGTCCCAGGACTCAATTCGAGTTGTTTGGTTGGCGGACAGCGGATATTTTGGGAATATGCTCGGGTCTTTCTCTTTTGTTTTTAATAGGTATGAATGTATTGAACGGGCAAGGCCAATTTACTTTCTTTCCCACTCTCGAACCGCTGACGGAATCCGTCCGCTTATCTGGTTTATTGTTTATTTTTATGGCCGGCTCCGCCGTTCCTTTTGCTTATGTTCTCTCTAGGGTCTTTCATGATGAATCTGTTTGAATTGGATTCTGTCGGTTATTTTTATCCTCAGCGAAAGAAGCCTTCGCTTCAAAAAGTCTCCTTTTCTGTTCGAGAAGGAGAATTTATTCTTATCTTGGGTTCTTCCGGAAGTGGGAAATCCACCGTTGCGAGAATACTTGGCGGTCTTATTCCCGAATATTATGGAGGACATTTGGAAGGGAAAGTTTTCTATCAGGGAAAAAGCATAGCCGAGTGTAAAGATCTACGCCGTAATGTAGGCATTGTGTTTCAGAATCCAGAGCGGCAGATTTTAGCCCAATGTGTTGAAAATGAAATCACACTGGGCATGGAGAACTTAGGATTTCCCCGGGAGGAAATGGGGCGGCGATTAAATGAGGTGCTCGGTTTTTTAAATTTAGAATCGCTTAGGCATCGCGAGACGTTTACGCTTTCCGGCGGTGAGAAACAGCGGGTGATCTTGGGGGCCGTTTTAGCTATGGGACCAAATACATTGATTTTGGACGAGCCTACTTCTCAGCTGGATCCAAAAGCGGCCGAAGAATTTCTAAGCATACTTCGCAGGTTGCATCGTGAGTTTGGTTATACTGTTATTTTGATCGAACATAAGATTGAACATTGTTATGCTTCGGCCGAGCGTGTTTTATTTTTCGATGACGGAAGACTGGTTGTGGATGATACGGCCTTGGCATTTATGAAAAATGCAGTGGGCCATCAAATTCATTATGTCCCGAAGATGACGGAAGAGTTTCAAGAGCCATCAAGAAATGATCGGTGGATTGATCAGCAGCGCAATCATGCTATTTCATGTCAAAATGTATCTTTTTCCTACAGCGCAAAAACGTCTTTTCTCGATCGCATCGATCTTAAAATACACAAGGGCTTTATTACAGCCATCGTGGGTGAGAACGGCGCCGGAAAAAGTACGCTTCTCAAGTTGCTGGCCGGATTAATTCGCCCTTTTTCCGGAAAAATTCTTATCGAGGACAAACCTATTGAGTCTTTTTTACCTTCCGAAAGAGTTCGAACGATTGGCTATTTGCCGCAGCAGCCGGATGATTTTCTTTTTAACGATACGGTTGAAGAAGAATTGAATTTTACGTTGCGTAGCGCCCACATTTCTGAACAGGGGAAGCTAGAACAAATTCTGAATTTATTTGATATCGAACCTTTTCGTTATTTACATCCGAAGGCGTTGAGTGTCGGAGAAAGAGAACGTGTCGCTCTGGCTTCGGTTTGGATCGCGTCGCCAAAAATTCTTTTACTCGATGAGCCTACACGCGGCTTGGGCCCGGATCGAAGATCTTTTTGGGCCGCGATGCTCCGGCAATTTGTATCTGTTCCCGGTCACACCGTGGTTTTTGTTTCTCAGGATATTGAGTTTGTCGCAGCCTCCGCCGATCATGTTATTGTAATGGATAGAGGTGTTGTTAAGATAAATTCTACGCTACAAGAAATCTCTTGCGCATGATTACCCGAAGTATGGTGGCCACAGGAGTTTTTCTCGCGCTCCTTTTTATTGGTTTTGTTTTCTACGAGCGTTGCCGGGTAAGTTCCCGTCAAATAGCGATTATCGTTGCTATTGCAACGGTTGCAGGTTTAGCTCGTGTCCCTTTTGCCGGTTTACCCAGTGTTCAGCCTACCACTTCTATTGTTTTGATTTCGGGTTATGTTTTTGGACCTTTCATGGGATATGTGATTGGCGCGATGGCGGCGTGGGTTTCGAATTTGTTTCTCTTGCAAGGACCGTGGACGCTTTGGCAAATGATCGCATGGGGTTTGGTAGGGCTTTCCGGCGGGGTGGCGGGGCGGCTTTGCAGGAAATATTCGAAAAAGTTTTTATTGCCCACCGGTTTTATCTGGGGGTTTTTATTCGGATGGATTATGAATTTGTGGTACTGGCTTACCTTTAGTTATCCGCTTAGTTGGAAAACATGGCTTGCTGTAAACACGGCTTCGGTTTCGTTTGATGTCGCTCATGCAATAAGTAACGTTGTATTCTTGTGGTTATTGGGTGATTCTCTTTTCTCCACATTTTCTCGCTTTCAGGGAAAAATAAAACACACCATAGCGGATTAGGAAGTTTACTCGCCTTCCGTCTCACTCCTTACTATACATATCTAACTACAAGCAAATGAGTTATGAGTTAATTTAGCTTAATGTGGACAAAGTTAGTCTGCTTTTAGTATACTTCTAATATGGTTAGGAGATACGGGGTCTAAGTATGCGATTCACTACCAAAACCGAATACGGGCTTGTGTGCCTCGTCTATATGGCAAAACAACCCTATCCCCAAGTTATTACAGTCAACGAACTTGTAAAAAGCGAACAAATGTCGCTACCTTATATCGAAAAAATTTTTCAGCAACTTCGCTCCGGCGATATTGTCGCTGCACACCATGGAAAAGAAGGTGGTTATTCATTATCCAGGCATCCTTCCAAAATAAATTTGAAGGAAATAGTAGAAGCGCTTGAGGGACAGACTTTCGATGTTTTTTGCGCTCCTGACCTCCGAAGTGAAATTGTCTGTACACATTTTCCCGCCTGTGGAGTAGGTCCGATTTGGAAAAAAACAAAAGACTTGCTGGATAACTTTTACAGTTCAATAAGTTTGGAATCTCTGACCCATCAAAACGGGCTCGAAGAACCTCCCGTAAAAGTATCCGAGGCCGGTGCGAAAGCAGATGAAAAACAATGGTAAACGAAACTGAAATTCTAAAGAGCTTGGCGAACGTAAAAGATCCCGAAACGGGCCATGACTTGGCTTCTTCCGGTGCGGTGAAGGGTATTCGTGCGTCGGGTGATCAAGTGAGTTTTTCTTTAGAGCTAGGACTTCAGGCCGGGTTCGAGCGGGATCAAGTAAAAGAAGAAGCGCGAAAAGCCGTTCTGTCTGTGCCCGGTATTAAGAACGTTAGCATTACAGTGATTTCTAAATCTCCCGCTGCCAAGCGAGCGGCCGCGGCCGAACGTACACCTACCGAAGAACGGATTTTGAAAGTTAAAAATGTTATTCCTGTCGCAAGCGGAAAAGGCGGAGTGGGGAAATCTACGGTGAGTGCGAATTTGGCAGTGACGCTTTCAAAATTAGGATTTCGAGTAGGTTTAATGGATGCCGATGTTTACGGCCCGAGTATCCCGACGCTCATGGGAGTGCATGAGCCGCCCAAACAACAGGGAGAAGGGAAAATAGTTCCCCATTCCCGCTTCGGCGTGAAAATGATTTCCATCGGATTTTTTCTCCCGAAAGGAGAGGCGGTCATTTGGCGCGGCCCCATGCTTCATAAAACGGTCGATCAATTTTTGGGAAGCGTGGATTGGGGTGAATTGGATTATTTGATCGTCGATCTTCCGCCGGGAACCGGCGATATCCAACTCAGTTTATGCCAAAAAATCCCTCTCAGCGGAGCCGTCATTGTTTCTACGCCGCAAGATCTCGCGTTTGAAGTCGCCGAAAAAGCGATCTCGATGTTTCAGAAACTAAATACCCCCATCCTCGGATTGATCGAAAACATGAGTGGATTTGTATGCAAGAAATGCGGCTCGCATGAAGAAATCTTCGGAGAGGGTGGAGTCAAGCGATATGCCGAGACGCACGGCATTCCTTTTCTCGGGTCTATTCCTTTGGCGACCGAGCTTCGCATCGCATCCGACCAGGGAACGCCGCTTGTCGACCAGGCTCCCGATTCGCTTGGCGGGAAAGCATTCTTTCAAATCGCCAAGAATTTAATAGCCGAACTTACCGAGCGGAGTGAAGGAAAGCGTTTGGATTCAGGACCCTTTCCAAAGGAAGTGAGTCAGCCGGAGAAAGATATTATTGAAATCAAATGGGTGGATGGGCATAAGAGTACGTATAAAGCCTTTGAGCTCAGGGTAGCGTGTCCTTGCGCAATGTGCGTAGATGAAAATACCGGCCGACGGCTTATCAGGCAAGAGTCTATTCGTAAGGATGTTTACTTACTTTCTATGGATCGCGTCGGCCGCTACGGAATCGCATTTCGCTGGAGCGACGGGCATTCGACGGGAATTTATACTTTCGAATACTTACGCTCACTTTGTGGTTGTTTGGAGTGTAAAAATGTTGTAGATGCTAAATCGGAGAAAAGCTATGGAACCGCGTCCTAAAAACAATAAGAAAGATAAGAATTCATCGGTTGAGTCGTTTGTATCAAAAGAATACAAATACGGTTTCATCACCGACATCGAGGCAGAAACAGTGCCTCGAGGTTTAAGCGAAGACACCATCCGCCTTATCTCGGCGAAGAAAAATGAACCTCCGTTCATGCTCGAGTGGCGGCTTAAAGCATTTCGCCGTTGGAAGGAAATGGAAGAACCGCGTTGGCCGAATGTGCATTATCCCCCCATTGATTACCAAGACATTATTTATTATTCGGCACCCAAGCAGAAAAAAGACGGTCCGAAGAGCCTTGAAGAAGTGGATCAAGAACTTCTTCGAACTTTCGAAAAATTGGGCATTCCGCTCGAAGAGCAAAAGCGATTGTCCGGCGTAGCCGTTGACGCTGTTTTTGATAGCGTTTCTGTGGCGACAACTTTTAAAGAAAAGTTAGCCGAAAAAGGCGTTATCTTTTGTTCGTTTTCGGAAGCGGTGCATAATCATCCTGATTTGGTTCAAAAATATTTAGGTTCGGTCGTGCCGTACTCGGATAATTTTTATGCGGCGCTCAATGCGGCGGTGTTTAGCGACGGTTCGTTCTGCTACATTCCGAAAGGCGTGCGTTGTCCGATGGAACTTTCTACCTATTTCCGGATCAACGCCGCCGATACGGGGCAATTCGAACGAACATTAATTGTCGCCGAAGAAGGAAGCTATGTTAGCTATCTCGAAGGCTGCACGGCGCCTATACGTGATAAGAATCAACTTCACGCGGCGGTTGTCGAGCTCGTAGCGCTTAAGGGTGCCGAGATCAAATATTCCACCGTTCAGAACTGGTATGCCGGTGACAAGCAAGGCAAGGGCGGAATTTATAATTTTGTTACGAAGCGCGGAAAATGCGCCGGCGATAGTGCCAAAATTTCATGGACTCAAGTCGAAACCGGTTCGGCGATTACCTGGAAATACCCGAGCGTGATTTTATTGGGCGATAATACGATCGGAGAGTTTTATTCCGTCGCCCTTACCGCTAATTATCAACAAGCCGATACGGGCACTAAAATGATTCATATCGGAAAAAACACGCGAAGCACGATTATTTCCAAGGGCATTTCTGCCGGGCATGGCAGCAACACCTACCGCGGATTGGTGAAAGTGCTTCCCAAAGCCGAGAAAGCGCGTAATTACACACAATGCGATTCGCTCCTGCTTGGAAGCCAATGCAGCGCCAATACATTTCCGTATATCGAAGTCAAAAACAAATCTTCAAACGTCGAACACGAAGCCTCCACTTCTAAGATCAGCGATGAGCAGCTTTTTTATTGTAAGCAGAGAGGTATTTCGGGGGAAAATGCGGTCTCCCTTATCGTTAATGGATTTTGTAAGGAAGTATTCAAAAATTTACCGATGGAATTTGCGGTAGAAGCCACCAAACTGCTTGGCGTGAGTCTCGAAGGCAGCGTCGGATGATACACTTCCCGCATTCAACAATCGCTGCGTCGCCACTGCGTAAATATCATCGTGATATTTACTCCGTTCGGTTAGAAACGGCTTCGCGCATCCTGCGCTACGCTCGTTTCTAACAACGCGCCTCCGCAATTGTTGAAAGCGGGAATAGGCCCGTTTCCTACTGTTGCAGAGGCACGTCACGGAGCGTTGTGAAGTCCACGGATGGACGTAGCAGCGACGTGCCGAGTGAGGAAATTACCCGGAAGGTAATTTCCGAGCGTTGCCGCCGCAATAGTAGGAAACGGGTAACTAAACCAATGAAAGGATCTGTATTCGTGCTGGAAATTAAAAATTTAAAGGCTGGGATTGAAGGCAAAGAAATATTGAAAGGTATTCAATTAAAAGTAAATGCCGGCGAAGTACATGCCGTGATGGGCCCGAACGGTTCAGGCAAAAGTACGCTTGCGCGCGTGCTTGCGGGCGAAGAGACGTACACGGTTTTTTCGGGTTCGGTAACGTATAACGGCCAGGATTTGCTCGGCATGCCGGCGGAGCGTCGCGCACGCGAAGGTGTATTTCTGGCTTTTCAATATCCCGTCGAAATTGCCGGTGTGAATAATAGTTATTTTCTCAAAGCCGCGCTAAATGAACAGCGTACGTATCGGGGTCAAGAAGAGCTGGATGCGTACGAGTTCCTGGCGCTGATTAAAGAGAAAATGAAGATTGTCGATATGGATCCGAGCTTTCTAAACCGTCCCGTGAACGAAGGCTTTTCCGGCGGCGAGAAGAAGCGCAATGAGATTTTACAAATGGCGGTGCTTGAACCCAAACTGGCCATACTAGACGAAACGGATTCCGGACTCGATATCGATGCGCTTCGAATTGTGGCTTCGGGGGTAAATAAATTGAGAAGTCCGGAACGGTCAATTTTACTGATCACGCATTATCAACGCTTGCTGAACTACATCCAGCCCGATTTTGTTCACGTCATCATGGACGGCATGATCGTGAAATCCGGGGGTAAAGAGCTGGCCCTGGAATTGGAAGCCAAGGGCTACGACTGGATTAAAGCTCCCGAATCGGCGCCAAGCGGCCGACCGCCGCTCGGTCAAGCGGCGCCTCGCGCTGTGCGTTAAAGAAGGAGCGATCCATGAATTCCAAAAAAAAGTCGTCGGAAACCGAAAGTATTCATTATTTGTCGGTTCACGAGGCTTTCGAGAAAAACCAAGCTTCTCGCCAGCCGAAATGGCTCCGCTCCATTCAATCTGAGGCGATCGAGGCTTTTCGTTCTCAGGGCTTTCCGACGCTACGTAGTGAGCAGTGGAAATACACCGACGTTCGTCCCATAGCCGCAGGTTTATTCCAGCCTAATTTCGCTACACCTAACGGGCAAATTGGAAAGCAGCAAATCGAACCTTTTTTATTCGCTGACCTCAATGAATCGCTTTTGGTTTTTGTGGACGGCATTTTTTCCGAAGAACTTTCATCGCCCGGGCGTTTTGCGGACGGAATCGTTCTGTGTAATTTGCAGAAGGCGTTACGTGAAAATGAAGAAGTCGTTCGCACGTACCTGGGCAAGCAAGCCGGCGTTAAAGACGATGCTTTTACGGCATTAAATACCGCCTTTGTTTACGATGGTTTTTTCCTTTACCTTCCAACCGGCGTTGAAATGGGAAAGCCGGTCCATGTTTTGTTTATCACTTCGGCGAAAAGTAAGCAATTTTTGATTCAGCCACGTAATTTGATTGTGGCCGAAAGTAGTAGCCGGGCAACTATTCTGGAGAGCCATATTTCGCTTGCCGGGGAAAATTATCTTTTAAACCCCGTGACCGAAATTTTCCTGAATGAAAATGCCGAGCTTGCCTACAGCCGGATTGAGCGGGAAAATACGATCGGCTATCACATTGCATCATCGTATGTAGTTCAGCAGAAGAGCAGCCGTTTCCGTAATGCCGCTATGACTTTTGGTTCGAAAATTTCGAGGAATTCCGTTCGCGTTTTGCTGGAAGGGGAGAGCGTCGAATGCGATTTGAGCGGACTTTATGTGACGCGTCATGACGAGCATGTGGACAATGTGACATTTATAAAACACGACAAGCCCCATGGAACTAGCCATCAACTTTACAAAGGACTTTTGGACGATAAATCGACTTCGATATTTAGCGGGAAGGTGTTTGTGGAAAAAGGTGCCGCAAAAACCGATGCCCGGCAAACCAACAAAAATCTTCTCCTTTCGGAAAACGCCACAGCCAATACCCGTCCTCAATTGGAAATATTTGCCGATGATGTGAAATGCACGCACGGCGCAGCGGTGGGTCATTTGGATGAGGAAGCTGTTTTTTACCTGAAGAGCCGTGGAATCGATGGCAGCAAAGCGCAGAGAATTTTAACGATGGGCTTTGCTTCTGAAGTAATCGACCGTTTGAGTTTGGATCCGGTCAGGAAAGAGATGGAACGGTTGGTTCGCGAACGGCTTGATACGAGTATTTTCGCGCAACCATGAACCGGCAGGGAAATAAAATGGTTAGTTCGATGGTTAATGAAAAGGCAAAGAGCGGAGGAAAAGGAACGTTGGACTTTGATGTAGAACGCATTCGAAAAGATTTTCCTATTCTCCAGACCAAGGTGCACGGAAAGCCCCTTGTATATCTGGATAATGCCGCTACTACGCAGAAGCCGAAAACGGTTATCGACACCCTCGTACGTTATTACACTACCATCAACGCCAATATTCACCGGGGCGTTCATCATTTAAGCGAAAAAGCTACCGCGGATTACGAAGAGAGCCGGAAAAAAGTTAAGCGTTTCCTGAACGCGGCTAAAACAGAAGAAATTATTTTCGTGCGCGGCGCGACCGAAGGGATTAATCTGGTAGCCCATAGCTTCGGCAAGAAATTTATTCAAAAAGGCGACGAAATAATCATTTCCCATATCGAGCATCATTCCAATATTGTTCCCTGGCAAATACTGTGCGCCGAAAAAGAAGCCAAGCTTAAAGTTATCCCGGTAAATCACCGGGGGGAACTCATCCTCGAGGAATACGAGAAATTGCTTAGTCCGCGAACCAAGCTGGTTTCGGTGGGCCACGTCTCGAATTCTATCGGTACAATTAACCCAATCAAAAAAATTATTGCAAGAGCACACAAAACCGGCGCGTATGTATTGATCGACGGGGCCCAGGCCGTTCCTCATATGCCGGTGGATGTGGCCGATCTTGATTGCGATTTCTACGTATTCTCAAGCCATAAAATATATGGTCCTACGGGTGTGGGCGTTCTTTACGGAAAAGAGCAGCTGTTAAACGAGATGCCTCCTTACCAAAGCGGCGGGGATATGATCAGTTTCGTAACGTTTGAAAAAACACATTACAATACACTTCCGTTTAAATTCGAAGCCGGCACGCCGAACATTGCCGGTATTGTCGTGCTCGGCGCCGTGCTCGATTACGTGAGTTCCATCGGCATGGAAAGAATTGCTGCCTATGAGCAAGATCTTCTTGCGTACGCAACCAAACGATTAACCGAAGTGGAGGATTTACGCATCATCGGAACGGCCAAAGAAAAGGCAGCCATTGTATCTTTTACTCTCGGTGATATTCACGCGCATGATGTCGGTACCATTTTAGATAGGGAAGGCATCGCTATTCGTACGGGACATCACTGTGCCATGCCGGTGATGGAACGTTTCGGTGTTCCGGCGACTGCTCGCGCGTCTTTCGCCTTTTATAATACAAAAGGCGAGATCGATGCGCTGGCCGAAGCGTTAAAAAAAGTAAAGAAAGTTTTTGGCCATGGCTGATCTGCGCGATCTTTACCAAGAAGTCATTCTTGAGCACAATAATAAACCGCGGAACTTCAAAGTTCTTGCGGATGCCAACCGGAAAGCCGAAGGATATAATCCTCTTTGCGGGGACCGGCTCGTACTTTTTGTAAAAGTCGATGGCGATACTATTCAAGACATCAGCTTTCAGGGTTCCGGCTGCGCGATTTCCAAAGCTTCGACATCGATGATGACTTCGACCGTTAAAGGAAAAACCGTTGCCGAAGCCAGCCAACTTTTCGAAAAAATTCACGGCATGCTTTCGGGGCAGCTCACTTCGCCCGTGGAATTGGAAAAATTAGGGAAACTGCAAGCATTAGCCGGTGTTTGCGAATTTCCGGCTCGTGTGAAATGCGCCTCGCTCGCATGGCATACGCTCAAATCGGCATTAGAAAATAAGTCAAACGCTATAAGTACGGAGTAAATTTATGAACAATGAAGAACAATGGATAAAGTTACTCAGGGACTGCGAAGTCACGCAGATTCCAAGCGGTATCAGAAGTATTCTTTCAAAAGGCGCCGATGTAAAAATTACGCAATGCCTGGGTGGAAATTTTACGGTGATCGCCGACGATAATTTTATGTATCAAATCGTTGGAAAAGATGCCGACGCGCTGGGTAAAGAAATTCCAGCCGAAGCCAAAACGCCGGATATCACCAAAGGTCCTATTGACGAGTTGATATGGAATCAGCTTAAGACTTGTTACGATCCTGAAATTCCCGTTAACATGGTGGATCTTGGTCTCATTTATGATTGTAAAGTCTTAGATCATGAAAGCGGCGGGCATCGGGTAAATATTAAGATGACGCTCACGGCTCCGGGATGTGGAATGGGCCAGGCGCTTGCTTCCGAAGTTCAAAGCAAAGTGTTAAGCGTTCCGGGCGTCAAACAAGCTGATGTAGAGCTTGTGTGGGACCCGCCGTGGGACCGAACCCGTCTCTCGGAAGCCGCCAAACTTCAGCTCGGGATGATGTGAAAGCTGCTCAAAACCAAGTTTGAAAAACTCTCCCATTTGACAATCAATTACCCTATAATGTGGCAAAATTTAAGGACTTAGATGGACAAAGGACGTTCTAATTCTAAATCTTTCCGCATCGAGCGCGATTCCATGGGGGAAATGAAAATACCCCAGGGCATGCTTTACGGCGCTTCCACGCAGAGAGCCGTGCTTAATTTTCCCGTAAGCGGACGGCGCTTTCCTCGAGCCTTTATCCACGCGCTTGGCCAAATCAAACTTTCCGCCGCTAAAGTGAATCAAAAGCTGGGGCTTCTCTCGTCCCGGCAGGCGAGTGCCATTGCCAAAGCTGCGGAGCGGGTACGCGGCGGTGAGTTTGACGATCATTTTGTGCTCGATATTTTTCAGACCGGCTCCGCCACCTCCACAAATATGAACGCCAACGAGGTTATTGCGGCGCTGGCCAATCGCTATTTAGGTGCTTCCAAATCTTCGCCGAATCACATTCACCCGAACGATCATGTAAACAAAGGCCAATCCAGCAACGATGTGATCCCGAGCGCTATTCATATTTCGGTTCTGCTGGAACTAAAAGAAAAACTTCTTCCCGAACTTGAACGTTGCCATAAGACATTTCTTAAGAAATCGCGCGAATTCGCTTCGGTGTATAAAATTGGCCGCACGCATTTGCAGGATGCTACGCCCATTACGCTTGGCCGGGAATTTGGTGGCTACGGCGAACAAATTCGAAAATCCGTAGTCCGGCTCAAATCTTGTTTTTCGCATTTACGCGAATTGGCCATCGGCGGAACGGCGGTGGGGACGGGAATCAATACGCATCCGAAATTTGCGCGCGAGTTTTGCCGCGATCTTAATCAAACACTGGGTGAAAAATTTTACGAGGCGCGCGATCATTTTGAGGCTCAAAGCAGTAAGGATGCTTGCGTAGAAACCAGCGGAGAGCTCAAGTGTCTTGCTGTTTCGATTTTTAAAATCGCCAACGATATTCGCTGGCTCGGCTCGGGTCCGCGCGGCGGCTTTGCGGAAATTAAAATTCCCGCCGTTCAGCCGGGTTCTTCTATCATGCCGGGGAAGGTTAATCCCGTTATGGCCGAAGCGGTTCTTCAAGTTGCCGCCGAAGTTATGGGTAACGACACCACCGTGACTTTAGCAGGGATGTCGGGGAATTTTGAATTGAATGTTATGATGCCCGTCATTGCCTACAATTTGCTCGAATCCATTCGCTTGCTCACCAATGTGCTCGCGCTTTTTCGCACCAAATGCGTGGAAGGTATCGAAGCGGACCAGGAGCACTGCGAATCTCTGATTGAAAAAAGTCTTATGCTTACGACGCCCCTCGTACCGAAATTGGGTTACGACAAGGCGGCCGAACTCGCTAAAGAAGCGTATAAAAAAGGAAAAACGATCCGGGAGATAGTTTTGGAGAAGCGTTTGCTTTCTCCAAAAGAACTGAATCGAATCCTCGATATTCGAAAAATAACCTGAATCCAGCCCCATGCCTCCGGCCGTTTCGCAGGAAATCTTGAAAACCCGCGGTTCTAAAAAGCTAGGACGTAAAGACGATATTACCGCACATTCTGCGCGTAAACTTCTCCGCTTTCTCGCGAAAAATAAAGAAAGGATTTCGCCCCTCCTTATCTTGACCCATGATTATCCCGATCCCGATGCGCTTGCGAGCGCTTACGCGCTTCAGTATTTGGCGGAGAGCCAATTTGGTATTCGCTCCAGAATAGTTTACGGAGGGATCGTGGGCCGCATAGAAAATCGCGCGATGGTGAAAGCGCTTAAGTTGCCGGTGTATAAATTGCGGCCGGTCGATTTAAGAAGACACGATCATATTGCGCTTATGGATACCCAGCCGGAATTCGAAAACAATTCGTTTCCCAAAAAAAGAAAGGCCACCATCGTTATTGATCAGCACCCTCCCGTGGTGCGCTCGCACGCCGATTTGACTCTTGTCGATACGGGTTGCGGGGCTACATGCGTGATTCTTGCCCGGGCGCTGCTTCTTTTGCGGAAAGAAATTCCGGCTCGCGTCGCGACAGCGCTTGCTTACGGGATTCTTTCGGATACGCTTTATTTTTACCGAGCGGACCGGCCCGATATTATTCAGACCTATCTTGGAATCATTCATTACTGTGACTTTAAGGCGCTTGCCTATATTCTAAATCCGCTCAGACCCCGGAAATTTTTTGCTTCACTTGCCTTGGGTATACAAAACGCCAAGGCGCGGCGCGGTCTTGTGATTTCGCACTTAGGCGTTGTCGAAAACCCTGATTTGGTTTCCCAAATCGCCGACTTTCTCATGAGTTATAAGGGAACGAAGCGCTGTCTCTGTACCGGGCGTTACCGGGGGAAGCTGCATGTTTCTTTTAGACAAGCCAATCAAAACGCGGATGCGGGAGAAATTCTGAGGGACGTGTTTACGAATCGTGATGAGGCCGGAGGGCGCGGCGCCATCGCGGGCGGTTCGTCAAAAGTGGGCTTGGAGGCTTCCGAGGAAACCTGGACTCAAAAAGAAGATGAGCTTATCGAACGTTTGCTCCGGAGACTTCGAATTCCCATCAAGGGCGATTTTTATTTTCCGTTTAGAAGTTGATGCGTAAGGGCACGGCATGCCGTGCCCCTACTCAATTCCTGAAAACAAATCATCTTCTTGTTTTTTCACCGTTACATTTTCTCCCGCAAAATGTGAAGCGCTGACTCCAAGAAGCCGGATCGGCCGTTTTCCGGCTTCTGTTTTTTCCCGTAGCAACCTGACCGCCTCTTCGAAAACGATATCTGCAGTATCGAAGGGGAAGGCGTGCGTATGCGCGCGTGTGATTACGGTAAAATCGGAATATTTAACTTTCAGCGTTACGGTTTTTGCTTTGGCCTGCCGGCTCTTTAAGCGTCCGGCAACATCTTCTGAAAGCGATTTTATTTTTTCAATCATGGAAGGGAAATCGAGGAGATCACGTTCAAACGTTTCTTCCGAACCCATTTGCTTAAGCTCGGTTTCGGTTTCAATAGGCCTTTCATCGATTCCTTGCGCCCGGTCGTAAAGGGCGTTTCCCCATTTTCCAAAAAGACGAATAAGATCTTCACGCGATTTTTTCGCAAGCTCTCCAATGGTTTTGATACCGAGCTTGTTTAATTCTTTTTCCGAAACCGGACCGACGCCAGGAATTTTTCGCACCGGCATGTTTTCAAGAAAAGACCTGACGCGCGCGGGCTCCACCACCGTCAGGCCGTTCGGTTTATTCATATCGGAAGCAATTTTGGCGAGAAACTTATTGGGCGCCACGCCGATCGAGCCGGTGATCTGCGTTACCGCTTTAATATTCTGCTGAATCATTTTTGCAAGAAGCACAGGATCTTCGATGGCCAATGTATTGACCGTAATATCCAAATAAGCTTCATCGATGCTTACCCATTCGATGAGATCGGTGTATTTCGATATGATGGTATGAATCGTATCGGACACCCTGCTGTATTTTTCGATTTCGGGACGGAGAAAAACAGCTTCGGGGCATCGCCTTAGCGCTTCGGCGGCGGGCATGGCGGAATGAATGCCGAATTTACGCGCTTCGTACGAAGCGGTGCTGACGACGCCTCGTCCGTGCGGATTTCCTCCGACTACGACGGGTTTGCCGCGAAGCTCCGGCCGGTCGCGTTGTTCCACCGCAGCGAAGAAAGCGTCCATATCGATATGAAGAATCTTACGCGGCCATATTTCCATAGGTGTGATTCCTGCGCCGCTTGGCCGAGCGGCGGTCGGCCGCTTTGTTTAGCGGCACCGCGCGGTCGGCGCGGTTATTCTTTATCCAAGCCGGCGAGTACGCGTAGATGTTTGGCGATAGAGCGGGGGAGTTCTTCAAGATTGTAACCGCCTTCCAGGAGTGAAATGACTCTTCCGCCGGAATATTTTTCTGCAATTTCCATGGCGCGCACGGTCATCCAGCCGAAAAATTCGGTGGTCAGGCAAATTTGCCCCATTGGGTCATCTTTGTGTGCGTCAAAGCCGGATGAAATAAGGACAGCGTCCGGCTTAAATTCATGCGCTTTTGGCAAGATTATTTCGCGAAAAGCTTTTTCATAATCTTTGTTGCCCGCTCCGGCAGGCATGGGGCAATTAAGCGTTGTTCCTTTGCCTCTATCGATTCCGGTTTCGTGTGAAGCACCGGTTCCCGGGTAGAAAGGATATTGGTGAAGGCTCATATAGAAGACATCCGGGTCTTTTTCGAATAGGTGCTGCGTTCCGTTTCCGTGATGAACATCCCAATCTAAAATAAGAATTTTTTGAAGGCCATATTTTTTCCGAAGGTACTCGGTAGTAATGGCAACATTATTGAGGATACAGAAGCCCATTGCGATATCCCGTTCGGCATGATGTCCCGGCGGACGGATCAGGGCGAAACCGTTTTTGACGTTGCCGGACATGATTTGATCTGTTAATTCCAGCGAACCGCCCGCGGCCAGAAGCGCGACTTCGAAGGATTTTTCGCAAATACCCACGTCCAGGCAGTCAAGATAGGCTTCGCCGCTCTTAATGGTTTCCCGTGCGCGGTCTATGTACTCCGGCGAATGAACTTCGGCTAACCATTCAGGGTCAGCGAGCCTTGGAGAAAGTTTTTTTAACTCCGAAAACCAATCTTGCGATTCGAGATGTTTCCAGGTGCAAACGAGACGATCCAGGTTTTCAGGGTGATACGAACCCGGATCGTGAAGCAGGTATCTTTCGTCGTATAGAATTCCGGTGGTCATGCGTGTAAGTCCGTGTAAGATTTTTCTTTATGCGCACGGCGAATTTTGATACTCTACCTACCCTCATGTGCCGTTAAGCGGGACTCGCCATGTTTATTTGATTTTTCAAGCCGTGCTAAATTGTACGTTAATATTTCTCCAGTAACTTATCAAGACTTTCTTTGCGGCGGCGTAGCTCAGTTGGCTAGAGCGAGGGACTCATAAGCCCTAGGTCACAGGTTCAATTCCTGTCGCCGCTACCGTTTGTAAAAAAGGCCGGGTCGACCACCCGGCCTTTTTTGTACACAAAAATTCAAATGAAAACTATTTTAGCAAAAAATCTCGAAAAAATAGAGAGCGAACAGCCGCAGACCGGCCTTGTTCAAAAAGTTTCATCCACGATTAAGCGATACGATCTTTTAAAAAAAGGATCGACCGTTGTAGCCGGCGTATCCGGTGGACCCGATTCGATGGTTTTGCTGCATGTTTTGCAGACATTAAAGCCGGCATGGCAAATTAAGATTGTAGTTGCCCATCTGAATCATAAAACTCGACAGAGCGAATCCGACCGAGATCAAAAATTCGTAGAACGCTGGGCCAGGCGTTGGGGAATTCCTTGCGTGGCTGAAGACTTGAGCGCACTAGAGGATAAGTCAAGCGCCTCGTGGGAAAATTTTTGGCGCGAAGCCCGGTGGAAATTTTTCACGAATGTCGCCCGCGAACACGGCGCTAAAACGATTGCATTGGCACATCATATGAACGATCAGGCTGAGACGGTGCTCGTAAGAATTTTACGCGGTACCGGGCCGGGCGGGCTTGCGGCCATGAGACCCGGTTCCGTCAGGTCCGGTTTAAGAATCATTCGCCCCCTGCTTGGCGTTTCCCGGGAAGAAATTACCGAGTATGCCCGGGATCATGCGGTGCGTTATGTTAAAGACAGCAGCAATCTTTTACCTACGTTTCTCAGAAATCGTGTTCGCCACGATCTCATTCCCCACATTGAGACAAATTACCAAGAAAAAATTCAGACGCTACTTGCACGTTTAGCCACGGTTTCGGCCGAAGAAGAAGATTTTATCGAACAAATGACATCAAAAGCTTGGGATCGGGTTTTGGCGGAGGAATTTGCCCATGGCATCGCATTTCATATAAAAAATCTCTTAAATGAGCACCCTGTCATTCAATATCGGATCATCCGAAAAGCAGCGGAAAAATTGGGACACGTCAGGCAAATTGATTTTACGCACGGCGCGAAAATACAGGATTTACTTTTAGAGGATACGAAACGTGCGATTGTTTTGCCCAAAGGCATTGAGGTGCGTAGGCAGCGAAACCTTTTGGTTATCTCAAGCAAAGTTCCTGATGAGGCTGGGGATGATTCGGATGTTTTTAGTTTTTTCATGAACCTCAACGAAGAGCGGGTTATTGATAAAGTTCGAATACGGATTACTATTCGGCAATTGAAGGTGGGACCCAAAACGGCCAAGATGGCTTTTAATAATCAAAGCGGTTGGCGCGAAGTTATCGATGGCGATACGGTTCAGTTTCCTCTTGAGATCCGCAGCCGGAGGAAAGGGGATCGATTCCATCCGTTGGGTCAGGAAAAAACGATGAAATTAAAAGATTTTCTGATGCGGGAGCATTTTTCTTCTCATCGTAAATCATTGTGGCCTATGGTGATATCAAAAGGGGAGATCATTTGGATCCCCGGCTATCGGTTGAGCGAGTTAGTTAAAGTCACACCTAAGACTCAAAATTTCATAGAGCTTATCGCAGAACCTGCCTGAGCGGGACTCTTTCACGCTTATTTTCAATCCACCTAAAATGGTCTTATGCTTGCACAGATAAAAGGCTTATGGTATAAGTACCATTCCTTGTTATAATGCCTTAATCTTATAGTAACTGTTTATACTGGAGCGAATAACTTAATGGATCAAGAGAAAATGTCTATTTCCAGCCCAGACGAAGGTCGGAAAGCGTCCGCACCGTTTGAGCGCCCCGTAGTACATAAAGGAAAACCGCCGACGCCCGATTCCCCTCAAAAAGGGCCGAATAACGACCGGTCCAGATTTATTACTTTTGCCATCGTGACTCTGGCCTTTTTTGTTGTTTTGCAGTTTCTCGTTTTCCCTGAAATAGAGCTTAAGCGGCTTGCCTACAGCGAATTCTTCGACACGGTTGCCAGAAATAGCGAATCGCATGAAATTGTTTCTTGTGAAATGGTCGAAAATGTCATTCGCGGAAAATTGAGTAACGGAGCGTATTTTCAAGTAAACGTTCCCTTTAATGATCCGGAGCTCATCCCTCTCTTACGCAAAAACGTCAAAGATTTCAGCGTCAATCCTCCCAAAATATTCTGGCGCAACGTTATCTATTCGCTTCTACCCGTTATTTTTCTAGTGACGTTTTTCTGGTTTTTCTTATACCGTGGCGTGCAGGGAACGGGGCGGAGTATTTTGAGTTTTGGAAAGTCGCGCGCCCGGCAACAGACCAAGGATAAGAATCGAATCAATTTTAATGATGTAGCCGGCGTCGAAGAGGCCAAAGAGGAACTTCAAGAAATTATCGAATTTCTGAAAGATCCCAAGAAATTTCAGCGCCTAGGCGGGCGAATTCCAAAAGGCGTTCTTCTCATGGGGCCTCCCGGGACAGGAAAGACGCTTTTGGCCAAGGCGGTTGCCGGCGAAGCCAACGTTCCGTTTTTTTCTATCAGCGGTTCGGACTTTGTTGAAATGTTTGTCGGGGTCGGCGCTTCTCGCGTGCGTGATTTGTTTGAACAAGGAAAAAAGGCAGCGAAAGTTTCTGAGCGCGGAAGCATTATTTTTATCGATGAATTAGATGCAGTCGGCCGTCAGCGTTTTGCCGGCATCGGCGGCGGACATGATGAGCGTGAACAAACGCTGAATGCGCTACTCGTCGAAATGGATGGTTTTGATACTCAGGAAGGTGTGATTTTGCTTGCTTCGACCAATCGCCCGGACGTGCTCGATCCTGCCTTGCTCAGGCCGGGCCGTTTTGACCGGCAGATTGTCGTCGATCGCCCTGATCTTAAAGGGCGAGAAGCTATTCTGCAAGTGCATTGCAGAAATGTGAAATTAAGCCCCAATATTAATTTGACCCGAATTGCACAGCAGACTTCCGGATTTTCAGGCGCTGATTTGGCCAATCTTGTGAACGAAGCCGCTCTTTTGGCTGCCCGTCGTGATAAAGAATTTGTAACCCAGGAAGAATTGGAGCAATCCATTGAACGTGTCATGGCCGGCCCGGAACGGAAAAGCCGCGTAATTAATGATAAAGAAAAAGAAATTGTCGCCGTTCACGAATCGGGTCATGCGCTTTGCGCACTTTATACGCATAGCGCAGATCCTCTGCATAAAGTTTCCATTATTCCTCGCGGCACGGCGGCATTAGGCTACACGCTTCAGCGTCCGCTGGAAGACCGCTATCTCATGTCTGAAAATGACCTGCTAGACAAAATGGTTGTCATGATGGGCGGGAGAGCCGCAGAAGAATTAACATTCGGAGAAATTACGACCGGTGCTGCCAACGATATTGAAGTAGCAACCGAATTTGCACAGCGCATGGTTTGTGAATTTGGAATGAGTAAGACGCTTGGGAATGTTACGTTCGGGAAAAAGGATCGGCAAGTATTTTTAGGCCGCGATCTTATGCGTGACAAGGACTACTCGGAGCAAACAGCCGTTTTAATCGATCGCGAAGTAAAATCCCTCATCGATCGATGTTACGAGGTTGCTAAAAAACTACTCCAGGAGCATTTGGATCAGCTGAAGCTTCTTAGTAAGACTCTTCGTGAAAAAGAGACACTTGATGGCGATGAAGTAAGGCGGCTTTTGGACTTTGAGCGGTCGATTTAAAAAGCAGCCCCTACTTCAGTCTGTCCTGACCGAAGTATGGGGCCGTCAAGAAGTTGAGGAGTCTATGAATTTCGAACACCAACCGAGCGATTGCTTTCTAAAAGCACGCACCCACCGCTGGCATTTTCCTCACCCTGTGCTCATCATGGGAATTATTAATCTAACTCCCGATTCTTTTTCCGGCGATGGTTTGGCCGGCCACGGCGATAAGCTTATCCCAAAAATTCGCAGTTTCATCGAACAGGGTGCAGACATTCTTGACCTGGGCGCCGTATCGACGCGGCCCGGTGCAGAGGCCATTTCCGAAGCAGAGGAACTCGAACGTTTGATCCCGGCATTAAAGTTGATTTCTGAAAATTTTGATATTCCTATTTCAGTAGATACAACAAATGCCAAGGTTGCCCGAGAAGCGCTTGAAGTGGGCTGTCATTTTATCAACGACATAAGCGGTCTTCGTTTTGACTCTGGAATAGCGAACGTGGTAGCTCGTTATTCTGCCGGGCTCATTCTCATGCATTCCAGGGGAACGCCGGCTACTATGCAAACCATGATTCACTATGAAAATCTGATCGAAAACATTTTGAGCGAATTGGAATGGAGCGTACGCAAAGCCGAAAATACCGGAGTCGACCGGGAATGTATCGTGATCGATCCGGGATTGGGTTTTGCTAAAAACGCCGAACAAAATTTTGGAATTTTAGCGCATCTAAAGGCGTTTGGGCGATTTGGCCGGCCCGTACTTGTCGGGCCTTCCAGAAAATCGTTTATTGGTTCGGTAACCAACAAAGCAGCTGAAGACCGTGCTTTTGGTACGGCTGCGGCTTGTGCTTTGGCTGTTTCGAGCGGTGCGCATATAGTGCGTGTTCACGACGTTTCAGCCGCCAAAGATGCCGTTCGCGTGAGCGAAGAAATTTTGAAATATAAATTTGTCACCCCCGCGAAAGCGGGGGTCTAGTATTTTTAAATTTACTGGATTCCCGCGTCCGCGCCGCTTGGCTGAGCGCCGGTCGGGCGCTTGGTGTTGCGGTGCTGCGCGGTCGGCGCAGCGGGAATGACATTAGACCAAGGAATTAAATCATGTCGGGTCATTCAAAGTGGGCATCGATTAAACATAAAAAAGGCGCGCTTGATGCCAAACGCGGAAAACTTTTCTCCAAGATTAGCCGCGAAATTATCGTAGCAGCAAGAACCGGCGGCGCTGATCCGGGAACGAATGGTCGCCTCAGGCTCGCGGTTTCTAAAGCCAGGGAAGCCAATATGCCGTCGGACAATGTAGACCGGGCCATCAAGCGTGGATCGGGCGGACTCGAAGGTATTAATTATGAGGAAACGGCCTTTGAAGGATACGGTCCGGGCGGTGTTGCGATTTTGGTGCAGTGCTTAACGGACAATAAAAACCGCACATCGGCTGAGATTCGAAATATTCTCAGCAAAAAAGACGCAAGCTTGGCGGGAGCCGGATCCGTTTCGTGGCTATTTGAAAAAAAAGGACTCATTATCATTGATGCCAAGAATACGACGGAAGAACAACTGATGGACACTGTGCTTGATGCCGGAGCCGAGGACATTAAAAACGACGGAGATGCGTTTTCGATTGTTACGCAGCCCCATGATTTTGAGAATGTCCGCCAGGCGCTTACGGCAAAAAAAATCAGCACGAGATCAGCAGAAATTACCATGCTTGCAAAAAATTTAATGCTGGTGGATGAAAAATCGGCGCATAAGGTATTTGACCTTGTTGAAGCCCTTGAAGAAAACGATGATGTTCAAAACGTATATTCAAATATTGACGTCCCCGATAGCGTTCTAAAAGAATTGGGATGATTTTATATGGACCGTGAAGTGGTTATTGCCAAAATCAGGCGTTGGCAGGCGGAGCTCGCCGAAATGATTGCCGAGCTCAAATCCTCAGGAAAAGGGAATAGCGAGCTGGCTAAAATTTTAAAAAACCGCGAACGCGAGATCGAAAATTTTCTTTTGGCTCTTACGGACCGGAGTCACATTGCACGCGGCGATGTTGATTTTGAACCCCGTATTGTGGTCGAAGAAATCGATGCTAAGGTGAAAAAAGTTCGCGAAGGCGTTCAAAAAATAAAAAGACTGAGTATAGAAAAGAAGCAGATCATCAAGGAGCTCGGCGAGTAGATGCGCGTTCTCGGCATAGACCCCGGGACGATTTCAACAGGCGTAGGATTAGTAACATTAAAAGACGGCAAGGAATGCGTTGAATTTGCCGGTACGATTTACGTTGAGCGAAGTCTCGCCATGCCGGTACGATTAAAAGAAATTTACCATCATCTTAAGCGGATTGTTGAAAAGGAAAAGCCCACGGTTGTTGCCGTGGAAACTTGTTTTTATCATAAGGACGTTCAAGCTGCCGTAAAGTTGGGTGAGGCACGAGCTCTTGCTTTGCTGGTAGCCGCGGAAGCCGAACTTGAAATTGTGGAATATCCGCCCGCGAGAATAAAACAAGCCATTTGCGGAAACGGGCGCGCCTCTAAGGAGCAGATGCAGTATATGGTGCGGCAGCTTCTTCGGTTGAATAAAGACCCTAAAAAAGATACGGCCGATGCGCTTGCGATAGCCCTTTGCCATTTGTATAGTGCAAAGCTTCGGTCGCTCATATTTTCTTCAAGGTAGGCAAATATGTTCGACTATTTTAAAGGAACGCTGCGTACGAAAATGCCGACGCGCTCGGTCGTGGAAGTAAATGGCATTGGCTATGAATTAACCATTCCCGCCTCGACATTTCAATCGCTACCGGATGTTGATTCCCAAGTTTGCCTTCTTGCGTATTTTCATGTAACGGAAAGCAACCAACAGCTTATTGGATTTCTTACCGAAACAGAGCGGACGCTCTTTAAGTTGCTTATTGCCATTTCGGGGGTCGGTCCTAAAATGGCCCTTTCTATCCTTTCGGGAATAGGTGCCGAGCAATTCCGTGAAGCCGTTATTTCGGGGGATATCGATACACTGACGGGTATTTCCGGAGTAGGAAGAAAAACCGCGGAGCGGCTTGTTATCGAACTTCGCGAAAAAATCGTTCTCCTCCAAGGTTTTGAAACCGCGCCTTCCAAAAAGAGCTCGGCCGGCAAAAAACAATCACTCGAAGAAGATTCTGTTGTTGCGCTCATGGTTTTGGGATACAAACGTGCCGAAGCGGGCTATGCCGTTAAAAAAGTATTTGAAGCGGCGAACAAGAAACAAAAAGAATTGGCGGTAGAAGACGTAGTCCGGGAGAGCTTTAAATTCTTATGAGTTCAGAAAAAAGCAGATTAGAAACCGAATCGTTTCTCTCCGTTGTCTCTTCAAAAAAAGACGAAGATGTGCAGTTTGATTGGGCGCTTCGTCCGAGTTCTCTTCCCGAATTTATCGGGCAAGAGCAGGTTAAAAAATCGCTGGCCATTTACATCGAGGCGGCGCGTAAACGAAACGAACCGCTGGATCACATTCTCTTTTTCGGTCCTCCCGGCCTGGGTAAGACTACCCTTGCGCATATTATGGCCCAGGAAATGAAAACAAAAATACGTATTGCCTCGGGACCTTCTCTTACTCGAGCAGGTGATTTGGCGGGCCTTTTAACCCATCTCGAAGAAGGCGAGATTCTCTTTATCGATGAAATCCACCGGCTAAACCCCGCTGTTGAAGAATACCTGTATCCGGCCATGGAAGACTTTACGATCGACATTATGCTCGATAAAGGGCCGAATTCACGTTCGGTAAGATTAAATTTGCCAAAATTTACGCTCGTCGGTGCCACCACGCGCGGCGGTTTACTAACCTCGCCGCTCAGAGCTCGTTTTGGCATTGTTGAACGAATGAATTATTACACCGACGAAGAATTGACGCAGGTAGTTCTTAGATCGGCTAAAATTTTGAATTTGAAAATCGAAGACAAAGGCGCTGAGGAAATTGCTATTCGTTCGCGCGGTACGCCCAGGATTTCGAACCGTTTGCTGAAACGAGTGAGAGATTACGCCGAAGTTAAGGCGAAAGGCATTATCACCAACGAAGTGGCGTGCCGCGGGCTTGAAATGCTGGCTGTGGACCGGGCAGGTTTGGATGAAATAGATCGCCGCCTGCTTACTTATATGTATCAACACTGCGATGGCGGTCCGGTCGGCGTTAGTTCTATGGCCGTAGGTGTTCAGGAAGATTCCGAAACAATCGAGGAAATTTACGAGCCCTATCTTATTCAGAGAGGTTTTCTCAAGCGTACGAATTCCGGCCGAGTTTTGACGAAAGCAGCGTATGAGCATTTGGGCGTTACGCCTGGCAAAAAACAGGCGGAGTTATGGAAATAATGAATAACGTATCAAAGACGTTGATCGTCTTCGGATTTGTGTTGATCGTAACCGGGGTGGTTATTAATTTGGCCGGCCGAATTCCGGGCTTGGGCCGATTACCCGGAGATATTTTTTACAGAAAGGGAAATTTTTCTTTTTTCTTTCCAATCACATCTTCTGTTGTGATTAGTATTATGGCGACCGTTATCTTAAACCTGTTTAGAAAGAAGTAGATTTCAAAATGTTTTATTCCATTCTTTCTCTATGGCGTCCCGCCGTTGAAATCGGAATTTTGTGGTTCGTATTTTATTGGATACTCGGCTTCTTTCGAGGCACCAGAGCATTCCAGGTTTTTATGGGATTTTTGGTCCTGGTATTTGCGCTTTTGGTGGCTCAGCTGCTTGGTTTTACCACCATTGACTGGGTGCTCACCAAAATCTTCGCGTTCGGCGTAATTTTCATACCCATCGTATTTCAGCCGGAAATCCGCAGAGCACTTGCCGGTTTGGGTCAAAATACGATATTTCGCGGCGTCATGCAGGAGAGGGCTATTATCGATGACGTTGTGGAAGCGTGCCTCCGTCTTGAGAAAAACGGTATCGGCGCCATTATTGCAATAGAAAGAGAGACGGGCTTAAAAAATTATATCGAAAGCGGTGTTATCGTCGATGCTCACGTTTCGCCGGAGCTCATTTGCACTATTTTTACTCCCCCTGGTCCGCTTCATGACGGCGGCATTATCATTCAAGGTGAACGCATCGCTTCGGCGGGATCGCTATTTCCGCTGACGCAAAGCGCGGTTGTCAGTAAGACTCTAGGGACACGGCATCGGGCCGCCATAGGGCTTTCGGAAGAAACGGACGCTATTGTGATCGTCATTTCAGAGGAAAGGCGCACTATTTCGATGGCGGTCTATGGGAAGTTGACGAAGGATCTTGATGAAGAAAATCTCAGACGCGTTTTACGAGGCTTGCTTACCCCGCGCCAATCGGCGGTGCGCGTATCCCGTTGGAATTGGAAACTTAAAGACCTTAATTTCTTAAGATCTACGCGTAGCCCAGCGCCTGCGGAAAAAAAATCCGAGTCATGATATGCCGAAGCATCTTTTAGAAAACATATGGTATAAATTGGGAGCTCTCAGCTTGGCGCTCCTTGTCTGGAATTATGTCGCCAATCAGGAACTAAAAGAAATTGTCCGGAAAATTCCGCTGAAGATTGAGACCAGCAATCCCAATCTCACTATCATAGGTGAACCGGTCAAGCGGCTTACCGTTACATTTGCGGTGCCCGAAAGAGCGCTTAAGAATTTTTCGGAATCCGAAATCACCGGAGTACATCGTATCAATCTCGATCATGCCGTCGAAAAATACACGTTCCGTGTTTCGCCCAGCGACATAAAACGTCCAAAGGGGAGCTATCGTATAAAAGACATCCGCCCGTCCGAAATCACGGTGTTTATTGATGAACTGGGGACATTTCAACTTCCTATTCGCGCCAATCTTCACGGCGAGCCGGCTCAAGGATACCGTGTTGTTACGGAGGAAATCCGGTTGGATCCCGAAGAAATTATTATGGCCGGACCTATTCAAAAGTTAAGTCTTTTATCGCAAGTGCTTACCGAACCCATTGACGTGCTGGGACGCACAAAATCTTTTCGTAAGAAGGTCCTTATCAGGCAATATACCGATATCCGGCCGACCAACGATGTTGAAATCGAAGCTTTTATTCCGATTACGGAGCAGTTTGCCTCAAGACAGTTTGATGAAGTGCCGGTGCATATCTTGGGTTCTCCCTTTGAAATGATATTGGCGGAGGTCGAGCCGGCTAAAATAAACGTGAAATTAACCGGCCCTACGAGAGTCTTGGATATTTTGAATATTTCGGATTTGCTTTTTTATGTAGATGTGACGGGGTTGAAACGCGGTGAATACGAAATTCCGTACGCTTTCCGGCTCCCGCAGGAAGTCTCCATTCAATCGGATTTGCCTTTGGCCAAAGTCAAGCTGGGTGAAGTTAAAATCAAGTGATTAAGCTTGGTGTTAATATTGATCATGTTGCGACGTTACGTCAGGCGAGACGGACGACTTTTCCTTCACCTGCCGAAGCGGCACACCTCGCCGAACAAGCCGGAGCGGACGGGATCACCGCTCATCTAAGGGAAGACCGCAGGCATATTCAAGATTTCGACATCTTTGATATACAAAAGATGATTGGCATACCTTTAAATCTTGAGATGGCCGCTACCGAGGATATGGTGAAATTTGCGCTCCTCGCTCATCCCGAAAAGGTGTGTTTGGTTCCAGAAAAACGCCAGGAGTTAACTACCGAAGGAGGGCTGGACGTTCGCGCTCGCGCGGATGATTTAAAACGCATTGCGGCCCGTCTGGCAAGTGAGAAAATCGAGGTTAGTTTATTTATTGATCCGAATATTCAACAAATTAAAGCGGCTCGGGAAACAGGCGCTCCGTATATAGAGCTGCATACCGGTGAGTACGGCGAATGCGGTGTTGGCGAAAGAGAAAAATCTATTGCGGAACTTATTAAAGCGGCGGAAGAAGCGAACCGTTTGGGTTTAAAAGTAAACGTGGGGCACGGGCTAAACTACGAGAATACGACGGCGATTTTGCGTGTGCCGCATTTGGTGGAGTTAAACATCGGCCACTCTATCGTGTCGGAAGCTGTTCTTCGTGGAATGACAGCGGCTGTGCGTCGAATGAAGGAGATTATTTCAGCAGGTGCGTTTGTCCGTTAGATCGATTATTCGAAAAAGGCTTAGAAGAACCCGGCCGAACGTTCACAAAGGTGATTTCGGGCGGGTTTTTATTATTGCCGGGTCGCGGGGATTGACAGGCGCGTGCCGTCTAGTCAGTACGGCTGCGCTCAGGTCCGGAGCGGGTCTTGTCACCGTGGGCGCTCCGAAAAGCCTCGCAAATATTTTGGCGCGAGATTCGCGCGAGGCGATGTGGATCACGCTTCCGGAAACGGCATCGGGCTCCGTCGGTTTAAAAGCACTTCCTCGTGCCTCGTCTTTTCTTAAACACGAAGATGTTTTAGCGATCGGTCCGGGCCTTTCCCGGCATCCTTCGACGCTTTCTTTTGTTCGTGCGCTTACGAAGCAATCACGAAAACCCATGGTTATCGATGCGGATGCAATCATCGCTTTCCAAGGACAGAGCCGGCTACTCGGGCAGCTAAAAGCTCCTTCCGTTCTTACGCCTCATGCCGGTGAATTTCAGAGAATATTTGGAGAAATGCCGGTTACCGAAACAGATCGATTGAGAGCTGCCGAGAAAGCGGCGAAGGAATTTGGAGTTGTCGTCGTCTTAAAAGGGCATAGAACGGTTGTCGCAAATCCCCGCGGGCAAACATACGTAAATTTGACAGGAAATCCGGGCATGGCGACGGGCGGTATGGGTGACGTTTTGACCGGAATGATCGCCGCCTTTATTGGTCAAAAAATGGATGTTTTTGAGGCTGCCTCGAGCGCTGTATATATACACGGACTTGCGGGAGATTATGCCGCCAAAAAAATAGGTGAAGTTTCTCTTTTGCCGAGTGGTTTATTAAATGAAATTCCTTATGTGATTAAAAAAATTGTTGGAAAGTAATTCCGGGCGGGAAAGCCAAGAATTCATTAAGGAAAAAATATTTAACATGTTATATACTACACGGCTTAAACGCTGCTGGCGCTAGGTGGGCACAAGAGGCAAAATCCGAGGAACAGGAAAAATTTGACGAAGCTCTAAGTCAAGTTGATAATGATGTTTAAGGAATTTTTGCTGGAGTAGCTCAGCGGTAGAGCACCCGCCTTGTAAGCGGAAGGTCGTGAGTTCAATCCTCACCTCCAGCTCGGTTTTAAGCAGAAAGAAAATAAAAAAGCATGCTTCAAAAAATGGCTTATTTCGACGAACGTTTATTTCTCTGGTTAAATAATAACCTACGGTCCCCCTTGTCGGATATTTTCTTAGGATACTCCACCTGGCTAGGGGACGGGTTGGTGCTTTTTCCTTTATGTTTAGTTTTGGCCTTCGTTTTCGATCGCCCGCATTTCAAAAGAAACATTATTTTGCTTGCCGTCGTGCTCATAGCAAGCGGACTTATCAGTTCCAGTTTAAAGGATCATTTTGACCGAATGAGGCCGCTGGCTAGGTTCGGGGGATGGAAGGAGTCGGACATGTGGCATCCCGGTCCCAACGAAACCTATACCGTCATGTTTAAACCATTCATGTATGGGTCGTTTCCTTCTGGGCACTGCGTTTCTTTTTTTGGGGCCGTTACTTTGTTCAGTTTTTTTTACCGCCATCTTACAGCCGGGCTTCTTTTTTTAGGACTTATTGTTATGATCTCACGCGTTTATGTAGGTGCGCACTTTCCTCTGGATACGGTAGGAGGTGCCGCGATCGGTACGCTTACAGCCTTTGTTGTATTTCGGTCGTATCTTGCTACGCTGCCTTTGTTTTCAAAATTTTGGGGAGATGCCGGAGAGGTCAAACGGACCAGACTGTAAATCTGGCGCCTTCGGGCTGCGTAGGTTCGATCCCTACTCTCCCCACCATATTTTCTTCAGGTGTTTTTTAAAAGGATTTGAATATATGGCCTTTGAGAGGAAAATCCGATGAAATGTATAATCTGTAAACAGGGCGAGACCAAAAGTGGAACGACTACTGTTACGCTTGAAAGAGAAGAGACGACGCTGGTTATGCGATTGGTTCCTGCGCGGGTTTGCGAAAATTGTGGGGAAGCATACGTAGATGATAAAACGACCTCACATCTTCTAAAAACAGCCGAGCAGATTGCCAAGGCCGGTGTACGAGTAGAAGTTCGGGATTACAAAGCCGCCTAACACACTCAGCCGCACTATTATGGCGCGGATCTCATGGTGGATCTATATTTTCAAGGAATTGATATTCAAGATCATGGTAGTTATCGTCATTTTAAAGAGTCGCTTTGGCCATGTTTAGAAAAAACATTCAAACAAGTCCTTTAGATGTTTTGATTTCCCAAGAAGAAGGGAAGTATTATGCCCATTGCTTACCGTTCGATCTCTTGGCAGAGGGTGAAAGTCAACAGGATGCTAGGAGAAAACTCGCAGAGATGATATTCGAGTACATCAAGTTTTTTATGGAAAGCAATATGGAGCCCTTTATTTTCCGTCCCGCTCCGATGAAATACTGGGAAATTTTAAGGATGATAAAGAAAGAAGGACATTTCCTTCCACAGATCCCCGAAGGTCTTTTGAAAGCTACATCTGCAAACCGCATCGCAAGTTTCCTTAATCCCGTAGATGCCCCAGCCTGTTCCTGACCGCGATAAGGTTCTGAAGTATAGAGAATTAAGAGCGAACCTTTGCCATAACGAAGTTGACACGGTTACTGTAGTATAATACAGTAATTGCTGTATTTTTATACATGAGGTCCCTGGCTCACATGTTTAGCTTAAAATCAAAAATCACACGATCCGTTTTGGGTTATTTCATGTTGCACGAAAAGGCGGAACTCTATGTGAATGAAATGGCTCGCCGTTTCTCGCTTGACGATGGGAATCTTGCCCGGAAACTTAAAGAGCTTGAACAGGAAGGCATACTGAAAAGCAGGCTCAGGGGAAAAGAGCGTTATTATTCGCTCAATTCATCGTTTCCACTTTTAAAGGAATACAAGCGGATTATCTTAAAGACGGTAGGATTTGAGGGAACTCTGAGTAACGCACTAAAACAGCTTAAAGGTGTAGAGAAAGCTTATATTTTTGGCTCGTACGCCGAAGATAAAATGGACGTAGCCAGCGATGTCGATTTAATTGTGGTGGGCAATCACAGCACGGTCGAACTGCAAAAAAAGATTTCTGAAGTCCAGAAATCTGTGGATCGGGAAATTAATGTTATTAGTATGGGTTCTGACGAATATCAAAAGAAAATGAAGCGTGATCCTTTCCTTAAGTCGGTACATCTAAAGAAAAAAATCATTATTTTATGAAAAATTATGAACAGGAGCTTTTCCAGCGGCTCAAGTTTACCGCTGAGGATTTGGATCGGCACCTCGAAAACGCCTTGCGTGATTTGGACATCGCTCGCAAGGATTTTTTCCCGGAAGTACGGTTCACTTACAGTTATCAAGCTCTGATTAAGGCAGGAATCACATTGATCGGCAAAGAGGGGTATAAAGTCCGAAGCGTACCGGGCCATCATGTAAAGATTCTGGATAAAATGAGCGAAATATTAGATGAGGCAGATATCTTGACCATTGGCAATGCGATGAGGATGAAAAGAAATTTTGATTTCTATGGCGGCGGAGAATCTATCTCAGAGAAAGAAGCCAATGATTACTTAGCATTTGTTGAAAAGGTGCTGTCGAAAGCGAAAAAAATATTGCATGGCAAAGCATGATGTTTACCGTTCCCTCTACCGGAGTGAGTAATCATCGGTAACGCGGCGGGGACCAAATAGGGACCAAACAGGTTCAAACTTCATCGAAAGCGAGAATTTCTATCGAAGCAGTCGAAAGCCGTAAACTCTTTTAGTTTCAATAGTCTTCGCGCATTTCGTTGAAAATAAAAAACTTGTGAAAATTGCATCTTAAGATCCCTACTCTCCCCACCATTTTTTCTTCAGGTTTTTAAAAGGACTTGCATATATGACCTTTGAAAAGTTAATTTTTCGTGTCCATGCGGATGTTTGAACGCAAAATATCTGAAGATGATGTTCGGCATGTTGTCCGGAGCGGTCAGGTGATCGAAGAATATGTTGATGATAAACCCTTCCCGAGTAGAGAGGAAAATCAGATGAAATGTATGATCTGTAAACAAGGTGAGACCAAAAGTGTAACAACTACGGTTACGCTTGAAAGAGAAGAGACGACGCTGGTTATGCGATTGGTTCCCGCACGGGTTTGCAAAAATTGTGGGGAGGCATATCTAGATGATAAAATGACCTCACATCTTCTAAAAACAGCCGAGCAGATTGCCAAAGCTGGCGTACAAGTAGAAGTTCGGGATTACAAAGCCGCCTAATATATTCATTCGGCCGCATAATTACTCTTTATTCAAGAATGTCTTCGGTTTGGCACAAGTTCCAGGAGTCAAATTCAAAGTACGCGAACGTAAGGAGAAATGAATTGGCTAAGAAAAAACCAACTAAAAAGGGCAAGGAAAAGACCGAAAAATCTTCCGTCAAGCCCCAGAAAGATGAAGTACCGCTAAAAGAGGCGGCCAAATTTTTCAAAAAACACAACAATTATTTTGAGCCACAGTCCGATCTCGAACCGGATTCGGGGCAAGAGGAAAAGCTGGAAGAAGACGATTCCGAAGAATCGGAAGATATGTACGAATGAGGAGCTGAACCTTGAAACAGATCGACAACAGGCAGAAAATCATTACCAAATCCCGCGTAGGACGCGCCGGAAAACATGACCCGCATGTTATTCATGATAAATGCGGGCACGAGCATCATGAGCACGATCACGAGAAAGCGCATGCTCAAGAAACAGTCCCGCAATCGCCCATAACCCACCAGAAAATCGGCAGAAACGAACCGTGTCCCTGCGGCAGCGGAAAAAAATACAAGAAATGCTGTCTGGATAAGGATGAAAGCAACGGTTAATTGCTTTTTAAGGCAGGAAGCTCTTTCGAAGAGGCCGTTTCTGAAGGTTCTTTGCCTAAATTTTTAATCACGAATATCCAACAGATTACGGCTAGGCCGCATTGAACGGATCCCACCCATTTTTCACCGAGCGTAATCTTAAGCGGTCCTGTGGTTGTCAGAAGAAGAGCGGTCGTTGCGTAAAGCCACATCTTTAAGTCTTTAAGCCAAGAAATACCGGATTTCTCCCAACCCTTCCAAAGTCCGGGCGATTTTACCCGATCGTAAAAAAGACGGAGTTGTTTTTCCTCGACCGGCGGGGTTAAGAGCGTGATGGGAAGCCAAAAAGCGGCGCTTCCCAAAATCATAATGAGAAGCCCGACGGGAAGATTCTCACCCATTCCTAATAGGCGAAATATCTCGGGGCGTAAGAGAATAATCGGAACGCTTACGGCCATCGCGGTAATTTCGCTCCATGAGTTTATTCGCCACCAAAACCAGCGCAGAAAATACACAGGGCCGATTGCGGCCGTGAGATTCAGTACAAACGTAAAAACCTGACCGATGCTCTCTGTATAAAACGCAATGACGGTGGCCGCTAAAGCAAGAGCTACGGATGTAATGCGGCCTACGGTAACGTAATGCGTGTCTTTTTCCGAAGGTTTCACAAATCGTTTATAGAAGTCGTTTACAAAATAAGAAGAGCCCCAGTTGAGATGGGTGCTCATCGTGGACATGAATGCGGCGAAAAACGAAGCGACCATAAATCCCCGCAAGCCGGGCGGTAAGAGCATGGTAATGAGGCGGGGATAGGCGCGCTCGTGATCGGTTAAATTCGGCAGAAGAATTAAAGAAGCCAGCGCCGTCATAATCCAAGGCCAGGAGCGAAGCGCGTACTGTGCGATATTAAACCAAAGAGTAGCTAAAATAGCTTGCCGCTCATTTTTGCAGGAAGCAATGCGCTGTACAATGATGCCGCCCCCGTCCGTGTTTTTCCAGGCCCACCATTGAATAAGAATAAGCCCCAGAAACCATCCGAACGGAGAGGCCAGCATCTCTGGAATATTTTCTCCCGATAGCGGAGGGATAAAATTTAGTTTATCCGTTTGAGAAAGCGTCTCCACGATGACGGACAGCCCGCCGCATGCTTTAATCGATGCAAAAGCGAGAACAAACGCGCCGGCCATCGCCACGAAAAATTGAAAAAAATCTGTTAAAACGACGCCCCAAAAACCGGAAAGTGTCGAATAAAGTACCGTAAGTCCCATACAGAAAAAAATCGATTGCGCTTTATTCCAATCGGTCGTTTCCTGCATGACTTTTACCAGACCTGTCATCGGCCATGCGCCCATGATAAATGCGTTATAAAGAATTCCCCAATAGATGGCCTTGAATCCTCTTAAAAACGCTGCCGGCTTCCCGCCGTAGCGAAGCTCAACCAATTCCACTTCCGTCAAAACGCCTGCGCGTTTCCAAAGTTTTGAGAAGAAAAATACGGTAAACATCGTGCTGATGGCGAGGGCCCAAATTTCCCAGTTTCCCCATATTCCTTTCTGGCGGACCATGCCGGTAACGAGTAGCGGGGTATCGCTTGAGAATGCCGTAGCCGCCATGGATGTGCCGGCAAGCCACCAGGCCAGTTTTCGGTCGGAGGCGAAATAGGATTCGATGCCTGAAGAAGCTTTTTTGGTCAATGCCACGCCTAGCCAAAGACTCAGAGCGCAGTAAAAAAATATAATCAGCCAATCAACGATTTGCATAGTGATCTCCCTGAGTTATTTTCCCAAGAATGACCTCGCGTTTCGCATTTGTAGTTTTGGGTAGGTGATTGCTCTTACCTTCGATCGCGCGAAGAGCAAAAAAAGAAAAGGCCATGGGTTCTTTAGCTTGAGCCGGGGCGCCCAATTTTTCAATAGAATGTATAGGAACGGGTGAAAGTAATTTCGAGAGGTGATTCATAAGCGTTTTATTGAGTACGCCACCGCCGCTTACGATAACTTGGTTTAATTTATGAGGAATAAAATTTCGATAACTCACATAGATCGAATAGGCGGTAAAAAAGGTGAGCGTTGCCATCAGATCCGCTGGCCGGCTTTTTAGTAAATTACGCGGAATAAAGCGTTCGTTAAAGAGTTCACGCCCGGTGGATTTGGGAGGCTTTCTTTTGAAAAAAGGATGCAAAATCATCTTTGCCACAGCGCGCATATCGATTTTACCTTGCACTGCCATTTGACCGTAACGGTCAAATGATTTCCGGTCCCTGGTTGATTTTTGTATGGCCCAATCCATTAAACAGTTTCCAGGGCCTGTATCGAATGCGATCGGCTTAATATTTTTTCCTACGACACTGACGTTGGCTATTCCGCCGATGTTTTGTAGCGCTGTGACCGCGCCCTGCCCGTAAAAATAGTGATCGAAGAAGGGAATGAGCGGCGCTCCTTCTCCTCCGGCGGCCATATCGCGAACCCTGAAATCAGATACGATGGGAATACCCGTTTCTTCCGAGATAAAAGAAGGTTCGCCTATTTGTAGCGTGTGGGGCGGATGATCGGCGGGTCCGTGGAAAATGGTGTGGCCGTGGGAACCGACGACTTTAACGCGGTTCGGTGAAACGCGATTTTGTTTCAGAAAGAGAACGAGTTTTTTAGCAAAGAAATGGCCGAGAATAAAATGGAGTGAGGAAATTTCCGCAGTTTTTAATTCTTGAGCACGACGAAGTTGATTTGAAATAGACTTCGGATATTCGTAAGTTTTATAAGCGAGCAATTTAAAATGATGATTTTTAAATGAGGAAAGGGCGATGGAGAGACCGTCGCCGGAAGTTCCAGACATAAGCCCGATGGCTAAGGAATTCATTTTCGGAGTGCGCGTCTTAGAAATCCTGAAGCCTTGTTTAGTTTTTTTCTTGCCTCTTCGTAACCATAGTCCATCTTCGCCATGAGAATGGCGAGTTTTACATTCATATGAGCCCGGATCATGTATTTGTGCGCATCGACATTGGAAACTTCGCCGAGTTTTTGTATGAGGCGGAGCGCACGAGCGGTAAGTTTTTTAGATTTAGGTTGAACGTCCACCATCCAGTTTTTGTAAACCTTACCCAACCGGATCATGGTGGTTGCCGTAAGCATATTGAGAATGAGTTTTGTTGCTGTGCCGGCCTTCAGTCTTGTTGAGCCGGAAATGACTTCCGGTCCTACATTAGGTGAAATAATGCAGTCCGCCAGGCTGCGGAGCGGCGTTGAAGGATGGCAGGAAATTAAAATAGTGGAGGCCTTTTTTTCTTTCGCGGCTTTTAACGCACCGCGCACGAAAGGAGTGACTCCGCTCGCTGCAATACCTACAAGCACATCTCGTTTGGTAAGCTTTTTTCGAAAAATCCGTACCGCTTCTTCGTATTGATCCTCCGCTCCTTCCTGCGATCGGAACACCGCTTTTTTCCCGCCGGCAATTACGGCTTGCACAAGAGAGGGCGGGGTGCCAAAGGTGGGCGGGCATTCGGCGGCTTCGATGACACCGAGCCGGCCGCTGGTTCCCGCGCCTGCAAAGAATAGCCTTCCTTTATTCTGAAGAGCCGAGCAAATAATGTTTACACCGTCGGTAATGTGATGCTTTACTTTTTTAACGGCTTTCGGTACAGCGTTGTCTTCGTCGTTAATAACGGTAAGAATTTGGTCGACGGTGAGAAGGTCTAGCTTCTGCGATTTTGGGTTGGACTGCTCGGTTGGAAGGCGTGCGTAATCGATCTTTTTCATTGCGTTTGAGAATATCATTAAGCCTTTTCTAACGCAAGTGCGAACCTATTTTACCTATCTGACTGAGCACCTCCGGCAGTTACCTCCGTCGTTCTGAGATTCGAACTGCATAGTGCTTCTGGTGGTTACCTGCGGCGCCACTACGTAAATGCCGTCAAAGGCATTTACTCCGTTCGGAATGAAACGGCTCTGCGCATCCTGCGCTACGCACGTTTCATTCAACGCGCCTCCGGCAACCACCAGAAGCGCTATGCATCATCTAACAGTGCTCGGTAAGCAGAACTGTTTGGAGGCGGCTTTCGGAGCCGTTCGGTACATCAACTGATTTGGACTCATCTACTGACCAACCGAACGGCGAGAAGCAGTGGGCGTTTGCAGGGATGCAAACGAACCACGGCGCCGCAAAACAGTTCTGCTTACCGAGCGATTCATTGGTATATAATTGACCCTATGACACTTGAGGAAATGGTTGGCCAGCAATTAATGATCGGAATTCCGGGAACGGAAGCGAGCCCTGCCGTTATTAAGCAATTTAAGGATGTGTATGCTGGCGCTTTGATCATTTTTCGCCCGAATTTTTATTCTGCGGCGCAGTTTAAGAAATTAATTTCGGATTTGGAAAACGCGCTTGATCGGAATTTGCTTATTGCTGTGGATCATGAAGGAGGGCGTGTCATTCATATTGCGGAAGGCGCAAGCGTTTTTCCAGATAATCTCGCATTTGGCCGGGCCGGTTCGATTACTCATGTGGAAGAACAGGGAAGAATCGAATCCGGCGAACTCAGGAATCTCGGCTTTGACGTAAATCTTGCCCCCACCTTGGATGTATTGACTGAAACGTTCAGCCCCAATATTGGAATTCGTTCCTACGGTCAGGATCCAGATCTCGTTTCGAAATTAGGCTCGGCAAGAATTAAAAGTATGCAGGAAGGCGGGCTTTCGGCTTGCGCCAAACATTTTCCCGGGCAGGGGCATTCCTCGATCGATGCGCATTTAGGGCTTCCGGTTCTTTTGGGAACGTGGGAGGAAATGCAGGCAACGCATCTGAAACCATTCAAAGCGGCCATCGAAGCGGGCGTCGATACTATAATGTCTTCTCACCCGGTTTATCCAGAGCTTGATTCCCCAAAAGTGTCCGCTACATTTTCGCATCCGATCATTCACGATTTGTTACGCGAAAAACTCGGATTTAAAGGAGTCGTTCTAAGCGATGACCTCGAGATGGGTGCGCTTAGAAATATTTGTGATATCGGAGAAGCGGCTTGCCGCGCTGTTTTAGCCGGCCATGATATTGTGCTTATTTGTCATGATCTTGAAGCGCAGAGGAGCGCATTCCAACGTCTCTTGGATGGTTATCGATCCGGCAAACTCAATGTTAAAAATTTAGAAGAAAGTGTGGAGCGAATACAAAATCTGAAGAGAAAACGAAATAAGCGATTTGCTTCCCATTCTGTTTTGCCGGAAGCAGGCAAAAAGCTTTCGCTTGAGGTAGTCCGAAAAGCGGTTGAAATGTATGGAACAAGCGGATTTGAAAATTTATCCACGGCAAATTCCAAGCTAATCATTTTTCCAAAACTTTCTTCACTTGCCGATCGAATTTTCATTGAGAAGGAATGTTTAGACGAGGAAAAATTTATAAAAAATATTTTCCGATCGCCCAGCATAAATCAAGGTGTTTTAAATGTAGAAATCGTAGATTTTGATCCGGAAGAAAGTCAGATTCAGAAATTGAGAAATCTATCGAAGCAGAGCGACGTAATTTTTTTCTTTTGTTTCGACGCTCACCTTTATCCTAAATCCCGCCGGTTACTCGAATGCTTGCAAGATAGCGCAAAGCGTTTAGTTATAATCCTTTTGCGCGATCCTTACGACCGGGAATTTGTTCGTGCGGGCTCGCTATGCGTAACCGCTTTTGGCTTCAGGGCTATGCAAATCCGTGCTGTTTTAGAACGAATATTTCAATCACAACCTACGCATGCTCCACAACATATATAACTTTACATTTTTAACGTTATTCTTATAATAACGCCTTTACTTTACACGCGCTGCTTAGGAGCTCGCGCGGCCCTAGGCTTCAAATCTTTTGGAGGTTTTTTCATGGCTAGTCTCGATAAATCTACGATTAAAACGGCTGTACTGGGTTACCCTCGCATTGGCTTAAATAGGGAGCTCAAAAGGGCGACCGAAAGTTTCTGGAAAGGTCAACTCGACCGCAAAGGTCTTGAAGCCGAAGCCGCGTCCATTCGTAAGAATAATTGGCTTACCCAGAAAAAAGCCGGGATTGATATTATCCCTTCCAATGATTTTAGCTTTTATGATCAAATGCTCGATATCACCGCGCTTTTGGGGGCTGTTCCGCCGCGTTTTGGCTGGAAGGGCGGAGAAGTTGACGTAGACACTTATTTTGCCATGGCTCGGGGAATCCAGGAAAAACAGGGCCTCGACGGCCGTTCGGCTGCAGCTATGGAAATGACAAAATGGTTTGATGCCAATTATCATTACATCGTCCCGGAATTTTACAAAGATCAGCCATTCCGTCTCTCTTCCGAAAAACCTTTTAGAGAATTCAAAGAAGCGCTTGAATTGGGTATAAAGACGCGCCCCGTTTTGATCGGGCCGGTTACGTACCTTTTGCTTGGAAAAAGTAAAGATGCCAACCTTCGCCCGCTCGACCTGCTTGAAAAAATTCTTCCTATCTATGTCGAGGTTATCAATAAGCTGGTTTCGCTTGGGGCGGAAAGCATTCAGATCGACGAGCCTTGTTTGATTCTGGATTTGGATGACGCGGCAAAGAAAGCTTATGTGACAGCCTACGAATATTTCTCAAGCAAAGCGAAAAAAGCCAATTTAATTCTTACTACTTATTTCGAAGGTCTTTATGAAAATCTATCTTTGGCTTCGAAGCTTCCCGTAAGCGGGCTTCATGTCGATTTGGTTAGAAGCCCCGAGCAATTAACGGATGTTCTTCGCCAATTTCCCAAAGAAAAAGTGTTGTCGCTTGGCGTTATTGACGGGCGCAATATTTGGAAATCTAATCTAGGACGAATTATTGAGACATTGCGATCGGCTTTAACCTCAAATTCCCGCGATCAAATTATCATCGCATCTTCTTCGTCACTTTTGTTCACGCCTTTTGATCTCGATCAGGAAAAGAAACTGGATCCCGAAATTAAAAATTGGCTCGCGTTTGCCAAACAGAAACTAGATGAGCTCACCGCTGTTAAAAAAGCATTGTCAGGCCAGCAAAAAGAAATCGCCGCTTATTTGAAGGAAAACGAGAGTGCGATGGAAAGCCGAAGTAAAAGCCGCCGGATTCATGTGTCTATGGTGAAAGGTCGGTTGGCCAAAGTCGGGCGTAAAGATATGGATCGGAAAAATCTGTACGGCGTTCGTCAGAAAATCCAACGAGCGAAATTACAGCTTCCTTCTTTCCCAACGACTACCATCGGTTCTTTTCCTCAAACCCCCGATGTCAGAAAAGCCCGGGCGGGTTTCAAGAGCGGTGCCCTTTCCGAAAAAGAATACGATGCTTTTCTTAAGCGTAAGATTGACGATGTGATTCGCCGTCAAACCGACATTGGTTTGGACGTTCTGGTTCACGGCGAATTCGAACGTAACGATATGGTTGAATATTTCGGTGAGATGCTCGAAGGGTTTGTTTTTACCCAGAACGGCTGGGTGCAATCTTACGGAACCCGCGGTGTTAAGCCGCCGGTTATTTTTGGAGATGTTTCGCGCCCAAGGCCAATGACCGTTGAATGGTTTCTTTATGCTCAGTCAAAGACAAAACGACCGGTTAAGGGAATGCTAACCGGTCCCGTAACGATTCTTCAATGGTCTTTTGTGCGGGACGATCAGCCGCGCAGTCAGACAGCCAAACAAATTGCGCTGGCGATTCGCGATGAAGTTTGCGATCTTGAAGAAGCCGGCGCGGCGGTTATTCAAATTGATGAGCCTGCTATTCGGGAAGGATTGCCGATTAGAAAATCAAAAAGGCCGGAATATCTCAAGTGGGCCGTTGAAGTATTCAAACTTTCTTCTTGCGGCGTAAGCGATGAAACGCAAATCCATACGCATATGTGCTACAGCGAATTCAACGATATTATCGAATCCATTGCTGCGATGGATGCCGATGTTATTTCTATCGAAACATCCCGGTCGCAGATGGAGCTTCTTGATGCATTTGTGAAATTCCGATACCCGAACGAAATTGGGCCGGGGCTTTTTGACATTCACTCACCGCGCGTTCCCGCTGCCGAAGAAATGGAGAAACTTTTAAAGAAGGCAAGCGGTCTTCTCCCTGCCGAAAATATTTGGGCCAATCCGGATTGCGGTTTAAAGACAAGAGGATGGGAGGAGACTACACTGACTTTAAAGAATATGGTTGCGGCCGCCGAAGCTATGCGCGGATCGTATCGCGGTAAGCCCGAATTAACACGTTCGGGCAAATAAAATTTTATTTTGACGTCAAACGGATTTCGAGAAGTCTTCCGATTTTCTTAAACGCCTCCTCCAGTTCAGGACAACTGCCGTCCGGATGGCATTTCGTATCGTAAAAAACCAAACCCACATCTTTTCCGTCCTTGCTGGGATCAGCCATAAAGTCCAGAAGAAATTTTCCCGTTTTTTGTGTAGTGGGACTTTGCATCGCCAACTCGAATCCAATTCCGTGGATCCGGATTTTATTGGCTTCTGCCCACAGCGCATAATCCATTAAAGCAACGTCACCGCAGGAGAAGCGGGTTGAGGCTTGTATGGTTGTCGAACTGGTCACGTAATCGCGGAGTTTTGAAACGATTCCCATGCAATCGGGGCCGGGACAGCATCCGCCGTCCCCGTTTGCCGTGGCGCACGGTATTGCATAATCTACCGTTCTAGTTAGAGAGTTATTGATATTGGTTTCCACCCCTCTTGGTTCAAAACCCGCAGGAGGATTGTCGGGATCGAAATTGACTATAGTCAAGCGGGTATTTCCGCTATGGTATAGGTCACCGTAGAATTTCGGTTGTGTAATACGTTCGCGCCAGGAAGCCGGGACCACGATCCGTTCGTAGGAGGGGCCGCTGTAGAACCGCTGGTCGCAGTTAATGGTACCGGCGTTGGTTGTCGGAATAACCGGAAAAGCATCCGTTCCGTTTTGAAGAATATTGCGGTCATGATACGTGTTCATCACGGTATCGGAAAGAAATACAATTTCAGCCTGAAAAGAATCGGCGGAATGGTTTTCCTGTTTGACAAATCTATCTCTTTCCTGCCTTAACATTTCTATGGCAACGGCCATGCCGACGCTGCCGTCCGTGTTTGTCCAGGGGAAAAATGGGCCGAGCGCCGAACCGTCTTCAAGCGGTCGTAAAGCCGCGAGATCGTCTGAAGTAGGTCCCGTGGAGTTTAATTTAGAGAGCCAATGCGATTTAAATTCTGCCAGGCTTACCGGATCATCGTGATTGCATGAATCCGAGTTCAAGGGATGATTTTCATTGCAGGCGGGATCGGTTGCGTCGAAATCTCCTAGTACCGGAAGCCGGGGAATTTTTTGGCTGTGCAAAGGCCCGGTAAGGGCATCCTTTACTTCCTGATATCCCGTACCGTCTTCATCGTGGCTTAAATGAGGGTCTATTTCGCCCGCATTCGCTTTAAATTCAAGAGCTTCTGCAAATATATCAAAAGTAACCACGCCGAACGAATTATTTAACGATGGTTTGCGGTAGCGGTTTGATTCAGCTAAAGCATCGGGAAGAATTTGAGCCGCATTGAGTACGCTCTGTATGGGTTCGATGTCATAATCGCCTACTTGTATCCAATGCTGATAGTGATCGCAATGATCTCCGGAGCAGGGGCCCGGTCCGGTGAAATGCGCCATGGATAAGCTGCGGTCAATAGCGAGCACTACGGACCGGGTCATGCTCGAATTTACAATTTCTGCCGTGGAGGAGGTGCCGACGCGCAGAGCCTTGTTGCTGAAGATTTTTATGAAAAACGGTTGTACATAGGCACCCGGCTGCATTTCCAAATTCACTTTTGCGGCTTTGATATCCAGCGGATTATTTACGTTTGAGATGGGAACAATGGGTTCGAAATCTTCGTCCAGAAATTTAACCTTGCTTTGTTCGTAGGCGCTTGCCGGAAACGTATAAACAGGTCCGCTGTTTTCAACCCAGTTCATAAGTTCCTTATATTCATTACGCCAATCCGTAGAACCCTGAAACGGGTCTACCAATTCGCTCCTTTTTGCGAAAGTGTTCGTTGCGGCCAGATATACGTTTTGTGCATCGCTCATGCCGGAAACAACGCGAGCTATTACTTCATCTCGGGGAAGCAATTGATTGATTTTATTAAGGAATACTTCATTGGCATGGAATCCGTCGATAGCGGCGAGCACCATCATATCCGCTAAATGATCTACCGCATGCCGCTTGGTCACGGCCATCCGGTAGTCCACCGTAAGCGCAGCGGCCGCGGCCAGACCGATGATAAAGACAACGCAGAGGGTGATGATGGAGCCCTCGCGGTGCCGCAAACGGGAACCATGCTTATTTTTTTTGTTAGATGTTTTCACGTATTTCGTCCGATCATGCTTTTTACGCGCCCACCAATCGGTCATTGATATGAGTATAGCTTTTTGTAATCGTAATGCGATCCGTTTGAAGTAAATACGATTTGAAATGGCCTGCGCTATTAATCTTTAAGATGATATTTAATCTTAACGTGTCACCCGGGCTGACAACATCGAAAGGCCAGCGGTCCCATTCGATACCGGTAAGACGTTCAACGGTAACGTCAAAGTCCGAATGCGGCAAATATCCCAATTCCGAAGCGGGGAGAATATCATGTTCGATATAATTTCGCGTTCTTTCTTCAATAGCCGAACGTGGAGGGTCTTGCAAACTGGCGAAGCGTGCTGCCGTTAGAGACATGGCTTCGAGTTCATCGTAAAGCTTAAGGACTTTCCATGTTTCGTAGCCCCCGGTCAAAAAAATAGCTACGAGCGGAAGAACAATAGCGAATTCGGCTATGGCAGAACCCGCTTTCTTGATTCGTTTATGATTCCTTGTAAGCATCTGTTTTAACTCTTTCTTTTTAGATGATTAATTCCGTTACCGATGCCGAATCCGGCAGCGAGACGGATGGAATTGAAGAATGAGAAAGCTTTCGATAAAAATGAATTTTTCTCGAGCGCTTTCGATTCGGGAAAAGATTTTTGATGTTGCGCGGCGGAAGAAGAATCCGTAGAAAGCGTTGACGGTTTTACCTTATCCTTCTCTTTTTCCTGGGTTGATTTATGGAAAGGCTGTATCGGAGTATAGAGTATATTTTCTTTTTCGTTTATCTTTTGAACTTTCGCTTTAGAAATTTCTTTTTCCTCCTCTTTTGCCGGCTCGGATTCATTCCAGAGGAAAGGAATATATTCAACAAGTTTGGATGCAGGAGCTAGTTTTTCGTCGGGTTTTTCGTTAGGACCGAAGACGAGAACCTGCGGACTTGTATAAGAGGCGCCTATGACAGGGAGGGGCGTGCCCGGCATTTCGGCTAAGCGACTTACGGGACCTTCCGGCAACGCAGGCTCGCCGGTTTCTTCTACGCCTCCGATAACCCCACCGACGCCGCTGCCGAAAGCTCCGGTCGAGCCGGCAGGTACGGTAACGGAGATATTCACTGCGGCCGTGGATTTATCAAAACCATCGCTTATCGTATAGGTAAATTGATCCTTGCCTGCAAACCCTGCTTTCGGACTATAAATAAGGAAGAGGGAAGAGGTATCGATTTCCACATGACCATGCAGCGCTTCGCTCACTTCAACAATTTGTAAATCATTTTTTTCTGCGTCCGTATCGTTGGCAAGTACATCCAGCGAATTTTCAATGCTATTTACTTTGATAGCGATGGAATCATCCTTCGCATTCGGAGGCGTGTTGTTGTTGCTTACATTCACGGTAACGGTTGCCGAATGGGTACCTCCTTTGCCGTCCGATATGGTGTAGCTAAACATGACGGTTCCGTCAAAATTCTTTTCCGAGGCGAAGGTGATGGTGCCGGCGCCGGTATTGAGCGTTGAATTTCCGTGGGAAGGTTGGGTAATGGAAATAATGCTCAAGGGATCATTATCGACATCCACATCGTTGGCAAGCACGGCTATCGCAATCGATCCGTTTTCAGGAATGCCGATTATATCGTTGGTTGCTACCGGCGGATCGTTAATAGGAAGAACGGCAACCGCGACGGTAGCTTCATCGATTCCGCCTATCACACCATCCGAAATCTTATAGGTGAAAGAATCGGGCCCGTGATAATTTTCTTCAGGCATGTAGGATACATTTAAGCCGCCCGAACCAATCGTCACCGTGCCGCGACTTGGCTGGGTAACGGATATTACAGTGAGCGGGTTGAGTTCGGCATCAAAGTCGTTAATGAGCACATCGATAAATATGGATTTGTCTTCGTCGGTGGAAAAAGTTCCGTCATCCTTTGCTGTAGGCGCACGATTGACAAGAACGGTTTGAGATCCGGAAATAAGACCGGGTGCGGAAACTTCGACGGTACGGAGTCCCCAGGTGCCAAACACAATAGCGTTTGTGAAAGTGCGCGTAATTTCGGCGTTCCACGCAAGAGGCATTGGTAATGTTGCCAGGGGATCGGCATTCGGCGCGGGCGAATCAAACGATACATTTCCCGCATACCCGGGAGCTTCATTTCCAAAGTTGTCATGCATGACGACAATGACATTGCTTGGAATTCCAAGCGTGAGGGGCGTGGTGATTCCTTTAACTTCTATGGCATCGGCCGGCGCAGCATTTACCGTAGTGATCGGATTTTGTGTTGTAACGCCACTCTTATTGCTTCCGTCTTTCGTTACCGTGAATGTAATGGAAGCTTGGGTGATAGCTTTGTAAAGGGCGACTGATTTTATGGCCACCCCGGTTACTCCGAAATCCGAAGCCGCAAGCGTTCCAAGCAAAGGCGGTGTTCCATCCGGTGAAGATGTCGCAGATGTGATAAAGGTAAAATCATCTCCGGAAGCCCGGGAAGCGTAATCAATAATAATATTATTAAACATATCGAGCGCGGTAATCTCCACACCAAAAGCAATGCCCGCGGTCTGGACGGCGGCACTCGGCTCTACGGTGAAGTGATGGATAGCGGCAGGAATAACCGTAATAGGATCGGAGAAAATATCGGTTACTCCGGTCATAGAAGCTTTAAGCTTGATATTTTCTGCTTTGGTGTAGTTAACACCGCTAAAAGCAGCTACACCTGTTACAGCATTTAATGAAGTTACACTTAAGCTTCCTCCTCCTAATACAGAAGTATCAGAGGCTAGTACGGCTGTAAGAGTAATCGCATCGGTATTGCTGATACGGATGTTTTCATATTGATCCCGTATCTTAACAACCGGTTGAATCAATAGATTTACACCCGCGGTAACATTAGGTGAAGGCTGTGTAGTAAAGACAATGTGATGGACCAGAGCAGGATTCACGGTAGTGACGGGCAATAAACTGCTATTGCCTGTCTTTGTACTGTTGTTGGCGGTAACACTGAATGTAATAGTAGCTCCGGTAATAGCTTTATATAAGGTAGCCGATCGAGTAGCAATACCGTTGACGAAGTTAACCGCACTTAATGAATCCAGTAGAGGTGCTGTATTATTCGGTGCATTACCGGCACCCAGCATATCAAAGGTAAAGGTTTCCGAAGCAGCTCTTGTGTTGTAATCCAGGATGGTGTTATTAAAGATATCCTTAGCCGTAATCGTCACATTAAACGGTGTACCGGCTGTTTGGGTAGCACGGCTTGGCTCTACGGTGAAGTGATGGATAGCTGCAGGAATAACCGTAATAGGATCGGAGAAAATATTCGTTACTCCGGTCATAGAAGCTTTAAGCTTAATATCCTCTGCCTTGGTATAGTTAACACCGCTAAAAGAAGCTACACCGGCTAGGGCATTTAAAGGATTTGTAGTAGCGTTGAGCAATCCTCCTCCTAATACAGAAGTATCAGAGGCTAGTACGGCTGTAAGAGTAATCGCATCGGTATTGCTGATACGTATGTTTTCATATCGATCCCGTATCTTAACTACCGGTTGAGTAGTTAGATTCACACCGGCCATTACATTTGTTGAAGGCTGTGTAGTAAAGGCTATGTGATTGACGATAGCAGGATTGACGGTAGCGATAGGCGTAAGGGAAGTGGTGCCACTCTTATTGTTGCCACTTTCTGTTACGGTAAATGTAATTGAAGCGCTTGTAACTGCTTTGTAGAGCGTAGCTGATTTCACGGCAATACCATTTGTGAAATTAGTTGCTACAAGCATATCTAATAAAGGTGCTGTTCCGTCCGGCGAAACATTCGCGGTGGTAGTAAAGGCAAATGTATTACCGGAGGCTCTCGAAGCATAATCCGTGATCACATTGTCCAAATTATCATAAGCCGTAATGGTCACATTAAACGGAGTGCCGGCGGTCTGCACATTACTATCCGGTTCTACGGTGAAGTGATGAATGGCGGCAGGAATAACCGAGACGGTCGTAGAGAAGATATC